>Ga0114962_10001950_pt1 | contig 17569 bp, 23 predicted proteins | sample C_130820_MF_Meta_FD_87017 | JGI IMG/M metagenome (GOLD analysis project Ga0114962, IMG submission 87017) | Freshwater microbial communities from Lake Croche, Canada to study carbon cycling - C_130820_MF_MetaG | ecosystem: Environmental > Aquatic > Freshwater > Lake | place: Lake Croche, Canada...
ATCCTTGCTCAGAATCAACGGGCATTACTAGGCCACTGTCGAGCTAAGACTATTGGTGGTGCATCCCGTAAGAATGCCCATCCGTTCTATATTGGTGATATCGTAGGTACTCATAATGGTACGCTGTCACACTCTTCTCACAAGAAGCTCTCCGGTGTTGACACTATGGACACTGACTCAGAGGCGATCTTTAATGAGATCGATCAGTTCGGTATTGCTGAGACAGTAAAGAAGTTTGGTGAAAAGGAAGACGCATACGCTCTCGTTTGGTACAACCTGAAGGACAACAGTATCAACCTTCTTCGTAATGATAAGCGTCCATTGTGGTACGGCTTCTCTAAGGACAACCAGATGATGTTCTGGAGTTCTCTCCGTGGTCACCTTATCTCTACGATGGAAAGTATTCCTCACGAAGATAAGTATCTCTTTGAGTTACCAGTAGACGATCACTATTCTTGGGAGATCCCTAAGACTGGTCAACCTTTCGGCAAAGGTCGTGTCGTTAAGAGAGCTCAGGTGATTATCCCTTTTACGTATCAAAAGCACGATCAGACGAAATGGAATTCTTCGGATACACTTACTGATCGTAGTGGTTACTATTCTGCTAACTCTTATGGTTCATCGGTTAATGAATACGAACGGTACGACAGAAAGATTAAGATGTACCGTCGTTACAATCTGGCAAAGAAGATGGATGAGTTCTCTCTAACTTGGGGTGGGCCATATTTCTCTAGTACCCAAGAATGTTGGGACTCAATGACGGACTTTCAGCGTGAGGAACGTATCTCTACTGGCGCAGTTCCGGTTGGAGTTACTCTTAAAGAGAGTGACTATGTAGAAACAGAAGGAACTCCTGTCGTTGAGAAAACGGTGCATCTTCTTCCACCACCTAAAGAGGGTGACAAGAAAGATATAGAAGAAGCCAAGACCCGTATGAAAGATCGGTGGCTCAAGGAGGCACTGAATAATGTCGTGTACCCCTTGATCCATCATGAAAAAGATCGACGGATTTATTGGGACTGTAAGGAACAGAAGTACTTATTGTGTATCTTCACAGGGTTTAAGCCAGAAGAGCGTTGGAAACTAGGGTTGTTTAACAAATGCCCTTCGTTTGTCCCGTTCAAGGAACTCGATATTAACGCTAATCATCTCTTCGTCCATGAAGGGAAGAAGCAGAAGAAGCGGATATCGTATAAGGGCTTTGGTGGATTACTCCTTGCCAGACCTTTATTCGAGTCCCTTATGGCCGATGGTTGTCTTGAGTGTTCTCGTGTACCACACTGGGGTAACTCTGTAGCCTTTATTAATAAAACAGACTTCCTGTGTGAGCATTGTTCTCGTAGCGTAGATAAGACCCGAGCTGTCCGGGAGGCAGCAAAAGCATCGTAGGAGAAGTAAATGCCTTTAGTCATCAGTGTAGGAGCAGATCCAGAATTCTTTCTTAAAGATAAGAAGACTGGTAAGATTGTTTCGGCCCATGATAGAATGCCGGGTACTAAAGATGAGCCTTATAAGGTCATGTCCGGTGCGATCCAAGTAGACGGACTCGCAGCAGAGTTTAATATTGAGCCTGCTTATAATGCAGAGCAGTTTGTTGACAATATTAATACAGTGATGGGTGAGCTCCAGACTCAAGTCGGGTTTGATTATGAGTTCGTGATCGAGCCTACTGCCATGTTTGAAGAGGACTATTTTAAGTCCCTCCCTGAGTTCAATAGGACTCTTGGTTGCGTCCCTGATTGGAACGGCTGGACTGGGCAGTTAAATGATAAACCAGATGGTTCTGGGTATCAACGTGCCGCAGGTGGTCATGTTCATATTGGCTGGGGTAATGGTATGTCTCCAGATGATCCGATGCACATTGAAGACTGTGCCAAGGTGGCACGGCAGATGGATTACTACCTCGGGATGTACTCGTTGTATTGGGATAAAGATGTTGACCGTCGTAAGATGTATGGTAAGGCTGGGTGCTTCCGTCCTAAGCCATACGGAATGGAGTACAGGACGTTGAGTAACGCTTGGCTCCTGACACCCAGCCTTCAGAAATGGGTCTTCAATGCCGCTCATAAGGGCTTCAAGGACCTTGTCACTGGTTCGTGTGTCGAAGACAAGCTCAGGGACTCATGTGTCGACATCATCAATAATTCTGAAGAGTGGTGGAAGACAAAGAAACTAGGCCTGAGTAACATTACGGAACTGTCTTCTCCCCCGATTACAAAAGCTCGTGATCCTAATAAGCCTGTCATATCCCATGACTTTATCAGTAAGAAGCTTAGGCAACTATATGGATACTCAGCAGAGATGGCTTCGCTATATGTTACAGCCGCCGAAGAAGGGAATCACGAAGCTATCGATAAGTGTAACAATGCGTTAGGACATCAGTACTTCTCATAGGAGAACTTCTTGTACGACACGAAAGACGAAGCACATCAGAAGTTGACTTCATGCCTCTGTCTCTTTAATGGGGAGTCAGCTTACATCGAGAATGTTCATGGCAGTGGGAAGAAGATCCAGTTAGACTTCTTTCATATCCGCCAGAAGATTCAGAACACCGAGAATATTAATCACAACGGCTGGGAATTCCGTGAGCTTGGTAATCGTATCGGTTATATGAATATCGATATGGGTCACGAGTCTTATAAGGAAGCTGCATATACAGTTCGTAGTGCTGTCCGTATTGCTCACAATACTCAGTGTCTTTCGTTCAAGAACATGAGGATCAAGCCTCTTCGTGGAGCCCCTCATCTGGGGGTGAATGGCTTTAAGATTGATTGGCAGTCCGTTGTCAGGACAGACTACGCTGCCGATATGATCGAAGGGAAGTATCCTTGTATGAAAGACATTAAGGATCAGTTCCTCAAGGAACCTTATCAAGTCTCCATGGCCTTTACGAGAGAGTTCGCAGTATACCGCCCTGAGATCGGGCCGTTTTATCTTGAGTATAAGGGTAAGCAGATAGGGTATTCTGACGATGCAGACCAATGGAAAATCGGAAGTAAGTACTTGTATCTCACTGAGTCGTTAGATCACAATGGATTAAAGGTAGCGTAATGCCACCACCTAAGAAGAAGCCTGCTCCCTCAGGTACACCTACTGCTCCCTCAGGTAATAGTTTTAATGATTGGGACTCAATCTTTATCCCTACAGGACAGAGTCGTAATATGGATAGAAACAAGAGCTATAATAAACCTCTGCTTCAGTATATGCCTCACTTGCAGTCAAAAGAACAGGACGGCGAGATTGGGCTTGAGATCGAGTGTGAGGGTATGAACCTTTTCTCAGCTCCTATCTCTTGGTGGGGGACACATGTCGATCACTCTCTTAGGGCATACAAGGATCATCAGCCTATTGAGTACGTCCTCAGGAAGCCGGTGTCCCGTACCGATGTTCCTAAAGCTTTGACGTATCTATCTAGGAAGCTCAAGGAAGTTGGTAGTAACGTAGTAGACTCGCATAGGACTTCTGTCCATGTCCATGTCAACTGCCAGAAGCTGACGTTCAAGGAAGTCATTCAGTACTGGGCAGTGTATGCAATCTTTGAAGAACTCCTCGTAGAGTTCTCTGGCTCGGATCGTCGAGGGAATCTATTCTGTCTACGGGCAAAGGATGCTGAGCATTTCATTCAGCTTCTGGAGGCTGGCCTACAGCAGAATGACTACACCAGTATCTTTGACAAGGATGTCCGTTACACTGCATGTAACATGGCGTCATTGTATAAGTTTGGTAGCATCGAGTTCCGTAGTATGCGTGGCACTGTCGACCAAGAGTTAATTCAGCTTTGGGTAGACATCTTGCTTCTGCTCCGGGACAAGGCTCTTGAATACAAAGACCCTCAGGACATTGTTAAGGACTTCGAGAAATACGGACCTGAGTTCTTCCTTAAGAAGATTACATCTTCTCGTCTCGATATCTATAATCTTTTTCAAAGCTTTCCTGACTATACAAGAAAGATGTGGGACGGTCTTAGGCTGATGCGTGACGTTGCTTATGCAATCTCTTGGGAAGAACGGATACAATACAAAGAAAAAGAAAAGGAAAAAGTCCAGTCATCAATCTCAGACGACATTGGACACAATTACCCTAAGGGAATAGGTTCAAACATCTGGATTATCCCGAGGCAAGGAAAATTCTGGATCGTGAATTATAACAGTGCCTTCGTAACAGCAATCTTCATGGGACACTCCTTTGGAATCAAGGGAAGGTCAGGGATATGGGTCGACACTGTATTAGGAAAGCACATGGGGGAGAAGTTTCTCCTTAGTAAGTATGACTATCCACCGGGACATAATCTTTATGTACCATTTTCAAACGAGCCCTCTAACGAGACTGAAGAAGATGAAGAAGACGAAGAGACTGAAGAAGAGTTTGTAGAGCCTGACTACGAAACAGAAATGATGAACGAGGCAGAAAATGAATTCTAAGCTTGAAGATAGACTGTGGATCTGGCCGTATAAGATGAAGAGTAAGAGTGCATTAGCAATGGCAGATGGACTCGACATCTGGATGATTAAGCATGAAGGGAGTAAGTGGAAGGGAAGTACTGGGCGGTACGTCCTTAACTGGGGTGCTGGCACAGGAGTCTTCAACCTTGATATTGGTAATGCAAAGCTGCTGAACACACCACATCAGATCGATCTGGCTGTCAATAAGCTAGACTTCTTCCGTGCCTGTCTTGGTGACAAGGCCCCTCGGTTGCCTTTCTGGACAACAAGTCAGCAGCAGGCAAAGGCTTGGCTAAGCAATGGGTTAGTAGTAATTGCCCGGACAAAGGTAGAAGGTGCCAAGGGCTCTGGAATAGTCGTGATGAAGAAAAGCCTTGACTTTGTCCCAGCTCCCCTGTATACTGTGCGTACACCCTCCAGCGGGGAATATAGGGTATATATGTTCAATGGTGAAGTACTAGACTATCGTGTTAAGTTATTAGCTAAGGGGGCTGAAGAGCACCCGGACGGCATGAGGTATGAAGACAAGTACGAGTACTGTAAGCCCAAGAGTACTGAAGCCCTACCGGGAGACATCAGTCATCAAGCAAAGCTCGCTATAGCTAAGATTGGTCTGTTTACTGGTGGTGTCGATGTACTATATGACGATACGACGGGTCTGGCTACAGTTCTAGAGATCAACTCAGCACCTTACATTGGTAAGGGTACCGCCGATAAGTATGCCGAGGCTTTCAAAGATTACTTCGAGAATGAAGCCGCATGACTAGAAATAATAAGCAGATATGGCGTATCGCTGAGTGGCTCTTTAAGACCTTTGAGAGAGAGATTGACTGGAGTGTAACAGAAAGCTGGCGACGAGAGTGGTGGTACGATAAGTCAGCAGAACTCCAGAAGAAACTAGCAAGTAACGATTTTACTGGAGACGATAGTCATGGCGATTAATTATAAGGAATGATCTTTGTGAGATGCTTTTGTTGCACTCAGTTGATCCCTATCCCTGTCAGCTTATTCTACGACACAAAGACGGATCGATTCTACTGTCAATTATGTGACTTATACGTCAAGGAGTATATCATGTCCCTAGAAGATACCGTCCCAAACACGCCAAAGATTCCTGTTAAGATTGATAATGATCCTATCGTACAAGATGGTGAGATTGAGAACCTTGAAGAAGACTTTGACCTTGACTTTGATCCATACGATGACTTCTATGACGGTGAGTACTTCGACCCATTAGATCCTTTATTTAATATCAATGGGGGGACTGAACATTAATGCACTGTTATGCCTGTGATAGGGATGTGTCAGGAGATGACATGGACCGCCCTACTGGCCGATACTATTGTTCCCCTTGCTTCACTCCAACGATTGAGGAACAGTTTCGTCAGGCCCGTAAAGAGTTTAATGAAAGTCTGTATCAAGTCGAACCAGATTTCGACGCTAACACCCCATTAGAAATAGAAGACAATGGGGACGAGGAGCCACTCTGAGAGCCCATCTTCCTTGTGACGACTGTGGATCAAGTGACGGACTTACTGACTACGGTGCCCATAGTTATTGCTTCGTATGCCAAAAGCGTAATGTCCATAAGAAAGAAAATGTAGAGAAAGTGTATATCAGTAAAGAAGATAAGCGCCTAGGCCCGAGTACTGGCATTCATGTCGCCATGTCAGACCGAGGCATCAGTAAAGAAACAGCAGAAAAGTATGGTGTCTTTGTACCAAATGATAAGTTCTACAAGTATGGGTATCCGCTGTATCGTGACGGAAAGCACATCAGCAATAAGTACCGCTTATCAGGTGACAAGAAAGGGTTCTCCGTAGATGGCGACTTCAACAAGTCTGAACTCTTTGGGCGTTCAGTCTTCCCCGATGGTTCTGCTAAGGCTGTCACAGTTACAGAGGGCTATGAAGACGCAATGGCCGCGTTTGAACTCCAAGGTAGTAAGTATCCTTGTGTTTCTGTTCACTCTGCAAGTACGGCAAGGAAAGACTGCGCCGACAATTTCGAGTACCTTAACTCGTTTGAGACAATCGTATTGTGCTTCGATGCCGACGAAGCGAAGATGCTACCTGATGGAACAAAGTCGTATCCGGGGCAGGAAGCGGCTCAAGCCTGTGCGGCCCTCTTTCCAGCTAAGAAGGTCCGTATACTTACTCTGTCTAAGGCTAAGGATGCCAACGATTACCTAAAGGCAAACCTTCGTAAAGAATACATGGATGAATGGTGGAAGGCTCCGACATGGACGCCGGACGGTATCATCCTAGGGACTGAACTCTGGGACGCAATTTCGTCAGAGGATACGAGTGAGTCGGTAGACTACCCGTTCAATGGGCTGAATGAGATGACGTATGGTATGCGTCTCGGCCAGCTTATCATCATCACTGCTGACACAGGTGTAGGCAAGACATCAGTGTTGAAGGAGATCGAGCATTACCTTCTGAACCACACGGCATATGGCCTTGGCATTATGCATCTAGAGGAGTCCAAGAAGGACACTGGTCTAGGCATCATGTCGGTAGAAGCAAATAAACCTTTGCATCTTCCTGATGTACGGGCAGAAGTTAGTAACGAAGAACTGAGGCAGTACTATGATAAGACTATTAATTCGGATCGGGTTATCATTTACGATCACTTCGGTAGTAATGCTATTGACGATCTTCTTGCTAAGATTAGACACATGGCTGCTATGGGTGCTAAGTTTATTGTTCTTGACCATCTTAGTATCGTCGTATCAGATCAGAATGGGGATGAACGGAAGCAGCTAGACGAGATCAGCACTAAGATCAAGACACTCACGATGGAGTTAAATATCTGTGTCATTTGTGTCATTCATCAGAATCGTCAGGGACAAATCCGGGGAACTGCCGGTGTTGAGCAGTTGGCAAATATCGTTATTAAACTGTATCGAGACAAGGAAGCAGATGATCCTTTCCGTAGAAACGTCACCAAGATTACGATCCAGAAGAATCGGTTCTGTGGGCGTACAGGACCGGCTTGCTATCTTGAATACAATCCTGAGACGGGTCGTCTCCAAGAGCTAGACAAGACAGGAATCCAGCAGTATGAGTCTGGTCAACAAGCACAAGGGGATACATGGTAATTGCACCTTAAACAAGACTCTGAACAGACTTGGGTCCTAGACATCGAGACCGATGGCTATACCCCTACAGTTATCTATTGTGTCGTAGTCAAGAACCTCAAGACAGGTGAGGTCAAATCCTTCTTAGACAAGGAGAGCTTTAATGCGTTCCATCAAGCCAGTCATCGATACATTGGTCATTACATTCTTAACTTTGACGCTCCTGCTCTCAACAATCTTTGGAATATTGGGATTGATCTTCACTTATGCACTGATACTATTGTTCTTAGTTACCTTTACAACCCGAGCATTGACGGTGGTCATTCACTGGATGCTTGGGGTCATCGGTTAGGAAAGCTCAAGGGCTCCTTCTCAGACTGGAGTCACTTCTCCCCTGAGATGCTTAGTTACTGCATTCAAGACGTTGAAGTTACTTACGAATTGTACAATCAACTTACTGCTAAGATGTTACGACTTGGATATACAGAACTGTCCGCAGAGATAGAACATAAAATTAGGATCATCATTAATGCCCAAGAAAAGTATGGCTGCTGGTTTGACGTTGTCAGAGCTCAGGACTTTCGTGACTTCCTTAAATCTGAGCAATCCAATCTGGCCGAAAGCATCAGAAAGCTATTTCCGAGCCGTCGCACCAAGGTTGCAGAATATCGCCTCCGAAGACGTAAGGATGGCAGCGTTGCTGCACAATATGAAAAGCACAGGGAAAAGTATTCCGATATCGTAAACTATGAGGTAGATGGGGAAGAATGGTATGACTGCTATGAACTCGTACCTTTTAACCTCGGTAGTCCTCAGCAACGTATCCAGAGGCTCACAGAGCTAGGCTGGGAGCCAACGGAGTTCACGAAGAAGGGTAACCCCAAGATCGACGAAGATGCCCTCCTGAGGTTCGCTGAGGGCTCAGGAAGGCCAGAGGTCAAGGCACTAGCTGAGTATCTAGTAGTCTCTGGTAGACTCAGTATGCTGGCTGGTAATCCAAATACGGACTCTGTGGGTTGGCTAGGCTGTGTCAAGGACTCTGGCCCCGACTATGGAGGGACAAGGATTCACGGTAAGGTCTTTACCTGTGGGGCTCAGTCCCGAAGGATGACTCATAACACCCCAAATACGGCTAACGTACCCAGTGTAGGAAAGGCTAAGTATGGAAAAGAAATGCGTAGTTTCTGGGGTGTTCCCCCCGGAAAAGGCTTGGCATTGGTTGGGTATGATGCGGCAGGATTGGAGACGGCTGGACTGTGCCATTACCTCAATAACACACATGCCACTGACATCTTGCTCCGACCTAAGCCCGATGATGTTCATTCAAACAATAGTAAATCTCTCACACAGGCCCTTGGAAGGACAGTTGATAGAGAAACTGCTAAGACGGCTTTCTACGCATGGCTTTATGGTGCATACCCACCCAAGCTTGGACAGATAGTTAAAGGACCACCATCCGATGGCGACATTATCATCGATACTTTCTATAAGAACGTACCCGGTCTTAAGAAACTTATTGACAATATCCAAAAAGAATGGCGGGGGTCCTCCGGGAGACTTTGTGTTATTGATGGCGGTAGCGTTATTTGCCCTAGTACTGGCGCGGCTCTTAATTACCGCATCCAATCATTAGGTGCGATCCTAATGAAGTTAACTACAATTATCCTTGATGAAGAGTGTAAGAAACAAGGATTGTATATGAAGCGTCTCCTAGATGTTCATGATGAAGGGCAATTAGAATGTTTAGAAAAAGATGCCGAGACTATCGGTAAGCTTGCTGTATGGAGTATTGAAGAAGCAGGGCGTAGATTAAATCTCAATGTCAAGGTAACAGGCGATTACAAGATCGGCACGGACTGGAGTATGACTCATTAGAAAGTATGATAAAGTTAAGAGTAGAGAGCGTTCTAAAAAGAACCGTGAATCTGGTAAGGATAAGGCTTGGTCCATCGCTAAACCAGAACAGTATCTCTATCATGTAGCTAAACGTAGAGCTAAGAAAAACAACTTAGAATTTACGATAGTTAAGTCTGATATAATTATTCCTGAGTATTGCCCTATTCTTAAAATTAAACTCGGATCTGTTCGCCAATTATTCTCTGATAGAGAAACATCCCCATCTCTAGATAGATTAGACGTAACGAAAGGATATACTAAAGACAACATTCAAGTAATTTCTTTCAAAGCTAATAGACATAAATCCGACATGACCTTAGATGATATCGAAAGGCTTTACGAATATGTCAGACATGCAAAAAGGAATCATAGTGTGGATGATACTAATTAGTATCTTCCTGTTTGTGTTATTGAAATAAGGAGAAGTAAGATTAAAACACTAAGTACTGAACAACAGAAGCAGTTACAAGAGTTACTAGAGAGTCTAACAGATGCTACTTTCGAACCTAACTATGAAGAGCTTGCGTATTGGGCAACAGAGTTGAAACCTAAGCGTGTCTGTAAGAAAGCCGTTGACACAACCGTAGAAGTATAGTATACTACTTAAATGGTGGTTGAAGGGTACCGAGACTTGAGCGGTCCACAGATAATCCCTTCACTTACTCCTAAGCGTAGTGCTTACGGAGCGTAATCAACAAGACAACAACAAAGGAATAAAGAAGTAATGGCAATTCAGTCGTATCTGATTCAGGGCTCAGCCCTATACTGCAAGATTATTGGCGCTCCGGTTCCAGGCTTTGACGAAGACTCCCTAGAGTGGACCTTCGATCTAGTCTTAAATCCTGCTCAGGAAAAGGAACTCCTAAGCACTGGCGTAGCCCCTCAGTACATCAAGAACCATAAGACGGGTAATGAACGGTACGTCCGGTTTACTCGTAAGGCAATCAAGAAGGATGGCAGCAAAGGCGCTCCTATCCGCGTAGTAGATGCCCAAGGCCATGACTGGGATGACCGATTAATCGGTAATGGTTCTGTACTTAATGTTGCATACACCTTAAATACCGTTGGTAAGGGCAAGGAGACTCGCATGAAGCCTTCTGTTCTTTCCGTACAAGTCTGGGATCATAAGGCGTATAAGCCTAAGAGTTCGTTCCCGACTAAGCCACTAGATGCTGTGTCTGACACTGACGCCTCTGGCGCTTTGAAGCAGGCTTGGTAATGCGTAGCATTGTTACGTCATCGAGAGGTGACTAATTGAGTCAGTTAGACACTCTTGTGTCTGATATCTATGGGGTTCTCGAGGGCAAATCCCTTGTGAACCCCAAGATGTTTGATAAGTACCGTCTCCTTGTAGGTGATGCAGTAATTGGTAGATTAATAACAGAAGACCGTAAGCCTTCTCTTCGTATGTCAAATCTAGGCAAGCCTCTTCGTCAACTCTGGTACGAGCTTAATGGTTATCAAGGAGAAAAGATTACAGGGCAGACCCTCCTCAAGTTCTCTTATGGACATCTTGTCGAATCCCTCTGTATCATTCTCGCTGAAGCGGCAGGCCACAAGGTCGAAAAACTTCAGGAAGAAATTGAAGTCGATGGTATCAAAGGCCATATCGACTGTGTAATTGACGGTGTCTTAGTAGACGTCAAGAGCTGTAGTAGTTACTCATTTAATAAGTTTAAGTACAGTAAGATATTTGACGATGATCCCTTTGGCTACGTGGCGCAACTCTCAGGGTATGCTCATGCTCTAGATCTCCCGGCTGCTTGGATCGCTATTGATAAGGTCTCAGGTGAGATTTGTATCCTAGACCTGCCTAAAGAGAAGATCGACAAGTACGACGTTAAACAAAGAATCAGTACAGTGCGTAACGGGTTATCCCAAAAGGAGCCACCTCCGAAATGTTACGAAGACGAGCTTGATGGAAAGTCTGGGAACAGAAAACTCTCTATCGGTTGTTCTTACTGTGCGTTTAAATTCGAATGCTGGAAAGACAGTAATGGTGGTAAAGGACTCCAGACGTACTACTATAGTACAGGGCCTCGTTACCTTACTAATGTTGCTAAAGAACCTAAAGTAAACAAAGAAGAAGCGGAAGTCAACTTCCCTATTAAAGGTTAAATATGTCAGACGACAAGATTATCGATTTTGCATCACGTATCAATAAGAATCAAGACCCATCTAATGACTCCGGTCCTTTTGAAGCACGGGTCGAAGGCCCTGTCGAAGGGATCTACGAGTTCAATTTATACGGTACGGATTCCGAACCTTCTCCTGCCCCTGTTTTTGCAGAAGGCTTCTTGAAGTTCGGCCCACAGTTCATCGCTGTGACAGAGGGCCCTGAAATGGAAAGTACTATCTTATTTGCGGCTCAGACTGCTGTCGTTAAGTATCTACAGCGCGTCGAAGAGCTGTACCCAGAAGATGGTGCTCCTTACGAAGACATTGAAGATGGTGCTCCTGATGGCGAAGGCTGATAACTCTCATTTGGCAATGGCCGAGAAAGCGTTTAACCAACGGCTTCGAGAGATGGCACTAAGTCTTGCTCATCAAAATCATGACAGTGAGACTATGACTATTAAGCGAGCAGAATCTTATTACGCCTTTCTGAATAAGAATGACTAAGCTCTCAACAAGAGAGCGTTACCTTCTCAAGACATACGGTATCTCACTCTCCCAGTACGAAGAACTTCTTAAGAAGCAAGGAGATGCGTGTGCCGTATGTCTCAGAGGGAAGGAAGTATTTCCTAAGAATCTAGCAGTGGATCATAATCATGTATCTGGCGAAATTAGAGGACTTCTTTGCACGTACTGCAACCGGTATCGGGTTGGTCGTCATCGTGATCCTTCTCTACTTCGCCGTATTGCAGATTATATTTCGCAAGGTACTGGTTGGATCGTACCAAGTAAAAAGAAAAAGAAACGTCGAAAGAGACGGAATAAAAAGTGATTAGATACGCAGTAGTATTCTTCTATCCTGCCCGAAACATTGGGCTATACAGCAAGACTTATAAAGACGGTATCAAAGATATTGTTGAGGCAGAACAACTTCGGATTAATGGAATCAACGAGTATCACTTTGACCCTCAGAACGTCCAAGTAATTTCGTATCGTACAGATTCATGACGGTAATCGCATATAAGAATAAGATCTTAGCAGCAGACACAAAGGCTGTAGGCGAAGATGGTTTGACTTATAAGTCTAAGAAGCTAGAGAAGCTTTCCAATAATACACTTATTGGTTGTGCTGGAGATTCTGATTGTCGTGATCTAGTCTTAATCCTTGGTAAGTCAACTCTGAATAAGATGCCAACTAAGGTAAAACTTAGGAGCACTGAGACCTTCTTTCGTGGTATCTGGGTCTTCCCGACAGGTGAGGTGTTCAGGGTATCTGTAGAATGTGAAGATAATAAATGGGACGCAGAGATTCTTCCGGTGTTTGAGCCACAAATAGCTGTGGGTTCCGGTGGAGCATACGCTCTAGGTGCCATGTTAGCAGGAAAGACAGCAATAGAAGCTGTCAAGATCGCTTGTAAATTAGATAATAATTGTGGTCTTCCTGTAGAGAGTATGACGATTGACACCTAAGATTATTCTTATTGATATCGAGACTTCGCCGTTGACGACATATACGTGGTCAGCGTTTGAAGACAATGCATTAAAGATCCTTGAGTTCTCAAAGATCATGTCTGTAGCTTATAAAGATCTCCACTCACCCACCGTATCCTGTAAGGCTGTAGCCGACTATAAGGGATATAAGAAGGGTGAGATTAATGACGAGAAACTAGTACGAGAAATTTGGGAAGTCTTAGACAAAGCTGATATTGTAATTGCCCATCATGGTGATCGATTCGACCTTCCTAAGCTAAACTCCCGATTCGTATACTACGGACTAACTGCTCCTAGTTATTATAAGAGTATTGACACTAGGAAGATTGCAAGCCGTTACTTCAAGTTCGATAGTAACTCACTGAACAATCTGTCTGCGTATCTAAGCCTAGGTGCTAAGGCTGAAACAGGTGGCTTCTCTCTTTGGGACAAGTGTATCCAAGGTGATAAGGATGCTTGGAAGAAGATGAAAGCTTACAATGTCTATGACGTTGTGCTTCTTGAAAAGGTCTACCTTACTCTGAGGCCATTCATGGAGAATCATCCTAACCTAAACATCATCTCTGGGTCAACAGAAGCACATGCTTGTCATACTTGTCAGAGTAAGAATACGGTCAAGCAGGGCTTCAAGATCACAGTTACCGGGAAGAAGCAACGATACCAGTGTAACGACTGTGGTGCATGGAGCACTGGGAAGTTTGAGAAGAACACATGAGCATCGACCCAGACCTATTAGATGAGTTCAAGAAAGAACTTGCTGACCGTTATACTGCCGGAGAGCTTGCTGAGATGATGGACCTAGATATCTGGGACATCCTTGAGGCAGATAATTTACAGGAAAAGATCATGGAATATAAGTTCCGATAAAGGAAATAGATTGCGTAATACTGAAGTATGGGACCGTCGCTATCTCGACATCGCCAAGACAGTTAGTACATGGAGCAAGGACCCAAGCACTAAAGTAGGTGCTGTTCTTGTTGATACAGAAGGGCGTGTTGTAGGCACAGGTTATAACGGATTCCCCAAAGGAGTCCATGATGATCCAAGTAGATATGCAAACAGAGAACTTAAGTATGAACTCGTTGTTCATGCAGAGATTAATGCAATTCTTACAGCCGGTCACCAAGCCAGAGGAAGTACACTATATGTCTATCCGGGATTTGGAAGTCCATGTATGTGTACAGGATGTGCCAAGGCAGCTATACAAGCTGGAGTCAAACGCGTTGTTGGGCTTGTTGAAGAAATTGATGCCGAAAGGTTAGCACGTTGGAAAGCCAGTCTTCATTATTCTCAACTGATGTGTAATGAAGGGGGTATAGAAACAAAGGTATATGACAAGCTACCAGTTCTTGAAGGAACGAAGGAAACATGAAGATCTTCCTAGACATGGATGGCGTCCTTGCAGACTTTGATACCTATATCCTAGATAAGTATGGCATTAAGAATTGTAAAGATGCATACAGCACTGACTGGAACGACAAGACAGACGACCAGAAGAAGCTAGGCAATGCCATTGCTAAGGCCATAAATAGTCGACACTTCTTCAGGGATCTTCCGGTGATGCCGGGTGCCCATAACCTCTGGAAGGCTGCTCATCGTGGCAGTGATAAGCCTTACGTACTGACAGCTATTCCCGAGTCATGTAATGAGAATGAAGTCAAGAAAGATAAGCGTGACTGGATTCATCAGTATATGAATGAAGTTCACGACGATGAGTTCATTGCCTGTGAAAGGTCTGAGAAGGTTCAGTATGCCATGGGATTTACAGGCTTACCTCGTAACATGACAAGAGTTCCTAATATCCTTATTGATGACCTTCCTTTGAATTGTAAAGCATGGACAAAGGCCGGTGGATATGGTATACTATTCGAGGACAGTGAACAGTCCATTGCTGCACTAAATGAAGCACATCAGTACTATGGAGAGCATATTGACGTCGAATGATACTGGAGATCATCTCCGTAAAGACGATGGTAAGTCTCGGCTGGACCTGCTTCCTCCTGAGGCTATCCTAGCCCTAGGGGATCTGTATGCCCAAGGCGCTCTTAAGTATACTCCACGGGGCTGGGAAGAAGGAATGTCTTGGGGCCGGTGTCTAGGGTCACTGCTACGGCATGTCTTCAAATGGGCCCGTGGTGAAGACTATGACAAAGACACTGGTGCCCATCATATGATTTCAGCAGCTTGGAACGCAATTGCACTGTACACATACCATGTCCGTAAAATAGGAATTGATGACCGAGGAAAGTAACATGAAGACTTATTGCCCTATCACCCCTGTTAATGAAAGCCTTTGATGCAGGCTAGTTGCCATCCTGATAAGACACATCTGGCACGAGGTATGTGCCGGACTTGTTATAATCAGTGGTATTTCAAGACCCATCCTGAAGAGTACAAACAAGCAGGACTTAAGTGGCGATCAAACAATAAAGAGAAGCTTAGAAATAAAGCTTTAAAAGAAAACTTCGGAATCACTTTAGAGGAGTTCCGTGAACGGTTAAGCAAACAAGATGGGTTGTGTGCAATCTGTAGTTTAGAACCGGGGACACATCTAGACCATAATCACGCGACAGGTAAGATAAGAGGTATCCTCTGCAACACCTGTAACCGTGGTCTAGGGTTGTTCAAAGATAACAGATCTGTATTAGATAATGCTATAAGGTATCTTAAAAATAATGAATAAGAAGTGGGGCCCAACCCTTGCAATTAGTGAAGAAATACACGCTACTAAGTACCGTGGCGTAGGAGAGACATTCGAAGATGGTGTAAATAGGCTTGCCTCTACTCTATCTGATAATGACGATCATAGACGAGCCTTATCGGACATTCTTTTAGACATGAGATTTATGCCCGCTGGTAGGGTACAGGCCGCTATTGGTGCACCTAAACGAGTCACCCCTTGGAACTGTTTTGTGTCAGGGACAATCGCAGATGATTTTAACGCTATCATGGAAATGGCTAAAGAAGCCGGACATACGATGCGGCTCGGTGGAGGTATTGGGTATGACTTCTCTCCTCTACGTCCTAGAGGAAGTCTCATCAAATCGCTCGGGTCCCAGTCTTCCGGTCCCATCTCTTTTATGGATATTTTCAACTCTGTATGCGGGACTATTTCTTCTGCGGGCCACAGGCGGGGCGCTCAGATGGGCGTCCTCCGTGTAGATCATCCTGATATCGAGGAGTTCGTACATGCAAAACGGAATGAAAATAAGCTTACTGCTTTCAATATCAGCGTTGGTATTACTGACGCCTTTATGGATGCTGTCAAAGCCGATAAAGATTTCAACCTTAAGTTCCACAATAAGGTATATAAGACCGTTCGAGCCCGTGCCCTATGGGACAGTATTATGCGAAGTACGTGGGATTGGGCTGAGCCGGGTGTTCTTTTTATCGACAGGATCAACAAGGAAAACAATCTCTGGTACTGCGAAACGATTGCTGCTACCAATCCTTGTGGAGAACAACCCCTTCCGCCATACGGAGCTTGTCTGCTGGGAAGTTTCAACCTAGTCAAGTATGTACAAGAGACGAAAGCAACTGACGGAAGTACTGTAAAGGATTTTAACACTCCGTTGTTCATCAAGGACATTGAAGCTGTTGTCCGTGCTATGGATAATATCATGGACCTCGGAGTATACCCTTTACCTCAGCAGGAATCTGAGGGTAAAAGTAAGCGTCGTATGGGTCTAGGCATCACGGGACTCGCAAATGCTCTGGAGTATCTTGGATGTCCGTATGGATCTCAAAGGTTCCTATCCATACTGGGATCAATTCTAATTCAACTCCGCGATACTGCATATCGTACAAGTGTTGAGCTCGCTAAGGAAAAGGGTCCATTCCCGATGTTTGATGCTGAGAAGTATCTACAAGGGACGTTCATCAAGACACTCCCTGAAGATATTCGAGAAGGTATTAAAAAGTATGGCATCAGAAATAGTCATCTACTCTCCATTGCTCCAACAGGAACTATTTCCCTTAGCGCAGACAATATCTCTTCAGGAATCGAACCAGTCTTTACTTACTCCTATACTCGGACAATCATCACAGCAGAAGGTGTCCGGTACGAGGATGTTGAGGATTATGGACATCGGGTATGGGGGGTTAAGGGTAAAACTGCCAATGAGCTATCTCCAGAGGAACACGTAAATGTTCTCATCGCTTCTCAAAAGTATGTCGACTCAGCTTGCTCAAAGACATGCAATGTCGGAGCAGACGTTGATTGGGAACGCTTTAAGAATATATACATTGCAGCTTATGATGGGGGTGCCAAAGGCTGCACTACCTTCAGAGCGGCAGGTAAGAGAATGGGAATCCTCGTTGAAAAGACTGTCGAAAAAGAATACATAGATGATGAAGACTCAGTTGAAGTCTGTAAGATTGACCCTAATACTGGTCAGCCTACTTGTAGCTAATCTTTAGAAAGGAAGATCAATGACTTGGCCGACTGTATTAGTCAGTACTGTCACAATCTTGTACACCCTTACCAGTCTAGGCTATTTCTTTACAGGGAATTGGCAACAAGGTTTGATCTTTTTTGGATACAC
>Ga0114962_10001952_pt1 | contig 17560 bp, 14 predicted proteins | sample C_130820_MF_Meta_FD_87017 | JGI IMG/M metagenome (GOLD analysis project Ga0114962, IMG submission 87017) | Freshwater microbial communities from Lake Croche, Canada to study carbon cycling - C_130820_MF_MetaG | ecosystem: Environmental > Aquatic > Freshwater > Lake | place: Lake Croche, Canada...
GACGTAGTCTCTCTGGCTGGTGGTTTCAACCGCTGGAAGGACGAGGGCCGAGTGTGGTCAGCGCCTCAGACGCTTTCGGCTGAACAGCGCAATCGCTACCAGCGTCACTTGCTTCTTCCTGAAGTTGGCGAAGCGGGCCAGCAAAAACTCTTGGAGTCGCGAGTCCTCCTCCTTGGCGCAGGCGGCCTCGGCTCACCAGCTGGTCTCTATCTCGCGGCAGCGGGCATTGGTCATATCGGCATTATCGACATGGACGTGGTGGACGCTTCAAACCTCCAACGCCAGATCCTGCACAACCTTGATCGCATTGGTGATCGCAAGGTGGACTCGGCAAAGAAGACCATTAATCTCATGAACCCCGATGTATCGGTGGAAACCTTTGACACACGCCTTGGTGCGGACAATGTGTTGGACATCATTGACGGCTATGACGTCATTGTCGATGGCACGGATAACTTCCCCACGCGTTACCTGGTGAACGATGCGTCTTTGCTCAAGAAGATTCCCGTGGTCCACGGCTCCATCTTCCGCTTCGAAGGCCAGATCACCGTCTTCCATCCCTATGTCGGCCCCTGCTACCGCTGCATGATTCCTGAGCCACCACCCGCAGAGCTCGCACCTTCTTGTGCTGAAGCGGGAGTACTTGGCGTACTGCCCGGCATCGTGGGCTCCATTCAAGCCCTCGAGGCCATCAAGATCATTCTTGGCCTTGGCGAGACCTTGGTAGGGCGACTCATGGCCTTTGACGCCCTTGAAGAGTCCTTTAGGAACTTCAAGGTCCGTCGTGACCCAGCCTGCCCAGCCTGTGGGGAGCATGCAGGGGAGATCATCATTGCCGAGTACGACGAACTCTGCATGCCTCACCCTCGCTGATCAAGTCATCATGCCTACAGCCTTTTCGCATGTCGGAGTTTGCGTCTCCCAATTGGAGAGATCCATCGCTTTTTATCGCGATGGCCTGGGCTTTAGCTTGGCGGAACGTCATGAGATCGGCTCGCAATTCGCCGCCCTTATGGAGCTCGATGAGGTGGTGCTCACGAGCCAATTCCTCAGGCGAGGGGATCTGTCGATTGAACTGCTCTCCTTCAGCCAGCCAGAAGCCATAGGCGGAGGTCGTCGACCTGTTGCCAAACTGGGCCTCACGCACCTGTGCTTCACCGTCGATGATGTTCATGAGACTGCGAAAGGCCTCGTAAATCTTGGAGGATTCCTCGTCGAGGGGACGTCGACGAGGGTGCCCGTTGGTGATGCAGCGGTGGAGTTGATCTATCTCACTGACCCCGATGGGACGCGCATAGAACTCATGGCCTTCAAGGCGCCAGGAGAAACTCCAGTTTCCTAGCCTCGTGCGGCAAGGAAGTCGGACCAAGTTTCACTGAGTCCGGCAAGGAGGTCGAACTGAGGCGTGAAGCCAATGCCCTGCGCCTTAGCGATGTTGACAATGACTGCTGGCATCTCGCCCGCCTGTGCCGCAACATGCTCGAGAGGAATATCGATACCCGAAGCGGCTACGACAGCTGCATGGAGGTCCAGGACAGAAACTGAAGAACCCGAGCCAATGGTGAAGACGTCTGAGTTTTCCAAGCCCAGAGCCAAATTGATGGCTTCGGCGACATCGGTGACGTAGACATAGTCACGGACCTGTTGGCCATCGCCGTAGACCGAGATGGAGCCTCCGTCGAGTGCGGCCCTCATAAGGCGGGGGATCACGCTGTCTTTCTCGCCCATGCCGGTTCCGTAAATATTGGTAAAGCGAAGTGCAACTCCGGAAAAGCCATAACTCGATGCATGCGAGCTCAAGAGTGCCTCGCCTGCGGCCTTGGTGGCACCGTAGGGGGTCAGGGGCCGCGTAGGAAGGATTTCACTGATCACCTGGGTACCAACGTTCCCCGTCACCGCATTGGTGGAGGCCATGACAACATGTTTGACGCCGATGGCTCGTGCTCTTTCGAGCATGAGGTGGGTAGCAAGGACATTGTGTTCAAAGGTGCCCTGAGGGTCCCTGATGGAGCCCAGAACCGAGGTACGCGCAGCCAGATGAACAATGGCCTCTGTACCCTCAGGTATTGACTGAGCCACGACGGCGGGATCGCGGAGATCGCCCTCGATGTGCGACGCTTCTTGGCCTGAGGCAGCCTTGAGGTCGACCGTGGTGACCTCGTCTCCGAGGGCTAGTCGTGCTGCCAGCACGTGGCTTCCCACAAAACCTAGACCGCCGGTGATGGTCGTCTTCATACTCGGCTCCCCATGCACCTAGCGTAGTTCCCCGCCTTTAGAAATCGGGGAGGGTCATAGGTCCTCGTGCCCTAAGGTAGTTAGCCGTGAGCGACGTCGACCCATCAACAAGAAAAATTACTGATTCTGGCATTGAGATCAACCGGCTCTATGGCCCCAGTGACCTTGAGGGCTTTGACTACGAAAGCCAGCTGGGCGAGCCAGGTCAGGCCCCTTATACGCGTGGTGTCCACTCGGACATGTACCGCAAGCGCCTGTGGACGATGCGTCAATACGCCGGATTTGGTGACGCAGAGTCCACCAACCAACGCTTCAAGTTCTTGCTCGACGCAGGCCAAACGGGACTGAGCTGTGCCTTCGACCTTCCCACCCAGATGGGCTATGACTCAGACCACGTGCGCTCCGAGGGCGAAGTGGGCAAAGTCGGAGTGGCGATTGACTCGCTGGCTGACATGCGCCTCTTGCTCGGTGGATTGCCACTCAACGAGGTCACCACCTCAATGACGATCAACTCCACTGCAAGCACGCTGCTTTTGCTCTACATGCTGGTCGCCGAAGAGCAGGGCGTACCTGGAGAGCGGATTCGGGGAACGATTCAAAATGACATCTTGAAAGAGTACGTAGCCCGCGGAACCTACATCTACCCTCCGCGTCAGAGCATGCGCCTGATTGTCGACACCTTTTCCTACTGCGCCGAACATCTGCCGAACTGGAACACGATTTCGATTTCTGGCTATCACATTCGTGAAGCCGGTTCGACTGCCGTTCAAGAAATTGCCTTCACCTTGGCGAATGGCATTGCCTATGTCGAAGCCGCCATTGCGGCCGGCTTAGACGTCGATGCGTTTGCCCCAAGGCTGTCGTTTTTCTGGAACGCCCATAACAACCTTTTCGAAGAGGTCGCGAAGTATCGCGCAGCGCGTCGCATGTGGGCCAAAATCATGACCGAGCGCTTTGGTGCCAAGGATGAGCGGTCGAAGACCTTGCGCTTCCATACGCAGACCGGTGGTTCCACCTTGACTGCTCAGCAGCCTGAGAACAACATCGTTCGCGTCGCCGTGCAGGCCCTATCGGCAGCCCTGGGTGGGACGCAGAGTCTCCACACCAATGGCTTCGATGAGGCTTTAGGACTTCCGACCGAGCGCGCTGCCAAATTGGCCCTGCGCACCCAGCAAATCATCGGCTACGAATCCGGGGTCGCTGATACGGTCGACCCCCTTGCTGGTAGCTACTTTGTGGAGTCACTCACCGATGAGGTTGAGCGCATGGCTACTGAGTACTTAGCGCGTATCGATGCCATGGGCGGCGCGGTGACAGCCATTGAGCAGCGTTTCATGCAGGACGAAATTGAATCTGCTGCCTACGCCTACGCAAAGGGCATCGACGACGGATCCAAAGTTGTGGTTGGCGTCAATCGTTTCACGGACGTGAGTTCAGAAAAGACCGAGGTCTTCCCGATTGATGTTGAGCTGCAGCGCTCTCAGATTGCTCGGGTGAAGCAGGTCCGCGCTGATCGTGACCAGGCCGGGGTTGACGCAGCTCTGGCTGACCTTGAGGCCGCTGCTCGTGGAACCCAAAATGTCCTGGTGCCCATGAAGGTGGCCTTGTCGCGCATGGCAACGCTTGGCGAAGTGGCAGACACCCTCCGCGATGTCTTTGGTATTTACCAGCCCACTGGCTGATCCTTAAGCCTGGTAGCGATGGGGTGACTCGTCCACGACCGTCGTGTAGTGCTCGACGACAGGCATGGGCTCATAGTGATGGTGCAAGAGCGCGCGCCACTGCTCATAGGCGGGCGTGCCACGAAAGCCCACTTGGTGGGCATCCACTGAATCCCACTCAACAAGCAGGACAAATCTGTTCGGCGTTTCCATTGAGCGAAGGACACGAAGTGACCGACAGCCCTCATTGGCCAACATCACGAGCTTGGCTTCTTGGATGGCCTCGAGGAAAGATCCGACAAGGTCAGGCTTTACTTCTAAGACGGCGTGTTCAAGGATCATGAGGGGCTCCTGAGATTAAAATCGGGCCGACGGCGCGTCGCCCGCCTCCCATTGTTCACCATTCTGGCCAGTCTCGCGAGACGGCCCAGTGAGCCGGACAAGGGTAGGCTCCGGCTATGGAATCGGTGCTCAGAATCGAGAATCTCCAGACTGAGTTTCGATTGCGAAAGGGAGCGGTAAACGCGGTTGATGGACTCTCACTTGAGCTCGCAGCCGGAGAATGTGTCGGGCTGGTTGGCGAATCGGGTTGCGGAAAATCAACGACTGGCCTGTCGGTTATGGGCCTCCTGCCCGCCAACGGCGCAATTGCATCGGGATCCATCAAACTCGCTGGCAGGGAACTCGTTGGCCTAGAAGAGAGCGAATTGCGGCAGATTCGCGGGAATGAAATTGCCATGATTCCCCAAGACCCGCTCACTTCACTCAACCCGACTATGCGCATCGGCCAGCAGATCTCCGAAGGATCAAGAATCCATGGAAATCTCAATTCCACTGAGGCTCGACAACGTGCCCTTGAGGTCTTGGAGATGGTGGAGGTCCCTCGTCCGCTTGAGCGATTGAATCAATACCCCCATGAGCTGTCTGGTGGACTCCGTCAGCGCGTGATGATTGCCATGGCGCTGGTCTGCGAGCCCAAGGTCTTAATCGCGGACGAACCAACGACAGCCTTAGATGTCACCATCCAAGCCCAAATTCTTGACCTCATAGACAGACTTCGGAGTGAGTTGTCGATGGGCGTGCTCTTAATTACCCATGACATGGGCGTCATTGCTGGTCGCAGCGATCGGGTCGTGGTGATGTATGCCGGCAAGGTTGCCGAACAGGCATCAACTGAGGCGACGTTTAGTTCCATGCGCCATCCCTACACCGCAGCCCTTCTGGCTTCTGTGCCTTCAACAGAGGCCGCTCGTGAACGACTGGTCAGCATTCCTGGCCTTCCACCCGATCTTTCCCACGAGATCAATGGCTGTCGTTTTGCCCCTCGATGTGTGAATGCCAGCGATCAGTGTCGCGCAGTGGAGCCGACGCTTCAGCAGGAGCCCAGTGACCCAAGACATCGCTTTGCCTGCTTCCACCCCGTCTCAGGGCCTCTGGCGAGGCCTGAGGGCCCGAAACAGGCCCCGAAGCAGGCCTCTGGCGAGATCATCCTCGACGTGGTGAATCTCAAGAAAGAATTTCCTGTCTATCGAGGAGGCTTGCTACGCCGTCGGATTGCTTCGGTGAAAGCCGTCTCGGAGATTTCCTTTGCCGTGGAGCGTGGATCGGTATTTGGTCTTGTTGGTGAGTCTGGTTGCGGTAAGACCACCGTGGCGAGGTTGCTCGCCCAGTTGGAGCGAGCAGATGCTGGCAGCATGCACTTTGAGGGTCAAGATCTTCGATCACTCAAGCGCGGCGAACTCAAGGGAGTCCAGCGAAACCTCCAGTTGATGTTCCAAGACCCCTTTGCCTCCTTAGACCCCCGAATGAATGCTGGCGCTTCGATCCGTGAGCCCTTAGATGTACATCAGCTCGGAAGCAAGGCTGAGCGTCAGGCGCGCGTAGCCGAGCTGCTCGAGGAGGTTGGATTGTCAGCCTCGGTGGCTAGCCGCTTCCCCCATGAGTTCTCCGGTGGTCAGCGCCAGCGCATTGGCTTTGCTCGCGCCCTTGCTACGAACCCAGCAATGCTCATCGCCGACGAACCCGTATCGGCCCTTGACGTCTCAATCCAGGCGCAACTGCTCAACTTGATGAAGGACCTGCAGGAGCGACGAGCCTTGACCATGCTGCTCGTGAGTCATGACCTCGGCGTTATCCGCTACATGGCTGATCGTCTCGCCGTGATGTACCTCGGGACCATTGTGGAGATGGGGCCTACTGCGGCCGTGCTGTCTGCTCCCGTGCACCCCTACACCCAAGGTCTGCTCGACGCCGTGCCTGTGCCCGACGTGACTGAGGCCAGGAAGCGACGAGGGCTGAAGGTCATTGGTGAACTCCCCTCGGCGATGGATCCGCCATCGGGTTGTCGCTTCCGGACACGTTGCCCGCTAGCGGATGAGCGATGCAGCCGTGAAGTTCCTCAGCTGAGAGCCTTCGATCAAGGCGTTCAAGCTGCCTGCCATCACCCGCTTGCCAGCCCACTGGTTGCTCCTGCGAACTAGCGACGCTGCAGCCTGACTTCGAGGGCGTCGCGGAGTGCGTCGCCGATGTAATTGAGGGCTACGACGACCAGCACGATGCAGAGCCCGACGGGGTAGATCTCCCACCAGTAGCCGTTTGCGGCTACGTCAACGCCATTGGAGAGCATGGTTCCCCAGTCAGTTTGTGGGGCAGGAACGCCGAGGCCCAAGAAACCCAAGGATGCGAGGAGCAGGATGGAGTCGGCAACATCGAAGGTGGCGAAGACCACAATGGTCCCCACCGAGTTGGGGATGAGATGCCTCCCAATAATTCGGCTTCGACTTCCACCCATTGCCCGTACTGCTTGGACGTATTCACGGGTACGAAGCGACAGCGTTTCAGCGCGGATGAGGCGAGCGGGAACCAACCAGGAGACCGCGGCGATGACAATGATGAGGAGGGGGGCAGTCGGCCGGTAGATGGTGACGAGGGCAATGAGCAAAAAAAGCACAGGGATAGAAAGCCCGACGTCAACGATGCGCATTGCCAGGGCATCAAACCAGCCCCCGAAGAAACCCGAAAGTGCTCCGTAGCTAACGCCTATGACCGTGGCAACGATCGCGGCAAGGAAGCCGACAATAAGGGCGATCTGGCCGCCGTACATCAGTCGACCAAGGATATCGAAACCGTTTGCATCAGTCCCGAGCAGATGTGACCAACTTGGTGATGCATGTTGGATTGACTCGAGCAGCGCTTTCTGAGCATCAGTTTGATTGGTCCTGTAGAGCAAAGGCCCGATGAAGCAGAAGAGCACCACAAAGATGAGGACGAACAGGCTGACTACCGCGAGTCGGTTCTCCGCAAAGACGCGAATCGTGGAGCGCCAAAAGCCCAGCTCACTTCCGGCGTTGCCCCCTTCGGGACTGGGACTCTGGTTGCTCGCAAGGGTCATTGTTCGCCCAATCTGATGCGCGGGTCGGCAGCGGCATAGAGCAGGTCCGCGAGGAGGGATCCGAGAACTGTTGCAATGGTGGCAACCAAGGTGGTGCCGAGCACCAGAGGAACGTCATCATTCGAGGCTGCCTGCACCGTGAGCAAGCCCATGCCGGGGTAATTGAAGATGGCCTCGGTGATGAGGGCTCCACCCACTACCGCGGGCAGGGTGAGCCCTATGAGGGTCAGAATCGGCAAGATGGCATTACGAAGTGCATGTCCCCACAGCACCCGCCGGCTACTCGCACCCTTTGCCTTGGCGGTGCGGATGTAGTCCTCGGTGAGCGTGTCGAGCATGGCGGAACGCATATAGCGACTGAAGGCTGCGATCTCCAAAGCCGAAAGCGTCAAGATGGGCAAAATAAAGGGCACCGGATTCGTGAGGACTGCCCAGGCTGACGCATCGGTGGGTGGCTGTGAAGGTAGCCAGTTGAGCGTGAAGGAAAAGAAAATAATCAGGAGCTCACCAGCCAAAAAAGCGGGCATGGCGTAGAGGATGAAGGTCACTGCTGTCATGCCGTAATCAAAGGGGCGATTGCGCCTTACGGCTTGGGCCATGCCAATGGGGATGGCGACGGCCAGAGCGAAAAGCGTAGAAACGCCAACGAGCACCATGGTCTTGCCAAGTCGATCGGCGATGAGCGAAGTAACGCCTTGGTTATTTTTGTATGAGTAGCCGAGGTCACCGTGAAAGAGCGCTATGAGGTAATTCCAGTACTGCTGCCATATGGGCTGGTCGTAGCCATTGAGGTGGTTGAAGTTTGCGAGTTGGCCTGACGTTGCGCGTGGACCCAAGGCAGCCCTTGCCTGTCCTCCAGGAATGAGTTGGCTGAGCAAGAACACGATGAGCGTTACGCCAAGGATTACGACAAAGGCTTGAAGAACTCGGCGAACGAGGTATCCCAGCACGACTTGAGCCTATCGCCGGAATGCACAGCGGCCCCGCCCTGAGGGCGGGGCCGCTGACACGGGCACTCTCGAACTCCTCAAGATTGGCTGACTAAAAGCGCCAAGCTTCGGGAGTGATGGAGATCAGCGGACTTTGGGGAGTTACTCCCTTTAGACCCTTGCGGATCTCGGTCAATGCTGCTGCGGTGTTTGGCTGCCAGACCACGGGCAACTGCTTCGCTAAGTACATCTGATAGGCGTTGAGCGAAATCTTTGAATCTGTCGTTGCCTTGATGAGCGCGTCGTTCTTGGGATCGTTGTAACTACCGGAGTTTGAACCTGAACCCGTAGCGAAGATGGCTTCACCGGTGGGGTAGTAGTCGGGAGCATAGATCCAGCCTCCACCCCAGCTCTCGAGTTCCCAGTCACAGGCCTTACCTTTTTCGCAGGGAACAGCTTTGCCCAAGATGGTATTGAATGATGCGCTCTTCAGGGTGATATCAATACCGGCTTGTGCCCATGACGACTTTTCTGCGTTCATGAGTTGGGCGGTTGAAGCCCCTCCGGTTGGGTACTCCAAGGTGAAGGTCAACTTTGTGCCGGCAGGAATGCCTGCACCACAGTTCTTGGGCCCAGTCCCTGGATGCATGCAAGAAGTCTGTCCGTTAGGAATGACCTTCCAGCCGTGCTCGGCCAGGATCTTGCGCGCGGTGTTCACGCTGTAGGCGTAGGGGTTTTTATTCGCCGATGCCGAGGTGAACTTGTTCTGTGGGTAGACGGGAACAGGACCATAGGTCGGGATTCCGTAGCCCTTGGAGATCTTCTTGATGTACAAGCTTTGGTCTACCAAGCGCTGGAAGGCCTGGCGGAAGTAGAGCTGACTGAAGATTTTTCCTGCGGTCCCGTGGTTGCCCGTAGAGCCAAAGTTGTAGGGGAAGTAGTTGATCCCCCAGCCATAGACGGGGGCAAGGCTGTATTTTCCCGCGAGACGAGTGCTGTTGGGGCCAGTGCGTGTTGCCTTAGTGGTTCCCGTGGTGATATTCGCACTGGGAACAAAGCCGACGTCCAGCTTCCCATTCACGAGAGCGTTGTACTCAGCCGTGTCACTGGTGAAGGGCACTTCAACAAACTTCTTAATGCTGGGCTTGATGGGGCCTGAGTACTTGGCATTGGCGGTGAATTCGACATTGCCCGAAGCATTGAATTTGCTGAGCTGCCAAGGGCCATCGACCACATGCCAGATGGGGTTGGTGGCGTAACTCTTGAGGGCACCGGTGGCCTTCTTCGGATTGTCGGGGTCATAGCCTGATTGACGGGAGAGGAAGGTGAAGACCTTGTGGCAGGCTGCGTCAGCGCTTCCATAGGCGGCCCTCGCACAGCCACCTGATCCAGCGGCTGCCCCTAGGGCGGTCACATCCCAGGCCAAGGGCATGGGGCTGATTTGGGAAAGCTCGTTATAGGTAAACCAGTCCGGGTTCACGGGTCCCGTGAGTTGGAAGGTGATCTGGGTATCCGAGTTTACGGTCACGTTGCTGATGTCATCAGGAATACCAAGGTCGGGGGTGTAGTCCGCCCAGTTGTCCTTATCTCCATGGAGCATGTTCATCCAGAACATCACATCGGTAGCCGAAACGGTTTCACCATTCGACCACTTCCAGCCCTTCATGTTGATGGTTACGGTCTTATTCCCATTGGAGTAAACGGGAGCAGTGGCCGTCGAGAGATCCAAGTTGATGTCAGGCGAAGCGCCCTTGCCGAACCAGTAGAGGGGTCGGTACATAAGGAATTGAAACTGGTTGATAGTGGATACCGAGAAGTACTCGAGACCCATGAAGGGAAAAATGTAATTAGGTGGCGTTTGTGGAGCTTCAGCCCAGGTAGCGACCGTTGGCTTCGCAGCAGCCTTAGCTTTTGCGCCGGCGCTCAGCGTTCCTAATCCGATGGAAGCCAAAGAAAGTGATCCAAGGACCAGTGCGCTCACGGCTACTTTCGTGAGATGACGTTTCATGATCTCTCCTCCTGCCACTCGGGAAGTCGCTGCCCAAGGGCCAATAAAATGACTGTAGTCCTAGCGGCTGCCTCGATGCTCAGGCGGGATTTAGGGCTCTTCGCTCTAGCGATTGAGCATGAGGCGGGAGCGCAGATCGGGCTCGCTGGCGGCATCGATCGCTGTCGCACAGAGCGCCACAGCGGCATCCAGGATGGCCTTTTCAGAGGAAGGTCCGATGCATGCAGCGGCGAATGCCGCCTGGTGATTGACAGACCCCTGAGCGTCCACGCCGACCATGGGATGAATGCTTGGCAAGGCCAGCGAAACATTGGCCATGTCCGTCGAGAGCATGGGTGCCGGGATGCCCGCATCATCATCGGCAAATGTGCGCCCTCTCGCTTCCATGTGCCCGCGATAGCGCGCAAGGAGGCCAGCGTCGGCCTCCATGTGTGAATAACGAGGGGCGAGATCCTTGATCTCCACACTGCAGCCACTTGCCAAGGCGCCGGCTTGCAAGCAGGCTTCTGCTCTCAGTCGCAATGCGTCGAGGCGCTTTGCAGAAACGGATCGGCACATGAGGTTCATGGAGGTGGATTCGGGTACAACATTTACTGCATCCCCACCATGGGTCACGATGGCGTGGATCTGATCGCCGTGGGGGAGTTGCTGGCGAAGTAGTCCTAGAGAAACCTGGGCAATGACCGCGGCGTCTGCAGCGTTAAGCCCCTGCTCGGGAGCGGCTGATGCGTGAGCGCCACGACCGTGGAAGCGAACGCCGAGGTTGTCTACGGCGAGGCAGTTGGCGGTAAGGCGATCTACGGGCCAGGGATGAGCCATCATCGCAAAGTGGAGGCCTTCGAAACAGCCCGCCTCCAGCATGGTGACCTTTCCGCCGCCGCCTTCTTCAGCGGGTGTACCAAGAACCACCGTGGTGAGGTCTAGGGCTTCGCCTACGGCGGCGAGGCCAAGGGCAGCGCCCACGCTGCTCGCGGCAATGAGGTTGTGGCCACAGGCATGGCCGATTTCTGGCAGCGCGTCGTATTCGGCACAGAGCGCCACCTTTAAAGCGCCGTTCCCATGACGCGCGTCAAAGGCAGTGTCGAGGCCCGCAATGGCATTGCGGACCGTGAAGCCATGACGGTCAAGCATGCCCGTGACCGCACTATGGGCGGCATACTCCTCAAATTTTAGCTCGGGGTAGTCGTGGATTTCCCTCGAGAGCGCGAGCAAAGACGGCATGGCTGCCTCAATGCTGGCGGTGGCCTTGGCGAGCGTCGCGTCGCGGTCGACCATGGCGCGAACTACTCGATGATGGCGACGATATCGCCAGCGGAGACAGAGTCGCCAGTGGCGACCTTGACCTCTTTGATGGTTCCCGCCTTGTCAGCATTGACTGCATTTTCCATCTTCATGGCTTCAAGGACACAGAGGGTCTGACCCTCTTCGACCTGGTCGCCAGCGGCCACCAGAACCTTAACGATGGTTCCCTGCATGGGAACGGTGACGGTTCCAGAACCGGCTGCGCCCACGGCGCTTCCGCCACCGCCACGGCGCTTCTTGCTGCCAGCTTTGGCGCCAGTGCCGACGGCTGCTCCCGCGCCTTCGGGAAGCCACATCTTGACTTGTACCCGGCGTCCAGCTACTTCAGCGGTCAGCTCTTGGAGGACTTTGCCATCATCATCGGCCTCAGCTCCACCGGTGGATCCCACAATCTTGGAGAGATCTAGGGTTTCCTCAACCCATTTGGTGGAGTGGATGCCAGCAGCAAAGTCAGGGTGCTCAAGGATGGCGACGTCGGCCGGCAATGTCGTCGCGACACCTTCGATGACGGTCTCTTCGATGGCGCGCAGCATGCGGCGACGAGCAGACTCTCTGTCCTCAGCCCAAACAATCAACTTGGCGATCAGGTTGTCGTAGTACTGGCTCACGGTGTCGCCAGATTCATAACCTGCATCAAGACGAACGCCGGGGCCCGAAGGGGCGCTGAACTTCGTAATGGTGCCAGGACTGGGCGCGAAGCGACCAGCAGTCGGATCTTCAGCGTTGATGCGCACTTCGATAGCGTGGCCGTGGCGGCGCACATCGCTTTGGGCGATGGTCAATGCTTCACCAGCGGCAATACGCAACTGCCAAGCAACGAGGTCAAGACCGGTCACCAACTCCGTCACGGGGTGCTCCACCTGGAGCCGGGTGTTCATTTCAAGGAAGAAGAATTCGCCATCTTGGAAGAGGAACTCCACGGTGCCGGCGTTGACATAGCCACAGGCTTTGGAAACCTTGACGGCGGCAGCGCCCATAGCTTGGCGCACCTCATCGGGAAATTCCGGAGCTGGGCTTTCCTCAACAAGTTTCTGGTGACGACGCTGCGCTGAGCAGTCGCGCTCACCAAGCCAGATCGTGTTTCCGTGGATGTCGGCCAGAATCTGCATCTCGATGTGGCGAGGCCAGGTGAGGTAGCGCTCTACGTAGCATTCGTCGCGGCCAAAGTAGGAGAGTGCTTCGCGCTGGGCTGATTCGAGGGCCTCAGCCGCTTCGTCGGCGCTCTTGACGACCTTCATGCCTCGACCACCGCCACCAAAGGCAGCCTTGATGGCTACAGGCCATCCGAATTCCTCACCGAAGGCGATGACTTCATCGGAACTCTGCAAGGTCTCGGAGCGGCCGGGAACGCCTTGGACGCCGGCAGCTTCAGCGGCGAGCCGTGAACTGATTTTGTCTCCCATCACTTCAATGGCCTCGGGGGGTGGTCCAATGAAGGTGACGCCTCGCGCGGTGATGGCGCGCGCAAAATCCGTATTCTCCGAAAAGAATCCGTATCCGGGGTGGACAGCATCGGCACCGCTGCGCTCGATGACATCGAGAATGGCCTCGGTGTTGAGGTAGCTTTCGGCCGCAGTCTGGCCACCTAAGGCGTAGGCCTCATCAGCAAGTCTCACGTGCAGTGCATCGCGGTCGAGTTCTGAATAGACGGCGACAGTCTTGATGCCCATTTCCCGGCAGGTGCGAATAACCCGAACAGCGATCTCGCCTCGGTTAGCAATGAGAACCTTGGTTAGCACTTGAGGGGACTCCTTATCGATTTGCCTTGGGAGCTGCATTAGCCCTCCATTGTCTCCTAAACCCTAGGGTGTGCGCCATGTCCATGAATTCAGGCTTCGAGGTCCGCTCCTTCAAGGAGATTGACTCAACAAATACCTACCTTATTGAGGAGGCCAAACAAGGGGCCCGTGATGGCCTGGTGGCCACGGCCGCCTTCCAAACAGCCGGCAGGGGTCGCCAGGGCAGAACTTGGGAAGCCCCTGAGGGTTCTGCCCTTTTGGTCTCGGCCCTCCTGCGACCTGTGATGTCCCCTGACGAAGCTCACCTTGTTGCTACAGCGGTGGCGCTTTCAGCTCGAGCAGCCATTGAGCAGCTGAGCGGGCTGAGGGCCTCATTGAAATGGCCGAATGACCTCGTGGTGGAGGCTGCAAAGATCGCAGGAATCCTCGGCGAGATTGCACCCGATGCTCCCGGGGGCAGCGATGGTTCCATCGCCGTCGTCGTGGGCATAGGCATCAACCTGAGCACCGAAGGTCCACCGGAAGCCAAGGGAACCTCTGTGCTGGCACAAACTGGCAGTGCCCCCAGCCCCGATGAGCTGCTTGACCAGTTTCTTGCAGAGCTCTCCACTCGCCGATCGATGCTTGATGAGCCCGAAGGGAGGGCTGCGCTCCTCGCCGAGGCTCGCTCGCTGATGAGCACTCTAGGAAGTCAAGTTCGGGTGACACGCCAGGATTCAATCTTGGAGGGCAAGGCGCTAGAACTCACCGATGGAGCCCGGCTCATCGTGCTTGATGACGCCGGCGAGCGCCACGTGATCAGCGTGGGGGACCTCATCCATCTTCGCCCTCGATGACTCAGAAGTCGATGACTGGGCGCTGGTAGCGTGATCTAGGTGAGCACCCTCGTGACCGGCGGAGCCGGCTTCATTGGCTCGGAATACGTCCGCCGCTTCCTCAGCAAGCACAGCGATGAACGAATCGTGGTCTACGACGCGATGACCTACGCCGCCACCGAAAGCTCATTTGCCCAAGTTCGTGGCTCAGTGGACCTCGTGGTGGCTGACTGCTGCGACCTCGAAGCTGCCATGGCAGCTATGGAGAAATTTCAGGTCGATACCATCGTCCACTTTGCGGCAGAGTCGCATAATTCACTTGCCGTGCTAGATCCCGCACGATTCTTTCGCACCAATGTCCTAGGAACCCAAACCATGCTCGAAGCGGCTCGTCGTAGTGACATCGAGCGCTTCCATCACATCTCCACCTGCGAGGTTTATGGCGACATGGACTTTGATCGAGATTCGGGATTTGCTGAATCCGATCCCTATCGACCCCGCACGCCTTACAACGCTTCGAAGGCCGGTGCAGATCATGCCGTACGTGCATACGCAGAGACCTACGGTCTCCCGGTGACCATTACGAACTGCGCTAACAACTACGGACCTTTTCAGTTCCCTGAAAAGGTCCTTCCACTCTTTATCGCAAGGGCAATGATGGATGCAGAAATTCCTGTCTATCGCTCGTCGCATCACCTGCGCGAATGGATACATGTAGCCGACCACTGCGCGGCAATTGAGGCCGTCATCGAGCGCGGACGCGTGGGGGAGACCTATCACGTGGGCACTGGTGAAGAGCGCTCTGTAGCCCAGATCGTAGATGTGGTGCTTGCACAGCTCGAGAAGCCTCGTTCCTTAATTCGCGAAGTCGAAGATCGTCCCGGCCATGACCGTCGCTACCTCTTGGATTCAAGCAAGATTCGCAGCGAGCTCGGCTGGGCGCCGACCATGAGTTTTGAAGATGGAGTTGCTGAAACTATTGACTGGTATGTGGCGAATCGCTCCTGGTGGGAACCGCTGCTCGGGTCTAGCCCAGTCAGCGAACAATCCTGGGGAGCGGCGGGTTAGCCCGATGCGCGTCCTCATCACTGGCGCCCACGGCCAACTCGGTCGTGACCTTATGGACGCCTTTTCTGGCCAACTGCCAGCAGGGGGTGATGCGGCCTTGGGCTGTGATCTCCGAGGCGGCTACCAGGAGCATGAGGTCTTCGGATTCGGTCGCGGGGAATTAGACGTCACCGACGCCAGCGCGGTGGCATCGGTGATGAATGACCTGAAACCCGATTGCGTCGTACACGCGGCCGCCTACACCGCCGTTGATGCTGCTGAAACCGATGGTGACCGTGTTGAGCTCGTAAACGCAAAGGGCACGCTGTATGTCCTGGAGGCGGCAGAAGCCCACAAGGCACGCTTCATTAGCTTCTCTACCGACTATGTCTTTGACGGTGACAAGGCTGATGCCTACGAAGAGGATGACCTCGTGAGGCCGCTCAATCGTTATGGATTGAGCAAAGCAAAGGCTGAGGCAATGGTTGGTGATCGTGGTCTAGTAATCCGCAGTTCTTGGCTGGCTGGCGTGCATGGCCAGCCCACCGTGCTCAAGGCCGTGAAGCGTGTAGCCGAAGGCAAGAGTGTGAAATTCGTTTCGGATCAGGTTGGTAGTTTTACCGCCTGCGCAGATCTTGCGGCAGCCACTACCGCGCTAGCGGCGATGGACGTCACGGGGATTATGCATATTGCGAATCAGGGGAGCGTCTCCTGGTTCGAATTGGTGAGCTTTGCGGTGCAAAGCGCCGGCCTTGACACCAATTTGGTGGCTCCGACCACTATCGAAGCCTTGGGACTCAGTGCTGCGGCGAAAAGGCCGAAGAACTCCGCTTTGGCTACGAAGAGAGCCATAAGCCTCGGACTGTGCCTTCCCGAGTGGCAGAATGGCATAGCGCGCCTTGTAGGGGCCGCCGATATATCTTCAAAATTATGAGCCAAAGCCTCCCCAAGCCAAAGACCCCCAGTGGAGGGTTTCGTCGTATCGCCATTATCGGCGCCGGCTACGTCGGCCTGCCTACGGCTGCCTTGTTGTCTCACTTTGGCCACAGCGTGATTGTTGCCGAGCGCGACCAACGGAAACTGGACATCTTGCGCGATGGCCGCTCTCCCATCTTCGAAAAGGATCTCGAGGAGTATCTGCGCGCTGGCGTGAGTGCCAAGAAATTGACCTTCTCCGATTCAGCAGCCGAGGCAGTCAAGGATGCGGAGTTTGTCTTCCTCTGCGTGCCCACGCCGCAGGGCGACGATGGTTCGGCTGACCTGAGCTACATCGTTGCTGCGGCTCAAGAAATCGGGCCGCATCTGATTCAAGATGCCATTGTGGTGAATAAGTCAACAGTCCCCGTCGGGACCGCTCACCTTGTTGAACGCGAGACTGGTCGCGATGACATCCGCGTGGTTTCTAATCCCGAGTTTTTGCGTGAAGGTACTGCCCTTGCCGACAGTCTCGCGCCTGACCGCATTGTTGTTGGGGCAGACGATCAAGAAGCAGCCGCAGCTGTTGCGGCTTTGTTCTCGCCAACTCATGCTCCCGTAGTGGTCACTGATGCCACCACTGCGGAGACGATCAAGTACGCGTCTAATGCCTTCTTGGCAACCAAGTTGAGTTTTATTAATGCCATTGCTGGTCTTGCAGAGGCCGTTGGTGCTGATGTGAAAGACATCGTCTTGGGTCTCGGTTACGACAAGCGCATCGGATTTGAGTTCCTCAAGCCTGGTCCAGGTTGGGGTGGATCCTGTCTTCCCAAAGACACCTCGGCCTTGGTCAAGATCGGTGAAGACCATGGTTACGACTTTGCGCTCCTGAGGGGGGCAATTGCATCCAATGAAGCCCAGCTCGAGAGAATCGTCGACAAGGTGCTTGCCGCCGTCGACGGGAAGATTGCTGGCGCAGCTGTGGCGGTCTGGGGTCTTACCTTTAAAGCGGGAACGGATGACCGTCGTGCCTCACCGGCCCTCGACATCTGTCAGCGACTCGTGGCCAAGGGAGCAAAGGTAACGGCCTTTGACCCAGAAGTCCCCCCAGCGAATGCTGGTGCTGATGACCTCAGGGGGATCACGCTCGCTACGGATTCCTACGAAGCAGTACGTGACGCCCAGGTAGTGGTCTTGCTCACTGAGTGGGCTGAATTTCGCTGGCTCGATTTCTCAAAGGTGGCTGATCTCATGCAAAGCCGGGTCATTGTGGATGCTCGCAATCACCTTGATCCAGCCCCGCTCAAGCGCCTTGGTTTTAGCTATCAAGGTGTAGGCCGCACGTGAGGGCCCTCGTTGCCGGTGGGGCAGGCTTTCTTGGCTCCCACCTCTGCGACTACTTGCTCGCCCGTGGCGATGAGGTAGTCGCTGTAGACGACTTGCCCACAGGGTCGCCAGACAACGTGGCCCAGCACGCTCAGAACCCAGCTTTTTCCCTGGTCTTCGCTGACGTCAGCA
>Ga0114962_10001955_pt1 | contig 17547 bp, 28 predicted proteins | sample C_130820_MF_Meta_FD_87017 | JGI IMG/M metagenome (GOLD analysis project Ga0114962, IMG submission 87017) | Freshwater microbial communities from Lake Croche, Canada to study carbon cycling - C_130820_MF_MetaG | ecosystem: Environmental > Aquatic > Freshwater > Lake | place: Lake Croche, Canada...
AATAAACTTTGAAGATGCTAATTTAACTAGAATTAAAGTACGCCCTAATAGGATTAACTTATTACGTAATCCTTACATCTCAGCCACTGCTGGAAGTAATCCGTCCGACACTACCAGGTGGGCGTACTCTGGGTGTTCCAGTTCAATTGAAAATAAGTTGACGTCTTCTGGAGGCGGTGTACTAAGCATCTCGGCTAGGTATGGCTCCACTAAACGAATACCTGTCACAGCTGGGTCACCCTACGCTCTATCTGGGTACTTTAAAGACACAGATACTGGAGCTACTATACAAGCAAAGATTGAATGGTACGCAGCAGCTAGTGGCGGATCAGCACTAGATACCTCATCTGGAACTGCTATTGCTACAGTAACTACTGGATACGTAAGACCATCTGTTACAGGAGTTGCTCCCGCAGGAGCCGCTTATGCTATACCAATCTTTACAAGTACAGGTAGCGTAATAGCCTCTAAAACTATATCTGCTGAACGATTCTTATTTGAGAACTCCTACAGCGTAGGTACTTATTTTGATGGTGACTTTGATGGATACACTAAGGGAACTAACAGAGATACTATTTGGGAAGGAACCGCACGAACTACTAGAAGCTGTTTATATAATAACTTTGCTAAAGCAAAGGGCTTGCTAGATAAGATCGCAACGGACGGTATGTACTATGTTTAGAAAAGTTAGCTTTAAAAATCAAGCTGCTGTAGTTGTCAGTATTGGTCCTGATTATCAGTTGCCTTTTGTTAATAGTACTACATTAGAGACTAGTTATATAAAGATCACCACTCAAGATGCACATAACTTTGTTGCTGGATCTACGGTATTAGTAAATGGTTTATTTGAGTCTCAAGCACGGGGATCTGCGGATGCTCTTTCTTTAGGGCAAGCAACTATTGTAACTGTTCAGTCTCCAAAAATTTTTACAATATTACTTCCAGATACTTATGTTAGTCAGTATACTAGTTTAAATACGTTAAGGTTTTTGAGCGTTAATTACTACATTAACTCAAGTGGCTTAGGCTCTAAATACCCTTGGACAGGCGCATATTTAGATAGCAATGGCTGGGATCTATATAAAACCAACCCTTCAGTAATGGCTTATACTTCAGACGGTAGCCTCGGCGCGTATAAATTAAGCTATGGGGATACTGTATAAAAATTATAGTGATTTGCGCTTGAGAAGTTTACGTGTAGTATAAGTCTCCTAACGTGTTAGGAGACACTATGAAAAAAATAATTATTCTTGGTAGTGGGGAAACTACTAGGGCAAATGCTGAAGCACTACTTGATGACTATATTTACGCTAACAAAGATTTAGAGTTAGCTTTTATTATTAACGGTAAACCGTCTGATGGCCAAGTGTGGTCCGCTCAATTTGCTCGTGAGCGCGATGTTCAAACTATAAATATTTACCGTACTGAGTCCGATAGCATGGCTGGATTACCACTTGATTTAAACGTGGTAGTAACAGATACGCCCGTTACTGAAATACTTTCTGGCGCTGATGTTGAGGCATTTTTCTTATGGAACGACGAAGATACTATTTGCCTTAACTACCTATCTCAGCTATCTAGCAAAGGTATTGTTTGCAAGGATTTTACTAATGGCTTGATTGAAATAAAAGCTAGTACAGATATTCAAGAAGTAGTTGCTCCAGAAATCCCTAAACAAGAACAACTTTCTATTGAAGAGTCGTATGTAGAAGTAGACCTTGAGCCTGCGGAAGATACCGAAGAGGAATACGAAGACCCACTTTATGAGGGTATACGTATTATGGCTCAGATCTTTGCAGAAGCCATCGCCAAAGAGCTTAAGAAGGTCTTGAAGAAGTGAGCCTCTCAGCACGAGCTACAGGCCTTTTAGTACACTGTGTATACACAGGTACCAATCCTACCGTAACGGACCTTACAAAGGCGTTTAAGGAGGGTAAAGAGGCTATTAGGGCGGCTTTGACCGAACTGGCTGATCAAGGGCTCTTAGACCGAAAGGTCTGGAAGGTTGGCAACCGAATTATGACACAATGCTCTCTAAATGAGAAGGCTGAGGACTACTTAAAGATGGCGGGTTACTGGGTTCCACAAAACTGCCAGCATGAGAAAAGCTGGCGGGTTTCTGGGGAACTGATACAGTTGAATGAGCTAACTAATACTAGTTCTAATATAGCTAAAGTTAGTAAGGAATACGTGGGGGAACCCCACGTAGAATATAAAACAATGAATGTGGAGGTGGATGATATGTCTTGGGGAGGAATCTTTGAAACTCATATTACCAGTGAGGCTTTAGAAGAACGGGCTAAGGCAGATCGCGGCAAAAAAGAGCGTTACAACGAAGATAAAAAACAAAATAGCAGTAAGCGACTGATCGATAGGCATAGGATTGCTGTGTCTGGATGGACTTGCAGTGACATTGGTTATGAATTTGCTGACCGAATCCAGGGTCATTGGAATATCCCGCCGTGGCAAGTTAAGGCGAGTCGATTTATTCCCGCTTTAGGTACGGTACGCCGTAAGTATGCGACCGACGGTGAGGTTGAATATATTATGCTTGATTTGTTTTTTAGTTCCATTGATTTTCAAAAGTACGATAGTGCCGAGCACTTATGTTGGTTATTTATTAAACGTTTTGGAGAACTTGCGTTGCAGGCAAAATCTATGGTACGTTCTGAGGAACAAGTTGAGGATGCCGCCTCACAAGCTAAGAAGTCACAGGAGTGGTTGTATGAGTAACATGAAGCGCGAGTGGGAAGAGCAGCAGGAGCGTATGGTACGCGAGGCTGGCCTTACTAAAGAAACACTAGAGCGTATTGAAAAATGGGTAGACAAAAACGATAACGGTTGCGGTTGTGGCAACTGTGTCTGTGGAGCCGATGATGATTAAAGTTGACGAGCTCCCTTTGCGCCGTAGGACATGGACAAAGATAGCTAACATTCCTAGAGCACGACTTGGTTGGGAGCTTAGTGACTGTAAGGCTATTACCGCATCTGATTTAAAGTTGATCCGTAGTTGGGTTGCTAAAGTCAAGGATGGAGCGGTAATTCGCGCTGACGGAAAGTCTACTTGCGGTAAAGGATTGTTATTTGTAGGTAGTCCTGGTCACGGTAAAAGCACACTGGCTGCTGCGATGATACAAGAAATGATACGTGAGTTATCTTTAGATGCGTTTGATGTGGTTGAAGGTAGGTCCCTTGTTACTCCATGTTATTTCACCACGTTTAACGATGTGATTGCGCTTCAAGGAGACCTTATGGGAGAACACACAGCTGAACAAGAACGATTGTTTTTAGGTATGCATGGTAAATGCGATGATGATGCTTACAATATTCGCGTACTTGTTATTGATGACGTAGGTAAAGAGCATACCTCTGGAAGTGGTTGGCAACGAAATATGCTTCATCACATTTTACGTACGCGGTTTAACAATGGATTACCGACCATAGTTACTACAAATCTTCCTGTAAAAGCCTGGGTTTCTACTTACGGAGACGCAACTGGTTCGTTTATACACGAAGCTTTTGTCACAATTGAACTAGAATCTATACAAGGGGATCTACGTAACCAATGATGGAGGAAACTATGGACGCAACTAGGACAGTCCAATTCTTTATTAGTGAGAACTTAAACCCTGGTGGAATATACGAAGTGAGTGTCAACAATAAAAAAGAATTTGCTTGCACTTGTCCAGGGTTTGCGGGTCGAGCTACGTGTAAACACACTAGGTTTGTAGTAGCCAGAGTCAAACAAAACAAAGGTACGTACCCGCTAGAAATTTCTAGTAGAGTAACCGATACTGACGCTGAAAAAGCCACGGAATCTCCTGAAGCTTTTAGGGAATTCATTATTAAATTTGGAAAAATAGAGGTCTGTTAAACCATGTACAAAGGGGATATAAGTAACGAGACTCCAAAGAGAGTTCTTGTTAATGCAGATGTTTTGCTTATAAAGAGCACGAGCATTTCCAAAAAATTTAAAGTCATACCTGTTAAAACAATGAATGTTGGGTACGATAAGTTTCTTCTAAACAAGTTTTACGTCTATACGACTAGAGCTGGCGTTACGCTTGAGTTAATTTCATTTGATTTTAATGGTGATGAGTTAGAGCGAGTTTATAATGACATCGAACGTGCTGGTACCAACCCATTCAGGTACTATACTCATTACTCTTCTCCAAAAAAACTAGTGGCTGATCTTCCATACAGGCCAGAGGTTGTAGGAGTAATTGACCCAGAGCATCAACTCATGTATGGTAAATGGGGATTGGATTTTTAGGAGCATAATATGAATTACGAAAATCGACTACTAAGCAAAGCATTACAAGAACGAGATTTATCCCCAATATTTAGCCGCGGTGTTACTGACAAGTGGTTTAGCAATGAAGATGACCGTCGCGTATTTAATTTTGTACGAGATCATTTCCAGAAGTACACCGAGTGCCCTAGTGAAACTGTTGTACTGGAAAACTTTCCTACTTACAAGTTTGAGTTAGTACCTGATTCATTTCAGTTTCTTATCGACAAGGTAGTTGAGAACAAGCGTTCAGGGATTATCAATAGCTCAATGCGAGCAGCTATTGAGGAAATTGAATTACGCCAGAACCCAGAGAGTGCTGTAACCGTATTCCAACGAGGAATTGCTCGTTTAGCTGACGATGGATTATCTGAGGCAAGTGATATAGATATCACAGTTGACGCTATGACTCGTTGGGATGAATACCTTCACCGTAAAAACTCACCTGATGAGCTACTTGGTTTACCAACAGGGTTCCCTACAATTGACAAGGTTACCAGCGGTTTACAGGCAGGTCAGTTGATTGTTATTGTAGCTCCTCCTAAGACAGGTAAGTCAACTCTTGCGTTGCAGTGGGCACATAACGTTCACCGCCACGGCGCTGTGACTATGTTCCAGTCTTTTGAGATGAACAACCAGGAGCAGTTAAGTCGTTACGATGCTATGCGAGCTCGCCTTTCACATCACCGTTTGATTACAGGGTCGTTGACCCCCGATGAAGAAACTCGTTACCAAGCTAAACTTCGTAGTATGGAAAACATGCGCCATAAGTTTTGGCTTACAGATTCAATTGCATCTGCAACCATTACAGGGATCTCAAATAAGATTCAATCGTTACAGCCAGACATTGCTTTTATTGACGGTGTGTACTTAATGACAGATGAGCAGTCAGGGGAGCGCAATACTCCTATGGCTCTTACTAACTTGACCCGTAGTTTGAAGCGTGTTGCTCAGCAGTTCCAAATCCCTGTTGTAGTTTCTACACAAGCTTTGACTTGGAAGATGAAGAACGGTAGCGTTACTACAGATTCTATTGGTTACACATCTTCGTTTGCTCAAGATGCTGACGTACTGTACGGCCTACAGCGCGAAGATGAAAACGTGGATGATACTCGTTTATTTAAGATCATGGCTGGACGTAACGTCAGCCCTATGGAAGTATCCTTGTTGTGGGATTGGAACACAGGTGACTTCCGTGAGATTAGTGGTGATGACATGTGAACGTAGACGAAATGGAACGTGTACTAGATGATCTAGGTATTGAGCACGTAGGCTCTCGTGGCGAAGAGGTTCAAGGATTTTGCCCTGGTCATTTGATGCGTACAGGTAAAGAAGATCGTAACCCATCGTGGTACATCAACTCTGAGACTGGTGCACACATTTGTTTTTCTTGTCAGTTTAAAGGTAGCTTACCTTTCCTAATTGCTTTTACAAAAGAGTTGCGATTAGACGATGGTATGTATGATCTAGACTCAGCTAAAGGGTGGCTAAGCAAGGGTGGAGAGCTGCTAGACGCGTTTGAACGTGCGGTAAAGCCCAAGGAAGTGCTAGAGGAACTTGTTTACATATCTGAGGCATCTTTGGCTGCTTTTGTAATTCCGCCAGATTTTGCTCTGAAAGCTCGCGGGCTTACAGTAGCCGCTGCTGAGAAACACCAACTGTTGTGGAGCGCTTTAAAGCAAACTTGGATTATACCTATACGTGATCCAGAGTCAGGAGCTTTACTAGGTTGGCAGGAAAAAGGTTTTACTGGTAGATACTTCCGCAACTACCCTAACGGCATCAAGAAAAGCACAGCTTTGTACGGGTTAGATAAGTATCAGGGTGGAGATATGATTGTTGTAGAGTCCCCATTAGACGTTGTGCGCCTTGATTCTGTTGGTATTATTGGTGGCGTGTCTACATTTGGTTCTATAGTGTCTGATACACAGTTAAGTTTGATCACTAAAAACAGTGATAGGATAGTTTTTGCTATGGATGCTGACGAAGCAGGGTTGAATTCTTCCTTGCGGTTGTTAGAGATGACCAAGAACTTAAACTTTGAGGCTTGGTTTTTTGACTACTCAGAAACCGAAATGAAAGACGTTGGTGGGATGAGTCGGGATGAAGTAATTCATGGTATAGAATCATCTAAGCACTCCGTACGGTACTTACTGTGGGGAGAGGGCGTAAGCTCTAATTAATTAACTAGGAGATAAATTGGCAACATCACGATTAACAGGTTTGCAGGCTTTTGCAAACATGAAGAAGCATATGGTAAACCACGAGAGTGGTTTTCAAGGTCATTGCCACATGACTTGTCAGAACGCGTGGGGACTACCTGTTCGATATGCCTCTGCTATTGACGCTTGGAATCACATTCCAAAAGAGCACCGTTTTACTGATCCAAAGAAGGCGCCTATTGGGGCTCCACATTTTTACGAAGGTGGCCAGTACGGTCACGTTGTTATTCAGTCAGATAAAAAGGGTGTTGTCATTGGTACAGATGCACCTGTAACTAACTACGTAGGTGAAGTAGCTGTAGATTGGTTTGTATCTCACTGGGGTAAGAAGTACCTTGGTTGGTCAAACTACTACAATGATACAAACCTTCAACTAGGAACAATGCCTAGCTAATGTTTACTGGTACGTTATTCCCGTACCAAGTCGAAGCCGTAGATCGTATGTGCGAGCGTGAAAAAATGCTTGTTGCATACGATCTCGGTTTAGGCAAAACGGTACTTACAATCGCTGCTATTGAGCAATTGATGGACGACGATCGTATTACCGCGCCTGGTTTGATTATCTGTTTGTCTAGCCTTAAATATCAGTGGGCTAACTCTATTGACAAGTTCACAGACCACACATCCTTTCCGTTAGTTATTGACGGCACTCCTAAGCAACGTAAAGAACAATACGCTCAAGCTATGGACTGGAAAAACACTCAAGTTGATTACATCATTATGAACTACGAGCAAGTGGTTAATGATTGGGAATACGTAAAAAATCTTCCACGCGGGTTTGTAGTTCTTGATGAAGCTACAGCTATTAAGTCTTTTAAATCAAAACGATCTAAACACGTTAAGCGTTTAAGTAACGCTCCATTTAAATTTGCTCTTACTGGAACTCCAATTGAGAACGGTAGGCCAGAAGAGTTATATTCAATTATGCAATTTGTAGATAAGGAAGTGCTAGGACGCTTTGACATTTTTGACTCAGCATTTATTGTCCGTAATACTTGGGGCGGCGTTGATCGGTATCGAAATTTACCTACGTTACATACAAAAATGAAAGAAGCCTCTGTGCGTAAATCACAGAAGGACCCTGACGTAGCTCCATACCTTCCTGAGTCAATACACAAAGATCCTATTCTTGTGTACTTTGATCGTAAAACAGCAAAGCTGTATAAAAAAATTGCAGACGATTTAATTATTGAGCTAGATAATGCCACAGTTTTGTTTGGCGGATCTTTTAACATACTTTCTCATTATGGTGTGCAAGGGTCTCAAGGCAGCAAAGCTGACGAGGTGCGAGGAGCAATTATGGCCAAGGTGGGTGCTTTAAAAATGTTGTGCTCACACCCACAGTTACTAGTTAAAAGCGCGGATAAGTTTAAATCTCTAAACGGAGAAGGCTCTAAATACGCTTTTGAGCTACAAGATGAAGGGTTGTTAGATAATATAACGGCAGCCCCTAAGTTAGCTGCTTTAACTGAATATGTAAAAGATTTCCTAGCACAACGAGAAGATAACAAAGTTGTTATTTTTGCTACATATATTGACATGGTTAGTATGATTGAAGAGTCGTTAGGAAAAGATATCTGCGTCACGTATACTGGTAAGTTAGACGCTAAAACCAAGGAGGATAATAAAATTGTTTTCAACACTGACCCTAGCATCCGTGTCCTTATCAGCAGTGATGCTGGGGGTTATGGCGTGGATCTTCCTGCCGCTAATCTTTTGGTTAATTATGATTTACCTTGGTCGTCGGGGCTTGCAATCCAAAGGAACGGACGAATTAAACGAGCATCAAGCACCTGGGAAACAATTGTAATTCAAGACATACTTGTAACAGGATCTATTGAGTCACGCCAACATCAGTCTTTAGCTCAAAAAAACCTTGTAGCTAGCGCAGTTATTGATGGTGAGGGTATGGACGATAAAGGTGGGGTGGACCTTAACTTAGGCACCCTTAGGGCATTTATTATTAATTCATCTGTGTGATTGTCTATTTGAATTTTACTTAATTATGTGCTAGGGTGTAATTAATGTTAGACAAAACCAAACGTCTGATCCCCGCTATAGCGCTTCTTACTAGCTTGCTAGTATCGCTACCTATAGCCCAGGGTCAGGCTAACGCTAATGCGAAACAGTGCAAGACACAAGCCGCGTCCAGGTCGTACACTCGTGTACCTTACGCTTCACCCACTTATAATAAAAGACTAGCTCATGCAACTATGGCAGCTAAATACGATTGGTGTGGATCTCAATTCTCTTGTTTACAAACCTTATGGAATAACGAGAGCGGGTGGCGTGTACAAGCGCATAACCCCTCAGGTGCTCACGGAATACCCCAAGCACTACCAGGAAATAAAATGGGAAAAGGTTGGCAGTCCAGCCCAGAAACTCAAATTAATTGGGGTTTAAAATACATTAAGAAACGGTATGGAACTCCTTGTGGAGCTTTATCGTTTTGGAACAACCACCGTTGGTACTAGTATAGGAGTATCGGGGCAGGATGGTTTCGACTAAGTATTAAAACCCCACGAGGGTAGTACTTAGGACCAGGGTTCGATTCCCTGCTGCTCCACTAGCCCTCTTAGCTCAATGGATAGAGCGCATCGTTTCTACCGATTAGGTTGGGGGTTCGAGTCCCTCAGAGGGCACTAAAAAGGTATAATTATAGTATGGCTAATACAAACCCCGCCCGCGCTATCCGCGTAGACGATGAGCTATGGGCTGCTGTACAAGCACAAGCTAAAGCCGATGGCATTACTGTCACTAGCGTAGTTATTGACGCTTTTTATGATTATTTAAAAAAAGCTCAAGTTGCGTCGAAAGATGTGCTAGAGTAAACTCTCAGTTGAGAGGAGTTGATCTTATGAACTTAGAAGAGATCACAGATTACGTACGACAAAACGCCGTACTAAAGGACCGAATGGAAGAACTTACTTCTATTCAGTCAGAAGTTAAAAAGATTCTTAAAGAGGGAATCGAAGAACTTGGTGAAGCTGATGACCGAGGACACATTGTTGTAGAAGTTAATGATGAAGTTTCGGGCATCAAACGCGTTATGCAGCAGCGCCGTGTAACTAAAGCGCTAGACATTGATGCCGCAGAAGATATTCTTAAAGAGCGTGGTATTCACGAAGCATGTGTTACGTTGGTGCCTGTACTTGACGAGGATGCGATCATGGCAGCATACTATGATGGTAAGATAACTGAAGAAGATATTGACAAGATGTTCCCGTCCAAGATTACTTGGGCGTTAGTAATGTCAAAGAGTTAATATGGAAGACTTTATCGACGAGACTTTTGCATCGCTTGATGTGTACTACCCAGGTAGTAAACGTAAGCGTAAAGCAACAGTAGAAAAACCTAAGGTAGAAATACCTACATGGTCTGCTCGTGGGTACGTAAAAATTATCAATGGTAAAGAAGTAGAATTTTTTACTATTGGTGCCTTAGCAGGTGCACTAGGAAGACCGATCATTACGATCCGTTATTGGATTGAACATGGTTACCTTCCAACATCTACATATAAGATGCCTAGCGTCGTAGATAAGAACGGTGACACTCGCCAGGGTCGTTGGTTGTATACTCGTGATATGATCGACACAGCTGTTGATATATTTAACAGAGCTGGTCTATTTGAAGAGATTCGGATAGACTGGCAAAAACACCAGAGAGTCACACAAGATATCTCTGTGGCTTGGACTAACCTCCTAGCAAACCAAAAAAATGAAACTACTGCAAACTAAGGAAATATAAACATGGCCGTTAACCGCCCGCTAGAAAACGAAGAATTCACCGTAGCCGATACTTTCGGCGAAGACTTCGATGTAAACGCTCGACCTACACAGGCAACGAGCACCGCAACTGCTGTTGGTGCAGGATGGGATGCCGCTGAAAAGTTGCACACTCCGTCTGGTGACTTCCCAGTTGACTTCAAACACAGTGAAGAGATTCAGATTATCAAGTTCATTGATAAAGATGGTCCCTTTGCTTCTTACAAGATGCACTTCTTGACCAACAAGGTTGGCAAAAAGTCATACGTCTGCCTTAAGACAAACGGTAGCGAGTGCCCACTATGTTCTGTGCTTAACCACAAGCCAGAAGACAAGCGTGGCTTTACAATCGTTAACCTAAGTGCTGATGGCGGACCACAGCGTCAGATCTTGACCGCTACTCCTCGGCTGTACAAGACTCTTCACGCCGCTCATTTCTCCCCTCAAGGTCCTCTTGATAAGAACTATTGGGCATTAAGCCGTAGTGGTGTCAAGCAGACCACCGTGTATCATTTGAATGCGGTAAAGGCCCGCGATCTAAATGAGGATTGGAAACTTGACGAGAAAGCTTCTGAAGCTTTTGTAGCAAGTACTGAATCATACGATCGTTCCGTGGTCCGAGAAAACTCATACGCTGAGCTTCTTGAGATCGCACAGGAATTGGCCTAACACATAGACTGCCCCTAGCTACAGGTTCCCCCCTTTGCCTGTAGCTAGGGGCTTTTAGGGGACTAAAATGAATATAATTACTACAATTGACCAGTTAAACAAAATGGTTGAGTACTATTTAACTCAAGATGCTTTTGCATTTGACGTAGAAACAGTTGGAGATAACCGTGGTCTCACGCCTATTAACGAAGTGTTATGGATTTCTTTTGCGACACATGGCCGTTGTGACGTTATCCCTATGGGTCATCCTAATGGTGATTTTGTTGAAGAGCGATTCCCGTTAACCTTGCAGGGTGAAAAACGTGTAGAAGCTGGGTTAACTCCACTAACTAGCCATTATTCTCGCGACAAGAAAAAATCTACAAAATTATTTGGTCTTGCTCCAGATCAACTACACCCTGCTGAGGTGTTTAAAGCTATTAAACCTCTAATGTTTAACTCAGCTGTGCTTACTGTGGGCCACAACTTGTTGTTTGACGTTACATCTATAGCTAAGTACTACGATGGTGAGATCCCATCCGCCCCTTACTTTGACACAATGGTGGCTTCATTCGTACTTGACAACCGCAATAAAAATAAATGCGGTCTTGACGCTTGTTTAAAGCGTGAGTTTGGTTACGATATGGTTAAAGGTGTTGGAAAAGAAGTTGAAGTTTATTCTTTTGATGAAGTAGCCAAGTACGCTTACCTTGATGCTAAGTACACGTTTCTATTATGGAAGTCACTGCGCCAGAAGCTTGAAGCTAGTGGTTTAACATCTATTTTTAAGCTAGAAATGCAAGTGCTTGAAGTACTGTGTTCTATGAAATTAACTGGTGCACCTATTGACGTAGAGTCTTTGATTAGTTTGGATGCTCAGTTGCGTTTGGATATTGAGTCCGCTAGGGCCGAGATTTTTCGTATTGCACAGACTCCGTTTAATATTAACTCTAATGGAGAAAAGCAATACGTTTTATACGGTCCTAAGGATGAAGGATGTCGTGGTCTTAATCCTAAACTGCTTACAACTGCTGGACAAAAGAGAGCAGACCAGGGTATAGAATTAACTTACGCTGATTATTCAGTTTCAGCAGAAGCATTGGAGCACTACCGAGAAAAAGACGAGCTGGTAGCTGCTTTACTAAAGTATTCAGATCTTAATAAGTTAAGTACTACATATGTAGTGCCCTACCTTGGAGGCGAAGTTGTCAGGACTACGGGCGGTAAAGAAAAGCGCGAGCAAAAAGATAGCCTGCTTATTAATGGGCGCATCCATTGTGACTTCGTACAGCACGGTGCAGAAACAGGTCGCTTCAGTAGCCGCAACCCAAATCTTCAAAATGTACCTGCGCCTCACACTCCGCACGGAAAGGCCATTCGCAACCTCTTCTACGCCCCCAAAGGGTTCAAGCTGGTGGTTGCGGATTATTCACAGATTGAGCCACGTGTTATTGCGTCTATGGCTAAAGATCCGATCATGGTAAAAAACTACCTTGACGGAGGTGACATCTACACTACTGTTGGTGACACTATGGGAGTAGACCGCAAGGCTGGTAAAGTCCTTGTTCTTGCTATGGCATACGGAGTAGGCCCAGATAAAATTGCTCGTTCTATTGGTTGTACTATAACTGAGGCTCGGGAATTACTAGCTAATTTTTCGGCAAAGTTTTCAGCAGTTAACTCTTATCGTTCTAAAATTCTTGGGGCTACAAAAGCTAATGTTCCTCCACACGTAGTTACTGTGCTTGGTCGTAAGCGTTATTTACCTGAGATTCTATCTCGAGACCCGTTTATTCGATCAGGTGCTGAGCGACAGGCATTTAACACACGTATTCAAGGATCAGCTGCTGACATCATTAAGTTAGCTATGGTAAGGGCGCATAAAGCTCTTCCAGAAGGTGCTAAGCTTATCCTTACCGTCCACGATGAATTAGTAACTTTGACCCCAGACGACAAGGTTGAAGAGACGGTGGCAGTTATCCGTGAATCTATGGAAGGAATTGATTTGTTAGATGTACCTTTAATAGCAGACATTACAGTAGTAGACCGATGGGGTGAAGCAAAGTGAGTACTAATTGGTGGACACAACGACTTAACGGTCAGACTCCTAGTGCTCCCGTACCACTGCCGCCCATGGCTCCCCTACAGCCTGTCTACAACCCTGTTCCGCAACAACCTATTCCACAAGAAGCTTCGCGACTACCTCAGAGCGCTACGACATCTTCTCGTTGTCCTGGGTGTGGTAGCGGTAACTATGGATCAGTAACTCTTGAGTCTAAAGCTCGGTGTTATGACTGCGGGTATCCTATTCAACAATCAGGTAGTGGAGTAGGCGCAGGTATTACACAACCTGGTGGGTCAGGACCCGCTCAACCAGCACGTCAACTTAATACGTCAAATAACTTTAATCCAGGCACAATTATTGGAAGGATTGAGTAATGAAACCTAACGCGGATTTAGTTCAAGCTATTAATAAATTGAACAAAAAGCACGGGGACAACATGATTGTCTTAGGTTCTGACATACGCCAAGACATTATGGGACGAATGACTAGCGGGTCGCTTTCTCTTGACGTTATTTTAGGTGGCGGGTTTCCTATGAACCAATGGCATGAGATTATTGGTGAAGCTTCCAATGGTAAAACCGCACTTGCCCTTAAGACGGTCGCTGCTAATCAAAAACTTGACCCAGACTTTACTACGGTTTGGGTAGCTGCTGAATCTTGGGTTCCGTCGTACGCAGAAATGTGTGGGGTAGATTTGTCTCGTGTATATGTAGTAGCAACTAACATTATGGAAGAAGCTTACGAAGCAGTTCTTGATATGGTGGAGACCAAAGCTGTTGATTGCATTGTTTTAGACTCACTACCAGCCCTTGTTCCTATCACAGAAGAAGAAAAGAACATGGATGAAGCCACGGTTGGTAAAGGCGCTTTGCTTACAGCTAAATTTTTTCGTAAAATTGGAGCGTCCGCACGTCGGTCATTAGTTGAATACGAACGGCCTTTCATAGGTTTGATTATTAATCAGTACCGTATGAAAATTGGCGTTATGTACGGTGACCCTCGTACCACACCAGGTGGAGAAGCTAAGAACTACGCTTTTTTTACTCGTTTAGAAGTTAAGCGGGACGAATGGATTGAAGAAGGTAAGGGTCAGGAAAAACATAAAGTAGGTCAGACCATTAGGGTACGTAGCCTTAAAAATAAAACTGCTCCGCCGTCCCAAGTAGCTTACGTTGACTTTTACTTTGACGATGGAGAGCATTGTTTTGCAGGAGATTTTGATTTTGCTAAAGAAATCGTAGCTCTTGCCATACTTAATAAAATTATTACTCGTGCTGGTGCGTATTATAGTTATGGTGACCGTAAATGGCAAGGATCGGATGCTGTGGTAAAATCTATTAGAGAAGAATTAGACCTTAAAGAATCTTTAGAAAAAGATGTACGAGAAGCCGTAGCAGTTAGTTCTAAAGAAGTTAGGAAACTAATTAGTGAGATCTGAAGGCCAAAAGCAATCAAAAAAACATGAAGATAGATTAGCTAAAGCAGTAGGAGGCAGCAGAGTAGCTGCCTCTGGTGCTTTTTGGAACCGTAAAGGTGATGTTAGATCTAGCACATTGCTAATCGAGCATAAATGGACAGGGAAAAAACAAGTGACCGTTAAATCAGATGTTTTAGAAAAAATCACTAAAGAGGCTATTTTAGATGGCCGTATGCCTGTACTAGGTTTTCACCTTAATGGTAAAGACTACGTCATGCTAGATGAAAATGATTTTCTGGAACAGCAACAGAAGCTGCAGGAGTGTCAATGCGAGATCCCCTCGACATAGAAAACTGGCGAGCAGACGCCAAGTGTATTGGAATGAATACCGAGTTATGGTTTCCACCACGAGATAAAGAATTATATAAAACTATAGCCGATCAATCTAAGGCAGTGTGCTTAGGTAAAGATGGGCGACCCGAGTGTCCTGTTAGAAAAGAATGTCTGTTATACTCGGAAAGTATGAACGAGCAGTACGGCATTTGGGGCGGGCTTTCTCACAGAGAAAGAAACGCTTTGGGACGTAAAGCTGTAAAACACGGAAAAACATTTGAGGAATGGGTGATTGAAAACTAATGAATTACGATCCGTTTAAATGCCCTGATTGTAAAATCTGGTGGCGTGGGGAAACCCACAAGTGTGATGTACCTAAAATTACAGTTACAATTAACGAGCCTAAAGATTATACAAAAGAATACATTCCACACGACGGTGGTTTTGTTATTAAACCTTGGGGCTTTGCAAGGTATTGCAAGTTCTGTGGTGTAAAGTTAAACTCTATTGATAAAACAGGTTTAGTTGAGGGCACTTGCCCTAAGCATGCAAAGGGGATTAAAGATGGCTGGAAAAATAATCCGCCCAACTGGAACGCTTAAGAAGCTGGTTGACATAGGTAAAAAAGATACCCGTGTAATTGGATCAGTAGAACGTTGGTTGTTAGCTTCCCCTAGAGATACTTCTAGGGCAACCAACGTCATTCACCCATCAGCAATGATTAAAGCTGATTGGTGTCATCGTGCTGAGTACCATACCATTCAAGGTGCAGTACCAGCCCCTCCAAAATACAAAGCAAGTATGAAAACTTTACTTACTTTTGAAGAGGGTCACCGCATCCACCACCGTTGGCAGACTTGGTTCTGGGACATGGGAAAGATGTACGGCAAGTGGCGGTGCTTTGATTGCTACCGTACAGCTAACGCTTCTTATAAAGACTTCTGGGCATTGAGCCCTAAAGAATGCCCTACTTGTATTGGAACTAATCTTGCGTATCGAGAAGTACCAGTACACAGCAAAGAGCACGGTATTTCAGGACATGCTGACGGCTGGCTTAAAGGATTTGCTGACGATTTGCTGTTAGAAGTTAAATCAGTTGGTGAAGGAACTTTTAATTGGGAAGACCGTACTTATTGGGAAGATTCAGGTCGAGACTTTAAAAAAGCTTGGGCTGGGCTTAAGGGTCCTTTTCAGACTCACGTTATGCAAGCTCAGGTATACATGAAGTTACTTGAGTTAATGCACGAGGGCACATTTGCACCTACGCCAAAAGAAGCAATTTTTATTTACGAGTCAAAAGTAGATCAGCAGATAAAAGAATTTGTAGTTCCTAAAAGTGACTTTGGCATTACTGAACTATTTGAAGCAGCTAAAAAAATTGTGCAAGCAGTTGACAAGCAGGTAGAACCTGTGTGTAATATAGATCCATCAGGTTCATGCTACAAATGCGAGGTTTACAATGACAATTAAAATGAACGTAGGTACACAAGCTAAAAGTACTTTAGATTCTATGGCTGGACAGGGGTTTAAAATAAACCAAGAGTTTACATCCACCATTCCAGACATGCCTTTTGATATTACAGACCTAGATGACCTTGGAGTTATGCGATTATGGCAAGAACATCTTGCCTACTCAGAGTTCATTTTGGCTCAAGTAACTGTTGCTGAAATGGATGAGCAGTCTGCTAAAAAAGATTTAGATCTTATTGAAGCCAGGTACAGCTCTAAACACACTCAACCTAAGATGACCGTATCCGCTATTAAGGCACTAGTAATGGCTGAGGAAGAAGTAATTGAGGCTGATTACCAATACTCTGTGGCACATAATTACCGCAAGGGTATAGATATGCTGTACACCATTGTTAATGGTCAATGCAACTTTATTAGCCGTGAGTTAACTCGCCGTACTTCAACAGGGTTTAGTGGTCGGGCAAGTAAGTTCACCACATGATGTACGATTTGGCTATGAAAGCTGCTCGCTGTGAAAGGCTAGAGGCAGCTATTGGAAGAGTAAAAGAGTTGCACAAGCCAGTAAATTTATTTGGGTTAACAGTGTGTAACGTTTGCGAAGTAGACGACCATATTGTAGAGTATCCATGTGAGACTATTGAGATACTTAGAAGGGACACTTTAGATGTTTAGGTTAGGTTTTGTTTTTTTAGCGCTTGGGTTGTTTATGATTCTTGCTGGAACTTGGACTGGGTATTAAGTAATGCCCAAACTAACACGTGAAGAACTACTAGCGCAGTATGGACAGCAAAGACGTAAACGCAAAGAACAACTGCCTACTTACTTAGAGATACAAAGCCGTCATTTAGATCGCCATGCTGAAGTAAATGGTAATTGTGTCTTGTGTAAAGAATTTGTAGATGGGATTGAGCAACCACAGAAATACCCTTGTATTTCATTACGGAGAGTAGGTTTAGGATGATTAAGAAACACCCCTATCGTATAGCGGTAAAACACATTCGTGAGTTGCATTACGCCGAAAAGCTTAGTGCGCATGTTCCAATTACTTGTGCTGTGTGCCATATTCCATACCCATGCAAGACTATTCAGTTAATTGATGATGACTTGTATGAAGACGGTGAGCAGTAATGCGTGAAGTACACGATGTATGTAAACTATGCAGTGCTACTAAAAATCAACCAGAAGGTACCAAGCCAATTGAGTTAATTGATGGAATGTGTCGTTGGTGTAGCACTGCATGGAACTTAGGGTTTGCCACTGCTGTTGGAGAAAAAAATGCCTAATCCAAAATTTTGGGGTGACTCAAATATCAAAGGCGCAGTAGCCATAGGTATTGA
>Ga0114962_10001956_pt1 | contig 17545 bp, 19 predicted proteins | sample C_130820_MF_Meta_FD_87017 | JGI IMG/M metagenome (GOLD analysis project Ga0114962, IMG submission 87017) | Freshwater microbial communities from Lake Croche, Canada to study carbon cycling - C_130820_MF_MetaG | ecosystem: Environmental > Aquatic > Freshwater > Lake | place: Lake Croche, Canada...
CAGGCCTGTTCATGAAGAAGTTTGCCTTGTTTGTAGAGTGTCAGAAATCCTTGATTCTGAATGGGATACCAGAGTGACGGCGGTTGTGCGAACGCGGATGTCGCAGGAGGCATCCAGCCACCGCGATTCGACCAAAAGACGCGGGTCGCCGCATCCGTGGATTCGACGAGTTCGAAAAAGTTCCATGCGTTTTGAGCGTCGCGACGACGGCCAGCGGTATACGATGGAAAGAGATTGCCCGGAAAGGCGGAGACGGGCCAGACAGTTCCGAATCCCAAGTATTGGTCACAGAAGGAGTTGTTCATCTAAGGAGTTTGGAGGTTTGAGACAAGAGAGATGAGCGACCTCGACTTGTCGGATCCCGAACATTCTGACTCTTCTGATTCTTCAGAATGGTCGGACTCTTCGTCTTCTGCTTCTTCCTCAGACATAGATGAAACCCCCTGGTTCTGCTACATGTTGGCCTCCGTCGATGGGCGCAAGACGTATGTGGGGGCGACCGTGAATCCGGACCGACGGCTGCGCCAGCATAATGGAGAGATCGGTGGAGGAGCGAAGGCGACAAAAGGACGGGTTTGGAAGCGGCGATTCCTGGTCGGTGGATTTCAGGGAGAGGTGCCGGCTCTCCAGTTCGAATGGCGCTGGAAGTGGCTGACCCGTCAAGCACCGGGATCCACCTTCATGGAACAACGGTGTCATGCGCTATCACTGCTCCTGGCAACTGTCCCAGGTCTGACATTGATCGAAGGCGGTGACGCATAGGACTAAATATGACGGTGTAGGTGTCGCGGGTTGTTCACGGTACGATGTCCGACGTTGAAACAGAATGTGCTATCAGTCTCCGCAATAGACGAGATCCGCATTTCGCGGAAGGAAACGCCTTTCGCTGTCTGGTAACCCGCCCTCCCATGCAACGCAAACCGTGTTGGGTGGACACTGATAAGATCGACATGATTGACACGGTTCTGCGCGGATGGACCTGTCCACCGATCTATGTCATTCCCCGCCTTGATTTGATCACGCGATGTTCCGAAGGAGAGGATCACGTGTTCGATGGCGCACACAAGTTAGAGGCGGTCTTCGATTTCATCGATGACAAATTCGTATTCCGCGTCGCTGCGGGAGGGCGATTCGCAGAATTATCCGGAAAACGATTTTCGGAGATGTCACGGGAGATTCAGGATCGCATCAAGAAGTATCGATTCCATATCAATCAGGTGGATGCGGAGACTGCGGGCTCCCCCGATGAATTGCGAGTTCTTTGGGAACGTGTAAACAAGGCCGGCAAAAAGCTCAACAAGTTCGAACTGGATCTGCCGCTCATCACCCCCTTGATCGAACACGTGCTGAAGCCGGCGGGGGATGTGTTTCGCGGAACAACCTTCTTCCCCAAAGAAGAGAGTCATCGCGGCGACCTGGAACAACGCCTTCAGGTGCTGTTGGCTCTCTCCGATTTGAGCGAATTGAAGAGCATGAGTTCTCAGAATAATCTGGTGGCGCGATGGCATGTGGAAAAACTCGGTGCGACAATGGCGGCCCGTACAGAAACCATTGAGACGCAGGGGGAGAAATGGAGGGGGGTGTTGTTGCGATGTCATAAGATGTTGATGGAGCTCGAACAGTTGAATGTCTTCTGTGACGAAGAGGGTGTGACAACGGTACAGGAAGCACATATCAAAACGGAGTTGCCCTTCGTTCTGGGGCGATTCGCGCATCGGATTCCGCGCATCGAGGACTTTCGCAGTAAGAAGGTGGCGATCGCGGCGAGACTCAAGAAAGATGTGTTTGGAAAGACGATTCAGGAACTGTCACTGTCAATGGGTTCGACGGGGCGAAGAGATGGAACCTTTCAGAAACGATTGCTCAAATACATCGACGATATTGCGTGTGAAATGGCGGGGTTAGTCGAACCGCGTCTCTTTACGAAGGCGCAGAAGGAGGAGAAACTCAAGGAACAGGGTGGAGGCTGTCCTGCGTGTGGAAAGCGGATTCTCAAACATCATCTGACCGAAGGCGATCATATTGTCGAATGGTCGGAGGGCGGCGAAACGACGTTGGCGAACTTACAGCTCCTTCATAAGGGATGTCATCAGGCCAAAACGGTTTCTTCGTCTGCTTCTTTATGAAGCCCGTCGCAGATTGCGTTTTAGGAATACTGGAAGTCGCTTCTTTGGTTTGATTTCTTCCACAACCTCTATCTCTTCTATAACTAGAGAAGGTACAGGTAAACACGCAGAAGAAGCAGAAGAAGAAGAAGAAGGAACAGACCAAGTCTTCGAATGTTGGGTACACAGATGGGGTTTGTAAGGAACACATTCACTCTTCGCAGCACGTTGACAAGCCGATCCATTCTTTTGGATCGCGGTACACTTGTACATGAGGGCGGGGCCACGGCGAATCTTGTTGGCCATCCATGCGGCGGAAGCAGCGTCAAAGTCTATCTCTACAGAGGTCATCGTACCTGGTTCTCTGTTGTTGTGGTGTGCTTCAACTTTTTATATCGTGATCACTTTGATCCTGATACAAGAAGTTATTCTTTTTTTGTTATACAAACACTACTATGAAGACTAACACACCACCACCCAAACCGCAACCACTTGCGTGTTTAGTTGGACCCCACTTCTTACAGAAGTGACTAACAACAAAACACTTGAGTGTTTAGTTGGACTTGTCGCTATCGCTCCTAGCCACCCAAACAGCTTACGCTGTTTAGTTGGAATAGGCCAGACCGCCCATACCGCTCATGATGCGCAGCACGTTGTAGTTGGTCGCATAGATGTTGACGTTGGCAGAGTGCGCATCGCCGTCGACTGTGTTGCTATCAAGGTCCGTGACGAGCGTCTGGAAGGTCGCAGGGGTCAACGTGAGGTTGAGCACGGCGTTGTCAATACGGGAGAAGTTGCAAGAGCCGCTGGGCTGGAGGTCCTCGGGCTTGAGGGCGAAGGAGTAGACGTTGATACCCGTGGCAGGGGTGCTGGTGTGGTGCTGGTAAGGCTGGACGAAGTTGAAGTAGCTGCCCTCACGCTCCGTGAAACGGTCCTGGCCGTTGAGCTGGATCTTGGCCACGGCGGTGGGGTTGCCGAGCTTGGAATCGCTGTATCTCCAAGGTGCGTTGGTGGTGGAGTTGCAGTCCACATAGCTGGGGTTCTGGACCACCCAGATGATCTCCTTGCAAGGGTGGTTGAAGGAGAGCTGGATCTTGTTGGAGGTGGAGGTGACGGACTCCGTACCGGTGAACTGGAGCTGCTCGATCAGGTACTCGTGGGCGACCTGGGCGAAGCGGCGGCGCTCCTCCGTGTCGAGGTAGATGTAGTCGACGTAGAGAGAGCAGGCCACCAGGCCCTGCTGGGCGACGGAAGACAGGATCGCCTGAGAGCTCTTGACATCGCCGACAATGTTGCACAGGTACTGGAGGTTCTCGAACTCCACGTTGATCTTGACCTCGTGGTACTGGAGGGCAATCAGGGGAAGCGCGAGGCCAGTGTGACGGTTGAACCAGAACTCCAGAGGAATGTACAGAGTCTGCTCAGGGATGCAGCCAGTGACGGCGTCGATGTTGGAGTTCACGACCTTGGAAGCGAACACGCAGTCATCACCCTGGCTAGAGATCTGGGGGTTGTTGCACGCAAGAATGGCGGCATCCGCGGCATCGATCTCCGTGGCGCACGCATTGCAGCTGGTATCAGGTTGGAGCGCAACACCGCCATAGCCGTTGACCATGTTGAGGTAGGCCAGCTGCTTGCCGGTGGGGAGGGTGAGCTCATTCCAGATGTGGAGCCACTCACCATAGTGCTTGTCGATCTGCTGACCGCCGATCTCGACGTACACGTTGTTGATCATGTACTGGCCGAGGTAGGGCACCCAGGAGAAAGCGGCATTAGCGCCGCCGCCAACGATGCTCAGATCAATGGCAGGGAGGGTCACCTGGACGTAGACGCGGGTGATCAAGTCACCGTTACGAGAGATCGTGCACTGAACGCGCTTACCGAAGTTGCCCACACCGTTGAAGGTCTGCTCGATAGACTCCATCGCGAAGTTGGAGTGTCGGCGGTACAGCTGCTTAAAAAAGGTCACCTGGGGGTTGGCCGTCAGGTATACGTCTTGTGCGCCATAGGCTACGAGCTGCATCAAACCACCGGAAGTCATTGCTTATACTTTACGGATCTAAAAAAATTTGGCGGGATCGGAGGGATCCGGGAGGATCCGGGGGGTGTCGGGAGGGTCGGAGACCCGTCTTCATTATGTACTAACATAATTCTTTTCGGAAATATGTGAGTGCGAATAAGGTTTATATCATATGTTTGATGGAAAGTTGAAGAAAGGTGTTTAATTGGATTCCACTTCCACAGGAAGTGTTTAACAACTAATTGCTTGCGCAATTAGTTGGAATAAGCCAGTCCTCCCATACCCGCCATGATGCGCAACACGTTGTAGTTCATCGCATAGATGCGGACCTTCGCTGTATTACCGTTTCCAACGGTGTTGTTCGTCACCACGAGGTTAAGAGTGGCCGTATCGATGCGGCTGAAGTTACACGTGCCACTGGGCTGGTGCTCCTCCGGATTCAGAGCGAAGGAATACACGTTGACGCCCACCGCAGGAATGTTGGTGTGATGCTGGTACGGCTGTACCAGATTGAAGTAGCGGCCTTCGCGTTGACTGAACCGATCCTGACCGTTGAGCTTGATGTTTGCCACGGCCACGGGATTGCGTCCTGCGAGCCCCTCCACGGTCGAAATGGAATATCCCGATTCCAGAGCCGCGCGATCCCAGTAATCCGTGTAGTTGAACGGCTGCTGGCCCTTCCAGGGGTCCACCGAGGAATCGCAGGCGATGAAGGAATCGCGCTGAACCACCCAGATCACCTCTTTAACAGGATGATTGAAGGACATCTTGATCGTGTTCGACGCCGACGTGATCGATTCGTCGCCCGTGAACTGGAGCTGCTCAATGAGGTATTCGTGCGCGACCTGAGCAAAGCGCTTGCGCTCCTCCGTATCGAGGTAGATGTAATCGACGTAGAGAGAGGCGGCCACAATGCCCGTCGCGTTCACGGCATCCAGAATAAGAGGATTGTTGGTCCAGATGAGATTTTGAAGCTGATTGAGTTCGAGCGTCACGCGCACTTCGTGGTACTGAAGAGCGATCAGAGGCAGAGAGAGGCCGGCATGTCGGTTAAACCAGAACTGAAAGGGGATGAACAGCGTGTACTCTGGACAGCAGCTGCGCTGCTCGGCGGACGAATGGGGATCGCCACCCGCGCAATCACTGGTACAGCCTCCATCGGTGCCGACCGCCGTGATCAGATTCGTGAGTTCCGGCACATTGCCCACCATCTCCGCATATCCCGCCTGCTTTCCGGCCGGTCGCGTGAGCTCGTTCCAGATATGGAGCCAATCGCCATAGTGTTTGTCGATCTGCTGGCCGCCGACTTCAATGTAGACGTTGTTGATGATGTTGTGACCGACCCAGTTGAGCCAGCGGAACTGATCACCTGAGCTGTCACTCACGGTGGGATTGTTCAGATCCACGGACGGCAGCGTAATCTGGAGATACATCCGGTGAATCAGATCCCCGTTGCGCGCGATCACGCACTGGACGCGCTTTCCGAAGTTGGCCACACCGTTAAACACCTGCTCGATCGATTCCATCGCGAAGTTCGAATGTCGCCGATACAGCTGTTTGAAAAAAGTTACCTGGGGATTCGCCGTCAAATAAACGTCTTGGGCTCCATAGGCCACGAGCTGCATAATGCCACCTTGGACCATTCTCTAACGTGTTACGGCTAAATTAGTTGTTCGTTCGGGCCGCAGCTTCTCCGGGTAACGTCATCGGGCTAAAGGCCTCTACAGTTGAACGATTCAGAATGTCATCGATTCGCGATGTGTTAGTGAGCGATCGCATTGAGGAGAAGAAAGGAAAAACGGCCGTGAAAGCGACCACTCTTGAGGCCTATCACCAGAACAAAATGAAGGAGTTCGTGATCGCCAAGCAGTCGGTGGAGGAGATTCAACAGGAGATGGATGAGATCGAACAGAAAATGAGCGGATTACCGGAATCTGCCGCGTTCGGCGATGAAATGCGACTTCTGAGTGAACTGGCGGAGGAGAAACGGGCTTATATTCAGACCATTCAGACAGATGAACAACGACTCAATTATTTCTTGGATGTGGGGGACATGCTTTTTCAATATTTTGACGCCCAGGATTCGTTGTCGAAGGGAACTGACATCGCCGTGAAAACCACGCGCATGCCCACCAACTCCGTGTTGAGCTATTTTACCGAAGCGGTGGACCCCTCGTCTCCGTTGACGCCGGCGTCGCTCGACTCCGCATCCAAAAAGAAGGCCAGTGAGATCAACTCCAATGATGGTCTCAACCGTGACAAGATGCTCGAAAAATATCTGGCGATCGTCGATCCGTCGGCGATCAAGAGCGGTATCTTGCCTGGGTCCGGAATCGAACCTGGCTGGGGATGCTGTCCGACCTGCGATATCGAGATGACCTTCCATCAGAATGAGGCGCTTCTCGGTTGTCCTAAATGCGGTCATGAGGAGTTCATCTTGATCGACTCGGAGAAACCGAGTTACAAAGATCCTCCCCGCGAGATCACGTACTTTGCGTACAAGAAGATCAATCATTTCAATGAATGGCTGGCGCAGTTCCAGGCGAAGGAGAATACGGACATTCCTCAGGACATCATTGAGGCGGTCATGAAGGAACTCAAGAAGGAGCGCATTTCGGATCCGAAGAAGGTGAAGAAGGAGAAGATTCGCGAAGTGCTCCAGAAACTGAAGTTCAGCAAGATGTACGATCATGTCCAACAGATCAAGAACCGCATTCAGCAGCAGATGACGATGCTCACGTTGTCAAAAGAGATGGAGGAAAAGTTACAGCATATGTTCAAGGAGATACAGCCGGCGTTCATCAAGTACTGTCCCGCCAATCGGTCGAATTTTTTGTCGTATCCGTATGTGTTGTACAAGCTGTGTCAGTTGCTCGACATGGATGAGTTTCTGCCGTGCTTTCAGCTTTTGAAGTCACGTGAAAAACTGTATCAACAGGATCAGGTTTGGGAGAAGATTTGTAAGGAGATGCGCTGGCAGTTCATAAGGTCGATTTAGCCAAGGGTGAACTGAGCAGAAGGTTTGCGTCGCGTCCTTCGTTGTTTTTGTTGTTTTTGTTGTTTTTGTTGCTTCCGTTTTCTGAGTGAACGTGTTCTCCTTCTGCCGCCCCCTTTGCGAAGTAGCATGCCATCCGTAATTTCCTTTAGCGGCCACATCTTTGTCATTACGTCACCTATAAATACATAATCCTTGTCTATAAGATATGGTGTCGTAGGTTTCCATGTACTTGATTTTGTTTCTTTGTATTCAGATCTGTCTCCAGCAGTACGTCTTAGATCAAATGCTTTGTAAATATATATTCCCGCAGAAATAAATTGTGAATTCAGTCCACAGGGTCCAATAGAAGTGGCTGCCCCTGCTGATATAGATGATGATGAGGATGACGAGGATGAGGATGAGTTACTAGGTGGTTCAGCCGTAAGTACAGGAAGTATATTTAGAATAATCTTGTAAGAGTTTCCACGAAATGTATAGCGCCCGTAATAAAGATCAAACTTTATTCCAGTGTCTTTTTCAGTGATCTGTGCCTTAAAAATATTGCATTGGTTTACATCAATACCTGGCATTCCAAATTGTATATCTCCAACATATTCAGAGGTTGCTGTACAAGTGAAAAAGGCTTTCATCATGTTTGATATAATTGTAACGATTCTTTGACTTGTGGATGACGTCATTGGAGTCTCAGAAATTATTGTTTCAAGATTCCTAGCATAATCATCTTTTACACTTGTTGAAAATGTTGTTGTGATCCCCATAACAGACATTATAGCATCCAGCCATGCGGCACCTTCAACCACAAGGGTAGTAGGCGCGCATGCAGTTCGTTCTGCTTCACTGGCTTCCCTTACTTTGAAACATGTTCCTGAGAATCTAAAATGCTCTTGAAATAATTTAAATACAGGATTCTCATATTCTCTGAAAATTTTATCACTTTTATTCGTTAATATACGTTGTAGTAATTTGGGATTCTCACTTGTTCTCAGAACTATTAAGGGAGCGAAACTGTTTTCAACATCATTGCGAAGCTTGTCAAAGTTCGAACTCATAAATACCTGTAAGCCCATGTGTAATTGTGTCGTTGTAATATAATTTTTTCCCTTTTCAAATTGCCCTTCATTATCAAGTACGCCTAATCTCCATAGACCTTCTGATTTGGACCGGTAAGCACAAAAGATACCATCTGGCGAACTATAGACTATTAAGTCGCGCTTACTCTCATTTTCAGTGGAAGCCGATTTACATAGAAGTGTAAACGTCTTTCCCTCAATCGTTATCGTCGGACCAGACATTGTCGGACCAGACATTCTAATGTGTGATAGGAATATTAATCTATGGAGGCTAAACATGTCCTTTCTTCAAACGAGATAATGGTGACCATTGCCTCCTTTGATCTTGGAATCAAGAATCTGAGTTACTGTGTCGCCACGTTCGATGCCAGCGGCTCGCTGGTCACCGTGGACCGCTGGGCGAATCTCAACCTGTTGGCAGATGGAGCGGAGTCGCAGAGCCAGACTAGGTGTAGTTGTGGAGGTCCCGCCTCCTTCCAGGACAGGGTCGTTGCGAAGCTCCTCTGTAAAAAGTGCGCCAAGAAATCTGCGAAACCCGTCCTCGATCTCTCGGGAACCACGCTAGCAGCTTGGCGCTCCTGGGCCCAAGGACCTCCGTTATCACTGCCGGTCGCGGATGCCAAGAAGCTGACCAAGACGGTGATAGAGGAAAAGGCTGCCGCCATCCGCTTGATGCCTTACAAAGCGCCCAAGGCCAAGGGTGTCAGCCTCCAAACCATTCTGGTCGGGATGGAAACCTGTTTGACTGCGGAACTTGGCTTCTTAGCGACAGCGTCGCGGATCCGTATCGAGAACCAGCCCTCTGAATTCGCACCCCACATGAAATCCATTCAGATCATGCTCTTTGTTCTCATTGATCATCGACTACGAACGGAATACGGCTGGACAGGAACAATCGAATTCGTGAACGCGGGTGTCAAGACTCGGGGTACGACAGCAGGTACAGGAAAGGATGCGAAGCGATCACGAAAGCTCGCGGCGATCGCGAAGGTGACAGAGGTGCTGGGGAAGGCTGGTTCTGGCGGTTCTGACAAGCTAGCCTGGTTTTCTGGTCAAGCGAAACAGGACGATTTGGCCGATGCGTTTTTGATGTGCTTGGACGGATCCTTATGACCAGCATGAGGGACGAATGCGTCAATATGGATCTAACGCGGATCCTTATGACCAGCATGAGGGACGAATGCGTCAATATGGATCTAACGCGGATCCTTATGACCAGCATGAGGGACGAATGCGTCAATATGGATCTAACGAAAGAGTCCTGCGTCTAGACCCCGAATTAAAGCTCTGCTGGTAAGGCAACGGTATGAGCATACAATTCGCAGAAGGTGGATCGTCCAGACCCAGTGCAGCAGAGTTGGCGTCCTTTGCCAACAAAGCACGGGAGATTGACATTGGCGGCGATGACATTGTGGAGCTCGGTGATGACCTTGGCCTCAATCTGATGGCGAATCCCAACAAGATCGCCCCGAGCCCGAGGTCCCAGCGCCAGGTGAGTTTTGGGACTCCCAGTGGTTCTTCATCCTCCTCTTCTTCCTCGATGCCAAACATTCAGATCAAGGCCGTCGACGATTTGGAGGTCGTGAATCTGGATGCGGGTCCCGGTGCCTCTGACATCCGTATCAATCGTGAGGCGGACTCTGTGCCCTTTGTCATTAACACGGGATCTGGATTTTCTGGTTCTGGAAGCGAAGGTGATGGATCTCTTGTCGGTGGCAGCGAGGCCGGTGGCCTGACCCCCGAACAGGAGGCGACCGAGAAGCAGAAGTATCTCACGAAGCTCCGCAGATTAGAAGCGAACGATATTCGGGGTGCGCGCATGACGATGGCGAACTCGTTGGCCGAGATCAAGGCCGAACACGACAAGCTCACGGACAGCCGTAATCTCGAGGCGTCGATCCGCTTTCAGCGTAATGCGCTCATGACCTTCGTCACGGGCGTGGAGATGGTGAACGACAAGTTCGGCGACAGGCTGCCCGTCAAGCCCCGTCTCAAGGGATGGTCCGAATCCGTTCACACGAACGTCGAGGACTTCGATGAGATCTTCGAGGAGCTGTATGATCTGTACAAGGACCAGGCCAAGATGCATCCCATGATCCGTCTGGTGGGAACACTGGGGGTCTCGGCGACGATGTACCACTTGACGAACACGATGGCGGAACGAACCGGCATTCCTGGGATGGCGGATCTCTTGAACGAGAATCCGGAACTCCAGCGTCAGTTCGCGGCGGCGGCAGCGGCCAAGATGGGCGGCGGCCTCGGCAATTTCATGAATGCGGCCAGCGGTTTCGGTCCTTTCGGTCCGAATTCAGGTCCGGGTCCCGCGCCCATGGGCTCAACCTTTCAGCCACCACCTCCTTCCCCTCCTAGAACGGGAGCGAACACACGTGTTCCCTTCAATGTCGCCTCTTCCGCGTTCGATGATCAGCAACAACAACAACAACAGCAACAGCAACAGCAACCTCAGAGGGCTCGTAGAGAGATGAGCGGGCCGAAGGGAGTCGATGATATCCTGAGGGCGTTCGAAGCGGAGAGGGCGAACCAAGCCGGTCCTAACATCGCGTCGGTTCATGCCGCGGTCTTCACTCCCTCGGGACCTCCTCCCACCCCTCCCCGCGGCATCAACATCATGCGCGAAGGCGTCGGTTCCTCGTCGGATCCTCTGAATGAGTTCTCGATTGGTGACGGAGGTAGTGTTGGAACCGAGAGCACCATGAATACAGAACGACGACGAGGACGTCGACGTGCCGTAGCCACACCGGTGGGTGCTACGCTGAACCTGAATGTGTAGATCCACGATTCTCGTTAAATTTTATTGGAATATTATAGATGGTACTCCTTGATATTCCAGGTCTCAAAACACGGATAAGAGAGCTTATTCCGTTCTATACTCCTAAGCAAGATTCGCATGAATTTCTCCAGGACGACATGTATCGGAATATGAAGGAGGCCCTTCGTAGTCTCACATACAATACGGTGATTACCCAGCCATCGTATTGGACTGCCGCCAGTCTTCGTATTGTGGACGCGGCGGACTTTCAAAAATGTATGGCATCCGTGGCCAAGACAAAATTAGGAGAAGGCGTCTTTGGCAGTGTAGTGAAGATGCCATCGCGACCCTGTTTATCACACCAGATACCGAAGGGAGTCTCGAAGGTCGCTGTCAAGACGGAGATTGTCAGACCCAGATACGGTTTTCCACAAACACCCGATGGGGTTCGTAATGCTTTTGCCATCGCAAAAAAAGCGGCGGCGCTCCATATTGGTCCGCAGATATACGATGTCTTTATTGTAATAGAGGACGACGGTGTTACAAAGATCGTGAAGGTCCACGAAGTTATTGAGGGAAAGACATGGAGAGATGTGGTATGGAAGTCACCTGATGCGCGAACTGCGGCTCGGAAACGACTGGGGGACTTGATCCGTAAAATGAACCGTGCCGGAATTGTTCATCATGACCTACATAGTGGGAATGTCATGGTGAGCAAGAAAGAGGAGATCTATATTATTGACTATGATGCGGCGAACTTTGTGACGGAGGAAGAGCAGGCGTCCTTATCCGGATTCAATATTTCTTATCATCCGTACTACGAACCAAAGGGGGTGTTGTCGGATGGGGGAATTGAGTTTCTTTTTCAGGAACTTGTTAAGGATGGTAGTATTGTACTGCCCGGGGCGTCTTCGATTAAGAAAAATACAAGAAATACAAGAAATACAAAAAAGACACAAAAGACAAAAAAGACAAGAAAGCGAAAGAACTAGGTGGCCTCGTGTCGCTTCAGCAGATACCAGTCGGACTGTTCATTCAACAGATAGTGGAGAATGATTAAGATTACCAATGTTAACCAGAACGCGACAACTAGGTTGCGGGTTCCGATGAACATGATGGCATAGAGAAGCAGAGGCCGGAAGATAATATTCTGTAGGAAGGCTTCCTGGCCTGGGCTAACGGAGAGCACCATAAAACGACCTCCCAAGTTGAGAAGGATGTAGGCGAAGCCGAGCAGATAGGGGTTCATGTTGATATCCTGGATACTCATCAGAACACTGTCGGTCATGGTGACTGCTGCTGCCGCGGTTGCTCCTGTGGAAGGGGCCATTCCACCAACCTGTCCTGGTTGTTGATTGTTCTGACTTTGTTGGCTTTTTGCGTTCTTCTTTGTCATCCCTTACTCTGGGACCCTAAAAAATCCTTCGGCCTTGCTTGGATGCGTGGACGCCCATCACGATCCAGGCCAGCCACAGTAGACCCGCCCCCAGGCCATACAACGGGTTCATGTCAGTTAAGAGAAGAACGATGACGGCGCCTAACAGTTTGAATAGTGGCTGTTGTGCTAACTCCAACAAGAAGTTCATTCCTTATTGTTGGTGTTTGTTTTTGTTGCGGCTGATGTAGTTATCGGTGACAGGCATAGTTATCTGTGGCTGGAGCCGAAGCTAGGTCCACTGTCATCATAGTCCGGTTCATTTGCTATCACGCGTTCCTGAATTCCTGTCGGCGTTTCTCCCAAGATATCCTCTGCGGACCACGTTCCGGATTCCTGCTCCGTGACTGCGTCGTAATTCAAATAGGTGTTATCCGTTCGTTCCTGAATCGCATCCGGAATTTCGGACAGAATCTCCTCGTTCAGCCAGCGGTTGGGTTTCTTGTGTTCGGGAGCCTTCTGAACTGAATCCTTATTGAGCACAAAGGGGGCGAAGCCTTCGATATCTTTAGAAGCAGCGGAAGAAGCAGAAAGCCAGACGCAAGCCAAGAAGATGAACATCGCGGCGCCCAGAACGGGGATCTTCGTCGCGACCCAGGCCGAAAGAACCGCAAAGAGAATGGCACCGATCGGGTGTTGGAGAATAAGACGGCCAGCACGAGGAACCTGATGCGGCAGCACTGCTAGAGTCACAAGACCCAAAGCGACAATCCACGAGGGTTCGACCGGAATCCAGTGCGGTCGATGAGGGGGTGGAATAGGATTCATCTCTATGATAGGTCACTAGTTTTACCGATCTGAAAGAGGGGCTACCGCTCTGAAAGAGGGTTTTTACCGCTCTGAAAGAGGGGGCTACCGCTCTGAAAGAGGGTTTTTCCAGCCCTTCAGAAGCGGCTGTTTCATGAAGTCGGCTTTCAGAGTGACTGGCTCTCCCTGGTCAAAGACGAATCGTTTTCCGAAATCCGTATAGAGATTGCGTACGGTAGACCCCGTATCTTCGTCCACACTGTCCGCCTGGGGAAAGTTCTTCTGGAGATAGGCCAGGATCTTCGATTCCGCCATCACAGCATCGTCTTTCGTAGGAATCGGTTCCTTGATATCCTTGCTCAGAGGTGTCAGCCAGGATGGCCACCCTGCCAGAAAATCATCGACCACGAGGCTGTCACGGAAATTCGGTCGATCAAACAGTCGATCCCTCAGATCGGCCAAGAGACGCAGGGCCGACGTACCCTGTTTGCGTATATCGTCATCACTGAAGATCAACAGTTTCCGATAATGGCCTTTCACTTCGGACGTTGTAGGTGCGGCGTCGAGTGCCTGCGTGGAAAGAGAGGACAAACTGACCCCTGAGAGGCTGCCGCTCTTGTCGATGAAGCCTTCTACCTTGGGTCGATCGAGCATCCAAGCGGTGTACGCAATCGCGACCGTCACAATCAGTACTGACCATAGGATTATGTCCATGGTATTCATCCCTACCCTTTCGCGAACGTTTTAGACGTACAGAAAAGAACTTTGCCCCCAGTAAGGGAGAATGAGTAGTGGATTCTGTTCACTCGAAGAGGCGTTTACAGCCCCGATCATGCCGGGCAAGAACAAGTCATCTAAAAAAACGAAAACCAAGGACGGCGGTGTACCGGGTCCCCTGTCAGGATCGCCGGATCCCGATTCCTATGTGCCGGAACCTATGGGGCCACCTCCATCGTCTATGGCGAAAACGGAGGCGAATGCCGTGGCCCTCAACGATTTCTTTCCACTCCCCGGTGAGACGGCGGAGCCCGAAGAATGGGCGAAGGCCTTCACTCTAGAGGGGTCGCAAGTGCCGCAGATGATGCGACCCGATGGCTCTGTTCCGGTGGGAGGTAAGTCGACCTTGTGGAGAAAGGTACCTGTACCTACGGGTGTTTCACCGTCCTCTCCTTCTTCTTCTTCGGTCATCGGAACACCGATCACACAAACTCTGACAAGTCTGCCGACCGATATTCAGAGTCGTTTGGATGCGCTCACCAAGCAGCTCGATTCACTCACGACGGCGACTCCTATGCAGAGCACGGCCGAACTCTTCTTATTCATCGCGATCGGTCTTCTGTTTCTGTTGGCGATTGACACTCTGTTGCGGTGTGCCACCAGCGTAGCTCTCGCAAAGACCGGAAATACAGGCCAGAAGGGAGGCGGCTTCCGATATGGGGGTAGGGGGGTAATGAAGTCATGGCGGCTTTAGACCCATGCGCATTATAAATGCGCGGGTCTTCCGTTGCCCGTTCGTGATATAAATGCCCTAATGTGAGGTTAGCCCTTACGGGCTAACTCCCAACACGCTCATTTAAAATCCGCAACGGTCTAAATAAAGGTAACCGTCTTTCCTGAGTCTCCTCCTCTACGAGCCGCAGCAGAAGAGCCGCCTGCCAACATTCCTGCGACCCCCTCAGCGGCGGGACGATAATTTGTCGTCTTCTTTTTGTCGGACTTGCTGTCGTGTTTATTCGAAGAAGAAGAAGAAGAAGAAGAAGAAGAAGGCGCAGCTGATGCTGCCGCGATCATCGCCTGCCGAATCGGTGATTCCTCCTGATAATACTGAATGGACTGCTCTTTCCAACTGACGAGCAGTCGATTCGGCGATACGTAGAGAACCTTGAATCCCGAATGACGGAGATTCCAGACAATGTAGAGAATACAGTCCTTGACGTCGAAACGGGGGCAGCCAGGCTGCCATTCCGGAATATCGAAACTGATCATCTGACTCGAATTCGGCAGCGTGGAATGCGACTTGATTTTCTGATGTACAGTTCCCAGAATTCGATTGTAGACCTGGAGTCGCATCGCATCCAGCTTGGCCTGATCCTCGAAGAGCGATGCGGGTGACAGTTGCGGTGGAATCTGGTTTGACATCTCCCTTGTCTTATCAAGAGGAATGACGTCGGTCGGTGACGCATCGACTAAATCGAAACCATGGAAACCCACGGGTATCTCTCTCAGTTCCGGCGGCGTGCGCATGATCGGACACATGGGCGTGATCGCTCGTCTGATGGAGGACGGCGCTCTCGACGAGGTTAAGGATTGGTACGGATGTTCGGGAGGCGCGATCTGTGCTCTCTTTGGTGCCATCGGTGTGACGAGCGCCTGGTTGGAAGAAGTGGTCGTACATTTCGATCCGCGAATTGTGGCAGCGGTCGAAGAAGAGACAGTGGCCGATTTCATGAATGTCTGGGGCGTGAATTCGGGTGCGACCTTTATTGAGATTCTGAGCTCCTTCATTGATACATGGGAGCCGGGATGCTCCAAGTGGACCTTTGCCGATTTCGCGGCGAAGCGACCCGGTAAGACGCTGAATATGATCGCGACGAATGTGACACGGGGCTCCGTTTCCGTCTTCAATGCGACCACAACACCGAACATGAATATCGTGACGGCGGTGCGTGTGTCGAGCACCATACCGATGTTCTATACGCCGTGGATCGATGCGTCGGGGGACCTGTACTGTGATGGCGCGGCACTCGAATATCATCCTTGGTCCTGTGTGAAGGACAAGGATCATACCTTGGTAATCGTGTGTTCAGACGTGGGAATCACGGGTCGTCGGCTCCATCCGGAGCCCATCAAGAGTATCGGCGATTACTTGGGGCGGCTCTCTTTCGTGTCGCGGCTTCAACGGGCCACGCAGACACCGAAGAACTGGATCGCGGTCAATAACAAGGTGTTCGGCACCTTTGACTTTGATATCACCAAGGAGGAACGCCAGTCGTTGTTTCAGGAGGGCAAGAGAGCGGCGGCGGGATGGATGGCCTTCCAACAGAGCCGTGTTAGGCAGAGAGGTGCTGCTGGAGAAAGGAATGGAAACTCGCGGGATCCCGCGCACCATTGTACTTCGTCCTCTTGCCATTGTGATCCAGAAAGAAGGCTGGATAGCCCTCAATGTCGTAGCCCGACGCAGCCGCGGGTTCCGCCTCACAGTCCACGTGACGAAGATTCACGACCTTCCCGTCGATGGTCACTGTAGGGCCCATGGCCTTGAAGATGGGGCTCGCCTTCTTACAGTGGCCGCACCAGGGCATGGCGAACATGGTGAAGGTCGTATCGGAGCCTCCGGATGAAAAGCTCTCAGACAATGTCGGCGTGGCGTCGAATCCCAGCAGGTGGCGGGTGCCGCCTGGGCCGAACCAGTTGGACGAAGAGGGGACTAGAGGAGAGGGAGAGGGGCCAGGGCGATATCCGCGCTGATGCCAACTATGACGGGACCAACGGGATCCGGGCATGATCAGGATGATCACGAACAGAAGGAGGAGGAGGAGACCGGCAACGAGAACCCAGTATGGTTTGATGTCCATGTTTCTAGGAAGCGCAGCGATAATTTATAGGAGAGGCTAAATACAACAGATACGTATTCATGTAATGGACGTGTATCAGCTGTTATGGAACGGTCGTCTGTGGTCGGTGAAGATTCCGGCGGAACTTGCTTTGTCTACGGTTTCGGAGAGAGATCGATGGACCTATGTTCAGGCCTTTGTGGGCTCGAGCGGCCATCACGGAATGGCGATGATGCGAACCTTACAGGGCATGTATCCTGGTCTTGGTTTTAGCAGCTTCAAGGATCTATCAAGGCCTGTTTCCGTAACCTCCGTACTCTCTGCGTCATCGCGACCCTCCGTTGCTTGTTCTTCCTCGTCCGACACGTCAGTCCCTTCTTCAGAGACCCGCACTTACTCTCAAAGGCCGCGACCTCCTGCTTCAACACCGGCAGTGAAGGATGGGGTAGTTGGCAGCGGAGGCCCGCACAGACCTGCTTTTCGATCTGCCACATCCGGCTCATCACGGTCGCCTGCGACCGGCCCAGGACCGATGCGATCGACCCCGATGTCTCAACAGCCGAGGTCCAGTGGGCCCGCCACGCAGAGCAAGGGAGGATGGATGGGACGAGTAACCACCAGCGGCGGAGTTTCGCGAGTCGCTCCTTCCTCGTGAGGAGATTGTAACGATTGCGCTCTCCCAAGGTTAGATGGCCCGTGTGATCCGGTGTATCGGGCATCGGCACGGATTTGTAAGGTTGGAACGGAGTCGAAAAGGCTACGGAGGTCATGAAGTCCCATCCAACGAGAGGCGTGGAATCACAGAGATTCTTACTCTGTTCGTAATACTTGGCGTTCACCGAGACC
>Ga0114962_10001957_pt1 | contig 17539 bp, 16 predicted proteins | sample C_130820_MF_Meta_FD_87017 | JGI IMG/M metagenome (GOLD analysis project Ga0114962, IMG submission 87017) | Freshwater microbial communities from Lake Croche, Canada to study carbon cycling - C_130820_MF_MetaG | ecosystem: Environmental > Aquatic > Freshwater > Lake | place: Lake Croche, Canada...
ACGGCGACCTGCTGAAGATGACCAACAACCACTGGCAATTCTCGATCGAGGCCACGCGCCAGCAGCTGGGCTTGGACAGCCTGCTGATGCTCAACGACTGGGAAGCCATGGCCATGGCGGCTGCGGCTTTGCGCGGCACTGACCTGGAACAAATCGGAACAGGCGAGCCCGTCGTCAACGCTCCCAAGGGTTTGATTGGCCCCGGAACTGGATTGGGCGTGTCTTGCCTGGTGCGCTCAAAGCGGGGCGAATGGGTGCCCATAGCGGGCGAAGGCGGACATGTCAGCCTGTCGCCCACCTGCGCACGCGAGGCGGATATCTTGCGCATCCTGTGGCGCAGCCATCCGCATGTGTCGGCCGAACGGGTCATCTCGGGCATGGGCCTGGAAAATTTGTACCGCGCCATTTGCGAGCTCAATGGCACCCAAGCCGCGCCCTGGGTCGCCGCACAGGTGACCGAACGCGGCTTGGCAAACCAAGATGCGGCCTGCGAAGAGGCGCTCGAATGCTTGTGCCGCTTGCTGGGTAACGCCGCGGCCAACCTGGCCTTGACTTTGGGTGCACGCGGCGGTATTTACATCGGCGGCGGCGTCATTGACCGTCTGGGCGACTACTTTGCGCAATCGGGCTTTCGCGCCGCCTTTGAAGCGAAGGGCCGCTTTGAAAATTACATGGCACGCATCCCAACCTATGTGATTCGCGCCGAGCAACCGGCCCTCATGGGCTGCGCCATGGCCTTGGGGGTGGTGCCGGGCCGCTCCTGAAGGGGCCGTTTTAAACGCTCAGAACCGGCTCGTTCATCTGCTCCATTTGCTCTTGCAACATGAGCACCTGTCCGCGCCAATAGTCGGGCGTGCCGAACCAAGGGAAATTGATCGGAAAGATGGGGTCGTCCCAACGGCGTGCCAGCCAAGCGCTGTAATGCACCAGACGCAAAGTGCGCAAGGGTTCAATCCAACTCAACTCGCGCCGGTCAAAGTCGCGCACTTGTTCATAGCCGTCCAGCAGTGCAGACAACTGCAATGACCGTTGTCTGCGGTCGCCCGACAAAAGCATCCACAGGTCTTGCACCGCAGGGCCCATGCGGGCGTCGTCCAGGTCCACAAAGTGCGGGCCAGCACCTGGCAGATCGGCCGGCGTCCACAAAATGTTGCCGGGGTGGCAGTCGCCGTGCAAGCGGATTCGGCCCGAGGCCAGGGCTGGCGTCAGCACCGGGTGTGTCTGGATCATCGCCAAGGCCAGATCCAAAGTGTCAAACCATTCCCGCTCGACTTCGAGCGGAATCATACGGTGCTGCACTAACCATTGACGGGGCTCCATGGCAAAACTGTCGGTATCCAATGCAGGGCGTACCGCAAAGGGTTTGGCCGCGCCGACGGTGTGAATGCGGGCGAGAAAACGGCCAATCCATTCCAGCACATCCATGTCATCCAGCTCAGGCGCACGCCCGCCACGTCGGGGACTGACCGAGAAGGCAAAACCGGCTGCTTGGTGCAAGGTCTGGCCGTGCAGTTGAAGGGGCGCGACCACCGGCACTTCGCCAACGACCAACTCGTGCGCAAAATCATGTTCTTCTTGTATTTGCGCCGGGCTCCAGCGCTGTGGGCGGTAAAACTTGACGACCACCGCAGCATGGCCTTCGTGGGGATCTTCCAGATGCACTTGGTAGACCCTGTTTTCGTAAGAGCTCAAAGCGGTCAGGCGGCCGTCGCCATACAAGCCCACCGAAGCCAGTGCATCGAGCACTACATCCGGCGTCAAATGGGCATAAGGGTGTCTGTCGGTGTCGGGCGTTTCGTGCATGCCTCGATTGTCGGTGAGTTCACGAGCCAATCTGGCAGGCGTCTCAAGCCAGCGCGTCAAGCCAAAGGCTCCGTCTTGCTTGCCGGAAAATACGTATCCAACTGACGACATCCACCTGAAACCATCAGGCTTTAGAATCTGACTTTTTGAAAGCTGGAATCATGAAAATTCATTTCATCAAAGCTGCAGCTTGTGTCGGCATGGCCACCCTGTCATTTGTGAGCGGCATGGTTTACGCCCAACAGTCGCATCTTGAAACATCGATTGCCAACTTGAAAGTGGCCATTGCTGAAGCCATTCAGTGCGGCGGCGGGGGCCCCACCGGTGCAGGCTGCAAAGGTGCCAGAGGTGAAGCGATCAAGTTAATGAACGACGCTTTGAAAAAGCTGTACGAGTCGGCTGCGGGTAAATAAACGCCTGTTTGCCTCAGGTCAGCGCCCAGTGAACCGTGCAGCGCGTTTTTCTACAAATGACTGCACACCTTCGGCGGCGTCCTCACTGTTGGCCAGATTTTGTTGCACAGGAATGAAATCGAGCATGGCCACCACGGGGCCGTACTCCACGGCCTTGAGGACATTCTGTCGCGTGGCCTCAATGGCCAGCGGTGCTTGAGCGGCAATGGTGTTGGCTATGCGCAGGGCTTCGTCCCGTTGTTGACCGGCAGGTACCACCCGTTGCACAAAGTTCAAGCGCAAAGCTTCGGCGCAGTCAAATTCATCACCGGTGAGTAAATGCAGCAAGGCATTGCCCGAGCCGGCCCGCTCAGCCATGCGCAGCGTGGCGCCGCCGGTGGCCATGATGCCGCGTTTGACTTCCAGTTGCGAAAAACGGCAATCGTCAGCAGCCACCACGATGTCGGCCGCCAACATGAGTTCAATGCCCAAGGTGTAAGTGATGCCCTGTACCGCCACCACCATGGGTTTGCGACGCCGCCGGTAGCCTTCCATGCCCAGGTTGAGCGGGTCCACCAAGCCCAGGGGCACGGACTTTTCGCCGCGCTTCATCAAGGGCGCGATGGTGGGTAAATCCAGCCCAGCCGTGAAATGATTGCCCTCAGCGCACAGCACGCCAACACGCAAAGCGGCGTCGTCATCCAGCCGACAGTAAGCCTCGCCCAATTCACGAAACATCTTGGGTGTGAAACCGTTGCGCTTGGCAGGACGGTTGATGCTGATCTGAAGGACTGCACCGTGAACGGTGCAATCAATCTGGCCTTCGGGGTGGGGGCTTGAGGTGGTCATGCCTGCATGGTAGGCCGAACGGTTCGGATGGGCCATTCACACAGGTGACACCTGTCAGTAGCTGTACACGCCCTGTTTGGTCTTGCGGCCCAAACGCCCGGCGGCGACCATCTCTTTGAGCAAGGGGCTGGGGCGGTATTTGCTGTCGCCGAATTCCTTGAGGTAAACCTCCATCACGGCCAAACACACATCAAGGCCGATCATGTCGGCCAGCGCCAGCGGGCCAATCGGCTGGTTGCAACCGAGCTTCATGCCCGCATCAATGGCTTCGGCTTCGGCCAGGCCTTCACCGAGCACAAAGAAAGCTTCGTTGATCATGGGCACCAAAATGCGGTTAACCACAAAGCCGGGAGCGTTCTTGACGGTGATGGGGGTCTTGCCCAGGGCCAGGGCCATGTCGTGCACCGCGTCATGGGTGGCGTCGCTGGTTTGCAGACCGCGAATGATCTCCACCAAGGCCATCATCGGCACGGGGTTGAAAAAGTGCATGCCAATGAAGCGGTCGGCGCGCTGCGTGGCGGCGGCCAACTGGGTGATCGAGATGGACGAGGTGTTAGATGCGATGATCACGCCCGGGGCCAGCAACCCGTCGAGTTGCTTCAGAATCTTGACCTTGAGGTCCTGGTTCTCGGTGGCCGCTTCGATCACCAACTGGGTCGACTTCAGGTCGTCATAGCTGGAGCTGCCTTGGATGCGGGCCAGCGCAGCGGCCTTGTCGGTCTCGCTGATTTTTTCTTTCTTGACCAAACGATCCAGACTGCTTTCGACGGTGGCGATACCTTGGGCGACAGCCGCGTCAGAAATATCGACCATCACGACGTGGATGCCGGAGACGGCACACGCCTGGGCAATGCCATTGCCCATGGTGCCGGCGCCAATAATGCCTACGGATTGAATGCTCATCGCTGAAATGTCCTTAAAACGGTTGAAATCGGATCTGGCCTTATCTTAGCGGGGCCAGGTGCCTCACGACGACTTTTGCGCGTCATGCAGATGTCCACCGTACTCCTGCACCGGAGCTACTCCTTTGTGCTTCGCTGGGGCCTGCTCGAAGCCCTCCGATTGTGCCCAGCGACACCACGCCAAACGGTCATGGCCCGCGTCGGTCATGAATCAGTGGTGGAATGCACCCATGCAATGCCAGACTTCATGTCCTAAAGCCGAAAGCCGTTTGTCGTCATCGAAATTGGAGGGCAGTACTGCATAGACAAGACAGTTGGTTTGGAGGGTTTCATTATTGCGTTTGACAACAGCACAACCGTTGTAAGGCTTGGTAGCAGTGCCAAGGCTGTCTCCATCGCTCATTTGTAAGCTTTGGCAAATTTCATTGACCCTACGGGGGTGCATGAATCTAACCTCTACGTTGGCTTTATTCCAGCCTTCAATTCGGGGGGCCTCATAGCTTCCTGCAAAGGGCGCCTCGGTCATTAAAAACGACACTGCCAGCAAAACAAGACCATTCCCAATTGAGTAAGGGCGTTTATTTTTTGAGCCCGCCTTCATTCTAAAAAAGACCATTAAAAAAACCATTAAAGCAATAAATACTATTAATATTAATTACTTTATGTGTTTTAAAATTACTTTTTATGAATTATATTGTAACAATTTTATTTAAAAAATGCAATTTAGTTCAATCCGGGACTGACCTTCATGGCTGTGTCTACAGCCTTGTGAAATTTAAAGCCTCCCCATCAAGGTTTTGCCTTCCACATCACCAGACACCTCAGCAACCTCAACTCCTGAAGCGCTTGCGGGTCAAGGCCAGCGCAATCCAGAAAGACACCACAGCAAAAACCGCCAGCACCAGCCCATGGCGCAGGGCATGATCAGGCCAGTGGTCCATGAACAGCGGGCGAACCAAGTCCACGGCGACTGACAGCGGCAACCATTCGGCGATGGCCCGCACAATGAGAGGCAGTTGCTCACGCGGAAAGAAAATGCCTGACAAAAACATCATGGGCGTCAGAAACAGGGTGAAATAATAGGTAAAGAAATCGTAGCCCTTGGCCAGCGCATTGAAGATCAGCGCCATGCAACTGAAAGTGATGCCCACGCCCAGCAGCACGGGCCAAGCGGCCAACAGCTTCCAGCTGTGGCTGATGTCCAGTGCCAGCATCACGCCCAAGATGGCGGTCACAGTGAACAGCGCCTTGAAGGCCGCCCACAGCATTTCGGCCAGCACCACGTCGTCCAATCGCACCGGGGCATTCATGATGCCATCCCAGGTTTTTTGCACATGCATGCGCGAGAAGGCCGAGTACAAGGCCTCAAAAGTCGCCGCGTTCATGGCGCTCATGCAGATGCTGCCGCTGGCCAGAAACAGGATGTAAGGTACCTTCTCGCCGCCCAACTCGATCTGCCCGACCAGTGAGCCCAGGCCATAGCCAAACGCCACCAGCCACATGAGCGGTTCGGCAATATTGCCGACCAGACTGGGAATAGCGAGTTTTTTCCAGACCAGCCAATTGCGCAGGAACACCGGCCACCAGCGCATGGACAGTTGCGGCGTGCGCCAAATGGACTGATGGTTTTTGGAAGTGCTCATGCATCCTCCCTGATTTGCCGACCGGTGAGTTTGAGGAACAAGTCTTCCAAGTTAGCCGGTCGGTGCAAGGTCCGCAGTTGCGGCCAGGCAAGCAGTGCCGCCAACAGGGGTTGGGCTTGCGCAGTGTAGAAAAACACGGTCTCGCCGCTGACTTCCACGCGCGCGGCCAAAGGCTTGAGCGTATCATCCTGCGCCAAGGCCAAAGCGCCTGCGCCATAGACCTCAACCACATCAGGCTCCAAGTGCTGGGCGATCAGTTCGCGAGGTTTGCCCTCAGCAATTTTGCGGCCATGGTCCAGCACCAACAAGCGATCACACAGACGCTCGGCTTCGTCCATGAAATGGGTGGTGAGCAAAATGGATTTACCTTGCTGCAGCAGATTTTGCAGCCGCTCCCACATCAGGTGCCGCGCCTGGGGGTCCAGGCCGGTGGTCGGTTCGTCCAGCATCAGCATGCTGGGGTGATTGATCAAGGCGCGTGACAAACTCAAGCGCCGCTTCATGCCACCCGACAACTCGCCGGGCTTGGCTTTGGCTTTGCTGGTCAGGGCGCCAAACTCCAGCAAGGGGGCAATCCGTTCCCGGATTTGCGCGTCTTTCAAACCGAAATAGCGGCCATACACCAGCAGATTTTCTTCGCACGAAAAATCCGGGTCCAGCGTGTCCATTTGGCTGACCACGCCCAATCGGGTTTTGATGGCCAACGCGTCTTGCGGCATGTGCAGGCCATCGAAATAATCGATCTGACCGCTGTCGGGCGCAGACAAGCCCAGACACATCCGCAAGGTGGTGGTTTTACCGGCGCCGTTGGGGCCGATCACGCCCAAGCATTCGCCAGGGTCAATGTGGAAAGACAGGTCGTTGACCACCGTGGCGTCGCCGTAGCGCTTGACCAAATGGGTGACCGATAACAAGGGTGTAAGCATGGCCGTTATTGTGCCCGCTGTTTTTTGACCTGCCCGATACAATGCGTGACTTTGTGTTTGGAGCCCGATTTGTCTGACCGATTGGCCGTTTGGCCGCAATATCTGCTGCCCCAACGTGCTTTGACCGTTTTGGCGGGGCGAATGGCCGGTGCCTCATGGGGTAAGGTGACACATTGGCTCATCAACCGGTTTGTAGACCGCTATCAAGTGGATATGTCACAAGCCGCCGAGGCGGACACATCGACTTACGCCAGCTTCAACGATTTTTTTACACGCCCCCTGCGCGAGGGCGCCCGGCCTTTGGCCGATTCGGCCTTTGTCAGCCCGGTGGACGGCGCCATCAGCCAGTGCGGTGCGATCGAGCGCGATCAGATTTTCCAGGCCAAGGGCCATCTCTTTTCGAGCCGCGCCCTGGTGGGGGGTGACGCCTCACTGGCCGCTTTGTTTGATAACGGCCAATTTGCCACGCTGTACCTGAGTCCGCGGGACTACCACCGCATTCACATGCCCTGCGATGGCCGTTTATTGCGGATGATTTACATACCGGGCGATTTGTTTTCAGTCAATCCGACCACAGCGCGCGGTGTGCCGGGCTTGTTTGCCCGCAACGAAAGGGTGGTGTGTGTCTTTGAGGGGGCGCAAGGCCCGTTTGTACTGACCTTGGTGGGGGCCACCATCGTGGGCAGCATGCAAACCGTGTGGCACGGCCTGGTCAACCCACCCAGACCCGGGGTGGTGCAAGAGTGGCGTTACGAAACACAGAACATCGTGCTGGCCAAAGGCGCAGAAATGGGCCGCTTTTTGCTTGGCTCCACGGTGGTGATGCTGTTCCCGCAAGGGGTGATGCAATTCAACGCTGACTGGACGCCCGCGCGGCCCATTCGCATGGGCGAGGCGATGGGTCAAGTTCAACAGGCCTCGATGAACTTGACCCCGTGGATCTAGATTTCGATCTTCGAGCCGAGTTCGACCACGGCATTGGTCGGCAGGTTCAAAAACTCAGCAGCCGCGCTGGCATTGTGGTGCATCGAGGCAAATAATTTTTCGCGCCAATTGGCCATTCCGCCACCAATGGTCGGGATCACGATGTCGCGTGACAAGAAGTAGCTGGTGCTCATCGGATCCAACTCACACCCTTGACCTTTCAGCAGTGCCAAAGCTCTGGGTAAATCCGGGTCATTTTTAAAACCATAATTCACAATCACTTGCCAGCAATCATGGCCCAGGGAGTCAAACTCCAAACGCTTGTCCAGACCAATCCACGGCACCTCGTGGGATCGCACGGTGACAAACAAGTTTTGCCGATGCAGCACCTTGTTATGTTTCAGGTTGTGCAAAAGCGCATTAGGCACGTTACCGCTTTCAGCGGTCAGAAAAACGGCCGTACCCTCCACGCGAGCCGGCGGCGCTAGAAAAACCGCATCCAAAAAATCAGTTAACTTGAACGCGTCAAGATGCGCAGCCTCTTTCATGAGGCGACGTCCATCGTGCCATGTGATCATCAAAATAAATATGGCACTGGCCAACAGCAAAGGGAACCAACCACCGTCAAAAAGCTTCATCAGGTTGGAGGCCCAAAATGCAAAATCCACCGCGAAGAAAAAACCAGTCGCAGCAAGGCACAAAGCCAGGGAGTACTTCCAGCTGTATCGGATAACATAAAACGTCAGCACCGTTGTGATCAGCATGTCGGTACACACTGCAATGCCATAGGCACCGGCCAGATTGCTAGAGGATCGAAACATCCCCACCGCCAAAACGATCAAGACAAACAAGCCCCAATTGACAAAAGGTATGTAAATCTGGCCCATGTCCCTCACACTGGTATGCAGCACCTGCAAACGTGGCAGATAACCCAGCTGAATGACCTGCTTGGTCACGCTGAAAGCGCCTGAAATCAAAGCCTGCGAAGCGATCACCGTGGCCATGGTGGCCAAAATCACCAAGGGCAGCAAGGCCCAATCCGGGGCCATCATGAAAAAGGGATTTTTCACGGCCTCAGGATTGGCCAATATCAGGGCACCCTGGCCGAAATAGTTCAAGGTCAAAGAGGGCATGACCACTGAGAACCAGGCCACCCGAATGGGTTTTTTACCAAAGTGACCCATGTCCGCATACAGCGCCTCGCCACCGGTCACACATAACACCACAGCACCCAGAATGATGAAGGTGATTCCTGGGTTATCCCACATGAACATCACAGCGAAGTGCGGACTCAAGGCCCACAAAATAGACGGGTTCTCTGCGATGTGGTAGAGGCCAAGCACCGCGATCACAGCAAACCAAATCACCGTGATGGGGCCGAAAAATCGACCAATACCCGCTGTACCGCGTTTTTGAACTGCAAACAAACAAAACAAAATGACCAGTGTGAGGGGAATCACAAAGCGTTTGAATGCCGGAGAGACCACTTCCAGGCCTTCAACAGCCGACAGCACCGAAATGGCCGGCGTGATCACCCCGTCACCATAAAACAGGCAGGTACCAAAAATACCAACTATCAACAAGCGCCGGCGCAACACAGGCCGGTCTTTGACAGATTGCGAAGCCAGCGCCAGCATGGCGACCAAACCGCCTTCGCCATGGTTGTCCGCACGAAGCACCAAAGTGACGTACTTGACGGACACAATTGTGGTCAATGTCCAAAAGAATATAGACAAAATACCAAAAATGTTTTCTGGACTGAAGGGAACATGGCCGGAGCCAAAGACTTCTTTGACCGCGTACAAGACGCTGGTGCCGATGTCGCCGTAGACGACGCCGATTGCGCCCAAGGTGAGCGCGGTGAGAGATGATTTGGTGGCGGACACACATTCGCCGGTAGCAAAGACCGGCTCCAAAACGGACAAGCTTCGTATTCTGCGCCTGTCTGATCGGCAGCGCCATGCGCTGCCCACTCAAAAAACAGCGAACCCCTCAAAATTGTTGCATTGCAGCAACTGAGGTTTCAGTCGTACACCTCGGCCAAAGGGTCCGTGGCTTCCAATTCATAGCTGGCGGCCAGCATGGCCAGTCGACCGATCACGCCGTACATGTAGAACCGATTAGGCGCACTGGCACCGGGCTTGACGCCGGGTTGCGGCAAATGCGGGCTGTCTGCAAAAGCCAAGGGGACAAAACTCGCGCCGGGGGCGTTGAGGTTTTCATCGATGCCACGCTCGGCATGCACGCGGTAAAAGCCGCCCACTACATATCGATCCATCATGTAGACCACGGGTTCGGCCACCGCGTCGTTGATGCGTTCGTGGGTGATCACACCTTCTTGGATGATGACGTCACTGACAGTCTGCCCGTCCTTGATGACGCTCATTTTGTTGCGCGTTTTGCGGTTTAAGGCGTCCAGGTCGGCCACTTCGCGCACGGTCATGATGCCCATGCCATAAGTGCCGTTGTCGGCCTTGACGATGACAAAAGGCTTTTCATTGATGCCATATTCTTTGTATTTGCGCTTGATCTTGGTCAGCAGCGCATCCACATTGCTTTGCAGGCATTCAATGCCTACGCCCTCAGAAAAGTTCACTTCCCCGCATTGGTTGAACATCGGGTTGATCAGCCAGGGATCAATGCCCAGCAATTTGCCAAAACGCTTGGTCACCTCTTCATAATTCTGAAAGTGCTGGCTCTTGCGGCGCACGCTCCACCCCGCATGCAAAGGTGGCAATACATACTGCTCATGCAACTCTTCGATGATGCCGGGCGCACCGGCCGATAAATCGTTGTTCAGCAAAATGGTGCAAGGGTCAAAGTCCTTCAAACCCAAGCGATGGCGACTGCGGATGACTGGCTCCAAGGTGACCGATTCGCCGTTGGGCAGCTCGATGAGCGTGGTTTCCTTGATTTCGGGGTTGATCGAGCCAATACGCACATTCAAGCCCGCCATATGGAAAATGCGCTGCAACTGCACCACATTGCTCAGGTAGAACGGGTTGCGGGTGTGGTTTTCGGGAATGATCAGCAGGTTTTTGGCCTCGGGGCAGATCTTTTCAATGGCCGCCTGCGCGGCTTGCACCGCCAGTGGCAGCATTTCGGGCGTGAGGTTATTCCAGCCGCCGGGGTACAGATTGGTGTCCACTGGCGCCAGTTTGAATCCGGCGTTGCGGATGTCCACCGACGAATAAATGGGCGGCGTGTGCTCCATCCACTCCAAACGAAACCAGCGTTCAATGGCAGGCATCGAATCTAAAATGCGCTGCTCCAGCTCATTGATAGGGCCAGTCAGGGCAGTGACGAGATGGGGAACCATAGAGAGAACCTTTGAACAGGTGTTGGGAAATCAAGAAGCTTTTATATGGGGGGCACACTGACAATTGCAAGCGCTGTTGCGACAGCGAATCATGCGGGGCAGGTGTGAATTTTCAATGACGCACTTCGCCGTCACCCAGCACCACATACTTGAGTGAAGTCAAGCCTTCAATACCAACGGGGCCACGGGCATGGAATTTATCGGTAGAAATGCCAATTTCGGCCCCCAAGCCGAACTCAAAGCCATCGGCAAAGCGGGTGCTGGTGTTGACCATGACGCTGGCCGAGTCCACCTCGCGCAAAAAGCGCTGCGCATGCCTGTGGTCGCGGGTCAAAATAGCATCGGTGTGGTGGCTCGAGTAATGGTTGATGTGGGCAATCGCCGCATCCACGCCATCCACCAGCTTGATGCTGATGATCGGAGCCAGGTATTCTTCAAACCAATCTTGCTCAGTAGCGTCAACCAACTTGGCACCAGGCACGGTGGCCAAAATAGCCTTGGATTCAGGGCAACAACGCATCTCAACGCCTTTGGCGGCATAGACCGCCCCAATGGCCGGTAAAAAGGTGGCTGCTGAAGCCCGCGCCACCAGCAAGCCTTCAATGGCATTGCAAGGGCTGTATTTGTGGGTCTTGGCATTGTCGGCCACCTTGACGGCCATGGCCAGGTCAAAGGGGTCGTCGATGTAGGTGTGGCAATTGCCGTCCAAGTGCTTGATCACTGGCACTTTGGCGTCGCGGCTGATGCGCTCGATCAAGCCCTTGCCGCCGCGCGGAATGATCACATCCACATAAGCGGGCATGGCAATCAAATGGCCCACCGCTTCGCGGTCGCTGGTTTGCACCAGTTGCACTGCGTCAGCAGGCAAACCGTTTTCGGTCAAGGCTTGTTGGACCAACAAGGCCAAGGCTTTGTTGGACTCGATAGCTTCCGAGCCACCGCGCAGAATGCAGGCATTGCCGCTCTTGAGGGACAGGCTGGCCGCCTCGATGGTCACATTCGGGCGGCTTTCGAAAATCATACCGAACACCCCGATCGGCACCCGCATCTGGCCCACGCGAATGCCGCTGGGCATCTGTTTCATGCCAACGATCTCGCCAATCACATCCGGCATGGCGGCCAGCTGCTCACAGCCCAGCGCGCAGGTTTCGAGCACTTGCGGGCTCAGTTTGAGACGGTCCAGCATGGGGCCGGACAAGCCAGCCGCTTGGGCGCGGTCCAGGTCTTTGGCATTGTCGATTTGCAACCGGTCGGTGTTTGCGCGCAGCAAAGCTGCCAAACGCTTGAGCGCTGCGTTCTTGACCGCCACAGGGGCTTTGGCCATCAAAGCCGAGGCCGCCTTGGCCTGCTGGCCAAGCGTATGCATTTGCGCTGCCACACTGTCTGCAGCGGCAGGGTCAAGGGATGGGGCTGTCAAAGGAGCGTTCATGGACGCTATTTTCGCATTGTCTCGCCCCTTGGGGGCATCGCATGAGACGGCTGTTGTCTTTTCGCCGTGGTGCTCAGTCCGAAAACCGCCTCTCCCAGGCCTCCACTTCAGGCAGCCCGAGGCAGTCGTTGTATTCTTGGCTGCTGAGCATGCGGGGGCGCATGGCTTGGGTGCTGCCATCGGCTTGCAGGTGTTGCAAGGCGTCGCGCATGGCAAAACCCAAGGCGTTGCGCAACAAGGCCGGGTAAATCGCCAAGCCTATGCCGTGGGTGTGCAGCTGGTTGCTGTGCAGCATGCCCAAGGGGCCGCCCGCATCCATATTGACTGTGCAGGGAATACGGATCGCATCGGCGATCTGGCGCAGGTCGGCCAGAATGCCCTCATGCGCTTTGAGCTCGACAAACACCGCATCCGCGCCCGCCTGTTCAAAGGCTTGGGCACGGCGAATGCCTTCGGCCAAACCGCCCGATCCAACGCTGTCAGTGCGGGCAATGACCATGAAAGCAGGGTCGTTGCGCGCGGCGACGGCGGCTTCTATTTTGGCCACCGCTTCGTCAAAGGGCAGCACCGTGCGGGCACCGGGCAATTGCGCGCAGCGTTTGGGTGAGAGTTGGTCTTCGATGTGGATGGCGGCCACGCCTGCGGCTTCAAATTCTTCGACCGTGCGGCGCACGGCCACCACGCCACCATAACCGGTGTCGGCATCGCAGATCACCGGTAAATCCATGCATGCGGCCACACGCCGGGCATGCCCGGTGATGAGCGACAAGTCCACCAAGCCGACGTCAGGGCGGCCCAGCAGGCTGGCCGAGACGCCATTGCCCGTCATATACACCGCCTCAAAACCGAGCTGGGCGACCATGCGGGCACCATAGCCGTCGTACACACCAGGCGCGACCAAGGCCGGACCCGTGCGGGCAGCGGCCAAACGGGCGCGTAAAACCTGGCGCAATCGGGTCGCGCGGCCAACGGGATTCAAGTTGCTCATGCCGGGACTTCCCAATCGGGGTATTTTTTCAAAAACGGAATCAAACCACCCTCTTGCAAAATGGCCCGAATGGCTTGCGGCACCGCCGCCAAAGGACGGCTGATCTGCTTGGCCTGCACTTGCAAAACAGGCACCGACAAATCGATGGTGATGTCATCGCCATCGGCCAAGCCGGTAATGTCGCATTCCAGCACCGGCAAACCGTTGTTGATGGCATTGCGAAAAAACTGCCGCCCGAACGAGGGCGCCACAATCGCACTCACGCCCATGCGCCGCAAGATATGCACCGCCTGCTCACGCGAAGAGTTGATGCCAAAGTGCGTGCCCGCCACGATCACGCCCCCCGCCATAAAGCGGCTGGCAAAGCCGGGCGACACAGCTTCAAACGCTTGCGCCGCAATAAAAGCCTCGTCTTTGCCAGGCAGGTATTTGCCTGAGCAGTTCAGGTCGGTGTTCACGTCATGACCCAAGAGGTACACGCGGCCACTCATCAGATCTTTAGACATGCGAGGCCTCCCATTGGCCACCCGGCACGGTGCGCGGATCGGTGATGCGACCGGTCAAGGCCGACGCAGCCACAGTGGCGGCCGAGCCCAGCCAGATGTCGGCGTCGTGGTTGCCCAAGCGCCCTTGGAAGTTGCGGTTGGCACTCGAAATCACCACTTCGCGGTCACCAGGAATCAAATGTTTGGTGATGCCCACGCAGGTGCCGCAACCGGCGGCCTCCACAGAGGCACCGGCTTCGGTCAAAGCTTCGATCAAGCCTTCGCGGGCGGCGGCCAGGTAAATCTGCCTTGAGGCGGGGGTGATGATCATGCGTACGCCTTTGGCGATACGTTGGCCCTTCAAAATCGCTGCAGCCTGCCGAATATCGTCCAGGCGGCCATTGGTGCAGGTACCGATGAGTGCAAAGTTGATTTTTTGCCCCACCACCTCACAGGCAGCCACAATGTCATCCACCGCATGCTTGCGCGCCACCTGCGGGGCGAGTTGAGAGGCATCGATTTCAAACCGATCGGCATACGTTGCGCCCTCGTCGGCCGTCACCGCCTGTGGGGGCTTGGCACCATGGCGGGCGAGCCACGCGAAGGTCTTGTGATCGGCCTCCAAAAGGGCCGCTTTGGCACCCAATTCAGCGGCATGGTTGGCCAAGGTCATGCGGTCGTCGATTTCCATTGCACTGACGGCTGAACCTACGTATTCAATGGCGCGGTAGTTCAGGCCCTCGGCACCGAAACGCCCGAGCATGTACAAGGTAATGTCTTTGGCCCAGACGCCCGGCTGCAATCTGCCGTGGATATTCACCCGCACCGATTCGGGCACACGCAACCAGACTTTACCGGTGGACATGACGGCGGTCACATCGGTGCCCTCGATGCCGGTGCCGAAAGCATTGAATGCGCCGTACGTCACCGAATGGGTGTCGGTGCCGACAATCAAGTCGCCGCAGGTCAGGTGGCCGCCTTCGGGCATGACTTGATGGCAAATACCGTCGCCAATGTCGTACAAGACGCTGCCGTGTTCTTCGGCAAATTGACGCATGGCAGTGTGGCCCTGCGCGGCTTCCACCGTGGGTGGGGGCGAGAAATGGTCCAGGACCCAAGCGGTCTTGCTGGCAAAGGGCAAACGGCTTGCCCCCATTTTGTTGACCATGCGGATGGTGTTGGGTGCGCGTGCGTCGTGCACCATTGCAAAGTCCACCTTGGCCACCACGATGTCGCCGACGCGAACATGGTCGAGGCCCGCATGCCGTGCCAGTATTTTTTCAGCCATGGTGGCTGCTGTTGAAGTGCGCATCAGTCTGCCTTGATTTTGGCTTTGCGAATCAGGGCGCCCCACTTGTCGCTTTCAGCACGAAAGTATTTGGCCGCTTCTTCGGGGCTTGAGGGCGCGGGGTCCAGTCCCAGTTTGCGCAACTGTGCGGCAACGCCGGGGTCTTTCAAGCTTGCAACCAAGGCCGCATTCAGTTTTTTGACAACCTCGGGTGGCGTCCTCAAGGGGGCGGCAAAACCGTACCAGTTCACCGCTTCAAACCCGGGGTAACCAGACTCGGCAATGGTCGGCACGCTGGGCAAGGCCTCCAGGCGTTTACTGCCCGTGGAAACAATGGGCCGCAACTTGCCCGTTTGAATGTGCTGGACCGCATCGGTCGGGCTTGAAAAGATGGAGGGCAACACACCGCCCAACAAGTCGTTCATGGCGGGTGCGCCGCCGCGGTAGGCCACATGCTGGTTGTTCAGGCCCGCTGCCATCTTGAGCAATTCGCCTGCCAAATGACCCCCGCTGCCAATGCCGGACGAACCAAATGACAAACGCGAATTATCGACGCGCCCCTGTTTGATGTAGTCATCCAAAGTGCGCACATCGCTGGCGGCGTTGACCACCAACACGTTGGAAAAAATGACCGCCATCGACAAGGGGGCCATGTCGATGATCGGGTTGTAGTTCAGTTTGTTCAAATGCTGGTTGACCGAAATCGAGCCCACGGTGCCAAGCATGATGGTGTGGCCATCGGCGGGCGCTTTGATCAGCAAGTCGGTTGCAATATTGCCGCCAGCACCGGGCTTGTTGTCGATGACGATGCTTTGCTTGAGCAACTCGCCCAACTTGGGGGCCATGATGCGAGCCACCGTATCGGAGCTGCCGCCAGGTGCAAAGCCAATCAACAACTTGATGGGCTGCGTGGGGAAACTGTCAACCTGCGCCCAAACCGAAGCTGCATTGAATAACCCCATTGCTGCACACAATGAAACAACAAAGCGGCGGTGAAGGGCCATGGCGCAACCTTTGATGGTGAATAAAACACGCAGTGTAGGGCAAGGCGTGTGAGACCGCCTCACATTGCAAACCCAGGCCCCGACTTAACGAATGGCGCAGGCCCGGCTCATGCGCATGGCCAATCGCTGCAATGCCTGCCAACCATCGGTGGGCCATTCAGGCACTTTCAGGCCTTTGACGATGCCATCGACTTGGTGCGCGGCCAACAGCATGCGAGCCAGATTGGCCTGCGACAAGCGAGGCAATATGCGCTCGTACTGCTTTTCTTTGGTGCCCCAGATCCGGTTTTCACGCAAGGCCATGGGCATCGGACGGCCTTGCGCCATCGCGTCTTTGACGCGTTTGAGTGCCCGGATGTCTTCGGCCAAAGTGTAGTGGACCAAAACCGCTGCTTCGCCTTCGGCTTGTAATCCCTCGAGCATGCGCTGCACACGGGCCACTTGACCCGACAGCACCGCCTCTGAGAGCTTGAAAACGTCATACCGGGCGACATTGAGCACCGCGCCTTCGATCTGCGCCTGACTCAACTCACCTTCAGGGTAGAGCAAACCCAGTTTTTGAATTTCCTGATGCGCCGCCAGCAAATTGCCCTCCACCCGGTCGGCAAAAAACTGCAAGCTGCGTTGACCTTCTTCGCCGCCCGCCACCCGCTGGCCCTGCCATTGCAAGCGCTGCGCAATCCACATCGGTAAAGCTTGACGCTCAACAGGTTCCACTTGAAGCACCACGCCAAAGTTATCCAGCGCGCCGAACCAAGCGCCCTTTTTGGTCGCGGCGTCCAGTCGCGGCAGCACCACCATGGTCAAGGTATCTTGGTTGTCCTGGGCCGCTTCGGCCAGTTGCTGAATGGCCGTGCTGCCCTCTTTGCCGGGCTTGCCCGAGGGGATGCGGATCTCCAGAATTTGGCGATCCGCAAACAAACTCAGGGAACTGCCAGTGGCCAGCACTTCACTCCAGTCAAAGTGCGCGCCCGCCACCGTATGCACGGATCGTTCGGTATGACCTTGCGCGCGGGCTGTGGCGCGAATCGCATCCGCCGCTTCTTGTGCCAACAAAGGCTCATCGCCATGCACGGTGTACAGGCTGCGCAAACCTTTTTGCAAATGCGCATGGAGTTGCGGCAGGCCCAGTTGCATGGCCTACAGCTCGCGCACCGCGCCCAGGCGGCGCATGATTTGCTGCACGATGTCAGTTTGCATTTCGCGGTAGAGCGACGCTTCTTCAATTTCTTTGGACAGGGCGGCGGTCTCTGTGTAGCTCAAGTCGCGTTGCTGAAAAAGCTCCACATCCTGAATCAAATTCTTACCGGCAGGCGTGCGCAGCCTGAACTTGATGCGCAAGCGCAGTTGCTGGTCTCGCACTTGCCCCGATGCGTTCATGCCCACCACCACGCGTTCTCGCAGCTCAGAAAAGACATCCAGCACCACATCGGCCTTGAGCAAGTCAGGCGCATCCTTCAGCACCACCAACTGGCCACTGCCCAACAGGTTACGGCGCATCTCCACGCCCAAGGCCGAATTGGCCGGCAAGGTCAGGTAGACCGTTTTGAAGGCAAAGCGCTGGGGCTGGCGCAGCTCAAAACCGCA
>Ga0114962_10001959_pt1 | contig 17536 bp, 16 predicted proteins | sample C_130820_MF_Meta_FD_87017 | JGI IMG/M metagenome (GOLD analysis project Ga0114962, IMG submission 87017) | Freshwater microbial communities from Lake Croche, Canada to study carbon cycling - C_130820_MF_MetaG | ecosystem: Environmental > Aquatic > Freshwater > Lake | place: Lake Croche, Canada...
AAACAAAGGACTAGGATTTGGAAGCTCAGAAAAGAAACAACCTTTGGCGAGACCAACTGCTCCAGCAGTTCCTGATGGGTATGCTGCAAGTGCCGCAAGTGCCAATGAAATTCCTTCAGCTTTAAAAGGACCATCATTTCAGACTCAACCGTCAGTGCCCAAAACTGTACCAGATTGGGCAAAACAGGCAATGGAAAATAGAAATGAACAAACTGTAAAGTATGTACCTAATGTTCCTATTACCAATGTTGTTTATCCTGCAGCAGCAGAGGTGCAAAAGTTTGTTGTAAGTGGTGCAAAAGACGTACAAGGTGCACAAGGTAATAGTGAACCACAAGGAAATACTGAAGAAAATCAAAGTGTAGCAAAACAAAAATCATTTGAAGCCGCAGATACATTTGATATGCTGTCTGATCGTCTTCCATTTCTTACAAATCAGAAAGCAAGTCCAACATCAAAACGAACTCTTACGCTCAATAGCCCCAAAAGCAACCGACGATTAACGAAAAAGCATACGGAAACGGAAGAATTAGTTTTGTAAGACATTTGAAACAAACCAATTATTTTAATTTAACATGCGCATATAATGCAAAACAGACTAAATGCAATAAAAGCATCAACCGATGTAGAGTTTGTGTAAAATTTCTACATTTTAATATACAAAGCATCTCCCCATCCATGAATAGTCATTTTTGTTAAAACTCGTTTAAATTGATACTGTGATAAAAACAAATCAATTTCATCAATTAAAGCACACTTTTTATAAAGTTCTTTTTCGTTTACTTCCAAATATATTGCCGAAGCATATGTTAATGATTTTACTGCGCCTTTTAATGCTAAAAGTTCAGCACCTTGAATATCAAAGTTCCAAAAATTATATTTTGATGCATCGATGTTATTGCGTGCAAAGAAAGTGTCTATAGTGATTCCTTTTTGTATAATTTTATTCACGTACACAACATTGGGATGCTCACTTGAATGCGTACCAAAATCTAAAATGCTTGATGATTGCACATTATTAGAAACATTAAACGTAACTTGTTGGTCGTCTGTATCCATTATGACAGCATGATATACATTGGGAATACCTCTTTTTTTTGCTTCAATAACTTTTGGTTCAAAGGCATCAATCCAAATCATATTATCTTCATGAAGATTTAACTGTTTGTAAGACAACAACTCTTCACAATCGTGAGCTCCAATGTGAAACGTTCCTGCAATCAAAATGTTATACTTTTTTAATTCACAAATAATTTCTGATAATGACAACAACATTTGTTTATACAATTATAGTTTACTCGTACATTTAATATATGTATTATAAATAAATGAGTACATTAGATAAATACATCACGGTGGTTATTCATGCAGGGCATGCTAATAGGATTTTTATGATTGGTGCTGCAATGTACATTGCAAAGCTTACCAACAGAAAATTTGTTGTGATAGATAGTCTTATTCAACCCAATTCTCATGAAAAAGACTCTTGCATGGCTTTTAAAAAATTTATGTCTTTATTGCCCAAATTTGATGGTACGTTTGCTAAACAGACAGAATATTGTGAAAAAGCGTATTGTGAACCTTTACAATTAGCTGTAAATAAAATTTTAAATGTAGATGATAACCTTGTTGTGCTTTGCGGATATTTTCAAACTAGAGAATCCTTGCATGAAAATCTGCGAGAACTGCTTATGGAAAGTTTTAATGAAGTTATTTTGCAAAGTACACCATTACCCAACAATAAATTTTTTATTCATGTACGTAGGGGAGACTACATTGATATGGGATTACTTGACTTAAAATTTGATTTTGCATCGAAAAATGGATATTACAATAAGGCTATAGAATATTGTAGATCCATGTCAAATGAAGAACAATTTCCAATCGTAATTTCCGATGATCCAGAATGGTGCAAAACTCAAAATATTTTTAAAGGAATGCAAATTTTGCAAAAAGGGTCTGCAATGCAAGCTCTTTTAGAAATGTCAAAGTGTACCGGAGCAGTATGTGCAAACTCTACAATGTCGTACATTGGTTCATGGCTTCAAAATCCTAGAGGAACCATAATAATGCCGCGAATTTGGTTTGGCGAATCTTATGCTCAAACACAACTTGAAAAAGGCAATTTTTGGCCTGATTATGCAATTCTTCTTTAAATAGCTAAAACAATTAAAGTAATAATAAATAAAACATGGAAGTGTTGTCTAGCACTTGTTTAATTGTCGTAGGACTTGTAGCTGTAGTGCGCTACATTGCTACATCAAATGGATCAAATGCAAATGATAGCGCGTCTCAAATTGTAAATGCAGGATTTCAAAGAAACATTAGTTTTACTCAATTTATTTTGCAAATGGACAAGGATTCGCATTACCAATTACATGAAACTCATGAAATGTCAATATGGAAATTAAATTTTGCAACATTTCAATGGTCTAAAGTACATGCAAAAATATACGAAGATGCGCTTTTGCGCATTCAGTTGCCTCAACAATCTCGCAAAGGCACGTTTGTTTGCAAACAAGGGTGCGACAACGTCGTGTACCGCTTAAAATTGTTAAAAGAGTCTCAATTTATGGATCCAAATGAAATAAAGTCACAATTGCACATTAAATTATTGTTTGAAAAAACAAAGTGTCCAAACATGGCTCATTTTACAAAATCGCTGTACATTTTAGTTGAAAATGAGTACATTTTACGCGTTCATGTAGCAAAACAAGAAGACCTACACAAGGATTCCGAAGAAGACTTTTTGCCCGTAAAAATGTCAAATGAATTGGACCTTGAAAGTGAGGCTGTATTTCTCAATCAACATGAAGAGGCGTAAATATTGCAAATGAATGCAATGGAATGCAATTGCAATTTATACTGAGCTGTGCTATAATTACTTAAAACGTGCTTAAATTTATTAGCTGTGGTTAAATTTATTAACTGTGCTTAATTATTTGTCGTGTTTGAAATAGTGCGCATCTATGCTGCTGGTTTTGTTTCTCCTAACACGGTATACATAATGTGTTCTGCTAATGATGCAGCCATATCAATCGTATGAAATCTTGATGGTAAATCTATGCACGTCCAAGATCGTTGTACCTCGGATGCAACGGAATCCCAATAGGATTCTGAAGGAACACACAATGTCCATGTATTTGGGATTACTTTGTAGTACGAAGCAGGCAAACCTTCATTGGGAAATACTTGGTAAGCACCTTTTGAAAAAAATATACTGTGTTTTGCAGCATTGTGCAACACAAACGAATGTGCAAAATTACCTGTAGTATTTTTGGTATGTTCTTTGGGCTGCTCGCCTATGTGTGACCAATTTGAATCCATGTTTAAAAGCGTATTATTTGACAAAATCATAGGACGAATTCCATCGGATTCTTCGTGTATGCCTGCATCTGGATCTGGATTTAAATTATTAATGTCTAGAATGTATTTAACATGACTTGGTGTATCAGGAGGCACAATACACACAGTAGCTACAGGATACAAACTAGGGTAGCCTGTGCGAAAATGTTGTTGCGTACTAAGATTCCAAGAAGTTTGGTACGGATCCCAATCATTTGTCGTTGCATATGGATCAAATAAAACAGGTAGTTCGATTGCGTATGCAGGATACTTGTCTCTACAAGTTTCTAATTTACACGTCAACGTCTTGCGCTTTAGTGTAGTATTCCATGGAATGTCTTGTACTTTTGTTTGCATTTGTATTTCTTTTATGAGCAATTGAACTAAGCTAGACAACGAACTATTGTTTTGCGCTACATTTTGTGAGGTGCGTAAAGGATAGTCCCAATTGTTTGGCAATCCTTTTCGCAATATTAAAGCCAATGCAAAGGTTGTAGTAAAAAACAATGATGCTAGCCCTGCACTTTGTACAAAAGAATTCATCATGGTTGTATTTGTTAATACTGCAAGCATTTTGCAATATGTGCAAGCGCGTGAGTTTGTCAAGTACAAATAAATGTCCTGCTGTTGGACAAATCAATCTTTAGAACCTCAAATGCATACTTGCACCAAAATAGGTTCTGGTGCGTACTCTAGCATTTACAGTTTTAGCTGCAATGCAGCACAGACTGGCGCGCAATTAAATGCACAGCCTGGCTCGCAACCAACAAACTGCGAAGAATTAGCTTTAAAAATGCCAAGTGGAACAAGTAGTACAGTGCATACATTAATACGCGAAGGCATATTACTGAAAAGTAACTGTGCAATGCAACTTAAAGGACTTGCGCTACAGTCTGACAAGACTTTGCTAGGCTTTGTAATGACAAAAGGTCTTTTAACCATTGACAAATGGTTGTTTTTAATTTATCAAAAGCAAACGTTTTTTATGCGCAATAAAATGCCAGCGTTGCTTTCATTTTTTTATCAAGTTTGTGAGCAATTAAGTTATTTACACCAGCACAAATTAGTTCATGGTGACGTAAAGTGCAAGAACATTGTTCTCTTTGGAAACGGAAAAGCAATGCTTTGTGACTTTGGAATATCTACAAAGTTTACGAAAGAGCCTTACATGCCCAAGTATGCAGATATGGTGTGTTATACAAGCAGTCATAGGCCATATGAACTCTTAAAGGCTTCTCATTATGAAATTGGTCCTGAATGTGATATGTGGGCCTTAGGAGCTTCTATGTACGAGTGCTTATTTGGACTTTTAACTCGACAAGACAATCTTTACAAAATTCGAGAAGACATTGAAGAAAAAGTGTCAAAAGATATTGATACACGAATCAAACAATTTACTAGTTTAGCTGAATTGCACTTTGGACACATTACTGGAGATGGTTGGGCATCTTGCTTAAGCCTTATAGCAAAATGCTTGGATTACGATCCCAATGCTCGTCCTACTGCAACTCAAGCAGCATTTGCGTTGCATAAGTTTGCAGAGGTACACCATGAGTTGTACCTTACGGATACTACTTTACGAAAAGAATTGCCTACGGTAGTTCATATTGGATTTGATTATGTGCCGAATCATACGTGTACTATTTGTTTGCGACCTAATAGTGTGCTTAAACAGTCCATAAAAGATACTTGTGCATCGGTGCAAAAATCAATCTTAGTATTTGCTCAGATGCAAGACTTTTACAAGTTTAAGGAAATGTCTTTGGACCTTTGTAGCATTTTTTGGGATCATAATGTTGCGCATGATTTTGAAACAAGACAACTTGTGGTTTGTGTTTTGGCTTGCACAATTGTGTCTTATTTGTACCTTAGTTCTTGGCAATTGCCAATGTGGTACGTAAGCAAACTTGCAAATATTTCAAAACCTTCTTTTCAAGAAGTGTTTGATACTGCATTACCTATTGCTCTTAAATGTTCTAGTTGGAGTGCACACTGGATTCCGTGTAAAGTGTCTTGTTCAAACCTTGCAAGACCAGCAGTAGAAAGCGCACTTGAATCAAAGGATAAATAATTGGCATAAAGACTCAGTATAGTAACTGCACTTGCAGCATGCAGTCTTAATAAAATGCTTGTAAACTATTGCAAAGTTCAAACTGTAAATACAAGAATTACTAAATTGGTTTGGGATTCTATATCTCCTGCAAATAATTCCTTTTTTATGCTTGGAACAGGCATCTACTATTATTACTTGGCATCAAAAGAACTTAATGCAACAAAAAAAGCATGTTATACTCAATTTGGTCTTGTTTTGATTTGGTGGTCTATATTTAATTTTGTAATGTTTGGAATTTTAGGCCTCTATACTGGAGCTAGCGAATAAATGCAATAGCACCTACACAATTGTAAGGCTTTCAAATATAGCTCCTCGAAGCATTTGTTTAGGTGCACTCGTTAATTCTTTTCTGCGCTTTTGATTTTTATTTTTTTTTGTTGAATTAGACATGTGCACTCGTATTTGGTCCAAATTGGCTTCAACGTACTTGTCAACCTTGTGTTCTACGCACCACTTTACAAAACAGAGTTGGCCTACAGTGGTTCGATGAACTTCGGTTTGCAAATCATCAGGGGATTTCGACAATTCAAAAAACAAATGTGTTCCTCGTCTAAAGGGATCAAACAAAAGACGGTGATGTTTTTTTAATTCGTTTTGGTAATCCAAATTTGGGTCCATAATGGAGGATCCTACAACTTGCAACTGAGGGCTTCCTTTTGCAAAATTTGTTACGGCCCAATCAAAGGCACGTAAACGAGGAGTATTGCTTGATTCGTCATTTAAAGGCACCAAAGTATTGCGCAACCTATCTTCAGTGTAAAATCCAGACTTTACAATTTCACGAAGCAACTGATGTTCGCGTTTAGTTATACCATGGTGCACCTTTTCATCATTTTGAAAGGTTGTTGTGCTTTTTTGAAACCAAAATGGGCCTTCCATACCACTTTCAACAGCTGGTGTAATTAATTCTCTAGACCTTGATAACTCTTCTGTAGTAAACTTTCTTCGTCGAATAGACTGCACCTTTGTACGCTTAGTTCCAGCAAAGGCATTGACAAAGCCTATAGAACTAGTAACAATTTCATCCATTGTTTTTACAAGTTTTTGTAAAAGCGATACGAGATTTACAAACTCACTGTTGTGCAAAATTGTGTTTGCAAAACAATTATTTGCATTCGTTGTTGCATAACAACTGTTCTTGCAATTGTGCATTTCTGCAATTGTGCATTTCTGCAATTGTGCATTTCTGCAATTGTGCATTTCTGCAATTGTGCATTTCTGCAATTGTGCATTTGTAAAGCAATGCACCATATTAAATACATACATAAACCATAGTAATTATTTAAACTGAAATTCAATTAGCAGTTGCTTTATTTGCAAATGCCGCGCCAGTGCTTCCTGCCACTCTTGTCCTTAACCATGCGCTTTGAGCCATTCTTCTTGTACCAAGAACGACGTTTGCCAGGAGGGCAGGCAGGCATGTTCTTGTGGGAAGCGCTGGATTTGTGGGAAGCGACAGACCTACGAGAACCGCCCCTGGACACTCTGCAGATAGACCTGCGAGTCTTGCCAATAGATCCATCCTTGCGCACATATTTAGACATGCGCTTCTGGCCATTTTTCTTGGTCCAAGAGCGCACTGTGCCCGCAGGGCATTTCTTGTGCTGAGACATGGGAAGCTTCTTGCGGCCAACCTTTTTGCCACCGTCAATGTCCCCACCATCAATGTCTCCACCGTCGATACCATTGTTACCACCCTGAAACACGTGAATCTTACCACCCTCTAGAACCTCGTGAACCCCACCAGACACAGTGGGTGCAAAATCACCATGTACATCCCCTCCCATAATTTGAGTGTTGCCTCCGCGAAGAGACCAAGTAGGCTGAATACGTGATACCATTTGTTAAGTATGCTTCCCACGATCTTTCGATGGTACCAAATTTTTTCGTTTAAATTTGATCTTCAAAAAATGAATTTTTCATCTTGGATTCTTCAAAGACAAAATCTGCACGCTCTTCGCGATTGTATGGCACATGTTCTTTAATAGATTCGTAAATTTCGTCCGTGTCAACGACTATGCCTTTCATGCTTTCCTGAACTTTATGCTTTAATAACTTCCATATTTGAATGTTTAGATTTGCAACATTTGTTTGATTGAGTGTCCAGCTTTCGACAGCATTCGACTCCAACACATTTTCAATGCACGATTGCAATGCACTCTGTATAGCAGATTCTAACTCTCTTTTCACACTACTATAGTCAGAACTAAGTTTTTTTAGTGCGAACTCTTCTAACAAGGACATGTTTTTGGTTGAAAGCATGTGCAGAGTTATTTCGTTTATGTTTTCAAACTGTTTTTTGGCTCGCACTGGTTCTTCAATGTTTTCAAACAATACTTTTTTTGACTTTTGAATTTTATGAAATGCATCACCGTCATCAAGTCCTTCAAATAATTTTTTGTACGACATGGCTTTGTTGTACTCCTAGCTAGTTTGGTGCATAAATTTCAACGAACAGCATTAGCGCGCATTGTATAAACAAATGGATGTTCGAACTATCTCAACCATCTCAATTGGACTTCTTTTAGTTGTTTTGTTATGGGACGCGTATTTAACAGCAAAAAATTCAAGAGATACAATTTCAAATATTATTACAATGTTTAATCAAAGCACAGGAGGACTTGTTGCTTTAGCAATTGCAGCGCTATGGATTCATTGGTTTGTACCATTGCCCAATTCTTGGGTTTCTGATGGATTCAATCCTAAACAAGATGCTTAAGACTTGCGCTGCGCTTGTGTGCTATGTGCACTTTGTGTGCATTGTGCACTTTGTGTGCATTGTGCACTTTGTGTGTACTTTGTGTGCATTAGCTAGGAGACAATAGGAACACCTAATACAAGGTAGCCATCTGTAGACGTTCGATTCCACGGTCTGTACGCATTAAGGGTGCAATTTTGCAACCCATTAGTACACCAAATCATTGAGTTCATACTTGATCCTCCACCTCCGCCTCCGTGAATATTACCAGGCTTACTCTGTCCATTCCATGCACCTGATCCACCTCCGTAATAACCTCCACCTCCTCCTCCACCACCCGAACCAATTTCAGTTACAACTGATCCTCCTCCATGCCTTGAATTATCATCAAACAAATGTTTTAATTTGGATCCATCACATTGTGACTTTTGAGTCGAATTTTGTACAAGAGACTTACCTCCCGATGACAGAGTACCTCCTCCACCAGCTAATGACGACCCATTGTGATTTACAACATACGGTGCTTGACCAAGGACAAAAGTAGGACCAGCAAGGGAACCATAAGCTTCGGTACCCTGTATTGCATCACCATACGCAAGATCTGCAGAGGAAAAGCCTGCTGATCCTCCAGAAGCATTTCTTCCAGACCCACCTCCTCCACCAGCAACTGCAATAAGCGTTCCACACGAAGCATTATTATCAAATGCTGCAGACAAGGTTTCATGCCCCTTGTATTGAGCATAATGCTTTGTGATGGAAGAAAGTTTGTAGTGGACTAAATACGAAGGACCACCTCCATTTGCGCCTCCCAAAACAGTAGCAATGCCACCTTCGCCTTGAAAATTTGTAATGGCTTGGGGATCTGTAACTTCCGTACCAGTTGTGCCTAAAAAGACTTTTAAACAATCTCCTTGTTTTACTACAAGTTGTCCAAACACAATGCCTCCTAATCCACCTACATATGGAGGATTTATTTCCGATGCTGTACCCGTAAAATCTACCCCACCAGTATATACCAACACGTTTCCTCCTTGAGCTCCTCCAAGTTCCACAAACAATGTAGCATCTTGCAGCACAGAAATGTATAAAATGTTGCACTGACCTTGGGATGCAGAATCTGCTATTGCTGGAGTATTGATAGCATTACCCGACATAGGAAGTCCTGGAAACACATTTACTACAAAATTAGGAATCGTTTGAGTAGGTGTTTTGAACGGCAACTGAACACAACTAGCTTTATATAGTGAATTAGGATACTGCAGCACTTGAGGACAAATATTTAGTGGCGGCGAAGAAGCTCGAGCAGGAAATAGCAACTGTGTGTTGGGCACAGTACTAGGACTAATAGTGCTTGTTGTGCTGGTGTTTGGAATGTAAGGTTGATATTGGTATTGCGTAGACAAAATGTCTTGAGGCAATGCACTCGAGTTGTTTACCATATACTTTGCTTGGGCTTGCGGACCATCAAAGGTAGGATTGGACATAGGATCAAAATACAAAAGCTGATACACTGTATTATTACCCATAGAGGAACACGTTCCCGAAGAGTCAAGCAACTTAAATTGTGTTTCAGATTTGTTTGATTTTGTGCATGCTTTTGTGTAATCTTTCACTTTTCCTAACGTTGAAATGCCATAGGATAGTATAGCTAACAAGGAGCTAACTGCAGCTTCTAGAAACATTTATTTATTATTTAGAATTCTCTTTGCTTTTATGTTTTAATTGCACTGTTTGCACTTCAAAAAATTTTACGTTGTTTTAATGACTGTATACGTTGAATTCATAGATTGTGCATTGACTGTGTACGTTGAATTCATAGATTGCACATTGACTGTATACGTTGAATTCATAGATTGCACAAATGCTTGCAGACAACAAACGTAATTTACTATGGACATAACAAACCTTGACACGTTAGTATTTTCTGGTGGAGGAGTTCGAGGCATATCGTACATTGGTTGCATTCTTGCATTTAAAGACACTTACAATAAAACTGTGCATTCTCATTTTCATACGTTTGTAGGGACTAGCGTGGGTGCACTCTTTGCATTATGCTGTGCTCTTGATGCAGATGTTTCAAAACTCTTGGAAGACTTTCAACAATTCGGCCTTCAAAATATTTTTGAAAAGAATCCTACTTGGCTTTTAACAAATTTTGCCTTGTCCGACGCATCAAGCCTTCGAGGATTTCTCGAACAAATACTTGTAAAGAAAGGTCTAAGTACATCTGTTACATTTGGTGAGTTGTATCGCATATACAACAAAAAACTTGTTGTTACAGTTGTAGATTTACTTAGCGCCAAAGTAATGTATCTGGACTATGAAACAAGTGAAAACATGCCCGTGTTGTTAGCTGTTCAAGGATCAATGGCTTTGCCGCCTGTGTTTCCAGGTGTTTCTTACAAACAATGGTGTTTTATTGACGGAGGCCTACTGGATGCATTTCCAATACGACAATTTTGTCCAAGTAAGACTCTTGGCATATCTACAGCGTGGTACATTGATCCTAGCAATCCTTTAAAGGATTTGCCATCGTATTACACTCGAATTTTGTCAATTTTGCAATTGCCTTTATTTGAAAAAGAGCAAGATGCGTACTCCAAATATCATCAAACTATTGCAATAGATTTGGGCAATGTTAGCGCTGACAATGCTTGTATAGATCCTCAAGAGTTAATTTTTAAAGGCTACAGAACTGCAATAGCTCGCTTTATGATGTCATATCAAGAATGTGCTACATTAGATGCAAAAAAGTTCTTACTTATGTAAACGGCCATATTACACACGTTAATGGCCCAACAAATGGCCCTAATACACGCGCAAAGGGCCATGTTACACATAGTACAGACCGTCATCTGCATCATCGTGCGCAATCAGCATTTCGGACCCTAAAAAGTGATCCATACTTGAGCACATTGCAAAGTTTGTTTCAGGATCCGTATTTGTAGAGGCGCAAACCACTATTGTTAAAAAATGTTCCAAGACCTCTTTTTCTAAATCAGCTATTGAGGTGCGAAACGCATAATTGCGCTGATGTTCTGTAGGAGTTCCAATGTCCTTTAGTTTGCTGTCAATTAAAGCGTCGGCCCAAGACATGCCTAGGTCTTTGTACGCTTCAATACCCTTGGTTCCTAAATCTCGAGAATCTTGACGAATAAAATCCTTCAAGCCTTTTCGCGTTTTTGAACTTTGAAGACCAAGTGTTGAGGTCCAAGATGTATTAAACAACTTTAGACTTAAATATTCTCCAGCATTCAGCAGCGCACGCATTGCAAATGAACCCATTAACGATGTACTTTTTTCTGAAGCAAATACTGTTATGGTATCATTGTGTTCTGGCCACAACAGTTTGTTCACTGCGACACTAACCGCAATGCACGAGCTGGAATACGTGCTGCATAGTCCGTGTTTCATTTCGTTTGTAAGCTCTCCATTGTCAAAACAACGTTGAACTATACCATCTCGTGAAATTACAAAATAAATATTGTTGCTTTGATGTTGTCGTCCTATATTTTGACAATATTGACTGTTGATGCCTCGAACTTGCACAGTATATTGTTTGGGACCCTTTGAAATTTTTCGCACTTGAACTTGAGCATACAGTGGTCCAAAACTTTCTCGTATGCACGCCTGCACTTCAAAATGCAAAGGATCTGTAGCTTCAATAGTTCTACCAAGATTGCCTAATAGCTTTTGTCGTTTATGTTTTTGTCTTGAGCAATCATCATCCAAGTACAGCTCTGCGCCTTTGGGAATTGTAAATCCAAGGTACAAAATGCTATCTTCTGTATAATTCGTTCGAATTTTTGTATCAACTACCAGCTTGTGAAAGTCGTTAAGGTACATTTGTTCCAACGTTGTGTCTCGGTAGAAAGTAACAGGACTAAGTACGCAAAGCATCATGTACGGTCTTCCTGTCGGTCGATTGTTCATGTCTGTATCACACATAATGCCAAATCCTACGCATTCAGAACAAGACTCTTTCTTGCCTTTTTTATTTTTGCAGGCTTTGCATGGTGTAGCCTTTAAAGATCCAATCATTCGAAGTCCTGAGCCTTTGTACACTGATTTGTCTACTACGTCTTCCCACACATTCATTGAAGGTTTACATCGCGGACCAAATGCTTCTGTCAATTCTGTAATTAAAGTTACACGAATTTGTAATGCTTGTGCACAAGTTACATAATAGTGAGGCCAATGCAGATGCACTCCTGTTTTCATCATGGAGATTGTGGTGCCTTGAGCGTCAACATCCGTTTCCTTTTTGTGTGTAGTACTGCTAACAATGCAAGTGCTAGGCTCTTTGAAAAATTCTGATACACACTTTGCACAGACATACGCTGCAGCTTCTACGCCTCGTTCTGTAATGCCCGACAATTGCTTGAAGTCGAGGTCCACGAAATACCGAAAAATGGGAGACTCGTTAAATTGCTCAACAAAGAATAGTCTATGTCCTGCAAGCAAACATTTGGCGTAATACTGCAAAAATAATCTTTCGTCGTCTCCAAATGAAATGCGCAACTTTCCACCGTTCATCACTGCGTGTGTCTCCAATGTTTTCACAGTTGCAAGCTTTTCCTTTTGCTTTGTCCATATACGAAACTGGTTTTGAACATCTTTTAATTCCTTATTCCAAGGATCTTTTAAATCACTCCACCAAGGTTTGTATTTTGCAACAGCCTCAAATGCACCATCTTCATGTTCCGTTTTTAATCGAAAACAGTATGGAACGCCACCAAGAGAATCAGTGGTTGTATCAGAAGGATCTCCTGCTTTTATCCCTGTGACAGTATTATTTTGTTGTGTATCCTGCATGGCGCAATGTGTTACACAGCGCTGCGCTCTACGTAATACGCGCTGCGTCGTAAAAAGCTCTAGGTCCGCGCGCGTAAGAGCTATTTATGCAGCACAACTTTGAGTTTGTACTGCAATTCCGTTGCAAGAGCAACGAAATGTTTGTAAAGCGACAAGCGAGTAAAGAAGAAGAAAGCGCGTTTTTTGCGCTACCGACAAAGAAAGTAAAACCGCTTGTAAAACAGGATGAAACAGTATCTACGAGGCCTTGTCAAGGAAACGACAACGATAAACATGACTCCTCTGGTCAAAGTTTGGGCATTTCTGTTAGCCCTTCTAATTCTCATCGGAGCAACATTCTTTTGCTTGGTCATAATGGTGCGCCGATCCAAAGCAATGCATCCAAAGGATCTTTACAAAAACAGCTTTGTGTGCCTAATTCTTCTGGCATACTTTCTCCTATTTTGCCTAGCAATGTTTGCAGTCTTGGTGTTACTGGCGCTATACAACATCCTGATGCTGTAGAAGTTGTAAAAACAAATAGTGCAATAGAGCCAAAACAGCCATTGGGATTCCAGCCATTGGGATTCCAACCAAGCTCGTTTGTGTACGATACCGAAAGAGACGAAGCGTTTGATGCAATTGATCTATGGATTCGAAAACCTGCATTACATGAAAAACCATTGTTGCTTGTAGGGCCTATTGGAAATGGATCTACGAGACTGCTTACGCACTATGCAAAAGGTTGTTTGGAATGGTATGAAGAAGAAGATCTTGAGTCGTTTCTTGAACCTCACGGACTTAAAGGTTTAAAGCCCATTGGTGTTTTTGAAAGTTTAGACACGCTCGAAGCGGAAGATAAATGTTTGATAAAACGAATGTGCTGCAAATTACCAGTAAAGGAACAAAAAAAAATAGGTCAAAACAAAACTTTGGCGAATGCAATTGCAAAGAGCACAACTACAGAACTAAAGCGCCAAAGACGCATTATAGTTTGTACAACTTCTATTCTTGAAGAACCTGGTGCTTCGTGGGCCTCTTGGTGCCAAGTTGTCAAATTAAAAGCTCCTTCAGTAAAATTCACAGTACAAATATTGTCAAACATGTGCAGCAATTTAGCTGTATCACAAGATGTATTGCGCAGTATAGCCAACACAACAAGGTGCAATCTTAGCGCAGCAGTGTGCAACTTGGAATGGACTTTGTTGCATTTGCGCCAACAGCAGTGCAAGGGTGCTGACGATAAACACGTTGAATACAATAAACACGATAAACACGTTGCACGCGATGCGCGCGTTGCTCAAGACATTAAAGTTGTGCGACAATTAGAACATGTTGCTCAAACGCAAACTATTGACTTGAGTATTTCTACAAAACAAAGTGTGTACAATTTGTGCACTAAAAAACGACAACCTTGTTTTGCAGCTTCCGAAGATCTCTTATTTCTTAGCTCTTTGTACCACGCTACAATTCCAACACTTTGTACCTCCAAAGCTCAAATACAATTGTGCTCAAAAGTGTTTGAGTCACTAAGCACGTTCGACATTCTGTGCGAAACTAGATCTTTTACAAATGAGTATTTGTGGTGGTTTTTGGAACAATTAGCGCAACAAGGTCCTTCAATTGATTCAAATGTGAAATACTGCATGCAGTGGCCCAAAAGTGTAAAGCGCACTTTGCACAATACAAATTGGGAGTACACGTTTAAACTTCCAGTAAAATCTAATTAATATTTTATTGCAATGTATTTGTACTATTTGCAATGCACAATATAATATGTATAATATGTTTAACCAGTTAAGCAGTAGATGGTAAATTTGCAGGACTATTGGGTTGTGAATCTGGTTCCACAAGTAATTGAAGACTGTACAATGGCATTTCTTGTTGCAATTCAAAATTGTTTGTGTTGTAGTACAGACTAATTACGCTTTGTTGAGACCCCAATGGACTATTTGCAGGTCCTAAAAACATTTGTTGAGACGGACTAATCACGTCTTGTTGTCCTGGTCCAAGATAGATGTGTTGAGGTCCTCCTGGATCATAAAAACTTTCTTGTGACAGTATTGAACTTTCAAATTGTTCTTGGTCTTGGTCCAATTGATTCTGATCAACATTGTTCGTAACATGTTGGTCAACAGTGGTAAAAGACGCATGTTGATTTTCAAATGCAGTCGCTTGCGCAGCAGTATTAGGCAAAGATTGAACAATATTGTGCAGCAAAACGTCTTCAAGAAATTGTAAATTTTCGTCTATAATACCATCCGGATGTTCATGTGCCTCAAAATAATACGGCATTGCAATTGGTTCTAAAAATCTTGAAAATTTACGTTCTTCAGGAATTTTGTAAATTGTTTCAAATCGAACAACATCATTGTAAGCTATCGCAACGTTGCTGACATGTTCCACTGCAAGTTGTTCAAGATTACTAAAATATGCTAAGCCTTTAGGCAAATTGCGCACCACTGTTGGCCTAAGTAAAGAATGATTCAGGAGTTCAGCAGTACCAAAGCCTACAATGAATTGTCGATTAATAGGATGAACAAAACCATTTAGGAGACATTGACATAACCAATCTTTTGCGCTTCCACAATATGTTTCGTTAAGGCACCCTTCTGTACGCGCAATCATACTCATTCCGCGTTCTTCTTCACTTGTAAATATATTGAATGGAACGGAGTCTTTAAACACTACTTGAACTTGGTTTACAACGTGCAAATAGTCCATGAATTTGTTGAAGCGTGACATAAGCGTAATCAAAGGTTTTCGAAAGTCGTTTGCATGTGCAAAAAATGTGTTTGGCTCAATTGACAAACAAACTGAAGACAAGGTTTCCCAAACATTTTCGTGGTCCAACTCATTTTGCAAATAGTACAGCAAGATTAACAAATCAAGGGCCAAGTTAATTCCAAATCCAAATGTGAAGATTGGATTAATAAGAGGCTGCTCGTTTGTCATTAAACGATGATTGTATGCGTACATTTTAAAAGTGCACAGCTCAAGATGAACAAACTCTAGCACAAATTTAAAAACATGATGTAGCACAAAATTAAAAACATGATGTTTGCTAAATAAACAAATCTTACTTTATGTATTGCTCCACCACTATTTGGTCATATGCCTCCAATGTACTGCAAACATTTGACTTTAGTGATTACATCAAGCCAAATCAAATCCCGAAACGTCATGCAGTATCATTTGGGTCCATATATTCAGCATTTGGTTCCGTAGGATTTACAAACATAGGAACTACTTTAAATGATCCATTTAATTTGCAACTTCAAATGAGTAACGCTAACATATCGTTTAGCGAAACTTGTGGTCTTAGAGACTATGCATTTTTAGACATTCCAATTACAAGTATGCCAAGCACAGTTGATATGGAAATTAGGGTTTCAGGACTTGGAACTGTATATCCATCACAGGCCCCAACGGTCACTCAACATGCAACTGTCAAAGGTATTCTTCACGTTGCTGCTCCTATGCAAATGCATTCCAATGGATCTCCGACAGTCCTTTACTCTGAAATTCAAGCAAATTTGCGCTTGTATGCTTCTTGGACATTTGATGAAAACGAGTGGCCTCCAACAACTGAAACCAATCAAAGTATACTATTTCAAGCAATACCGTTTGATACATTATTGGCGCAATATACTACAAGTATAAATTCCGTGTACCGACCTATTATTTGCAAAGCTATTGTAAAACTATTGCAAAAGCCTAATGCAAAAGAAACTTGCATAGTACCCGTGTATACGCCTCAAACAATATCTGGTTTGCTTGCAATGCCTACCCATGGTTGCAATGCATGTGACACAAAGTGTAAATGCGCAATAAAGCAAATTTGTGATGGAAATTGTTCCGAATTTGCATCGGTTGTAAAGTGCAAATTGTCGTCCACAAGTATTACAGAATGGATTTCTCTTGTTCTTATTTGCATTTTTGCATTGTCCTACACAGTGTTTGCTGCAAAACATATCATGCGCCGATAATAATTTAATTATTGTGCATGTTGAAATTGTAGAAAACTTGAGTGCATTGCACAAACAAATGGCAACAACTCGAAGCGCTTACAAATGTTTCTTATCGGGAATCACTTTAGACATTCTTGATGCTTTAAGTGTGTCAAATACGTCAAAAGTTGTGCACAAAACTTTGTTTGCGCATTGGATTGAATATTCACAAACATTTACATTTTTTGATGGAAGTGCGATTCCTGAAGTGATGAAAGATGCGCTCCAAGGATCTGTTTTATTGCACGCCGAACAAGCTGATGGACTTGTGCACACTGAGAGTAACACACAAAATTCAGGCGCAAGACCTGACGGTTCAACACCTGACGGCGCAAATGCACACAGCGAAGGCCTACAAGGCACGCGAAATGCACACAGCGAAGGCCTACAAGTCACGCGAAATGCACATAGCGAAGGCAAGCAAGGCGCAGAAGGCGAAGCCGTTGCGCCTGAAGTGACAACTCCATTGCCCGTGACTAATGCAAGAGATGTAGTGGCTAAACAAACATCGTTTTTGTTTGACGAGTTAGAAAGTTTGTTGTACCAAACATTAGGAAATACGTATGTTGATTCAAG
>Ga0114962_10001962_pt1 | contig 17529 bp, 19 predicted proteins | sample C_130820_MF_Meta_FD_87017 | JGI IMG/M metagenome (GOLD analysis project Ga0114962, IMG submission 87017) | Freshwater microbial communities from Lake Croche, Canada to study carbon cycling - C_130820_MF_MetaG | ecosystem: Environmental > Aquatic > Freshwater > Lake | place: Lake Croche, Canada...
CGTCTGTAAAAATGCCCAATGGATTCTTGTTTAATAACAGTGAATTCGATGACAATGACGAAATGGCATTTAAGAATAGACACGGCGTGCCGATAAGTTCCGCAGTTGACTTTGTTAAACAACTTCAACCCTTTGCGCAGCAAGCGGCAAAATCATTAGGTATTGATCCTAACGCCCTACTCGCACAAGCCGCATTAGAAAGCGGTTGGGGTAACTCGGTGATCAAAAATACCGATGGAACGAGTAGTTATAACTTGTTTAACATTAAAGCCGATCGCTCATGGCGAGGAAAACAATCTCAGGTGTCTACACTTGAATTTGACCAAGGTATTGCAAGAAGAGTGAGTTCAGGCTTTAGAGCCTACAACTCATTCCAAGAAAGCTTTAACGATTATGTCAACTTTATTCGAGATAATCCACGTTACGAAAATGCATTAACAAAAGTGAACAATGCAGGCCAGTATATGCGTGAATTGCAACGAGCCGGTTATGCAACCGATCCAAGTTACGCGGATAAAGTGATGCATATATACCAAAGTAATGCTTTGAATTTATTTGCCGAAAACACAGCGCTAGCGGTGAAGTAAACATCGCTTAATTATCAAACACTTTAAAATAGGTTATTCCCATGTCCAGTGGAATTTTAGGTACAGCGTTAACAGGTTTGATGGCCTTCCAACGGTCAATGCAAACAACAAGCAACAACGTTGCTAACGTAAATACAGACGGTTACAGCCGCCAAGATACCAACTTAACAACGAACCCGTCTTCCTATAGTGCAGGAAACTTTGTTGGCAATGGCGTTGACGTCACAAGCATTACCCGTAATTACGACCAATTTATTAATAGCAATATTCGCTCGTCTGCGTCTTCGCTAGGTGATGCAAATGCATTTCAAGCAATGACAGCACAAGTAGATAACCTGTTAGCCAATCCAGAATCGGGCATGTCTAATGCGATTAAATCATTTTTCAATTCTGTCAATGGCGTATCGAGTGATCCCACCTCAATTCCTGCACGTCAAGTGATGGTGAGTGAGGCAAAAACATTATCCACACAGTTCAATATTGTTTCATCCCGTTTAGATACATTTCGTGCACAAAACAACGCCAAAATGCAGGAATCTGTCGATAAAATCAATAGTTTCACACAAAACATTGCTGATTTGAACGTTAAAATTGCTACTTTAACCAGTGGTGGCGGCACACAAGCACCTAACGAATTACTCGATCAACGCGATTCTCTACTAACACAATTAGCTGAACACATAGACGTTGCAACTCTCCCTCGCCCAGATGGTTCAATCGATGTTTTTATCGGCCAAGGTCAAGCGTTGATTTCAGGTGATGCACGCTCAAAATTAGAATTGACGAATTCAACTACCGACATCATGCAAAAAACTGTTTTAATGAATGGTTATGATGTCAGCAGTCAATTTTCAAGTGGTGCACTTGCCGGATCAATTAAGTTCCGTGATCAAGTACTAGATCCAGCGCAACAGCAACTCGGTCTTGTTGCAGCGGGCATCGGCCAAGCATTCAATGATATTCATACACAAGGGATTGATTTAAACGGCGCTACGGGCAAAGCGATGTTTACCTTTGAACCAGAACAAATTCCTGTATTTTCAAGTATTGGTAATGCGGGTGGTTACATTAAAGCCACTTTTGATTCAGCGACACTTAATCAAATGCAAGCCAGTGATTACCGTTTAGATTATGCGGCTGGCTCTTATACCCTCACAAGATTAAATGACAATACCAAAGTAATGCTACCTTCAGGTGGCCTGCCAACTACCGTTGATGGGATAAATATTACTCAAGTTGCCCCACCCGCTGGCACATCAAGCTTCATTATTCGCCCAACGTACTTAGCAGCAAGAAATATCAATGCGGTCATTACGGATCCTAGAGCCATTGCTGCCGCATCCACAAGTGGCGATGAAGGTGATAACACTAACGCACTTGCGCTGGCTGGTTTAGAAAACCAAGGGATATTGTTTGGTGGTAATACGCTGGCACAAACGTATCAAACACTCGTAGCAAAAGTTGGCTCATCCACGAATGCGGCAAATGTGAGTTTATCTGCCCAAAAAGCACTCAATAATCAAGCCATCGAAGCGCGAGCCAGTTTTGCGGGGGTTAACCTTGACGAAGAAGCCGCAAATTTAATTAAATTTCAAAATGCGTATCAAGCGTCATCACAAGTTATCGCGATTTCGCGTTCACTTTTTGACAGCTTACTCGGCGCAATTAGATAAATTTAGGAGACTAACATGCGTATTTCAACCGCCTATCCACAACAATTTAATATTAACTCGATGGCCAATCAGCAAGCGCAATTAACGAATACGCAAGCGAAAATTTCATCGGGTCAAAAATATTTAACGCCATCTGAAAATCCTTCTGCTGCGGCATATTCGCTTGGATTTAAAGAATCGATTGCACTGACCACACAGTATCAAGAAAATATCGCAGCGGCAAATCAGCGTCTTGGTCTTGAAGAAACAGCACTGACAAACGCAACAGACACCATTCAACGCTTGCAAGAACTGGGTTTGCAAGGGGTAAGTGATTCTGGTAATTCAACGATATCACGTGATGCGATAGCTTCAGAGTTTGATCAGCTAAGCGACCATCTTTTAAGCTTAGCTAACACACGTAACGCAAACGGTGAATATATCTTTGCAGGCACAAAATCAACTACAATGCCCTATAGCAAAGTGGTTGCTGATCCTAACGCACCTGCAACTGACACGCCTGCCCCTTCATTTACTTATGCGGGATCATTTAAGCAACGTGCCATTCAAGTTGGTATATCTCGTACCATTACCGATGGTGATACAGGCCCTGCTGTTTTTGGTTCAACGCAAGACGATACATCCGTTTTTGACGCTATTAAAAAATTCACAGCTGAATTAAGAGCAGATAAGCCCACATTAGAAACACTCAAACAAATTGATGATGCGTTAGTACGTGTGACAATAGTTCACGCAAGCATTGGAGCACGTCAAAATGCACTTGATCGTCAAAAAGCAACAAATGATGACTTCATCGTCAATACTAAAACAGCACTTTCAAATGTAGCTGATTTAGATATGGCCGATGCCATTACTAAACTCAATTCACAACAAACTTCTCTTCAAGCGGCTCAACAGTCGTTTGCTAAAGTTCAAGGAATGAGTTTATTTAAGTATTTATAACAATCAGTTGGTTAAACATAGTCTGCTATTTAATTTGCATAAAGACATCTCTATCGTCAATGCGCAACAAAATAGCAGTAATGCTTAACAAGGTAATCAAAGATACTGTAATATTTACACAGCATTTTTAATTACTCAGGAGAAAATAATGGTAAGCATTCTTGCGGTTGATGATTCAGCTTCAATGAGAAAAATGGTGTCATTTACGTTAAAAACAGCTGGTTACGAAGTTCAAGAAGCTGAAGATGGTGTAGAGGCTCTCGAAAAAGCCATGACACATACGTTTGATTGCATCGTAACTGATGTGAATATGCCAAACAAAGATGGCATTACGTTAATACGTGATCTTCGGCAATTATCGCAGTATAAATATGTGCCAATGCTACTTTTAACGACAGAATCTAGCGTCGAAAAAAAGCAGGAAGGTAGAGCTGCTGGGGCTACAGGTTGGATGGTAAAACCATTTAATCCCGATCAACTTTTGAAAACGCTCTTAAAAGTGTTAGATTAGAAGACTCAAATACCCTACGCAGTTTAATTTACTTAACCATAAGGAAAAGACCATGTCCGTTGATATGACACAGTTTCACGCTGAACTTTTTGAAGAATGTCTTGGCTATTTAGACGCAATGAAAACGGATTTAGAAAGTATTGATTTAAATGCTTTTGATGAAGAGAAAATGGCAACAATTAAACGCGGTGCCCATACTATTAAAGGGGATTGCGCTATGTTTGAATTTACGATCGTATCAGATTACGCAAAAATAATGGAAGTTTTATTAGGTCAAATGCTTGATAAACTCAAAGAAACAAATACTGCAAATATTGAAGCAATGCTTGAATCTGTTGCCTATGTTCGTACCATGATTACGACATTGCAAGATAAAGGAACACTTGATGACGTTGCTGCCGCAGCACATGGTGCAAGATTCCAAGAAATCATCGTATAACCCTTCCATTATTTGCACATTCGAATAATATAAGAATGTAGCAAAACAGGTTAAAACGCTTAAGATAAACCTATCTTAAGCGAACAAGTTCTTAATTGAACACTGTCTTAAGCACAGTGTCAACTTTAGCCATGGTTGATTTTCAACCTTAACTAGTACAATTTAGGCACACACAACAGGTAAAATTATGTCTATCGATATGTCACAATTTCATCAGGTCTTCTTTGAAGAATGTTTCGAAGGCTTAGAAGCGATGGAATCGGGGTTATTGTCGCTAGATATTGGTGACATTGATCCTGAGGCTATCAATACCATCTTCAGAGCAGCCCATTCTATTAAGGGCGGAAGCGGTACGTTTGGTTTTACAGTCGTGGCAGAATACACGCACATCATGGAAACGCTACTTGATGAAATGCGTGATGGTCGCCGTCAAGTCACAAAGCAAGCCGTTGATGTGCTTTTAGGTTCAGTTGATTGCTTGCGTGAAATGTTAACCTCCATTCAAAATGAAGAAGATGTTAACGCAGAAAGTGTCGCTGAGCATCAATCTGCTTTAGAAACAGAGTTAAATGGCGACAGTAGCGTTAATGAAAAGCCAAACGTAGCTGCAACTCCTGCAACAAACAACGCACCCCCACCTCTTCAATCACAAGATGAAGAAGACGAGGAACCTGAAATTGAAGAAGAACAAGGCTGGAAAATATCTTTCTGCCCTTATCTCAATTTACTTAAAACGGGAAATGATCCTGTTCGCTTATTTCGCGAACTCAGCGCATTGGGTCAATTAACCTCCAATGTAAACATACAAGATGTGCCGAATTTTAATGAACTTGACCCCGAAGAATGTAATATTTCATGGGATTTGGTATTGGTGAGTGATGCATCGGAAAGTACGGTGCGTGAAATTTTTAGCTGGGTTGAAGAAGATTGTGAACTCGAAATTTCTCCCTTAGCCAAACCGAAAAAGAAAAAGAAACCTAAAATCGCTGCGCCAGTGCCTGCTCCGACACCCGTTGTCATCGAAACAAAAGAAGTGATTGCGCCTGTTTTAGCGACACCCCCTACAACGGTTGTCAAAAAAGCATCTTCTGATTCTGATTCAGCAAAAAATGCGCCTAAAGCATCCAGTTCTATTCGCGTTGATACGGACAAAATCGACACCCTTATCAATATGGTGGGTGAAGTGGTAATTACCCAATCCATGCTAGGACTGATTGGTGAAAATTTCACTATGGATAAAGTCGGGCAACTCAAACGCGGTTTAGCGCAACTTGAGCGCCATACACGCGATTTACAACAAAGCGTCATGAATATCCGAATGCTACCCATTAGCTTTGTATTCAGTCGTTTTCCGCGACTTGTACACGATATCAGCACAAAATTAAATAAAAAAATCACTCTCAAACTGGTCGGTGAAAATACCGAAGTGGATAAAGCGGTCGTTGAATTAATTAACGATCCACTCGTGCATTTAATTCGCAACAGTTTAGATCATGGTATTGAAATGCCAGCTGAACGGATTGCTGCGGGCAAACCTGAAACAGGCACCATCGAGCTTAAGGCCTATCATCGTGGTGGACATATTGTCATTGAAATTATCGATGATGGTCGCGGTATGGACAAATCTAAACTACTCGCTAAAGCTATTGAGAAAGGATTAGTTGAAGAATCCGCGATATTGACCGATAAACAGATACTCGAATTGATTTTCATGCCTGGTTTTTCTACTGCTGAGCAATTAAGTGATATTTCGGGACGCGGTGTTGGAATGGACGTAGTGCGTCGAAATATCCAATCACTCGGTGGCAATATCGATATTATTTCCGAATTAGGAAAAGGCTCAACCATTGCCATTCATTTGCCATTAACACTGGCGATTTTAGATGGGCAATCCGTGGCAGTAGGCGATGAAACGTATATTGTGCCTTTAGTATCGATTATTGAATCGATCAATATTACTGAAAAAATGCTCAATAAAGTGGCGGGTAAAGGCGAAACCTTTAAATTACGAAATGAATATTTACCCATTATTCGAATGCGTGAGATATTCAACGTCAAAACTGGCGCTGCAACCAAACCTAATGAAGGTGTGATTGTCGTGGTTGAAGGACAAGGCGCATTGTGTGGTTTCTTAGTCGATGAGTTACTCGGACAACAACAAGTGGTAATTAAATCACTCGAAGCCAATTATCGACGAGTGGAAGGCGTGTCTGGCGCCACTATTTTAGGAGACGGGTCCGTGGCGTTAATTCTTGACGTACCAGGTTTAGTCCGGTTATCGGTTTGCTAATTTTCCTAAAACTCAATTTATAAGAACAATCGTTATGTCAGAAAAAAACGAAAACGAAATAGACGCGCTTGAAGAAGATAATAGCGCAAAAAAAAGTTCAGATACATCAACTATCATTCAGTATTTGAGTTTTGTTTTAGGTAAAGAAGAATATGGTGTGGATATTTTACGTGTACAAGAAATCCGCAGCTGGGAGCCTGTTTCACGCGTGCCAAACGTGCCTTTTTATGAAAAAGGCGTGGTGAATTTGCGAGGAGCGATTGTTCCCATTATTGATTTACGCGAACGATTTAGCTTAAGTAAGCCCGAATATACCCCTCTTACGGTGGTGGTGGTGCTTCAGACGGGTAGTGGAAGTCATACACGTATTATGGGCGTTGTGGTTGATTCTGTTTCAGATGTGATTAGCATTGAACGAACCGATATTCAAAGTGCCCCTGATTTTGGCACAAAAGTCAGCAACGAATTCATTAACGGTTTAGTGTCGGTAAATGAGCGCATGGTAATGCTACTTGATGTAGATAAATTATTACTATTGGAAACATTAGAACAAAACGACTACTAATTTTTTAATATACACATTTTTACTGGACGATGTCACAATGAAAATCAACATGCCAATCACGAATAATGAAGTCGTGATGAAACCCAATACCATTCTTGTGACACGCACAGATTTAAAAGGCATTATCACGTTTGCTAATGATGCATTTGTGGAAATTAGTGGTTTTTCACGTGAAGAATTAGTGGGATCAAGTCACAACACTGTTCGTCATCCTGAAATGCCTGCCGCTGCCTTTGAAGACATGTGGCGTACCTTAAAACAAAATCGCCCTTGGCAAGGCATGGTAAAAAACCGTACAAAAACGGGTGATTATTATTGGGTGAATGCGAATGCTATGCCCCTATTTGAAAATAATGCCGTTAAAGGGTATTTATCCGTTCGACTCACACCAAGTCGCGCAGAAATTGACGCTGCAAATCAGCTATATCGAAAAATCAATGCTAAAGAAGCTACGCTCCATCCAACTGGGTTAGTTGCCATTCATAAACGTTTAGCCGAAATATCACTCGGAAAGAAAATGGCTATTTCAGCTGCATTGCTTCTCATTCCAAATGCCCTATTATTTCGTGAGCTAGTCACAACAGAAAATTACCCATTGATTGGTACATTTGCGCTGACAACACTCCTTGCTTTTTGGATAATGTCTAGCGCTATTCGCACGACACGCAATTTCTTCTCCTCGGCCGTTCATGAACTCTATCGTTTAAGTGTGAATGAATTTAACCCGCCTCTTAATTTAACGCGAAATGATCAATTTGGTGATTTATTTCGTGGAATTTACGTTGCTGGTGTCAAACTCGGCGATGATATTGCGCAAGGTAAACAAGAGAATTCAAATTCACTTCGTATTATTCAAGGCTTAAAATACGCTGAGTGTAGCATTTTGATTACCAACGCAAATTCAGAAATTATTTTTGTGAATCAGGCAGCGGAGCAATTATTTTTAAGAGCCCAACAAAATATTCAAACGATTATTCCTGAATTCAATGTTCAAAAATTATTAGGTTCACCCATCAGTATTTTTCATAACATACCTGCGCTGCAGAAAACGGAGCTTGATAATCTACAACACTCGAAAACCAGTCAATTTGATTTGGCTGGACATACGATGCAATTAACCGTTAAACCCGTTTTTGAAAAAGAGGGTGAACGTATTGGCTATGTTGCAGAATGGCTAGATCGCACCATTGAAGTCAAAGTAGAACGCGAAATTGAGCATTTAGTTAGCGCGATTAAAGAAGGTGACTTATCAAAACGCATTGATTTAAGTGATAAAAATGGGTTTATGAAATCACTTTCCGTCAACATCAATGATTTAACCGATGTGATTGAAAATGTGTTCAATGATATTAATCATATTATTGGCAAATTAGCAGAAGGTGATTTAACGAACAGCATTCACTCTGAATATCAAGGTGTTTATGCACAATGTAAAGATAATATGAATGATGCTATTTTAAAAATTAGCGAATTTATTCTACAAATCCGTGAAGCTGCCGATTTTGTCAATACGTCGTCACAAGAAATGGCAAGTGGTAATAACAATTTATCCAATCGCGTTGAACAGCAAGCCGCAAGCCTTGAAGAAACAGCGGCCAGTATGCAAGAGCTTTCAAGTACCGTGGTTAGCAACGCAGAAAACACCAAAAATGCGACAGTTGTTGTAAAATCAGCTGCGCAGCTTGCAGAAAAAGGGGGTGAAGTAGTCAAATCGGCTATTTCCGCTATGCAGGCTATTAATGAAAGTAGCAATCGAATTGCGGAAATTATTGGCGTCATTGACGAAATCGCGTTCCAAACAAATTTACTTGCGCTCAATGCATCCGTTGAGGCGGCTCGCGCTGGTGAACAAGGTCGTGGGTTCTCGGTGGTGGCAACAGAAGTACGTAATTTAGCGCAACGCAGTGCTACTGCAGCAAAACAAAGTAATGAATTAATCCAAAATAGCGTACAGGAAGTACGTTCAGGTACGGCATTTGTTAATGAAACGGGTGCCGCATTGATGGAGATTGTGGATAGTATTATTCATGTAGGTACCATTGTTGGCCATATTACCGCCGCGAGCAATGAACAATCTGCAGGAATTAACCAAGTCAATCAAGCCGTTTGTCAGATGGACGATATTACGCAGCAGAATGCAGCGTTAGCTGAGCAAGCAGCCGCGGGGAGTATGGCAATGAGTGAACAATCCGCTAAAATGACACATTTACTCAATTTCTTTAAAGTAAACGGTAAATCGCCCGCTGTTTATTCAGCAAAGGCAACATTGGCAACATCAAAACCAGCGGCCAATAAGCAATCTGTCGCCAAATCAAAAGTCGTGGCAAACGGCAATTTTGAAGACTGGGAAGAATTTTAAGTTTATCCGTGATAAAGCCAAAATAGACAACCCGTAGGAAAAAAACACATGAAAGTCGATGCAGTAAATAGTAAACAAATTGAGCAGTTTTTGACTTTTGAACTTGCAAATGAGGTTTACGGTGTAGAAATTTTAAAAGTCCAAGAAATTAGAGGATGGGAACCTGTGCGCGTCATTCCCAACACCCCCTCTTTTATCAAAGGCGTTTTAAATTTACGCGGCTCCGTCATTCCTATTGTGGATCTCCGCGAACGTTTTTCACTTGAGCACAGCGACTATACTCAAAAAACCGTTGTTATTGTCCTGTGTATCAAACATCGTCGACATGAATCATTTGTGATGGGCATTGTGGCTGATGCGGTATCGGACGTACTGGATATTAAAGTCGAAGAAATTAAAAAAGCCCCCAATTTTGGAACACAACTCGACACACGCTATATGCGCGGTATGCACGTTTATAAACAAAACATGATTATGTTACTTGATGTCGACAAACTACTTAACCCTGACGAAGTGGACGATATTGAAGCCATTTCTGATATTGGAAGTTTTGAGTAATGCCACGCATCATTGCCATCATCAATCAAAAAGGGGGCGTGGGTAAAACAACCACGTCGACCAATTTATGCCATGCGCTTGCTGAAATGGGCAAGAAAGTGACGATTGTCGATTTTGATCCACAAGGACATTTAGGCATTTCTTTTGGCGTAACGTCACGTGATGTAACAGGCGTTGATTTAGCCCTCATTAAACAAAAAAATATTGAAGAGCAAATTATTCCTGTACGCGACAATTTACAACTCATTCCCGCTGGCTCAAAACTCAAAGATATCGAGCAAATGGCAGGTGCTGGGACGCCGCGTGGCGTTCTTCTTCGCGATGCACTCAGAGGTCAACTCACTGACCAAGATTTTGTTTTTATTGACTGCCCGCCCTCATCGGGTTTACTTGTTGCCAATGCGTTAATTGCCACGTCAGAAATTTTAATTCCAATGACCAGTGATTTTCTGGCACTGCAAGGGCTTTCGCATTTGATGAATACGGTCAAACGCTTTGAAGGTGCGCTAAAAAAACAGTATAAAATTTCGGTTGTCATTTCGCGTTATGTGTCAACACGACGAATTTCAGATCAAGTACTCGGTATTTTGTTAAATCATTTTCCAAATCAAATACTGGCCACGAAGATTCGTGAAACGGCGTTACTTGCAGAATGCCCAAGTTTTGGACAAACCATTTTTGAATATAGCCCAAAAAGCCGCTCGGCAAGAGATTTTCGAAGCCTTGCACAGGATTTTCTTGAAAATAGAGTGATGAGAGATGACAACAGATAATTTAATTGGTTACGATCCCCTCGCTTGGATGGATGGTGAGCAAATTGGTGAAAAACCTGTAGCACCCGCTATACAAGTAAGCGAAGCGAATGAAACTGATCATGCTCCCATTATTGACTCGGAAGAATTAGTTGATTTCAATGAAAGTGACGATATAGAAACAGAGGCTGAATTCGAAGAAGAAAACGTCATCGAAGCGTCCGAAGAAGAGACGGCTGATTACCCACTTCCTGATGTTATTGACGAAGAATCTTCACTTGAAATGAGCGACGATAATGACGACGTTGAAATTGACATCATCATTGAAAGTGACGATGACTGTCAAATTGATATCGACATTCAAACGAATAATGACAACACGATTGATATTTCAATTGACACGCAAGATTCGCCTAGCGACGATGATATCAACATGATTGATATGATTATTCAAGAAGAAACACAAATCGAAATTAATAACATTGATCCTATCGTAAGACTGAGTTCAGATGCCACCATTAAAGGTATTGAAGAGCTTTACCAGCAATTCAAACGCGTGTTAGATTTCCACGATATCATTGAAGTTAATGCTGTCGAAGTTACCACGATTGATACGGCCACGTTGCAACTTTTGGTCTCCCTCAAAAAAGAAGAAAACCGGTTGAATAAAACCATTCATATTCTCTCTCCCTCATCGCGGTTCCTTGAATCAGCACGATTATTGGGACTAAGTAACGTGCTTGAACTTGACGAGGTTTAGCTGCGACAAATTGACAGGAGATTCACAATAAATGGCAATTGTCGAAAAAGAGCGTGAATTTAAATTTACGGCTGATGATTTTAATATTTTAAGAAAAATATCAAACGAACATTCCGGCATTCAAGCCCCCGATGAGCGTTTTGATATGTTTTATTCTCGACTCTCAAAGCGCGTTCGTAAATTGGGACTTGCCGATTTCAAAGAATATTGTGCGTATTTACAAGCTGGCCATGATGATGAATTCACACAATTCATCAATGCCATTACCACGAATCTGACGTCTTTTTTTCGAGAACAACATCATTTTGACTATTTACGCGAGAGTGTTATTCCTGAGTTACTAATACGAAATAAAAACACAAAACAAATTCGGGTTTGGTCAGCGGGTTGCTCTACCGGTGAAGAACCCTATTCGATAGCTATCACGCTGCTCGATGCAATTCCAAGCGACTGGGACATTAAAATTCTAGCAACCGATTTAGACACTAACGTATTGCAAACCGCTTCTGATGGCATTTATACCCATGACCGTGTAGCTGAATTACCTAATGAAATTTTAAAGCATTGGTTTATGCGAAATAAATCTTCACCCAATCATGTTAAGGTGAAAGCGCCCTTGCAAGACATTATTCAATTTAGACAACTCAATTTAATGGACGAATGGGCAATGAAAATCCCTTTTGATGTTATTTTTTGTCGAAATGTACTTATTTATTTTGATCGTGAAACTAAAACAGCCTTAGCAAAGCGTTATGCTAAAATGCTTACGAGTAACTCTTGGTTGTTTATCGGTCACTCTGAATCGCTCACCCAAATCTGCGGCCAATTCAAATTAGTGTCGACCACCTGTTATCAAAAAAATACATAAAAGAATGGATCAAAGTCAAATTACTAAACCCTCAATTCGCGGATTTGAACATGTTGCTCGCTATATAGATCACGATCATGGCATGGTGGCCGCAAAAATTCTACCTGGCGAATACTATGTCACCGCTGAAAATGAAATGATCACAACAGTGCTTGGCTCCTGTATTTCAGCGTGTGTGCGTGACAAAGAAATTGGCCTTGGCGGGATGAATCATTTTATGCTTCCCGATACCAATAAAATGAAAATGCAGCAAGGTAGCAATGCCTTAATTGGCAACGCAAATCGTTACGGTAACTTTGCAATGGAACATTTGATTAACACGATTTTATCCAATGGCGGTAAACGCAAAAATTTAGAAGTCAAAGTCTTTGGTGGTGGAAAAATCATTCCCACATTAAGTGATGTGGGTGAGCGTAATATCGAATTTGTCATGGAATATATTGACCAAGAAGGCTTATTACTCTTATCAAAGGATATAGGTGATATTTACCCACGAAAAGTCATTTACTTCCCCCAGACTGGAAAAGTGGGAATGAAAAAGATTCAAGACCTCCATCACGATGCGATTGCGCAGCGTGAACGTCAATATTTAACCAATATTAAAGATTTACCTATTGAAGGTGATGTTGAGTTATTTTAACCTCACATAACTGAATCTTAGAGCCAAAAATGAAAAAAATACGTGTTTTGATTATTGACGATTCTCTATTAATTAGAAAGGTACTCACGTCCATACTCAACACAGCGCCCGATATTGAAGTCGTTGGTGCTGCAGAAGATCCGCTTATTGCTCGAGAAATGATTAAGCAATTGGATCCCGATGTCTTAACGCTTGATATTGAAATGCCTCGGATGAATGGTATTACGTTTTTGCGAAATTTAATGCGTTTGCGACCTACGCCCGTCATTATGATTTCCATGTTAACGGAATGCGGCGCAGAAGCAACACTTGAAGCCTTAGCTTTAGGTGCAGTCGATTTTGTGGCAAAACCGCGTATGGATACTGAAAATACGCTCAACGATTACGCAAAAGAGATTATTTCAAAAGTGCGTATTGCTGCAAAAACGAATGTGAAAGGCATAGAGCATAGTCCGACGCCTGAAACCGCGCCCATCGTAAAGCAGCTATCGCCAGTCAAAAAAGCACCCATTACCGATTTTAAAAAAATTATTACACTTGGCTCCTCAACGGGCGGCACCGAAGCAATTAAAGTCGTCATGAAAAGTATGCCAGCGGACAGTCCGCCGATATTAATTACGCAACATCTTCCCGCTGCGTTCAGTGAATCATTTGTAAAGCATATTGATTTAATTACTGAAATGACAGCCAGTATTCCCGTTAATGGGCAACTAGTTGAATGGGGAAATATTTACCTAGCCCCTGGTGATCGTCACATGGCGGTTGTGCGACAAAAAAATAACTATGTGATTGAGCTATACGATACAGATCCAATCAATCACCATAAACCTGCGGTAGATGTGCTTTTTCACTCTGCAGCAAAAGCGGCTGGGAATAATGCGGTATGCGTTTTGCTTACAGGAATGGGAGCTGACGGTGCAGCAGGTATGCAAGCCATGCACGCATTAGGCGCAAAAACGATTGTACAAAATGAAGCGACATGCATAGTCTGGGGAATGCCTGGCGCGGCGTTTAAATTAGGCTGCGCCGATCACGTGCTGCCACTAGACGATATTGCCGCTAAAATTTTGACGTTAATTAAAGGTTTGCGCTAATCAACGCAAAAGTATTACTTGTTATAACCAATTTTTTGCTATTACTTTTCAGGCAGGGCCACTCAAAACATGATGAACAGTCAAACCAAATCACAATTTATTGCTGTCGCCTCCATCACATCGGAATTAAGTGCTGTCATGGTTGTCGCCAAAGAAATTTCACTCGCTGCGGCAAATGCCAAGGCCATTGCATTTCGTGCAGGTGATAAAGCGAAAGGGTTTCAGCCTATTACCGATTTCATCAATGAACTCGCCAAAGAAACCATTGAGCTCGTCACCAAAATTAACGTACATGCACTACTACTTTATCGTTTAACCGTTGACGAATTCAGCCGCACTGCAGCCTATAATCGTTTTGAGCAAGCCTCAAAATTAGCGAACGCGACCGGAGCGCGTTACGCTGACTCTATGGCTGAGCCTACCGCACACGCAAAAAATGTCATGCAAGATTGCCAACGTCAGTTTAAACGTGATGTCACGCAATTACTTGGCCAGCTGGAAGCGGTTATGCACCACGCGCGCGCAGCTCGTGTCATTGCTGCTAACTCGCGTATTGAAGCCTCACAAGCGGGTGAATATTTACAAAGTCTGCAAGCCGTTGCTGAAAGTGTGGATAAAGCGGCGCATACCATTCACGACAATGTGCAACGTTGTCGAATTGCACTCTCTATTTACCGTAACAGTTAATTGACTATAAAGGAGCCTTAGCGCATGAAAATGACCAAAATTTACGAAGGCGCGCACCAATGGGTAATGTTTGGGCGCGACGAAAATAAACCCGATAATATTATTGACAGTAATCAGTACATTGTCCGCACAGCCAATAAATGTTTATTGCTCGAACCCGGTGGGACAGAATTATTTGCACCCATGATGGCTGCAGTACTTCACCACGCGCCCGTTGAGCAAATCACCGATTTATTTGCCTCACATCAAGACCCTGACGTCATTTCGTCACTGGGTTTATGGGATCAAGCCCTGTCAAATGCGAAATTGCACGCCCCTGCCCTATGGGAAGGCTATATTCGCCATTTTGGCTGTGAATCCATTGAATATGTCCCTATTCCCGATAATGGTGAAACCATTAAATTAGAATCCGTCGAACTGCAAATTATTCCAGCCCATTACCTGCATTCGCCTTGTAACTTTCATGTTTATGATCCACAAGCGAAAATCTTAATGACAGGAAGCGTAGGCTCTGCTTGGGAAAGTGCGGGTGCGCCGGTTTTCGTCGAGCGTTTTGATACCCATGTTGAAAAAATGCGTTATTACCATCAACGTTGGATGCCATCAAATCAAGCTAAACGAGCATGGATTGATCGTGTCAGAAATTTAGATATTGATATTATTGCCCCTCAACATGGACGTATGTTTAAAGGTGATGACGTCAAACGCTTTTTAGATTGGTTTGATGCGCTTCAAGTTGGCACAGGAATTTAGATTGCTTTGAAAAATTAATTTAAAAAGGTGAAAACTGCTTGATGACTAAAATCATCAAGTGGTTTTTTTGAACCTTAAAAAATTCAAATTTGATGCTGTCATCAATTTGATGATGTAAATCGAGTAAAGACCTGTGGTGCGGGTATCAATAACGCTTTATGATTTTGATTAAGTTACGTAATTTGCCTATAGAATTCAAACTATCATAAAAAATATTGGCTAATAAAACAGGACACGTTGAAAGACGGAATTATACTGGTCACAAGAGGTAAAAATGAATGTGGTTAATAATTTCGCATATCATAAAACACCCCAAAGCCCCACCAAACGCTAGGCAAAAAACCGCCCCTGCGTCTGCCACAAGGACGGTTTTATACTTTGGAAAATGATGGTGTTGAGCGAACGTCTTAAAGTAAATCTAAAAACTGTTCTACTGTTTAACCGAAATTTCTAATCAATACGCGTAAAGTGCCAACTGATAATTCTTTGTGTTGCGGAATTGAAAGATTTGCACGTTCATTAGGTTTGGTCATCACTAAATGACTGCCAACTTGACCCATAATGAACCAACCTGCTTTTAAAAAAGCAGCAACGGCTTCTTTGCCTGAAATATTGTTCAACCTGCCCATAAATCAGACCATCACCATCACAGGAGGTCTGCTTAAGTTTTTAGGTAAATTAGTAGTGATTGCTTTTTGATCTTCTGCCCATAGCCAAGCAGAAATTGCTTCTTGTATATTAGCAAGTGCTTCTTCTTCATCACGCCCTTGTGACACACAACCCGCCAAAGCCGGACATTCAGCAACAATCCAACCATCTTCTGCTTCTTCTAGTAGCACATGAAAAATCATCATTTTCTCCAAATATAACTAAAATTCTTAAGCAACATCATACCACACCCCACAGCACCCCCAAACGCTAGGCAAAAAACCGCCCCTGCGTCTGCCACAAGGACGGTTTTTTTACTTTTGAAATGATGGTTTTGAGCGTGTTGGGGTAAACGTTTGGGATTTGTATTAATCAAAGCAACATTACTTCATGTAAGATGGCTGGTTTTGCGCGTTTACAACACCATCAAATGCTCACTGCAATCGGTTTGAACCACTTCACCTTTACGCTGCAGAACAAAGAAACCCCGCTCAAGTGCGTCTTTCTTAGCATCGTCGTTAATGTGAAATGAAGCAATAGCACCGTATAGTTTGTAATTTTCGTAAACAGGAAATAGGGTTTTAAAATTACGCATCTTGCGTTCTAACTTACCTAAATCATTTTCGTGTGCTTTGTATTTCACTTCAACAATGCCAATTGCATCACCGTTGGTCATAACAATGTCGTATTCTTCTTGCAGTTTGCCACGCCGTTTAGATTCATTTTTTGAAATGTCATCAAAATGAATGCCACCCAAATGGGGATCATCAACTAGACTATTGAAGAAAAACTCTTCTGCAACATCGCCTTGATTTTTTCCAATACCGCCCAGCAAATCACTCACTTTTTCAAGTTTGCGATCTGTTTCTTTTGATTGCTCATCTGTTTTGCGCATTTGCTCATCTGTTTTTTTCTGAGCTTCTTGCAATTCACGTTGCCCTAGAGCCAAACTCGCCACCAATGCTTTTAATTCGTCATCTGTCATGTTTAAATTCCTTAAAGTACATCTATACTTAAATCATAACACGTCATTGTCCACAATGGTATGTGACGGGCACGCCAGTACAGAAACTGTCGATGACTCTCGACAGTCCGCTTTTTGAGTCAAGCCCGAGGACTGCCAGATGCTGGCTTTGCTACTGCTAGAGGTAAATTGGATATGTGTACTCCTACGATTGGTAAGTACTCAGCTTGACAGTATTATTGAAGAACGCGTACGACAGAGGGATACGAGAGGAGTCCATCCCATTGCCCAACAAAAAAACCGCCCCTGCGTCTGACACAAGGACGGTCTTTAGCTCATCTATCCCTTACGGGAATTTTAGCGCGTTTTAATTAAATGGATTGAGTAATTTAACGCCACTACGTTCAACATCTTTAACGTTTCTTGTAACTAAGGTTAA
>Ga0114962_10001965_pt1 | contig 17522 bp, 17 predicted proteins | sample C_130820_MF_Meta_FD_87017 | JGI IMG/M metagenome (GOLD analysis project Ga0114962, IMG submission 87017) | Freshwater microbial communities from Lake Croche, Canada to study carbon cycling - C_130820_MF_MetaG | ecosystem: Environmental > Aquatic > Freshwater > Lake | place: Lake Croche, Canada...
ATGACCCAGCTTTTTGTAAATTTATCATTCATCCCATGTTAACAAATGAGGATATCGCTAATTTAACTTCAACAATTACAAAGTATTATGTTTAAATATTTATTCTTTATTTTCCAACTAATATTACCTGCGGCCATGGCGCAAGATAATCCTCTTGAAAAAATTTTAATTCAAAACCCATCTCTATTTCAAAAATTAATAGAGAAACCTGAAAAATATAGACTTCAAATCATTTACACACAAATTAACCGAGATAAACACAACAAAGCGACTTTTCAAACATTCGAATACCGGTCAAAAAAGAATGAGTACTTTTATCCAGCAAGTACAGTAAAATTAGCAGCCAGTGTTTTAGCTTTAGAAAAAATCAATGATTTAGCCATAAAGGAATTATCGGCCAAATCAACCATGTTTACTTTGAAAGCGCGAGTTTCACAAAATGAGATAAAACAAGATACCACCTCTCAAAATGGTTTACCAAGCATAGAACATTATATCAAAAAAATATTAATGGTTTCAGATAACGAGGCATATAACCGACTTTTTGAATTCATTGGTCAAAGAGAATTGAATGAAAGAATGCACGATTTGGGATTCAAAGACTCCCGATTTATTCATCGATTACAAGTATCCATTCCAAACTCAGAAAACAAATATTCTAATCCGATTCAATTTTTGAATCCAAAAGGTTCAATTATTTATCAAGAAGCTGAAAAGGTGAATAATTCCGACATATTTGCACCCGAATCAATTTTAATTGGTAAAGGAATAATGAACAAGGAAGGAAAAGTCCTGGACAAGCCTTTGGATTTTAAAGATAAAAATGCTTACCCATTATCTGAACAACATGAATTTTTAAAAAGATTATTTTTCCCTGAATCTTTTCCCAAAAATCAGCAATTTCACTTGAAGAATGAAGATTATCAATTTTTATACAAATATATGTCAAAGACTCCGAGTGAATCTTTGTTTCCCAATTATTCAAAAGACAGTACCTATTACCCTAGTTATTGTAAATTTCTGTATTATGGTTCTGAAAAATCAGCTAAAATTGATCCCAACATTAGAATTTTCAATAAGGTTGGAGATGCTTATGGTTTTTTGTTGGACAATGCCTATTTCGTTGATTTCAAAAACAAAGTAGAATTCATGGTATCAGCAGTTATTTTATGCAATGAAGACGAAATATTCAATGACGATATTTACGAATACGATTCCGTTGGTTTTCCTTTCTTTAAAAATTTAGGACAGAAAATATATGAATCAGAATTGCATAGAGTTAAAAAAAATCAACCTGATTTAAGTAAATTAAAATTCAATTATGAAGATTAATATTCTACTACTTTCATTAATGAGTCAATTTTGTTTTTCACAAAATAAAGTCAAACCATTTGGCATAATCCATGTTTCTGTGGCAAACATTCGTTCTCAGCCTGCACAAGCTGCCGAGATGAGTACTCAAGCATTATTAGGTACTCGAATTAAACTTATTGAAAAATCTAGCACGAATAATTGGTATTACATAGAGCTTCCAGATCATTACAGAGGTTGGGTGGAGGCTGGTTCTATCACAAGATTAGATTCTGTAGAATATAATAAATATAACCAATTAGGTAAAGAATTGATTGTTGTTAAAAATCATTCTCAAGTGGTAAAATTTGGCAAAAAAACGGAAGAAATAATTAGTGAACTTGTTTGGCATAATCGAATAAAAGGATTTGAAAGAAAAGGTCCTTATTGGTATGTTCAATTGGCCGACGGATCAAAAGGTTATGTGAAGAAAAATGAGGTAGAATTATACGAAAATTGGCTTAAAAAACACAATTCACCTTTTTCAGAGTCTCTGATTCAAACGGCACATCAATTAATGGGCATCCCTTATTTATGGGGTGGAACATCGATAAAAGGGTTAGATTGTAGCGGTTTTACTAAAACTATTTTTCACAACAATGGACTAGAATTACCAAGGGATGCCTCGCAACAAGCAATAGAAGGAATTTTGATAGATTCTGTTAGAAATTGGAATCAATTAAAGGCAGGAGATTTACTTTTTTTTGGAGAAAAAAGACCCAACGGGACCTACAAAGTGGTTCATGTGGGGATTTGGGAAGGTCTTCAAAACTACATTCATGCATCCGACCGCACCAGACGATCTAGCATGAATCCTAATTCAGTTGATTATGATGCATACAATTGGAACCGATATTTATTCGCAAGGAGAATTAAAGTTGCCCAAAATAATGTTCAATGGGTTAAAAAATTACCTTAAATTATTCGATTTTTTGTAAGAATACCACAGAACAATTAATCCAAAAGCAACTGCTGGAATTGACAATTGCTGACCCATATTTAAACTCAAATTATTTTCAAACGCACTTTGATTTTCTTTCAAAAATTCATAGAAAAAGCGAAGAGTAAATAGAACTATCATAAAATAAGCTGTCATTAAACCTTCCTGTGTCTTGTCCTTTTTCTTGTTCCAAAACCACATTAAAAAGACAAAAATTACTAAACAAGATAGCGCCTCATATAATTGAGATGGGTGCCTAGGTACTACATGGCCTAGGTCGCCAGAAGAAAATTCCAAATCCCTAAAGAAACGAAAACCCCAAGGTAAATCAGTTGGTTTACCAATAATTTCAGAATTCATTAAATTTCCCATTCGTATAAAAAACCCGCCTAGAGCTACTGTAGGTACTACACGGTCAGTCACATACAAATAGGATTGCCCTGGGTTTTTACGAACGTATAAATAAAATGCTGTAAACAATCCAACGGCTGCTCCATGGGACGCTAAACCGGAAAAAGGTGGAGTAATCATTTGAAGAAAAAACTTGCTTGGATTTTCCTGAAGCAATGGGAACTCATAAAAAAAATAATGGCCCATTCGAGCACCAATTACTGTAGCAAGCATTGCATAGATCAATAATTGATCTGCTTGCTCAACGGGTCTTCCTTCTTTTTTAAAAATATAACTTATCACTTGAAAACCTGCCAAAAATGCAGTTGCAAAACATAATCCATACCAACGAATGGAGAAACCAAATAAATTAATTATTTCTGGATCAGGATTCCAATCTATGAATGTAATAATCATATTCTAAAAAAAGTTGTTTCATCAAAAATAAGATATTTTTAATGAATTCCCTCAAAGAAATATTATTTATGAACCTTTTTCAAAATTTGAAAACTGACCTTTTTAATAACTTTGGATGCATATAATTTATGCGGAAATCCCATTGAATAAACATTTATTCCAATGAACATTAACAGAATGGTAGAGATTAATGCGCTTTTTAACATGGTTTGGTTGATTGATAAACAAATATACGAAATAAATAGTACTTTGCAATACAAGGTACTATATTTAATTACTATTTACAGTTTGAATCGTATTCAAGATGCTCCCATTCGTCGATAAGTTGAATAGTTAAATGAAATGATTTAGATATTTGAACACTAAAAAAAAGCATTACGTTTTAATTGTCATATATAAATTTTAAACACATGAAAAACTATCTTTTAAATTTCGCCTTATTATTAGTTGGATTGGTTTCTTGTTCAAAGGAAGATGCTTTGAACCCAAGTAGTCAAAGTAAAGAAATCCCAACTGCTGTCGTTCAATCCGTAACAGCCGCATTTCCATCAGCACAAGTGAATTATACTGTCATCAAATCAAACAGTTTATATGGCGCTGATATACAAACTACAAGTTCAGATAAACAATTAATTTTAGATGGTTCAGGCAAAATCAAAGAATCTGCAACACAAATCAATCAAACAGACCTACCTAAAACAATTGCTGATTATTTAGAGGCAAATTTCAAAAGCTTTACGTTCGAGAGAGCTTTTAAGAAAACGGCTGGGGTTCTAGGATATCGTGTGGATTTAATATCGAATTCAGAGTATTTTGCTTTATTCTTTGATGAGGCAGGAGCATTAATATCTCAGATTAAAGGAATGCAAGGAAAACCAGGAGGACCTGGAGGAATGGGTCAAGGTGGTGGAAAAGGGAATCGCCCTGCTCCTGCTGCCACACAAGTTGCATATATTGACCTCCCTGTGGCTGTTCAAACTGCCTTGAATGGTTATATATTTAAAAGTGCCATTGTTATGGTAGATAAAAACAATGTAACTAGATACCATATTCATGCTGAAAAAAACGAAATGGTATATGATTTAGATTTTAATATCACTGGAAAATTACTTGATACGCATCAGGAAAATGGTAAAGGTGCGGTTATAACTAAAACGGATTTGAGCGTATTACCAAATGAAATTAAAACCTATTTAAATACTAATGCAGCGGGATGGACATTAAAAAATGCTGTTGAAATCAAAAAAGACAGTATAGCTATTCACTATCACATTGTGGTTAGTGTGGATAAAAGCACTTTAACTTACATGTTCGATGGCAATTTTAATGTAATTCAAAGTGCGGGAAAAGGTCCAAAAGATAATCCTAAATTACCTAATTATGTCATTACAGAAATTTCAAAAGATCAGTTGTCAGCTGTAATTACAAGCTATTTAGATACAAACTATTCAGCGTGGAAATTAGACAAAGCAGTTAGTCTATCGAAAGATTCAATGATTTTAGAATTTGTAACATTTATAACATTAAATTCAAAGAAATATAAAATCGAGTTTAATGCTACTGGCCAATTTAGAAGTGCTCGCCTCTTGTAATACCTAGTATTTTATTTAAAAGGCTTGCATTCGCAAGCCTTTTTTTTGTAATTTGTTTCATGCAAGACATTGAGCCTTCTTATCAATGGGAAAACATTTACAACGCTTCTCATGACTCCAAATCACCATTTTATGGTAGAAAATATTCTCAAACGACATACGAGAATGATATTTATGGTTACTACATACACCCTCTATGGGATTATATAGATTCCGAAACGCTCTATTGCAAGATTCTTTTTACAGATTATTAGTATCAATATGTAATCATTGAGTTGTTTGGAGAATGGAATGACACCTTACACAATGATATCATGTTGTTTAAAAGAAAAGTCATCGATCATTTAATCGTACAAGGCATTAAATATTTTATATTGATTGGTGAAAACGTATTCAATTTTCATGGTGCCTTTGAGGATGATTATTATGCCGAATGGTTTGAGGAAGTGGAAGATGGCTGGATAGCTGGTATTAATTTTGCTGAGTTTGTTACCAAAGAATGGAGTAAATATAACTTAGATTTTTATCTCAACTTTGGAGGGAGTTTAGATTTTCAAAATTGGAGAACTACAAAACCGGAATTGCTTTTTGCTGCAATACATCAAACGATAACAAAACGACTTAATTAAATGGATTCAGGATAAAACCTACAATGATTCCATTAACTTTACAATTCAAACAAATTTAATTAACTATGAAAAAATTAATAACACTTGTACTTTTATTAGTTAGTATGGTTTCATTTGCTAAAAAGCCAGATACTAAATATTATGAATTAAGAATTTATTATTGCCACCCTGGTCGTTTAGACGCATTAATTACACGTTTCACGAATCACACAACCAAAATTTTTGAAAGACATGGAATGACCAATGTTGGGTATTGGATTCCCAACAAAAATGAAAGCAATGCACTTTATTATATCTTATCTTACCCCAGTCAAGCGGAGAGAGATTCTTCTTGGAAAAAATTTGGAAGAGATCCAGAGTGGAAAGAAGTTGCCAAAAAATCAGAGGAAAGCGGTAAAATCGTAGCAAAGGTTGAAAGTATTTTCATGAAAGCGACAGACTTTAGTCCTAAAATTAAACCTTCATCAAAAGGCGTAGATAGAACCTTTGAGATGAGAACTTATACCGCAACTCCAAATAATTTGGAAAATGTGTTAAGTAGATTTAGAAATCATACCGTTAAACTATTCAAAAAGCATGGTATGCAAAATATTGCTTATTTCACCACGATTGAAAAAGATCCAAGTGTTCAAGGAAAGCTTCTTTACTTCTTAGCGCATCAAAGCGAAGAATCTGGAAAAGCATCATTTGATAGCTTCAGAAAAGATCCTAATTGGATTAAAGTTCGTGATGAATCAGAAAAAAATGGAAAAATTGTAGAAAAAGCAGAGTCTATTTACATGCATCCTACAACTTTTTCAACTATCCGATAAAAGCTTTATATCTTTGTGGGCTAAACACCCACAAAGATTTTATATGAAGTGGATTAAAAAAGGTTTAATATTCCGACCTGATGGAAAATCCAATTGGAATAGCAAATACTACGCTCATGTAGTTTGTGCTGATACAAGCCTAGAAGATAGAATACGCTTGTATTATTCAGCAAGAGACGAAAAAGGTCGATGTCAAGCTTCGTTTATAGATTTAAATCCAAATAATTTATCAGAAGTACTTTATGTTCATCCAATCACTATATTGGAATTAGGAGAAGCTGGCACTTTTGATGATTGTGGTATTATGCCGACCTGGTTTCTTCAAAATGGTTCCGAAAAATGGTTGTATTACATTGGCTGGACGGTCAGAAATACCATACCCTATCATAATGCATTAGGGTTAGCCGTTTCCAATGATGGCGTTGAATTTACAAAAAAATTCAAGGGACCGATTATTTCAACAACAGCTGCAGAACCCTTTTTCAATGGTTCAGCATGTTTCTTATTCGATCAAGGCATTTATAAAGTTTGGTATCTTAATTGTACTCATTGGTTAAATGATATGGGCAAATTGGAACCATGCTATCATATCAAATATGCAGAATCAATCGATGGAATAAATTGGCAAAGAAATGGTCATGTCTCGATTGATTATAAAAATGAATTAGAAGGAGGAATATCGAGACCAAGTGTATTAATAGAAAATGGCATTTATAAAATGTGGTTCTCAGCAAGAGCCAAAACAGATTATCGATCCAATAGAGATAGATCTTATCGAATTTATTATGCAGAATCAACGGATGGCAAAAATTGGATTCGTAAAGATGATGAGGTTGGAATTACTATTAGCGACAATCCAAATGATTGGGATTACGAGATGATCGAATATCCATTAGTCGTAAAAATAAAGGAACAAACTATTATGTTTTACAATGGTAATCATTTCGGAGAAACTGGGGTTGGTTATGCCGTCTTAAATCAGTAATTATGATGAATTTTAGTCAATTCAATAAACATATTTTTGGTAATCCTTTACTTCCCAAAAAACCCAAAGTAAGTATTTGTGTAATAACTTATCAACACGAAGATTATTTTGAAAAATGCATGGAAAGTATTTTACAACAAAAAGTGAATTTTGACTATGAAATAATTATTGGCGAAGATCATTCTACCGATCAAACTCCGAATATCGTAAAAAAATATGCTGAATTATTTCCTGAAAAAATAAAGGCGTATGTTAGAACAGAAAACATAGGTGCAAAATTTAATTTTTTACATTGTTTTTTTGATTGTAGAGGTGAATATATTGTTCACATTGAAGCTGATGATTATTTCACGGATGATAATAAACTTCAAACCCAAGTAGATTTCTTAGATGATAACCTAAACGTCTCAGCTTGTTTTCACAATGCGCAAATAATTTTTGAGGATGATACAAATAGAGAAGCAGTATTTATCAATTCAAAAAACCAAAAAGTTTTAACGGAAACGAAAGATTTTTTTGTTGAAAAAGAAACTTGGTTTATGGCGACAGCCAGCGTGATGATGCGAAGAAAATATGTAGAAAGTTTACCAGAATGGTTTCTAGAATGCAAAAGCGGAGATATCCCTTTATATGTAATTCTTGCAGAAAAGGGACCCATTGCTTATATCAATAAAATAATGTCTGTTTATCGCAAAAATTTGAACGGTCAAAGTTATACAGACAATATCCAATCACTCAATTTTATCAATAACCGTATCTACATGTATTCAAAAGTAAATGAATACACACAATATAAATACGTAAATCTATTGAAACCCATATTGACAGAATATTATCTTTTGGCAATATCCTGCAGAGAAAACAAATCCTATCTGATAAAAAAAATAATATATCTCCTTAAAGCGTATTGGTTGACACCTCCTATCAATAAAAAAGCATTATTTTTGGATGTAAAAACGCATATTTTATCTGCTAAAACACTCAATCAATACTTAAATTTTAGAAGTTATTTGAATAGGTTGTTCGGAATAAGGTAAAAAAATAATCTTGTCTATTTTTTGGAATTTCCATGATTAAATAGGATATTTAAAAGTATTCATGAAAACCTATTTAATTAATGAACATCAATAAAAACTTTCGCTTATTGGGCGGATTACTTCTAACTGCATTTTTAACACTTTCAATATTTTCCTTTAACTTTCTACCAGCCAATCGATGGGCTAATATACTATTAGATTCGTTAAACGAAAACGAAAAGCGATTATCACAAAATGCCTTGCAAGGATTAAAATTATATCCAGGTTTAGAGATTACGACATTTGCCACTGAACCCATGCTTCAAAATCCGACAAACATGGACATCGATGCTGAGGGCAGAATTTGGATCGTTGAAGCATATAATTATCGTCCTGCCATCAATGGAAACCCAACAAAGCCAGAAGGAGATCGGATTTTAATCTTATCTGACACCAATGGAGATGGAAAAGCAGATTCACAAAAAATATTTTATCAATCGAAAGAATTAAATGCACCTCTAGGAATCGCAGTATTGGATTCCATGTTAATTGTATCCCAAAGTCCATATATCTGGAAAATGTTTGATGATAATCATGACGGCAAAGCGGATCGCAAAGAAATCCTATTTCAAGGAATTGGGGGTGAACAACACGATCATGGAGTACATTCATTTGTTTTTGGTCCAGATGGTAAACTCTATTTTAATTTCGGAAATGAGGGAAAACAATTGTTAGATGCCAATGGCAAACCTGTTTTAGACCAAGATGGAGATGTAATTGGTCCAAAAAAATACAAGCAAGGGATGGTTTTTCGCTGTGATTTAAACGGCAAAAATGTGGAGGTATTGGGCCATAATTTCAGAAATAATTATGAAATAGCCGTAGATTCTTATGGCGCTTTATGGCAATCCGACAACGATGATGATGGAAATAAAGGAGTTAGAATTAATGCAGTATTCGAACATGGTAATTATGGATATACCGATGAAATGACTGGAGAAGGTTGGTCCGTTAATCGTACGAATATCGAATCTGAAATACCCCTACGTCATTGGCACTTAAATGATCCGGGGGTTGTTCCCAATCTTTTGCAAACAGGTTCTGGTTCTCCAACAGGAATAATAGTTTATGAAGGAAAACTTTTACCCCTTATTTTCCAAGATCAATTAATACACTCAGATGCTGGCCCAAATGTTGTCCGTAGTTATGGCATAACTAAAAATGGAGCAGGTTACACAGCTCAAATAACCAATATTATTGAAGGAATCAAAGATCAATGGTTTCGACCTTCAGATGTCTGTGTAGCTCCTGACGGTTCCATTTTCATTGCAGATTGGTATGATCCAGGAGTTGGTGGGCACCAAGCGGGAGACCAAGTCAAAGGTAGGATTTATAGAATTGCTCCAAAAGGTCATGCTTATCAAACTTCTAAAATCAATTTATCAACTATTGATGCAGCTCTAGAAGAACTTGAAACTCCCAATCATTCAAGAAGGTATTTAGCATTTAAAAGATTAGAAAAAGGAGGAACTGAGGCGTTAAATAAGCTTAAAAATGTTTATCATCATCATCGTGACCCGCGTATGCGCGCAAGAGCCTTTTGGTTAATCAACCGAATGACAACTAACCAAAATATACTGACTGAAGCCAGTAAAGATACTCAGCCAGAAATCCGAATGATGGCTATTCGTGCAGCAAAACAATTATCATTTGGTAAATGGAAACCCATCGCAAAGGAATTGTGCAAAGACCCTAATCCTCAAGTAAGAAGGGAGTTAGCCATCGCATTAAGACATAATTCAGAACCTGAAGCGAATAAAATTTGGGCTGAGTTAGCTTTACAACACGATGGTTCGGATAGATGGTATTTAGAGGCATTAGGAATTGGTGCTGATGACATTTGGGATGGACGAATAAATCAATACTTGTCTTTAGAAAAAATACAAGAATCTAAAGGATTTAATGATATTATTTGGCGATCACGCTCGGAAATTAGCTTGCCTCAGTTGTTTAGTATATTGGAAGACGATAAAAAGTTGACTGATAAATTAAGGTATTTTAGAGCGCTGGATTTCGTGAAAAGTGAATTGAAAAATCAAAAATTAATTCAACTTATAGCCGGCAAATTCAAAAATGATTTAGGCAGTCAATTAGTTGCCCTTCGACATTTAAGCACAAGTTTTATTCAAAAAAATAAAGAAGCCAAACAAATGGTCATCTCTTTGTTGCCTAAAACAAGCGAAATTGAATATTTAGAATTAGTTGCCAAATATGAAATCGAAGAAGAAAAGAATCAATTGCTACAATTGATTCTTCAAAGAAAACAAAGTAGAAAAGTAGGACAAATTTTATTTAAATTAAATGGAGGAGCTGACTTTATTCAAACTGCATTTCAAAAGCAAGATGAAAAAGGAAAAAGTGCAATCATTGAATCTATCCGTTGGACGGGTACAATTTCCTCGATTAACATGCTATTTGGAATTATATTAAATGAGAATTACTCGTTACCCATTCGTAGAGAGGCTGCAAGTGGCATCGGCAATTCATCCAATGGTGAAGATTTTGTATTGAAAATTTTAAAGGAAAAAAGTATCCCACAAAATTTTATCCCTTCCGTGGTGGAGAGTGTTAGTAAAACGTGGAGAAAAGCCATTCGCTTAGAAGCAAATACCTATTTAGGAAGTGGTAGCAATAATCCATCAAAAAGCAATAAACATCCGGAAATGAATGAATTAGTCAAAATAAAAGGTGATGCAAAAGCGGGTGTAAAAGTATTTGTTAATCAATGCTCAATGTGCCATCAAGTATATAATGAAGGAATTGATTTTGGGCCTAAACTGTCTGAAATTGGATCCAAATTATCAAAAGAGGGACTTTATATATCCGTATTTTATCCTAATTCTGGAATAGGTTTTGGATATGAAACATTTGAATTAATGACTAAAACAGGTGAAACTTATCAAGGAATAGTTGTATCTAAAACTGAAACTGATATTGCATTGAAAATTCCCGGAGGAACTGTACAAAATTTTAAAACTTCAGCATTAAAATCAATTAAACAGTTGCCTCTATCATTGATGCCAGAGGACTTAGCTAATCAAATGAGCACAAAGGACTTAACAGACCTTATTGAATATTTATCAACTTTAAAAAAGAAATAAAATGGATCGTAGATCATTTAGTCAATTATTAGGTGGTAGTTTAATAACTACTGGATTGAGCACAAAGGAAGCGGATGCTCAAATTAAAAAAGAAAACCAAGCGGTGTTCAGTTTAAATTATGCGCCACATTTCGGAATGTTTAAAAACAATGCAGGCGCAGATTTAATGGATCAATTAAGATTCATGCACGAAATGGGATTCAGATCATTAGAGGACAATGAAATGGGTGAGAGAAGTATTGACACTCAAACAAAAGCGGGAGAACTATTAGCCAAATTAGGCATGGATATGGGTGTTTTTGTTGTCAAATTCGATGGTTTTTTTGATAAACAACATATGACAAGCGGTAAAAAAGAATGGACAGATCTATTTTTAGCCGCTTGCCGAAAATCCGTTGAAACAGCAAAACGCGTCAATGCAAAATGGATGACAGTTGTTCCAGGTACTTTTACTAGAGATTTACCGATGGGTATCCAAACTGGTCATGTGATAGAAAATTTAAAAAGAGCGGCGGAAATATTTGAACCACACAATTTAACCATGGTATTAGAACCATTGAGTGACAACCCTGATTTATTTTTAAGGTATTCAGATCAAACCTATATGATTTGTAAAGCTGTTGGTAGTAAATCTTGTAAAATTTTATTTGACATGTACCACATGCAAAGAAATGAAGGAAATATGATCAAAAACATGGATTTATGTTGGGATGAAATTGGATACATGCAAATTGGTGATAATCCAGGAAGAAAAGAACCTGGTACAGGAGAAGTGAATTATGCAAATATATTCAAACACCTACGCGAGAAAAATTTCAAAGGTATTTTAGGAATGGAACATGGTAATTTCCACTCAGGAAAAGAAGGTGAAATTAAATTAATAGAAGCTTATCGAAAGGCAGACATAGGATATTAATTTGGAGTTCCCAATAAATATTTAGACATTTACTTAATTAAATGTTTAAATAAATATGGAAATAATATTTAAAGCACTCAATGACCAAACGAGAAGAGAAATACTCACGTTTTTGATTCAAGGCCCACAGAATGCGGGTAAAATTGCACAGCAATTTAACATGACAAAGCCGAGTATTTCTCATCATTTGGATTTATTAAAGCAAGCTGAGTTAATTCAATCAGAAAAAAAAGGGCAATTTATCTATTATGCTTTATCAAAAACAAGTTTTGAGAGGATGAACCAATGGTTTCAAGAATTCACCAAGCATTTCGAATTTCCAAAACCAAAAATTAGATTGTAAACAAAATTGGTCAATCCTATCAATTAGTGTAATTTTACAAAAAAATAAAAGATGACTTTCATATTACCCAAATCAGTCCAATTTTTAAATAGTTTTTTGCCTAATAATACCATAGGAATAGGTATAACTACCTTGCCTAAAAGGAATATTATCCAATCCATTAGCGATTATTTTGCAGAAAAATCAGGGAATAAACGTATTTCATTTGTTATTCTTAGCGATGCTGAAATAAAAATTTTACATTTTCGTGGCAATTCCATGATCAGTAAATTGGATTTATCCCTCGACCAATTAATCAATATAAATACTTCATCATCTACGAGTGAGGATGGAATTATTTCAATCTTAAATTGCCAATTGGATGAAATTATTTCGACCGACAAAAAAGGTAAACACAAAAAGAAATCACACTCCATAACCATTTTACCCTGTTATTATGGTATGAATTTGACACAATTCAGCTCAACAGAGGAGATTATTTGGGCGAATGAAAATAAAGAAAAAATAAGTCAATTTTTGGGAGAAAAAAGCAAAAAAGAATCCAATAATTAATCTTCTTCCATTTTTTTATTCACCTGAATATCAAATAATTCTTTGGAAGTATAAGCAACAATACTTACTAGAAAAATCGTAATTCCCGCTCCTAATAATACGGAAGGGACTGTACCAAAAAGCTTGGCTGACAATCCTGACTCAAACGCACCCAATTCATTGGATGAGCTGACAAAAATTCCATTGACAGAAGACACTCGTCCACGCATTTCATCTGGAGTATAAAATCGAAGTACAGTTTGTCGAATGACCACACTTACTGAATCAAATGCACCGGTAAAAAAGAGTGCTACCACAGAAACAGTGAAATTGGTAGATAAACCAAATACCAATGTAGCAAAACCAAATCCAAGAATAGATAGAATTAAATTGCGCCAAGCCTTTTCCAAGGGAGGAAAATAAATCATAAAAGCCATAGTTAAAACGGCCCCAATCGAAGGTGCAGCCCTTAATATCCCTAAACCCTCCGCTCCTACTTTTAGAATATCTTCAGCAAACACAGGTAAGATAGCAATAACCCCTCCAAAAAGTACTGAAAATAAATCCAAGGAAATGGCGTAAAGAATAATTTTAGTTTTAAAAACAAACTGAATTCCTTCTTTCAGACTATGCCAAATAGATTCATGCGTGACCAATTTGACAGGAACTGGTCTATTTTTAATAAAAAACAAACAAGCCATTACTCCCAATAACAAAAATACGATTGTTAACAAAGAATTAGTCAAACCCAAGTAAGCGTATAAAAAACCTGCAATTCCTGGACCCAAAATGGCTCCTAATTGCCAAAAAGAACTATTCCAAGTAGCAGCATTTGCAAAAACTTCTTTTGGAACCAAAAATGGATTTAAAGAAGATGCCGCAGGAGAAAAGAATCCTTTGGCCAAACCAATTAAAAAAATGACAAAATAAATGAGGTATATATGGGTTGTAGAACTAGCTTCGCTTAATTGTACACTAGAGTAGAGTAATAAAATTGATCCAAGAATGATAATAGATAAACTTATCTGCATAATCTTCTTTTTATCTCGATTATCCGCAAAATGACCACCAAATAAGGCTAAAGAAATATAGGGCAAAGCCTCTGCCAAACCAATTAAACCAAGCGCTAAAGGATTATGAGTAATCTTATAAATCTCATAGGATACAATTACCTCTTGCATCAATAAAGCCATTGTAAACAAGGTATTGCCAAAAACATAAGCTCTGAATTCTGGATATTTCAACGCAATATAGGCATCCTTATTTTGAAAAAAACTCATAGATAAAATAAATTATAGGACTTGAAAACGCTAATTCTCCAATGAACCTTTGTTGGATTGAATAAGCAAAGTAATGAATCCAAAATTGCAAACAAAACGTAATTAAAAAAGGAATTAATAAAATGATTATCTCAAAACTTGGGTGAGTATAAATTATTGCGAGTATAAACAAAACAAAAACTAGTTCAATGACCATTAAAAAATATTTTCTAATTACATGATCTGGCTTTTCAAGACTACTGAATAGTAAAAGGTTTTGAAGCACTCATAAATACATTAAGAAAAATATTTCAACGAAAGATTGATGAAATCCCATCTGATACAAACTAGATGCACCTATTCCCAAAGTGTAAAAGAAAGCCGTAATAAATTCTTTTGAACCAAAAATAATATCAAACCACCCTTTCCACCAAATCAACCAATAAAAAATTATCCCAATTAAAAGGACAACTCCTATCTGAATTAATCCTATTGGTAGAAAAAATAAATTAGCGATGGAAACAAGTACTAGAATGACAATAAAAATATCAATCCATCGCTTGTTCTTATACTGGAATTTATGCCTACCATCCAAAGGTATTTCTATATAAGAGTCTATCCTACGATCTACCAAATAAATCAACCAAATGGCCACAAAAAGGGCGATTACATGAGAAATAGGTGGAAAAAATTGGCTAGCACATTTACTCCAGAAAATCTGATATAAAATTGCGCCAAATACAACATCCAAACTGAGATAATGCAAATATTTAATATGTCGCATCTTTCATTTTTTGAACACTGATAGCGTCACCCAATTTTATTTCACCTAAAGACATAGGTACAAATTGTTGTCCAAAATAAACCTTACCCCCAAAATTTCGATAATCGCTTAAACCTTTTAAGATTTCTTTTGAAATTACACCAGATTTTGGATTTACGTTAACCAAATTACAACGGGCACAAGGTTTTGCTCCAAACAATTTTGCATTCCCAATACTAATTTCCTCCCAAGTATCTTCCTCAAATGCATTATTCCCTTTAACAATTATATTAGGCCGGAAACGCATGAAATTAAATGCACCAACTTTTTGTGCTAAATCACTAACTGAAGCCTCAGAAAAGAGTAGAATCGGCAAAGAATCGGCAAACGAGCTTACTTTTGATAAAATAGTCTGGTATTTTTCTTTGATTATCCTTGGAGAGGAATCATCCAATTGGACAAGACGGACTGGTATTTCTAACAAATCAGAAAAAAACGTGGAAAAATCTTTTAAAACTAATCGAGCTTTAACCTGATCATCCCAAATTTGAACATTGACAAGTTCCCCTAAATCTGGAGTAAAGCTTAAATTTTTTCTCAAATGAGACACTTTATCAAGAATTTCAATTTCGCCATTTGGAAGAAAACTCAAATGAAAGCGAATCAGGTTAGGCAAGGTTCTTTGAGAAATAAACTTTCCATCACTATCCACAAGCATAAACCTGCGGTCATTTAAAAGACCTTTAACATCCATATCTGATTTTTGCAGAGAAAGGCAGCCTAGAGATTTTATTGGATAAATATAAATACCTGATACTTCAAATTGATTCATTTGGTAAAAATAGAAATTAAACATAGAAAACAGAAAAGTAGGAAATCTAATTGATTGGATTCTAACCTTAGTTATCGGCTAAATGCAAGTTTAATTGATTCAAATTAAGTATGTTTGTAATTAGAATCTATTTTTATTACCTATGAAACAATCAGGCAAAACAATCAGCCTTTTGATAAGTCTATCTATCTTTTCCTTTGGTCAAATTTCAGCACAAAATAGTCTTACCTTAGAATCAGCCATAGAATTGGGTTTGAAAAACCATTATTCCATTCAGATTTCTAAGAAAAAAGAAATTCAGGCACAAAATGATAATACCTTAGGCAATGCTGGATTTTTACCAACTATTACGGGTAATGCCAACAAGAGCTATACAGTTTCAGGAATTGACCAAGAATTTTTTGGAGGATTAAGAGCTCCTTTGGTACAATCAGGGGTTAATTCAAATTCTACCAATGCAGGTGTAACCATGGCATGGACATTATATGATGGCAAAGGGATGTTTATTTTGCGAGATAGATTTGCAGAACTACAAAAATTAGGAGCTAAACAAACAGAATCTACCATCGAAAATTTAATTTCATTAATTAGTACATCTTATTATGAAATTATTCGTCAAAATTTAAGAGTTAATAACTACCGCAAAGGTTTAGAAATATCCAATGACCGTTTAAAATTGGCCAAAGATCGGTACGAAGTGGGGCAAGGTTCTAAGGTCGATTATTATTCAGCTCAGGTTGACTTCAACGAAGATAAAGCCGCATTATTAGCACAAGAACAATCTTTAACGAATACAAAAATTGGATTCAATACTTTATTGGTTAGAGACCATGCTATGGATATTTCAATTTCTTCAGGTATTGAACTATTTCCAAAAATTAATTTAGATGAGCTAAAGGTACAAGCTTTGCAACAAAACCCCATCTTGATTTCCGCTACCTTAGCTAAGAAAGTAGCTGAATTTGATATCAAAAATTTGAAAAGCCAACAATTACCTCAAATTGATTTATTAGCAGGTTACAATTTAAATTCCGTAAAAAATGGGGCAGGTTTTGGTGTCGAAAAAGGTTCTTCAGATGTATTGAATTATGGCTTAAGAGCTACAATCAATATTTTTGACGGAAGTAATCAAAAACGTAGAATCCAAAACGCAAAAATAAATGCTGAAATAGCTGAATTGCAAATTGAAGATTTAAAAAACAACTTATTAGCCTCCATTGAAAGAACCTTCGTTTCTTATGAAAATGCCCTTAATTTAATCAATTTGGAAACTGAAAATTATGGGATTGCAAAGCAAAACATTAACATTGCCTTTGATAGATTTAAGGTTGGTATTGCAACCTCTTATGAGTTAAGAGAAGTACAAAGAAACGCTGTTGCAGCAGAAACAAGATTGATCGAAGCACAGTTCTCAGCAAAATCCGCTGAAATAGAATTGATTCGTCTGAGCGGGAAGATTCTTTAATTAAGAATGTAGAATTAAGAATGTAGAATTAAGAATGTAGAATTAAGAATGTAGAATTAAGAATGTAGAATTAAGAATGTAGAATTAAGAATGTAGAATTAAGAATGTAGAATTAAGAATG
>Ga0114962_10001969_pt1 | contig 17512 bp, 17 predicted proteins | sample C_130820_MF_Meta_FD_87017 | JGI IMG/M metagenome (GOLD analysis project Ga0114962, IMG submission 87017) | Freshwater microbial communities from Lake Croche, Canada to study carbon cycling - C_130820_MF_MetaG | ecosystem: Environmental > Aquatic > Freshwater > Lake | place: Lake Croche, Canada...
CTGGCCGTTGCCCGGTTCAACAGCGGAACTAGCGCAAGTAGCACGACTTTCTGGCGCGGAGACGGGGTTTGGGCAACGCCATCCGGCGGCGGCATGGTCTACCCTGGCGCGGGTGTGGCTGTCTCAACTGGCACGGCATGGGGCACGAGCCTCACGTTAGCCGCAGTCGCCACCTCCGGGGCGTACTCAGACTTGACGGGACGGCCTACGGTTGTCTCCGCATTTACTAACGATGCTGGCTATATCACGGGCGTAGCGGTCACAAACGATGTCGCATCTTCGTCAACCGTTTACCCGGTATGGCGGACAGGAACTTCGTCCGGTGCGACCACCGTCAACATCAGTTCATCAAAACTTTCGTTTGTCCCATCAAGCGGCACACTGACCGCTACGGCGTTTTCTGGCGACGGTTCGGCGCTCACATCCCTTTCTGCGACTAGCCTGACCGGCAACCTCGCAACTGCCCGGTTCAACAGCGGTACGGGTGCAAGCAGCAGCACGTTCTGGCGCGGTGACGGCGCTTGGGCGGCTCCGATCAGTTTGGCTGGCCTGACCGCTGCAACGTACCTTGACGGCACAGAACTGACCCTTTCCGAAACCGGCGGCACCCAAAAGTCCATTGCCGCGTCTGCGTTTCTGGCCGGGGCTTTTACGCAGATCACAGCAGCTTCATTTCCTCTCAACAGCAGCACCACCGCGCTTCAGAAAATTTTTAACGGATCGACAAACGGCGCGGTTACGCTGATCGCGGGCACATATGTTGTGGACATGCTATTGCAGATAACCGGCATGTCTGGCGTATCTGGTAATATGGGGATCGACATCCAAGGCGCGGGGACGGCGTCGATCTTTACGGGCATGAGCAACTTTATCGACATCATAGGTATCGATAGCGCGACAGCCGGTGTTGCCGCTGCAAGAAATGGTACGACCATCGCAACCACGCTCTCAGGTATAACTGCGCCGGTTGTTATCGCTACTACCGCCGTTGCGGCCACTATACGTCTGCACGCCTTGATCCACATCAACGCAGGCACATTGATACCGTCAGTGTCACTGACAACGGCGTCGGCGGCATCTGTAGCAAACGGGTCGTACATCCGTTTCGTGCGCGTCGGCGCAGGGAACGTCGCAACAGTGGGGAACTGGTCATAATGGCAGTCTGGGTTGATCCTGAAGGAAAACGCTACTGGTTCGACGCAGAACCGGATTGGGATGTGGTGCGCGCTGATTTGGTGCTTGAAACCGACCCGCCGCCTGCCGATCCTGACCCCGCCCCACCAACCCCATGAGCAATCTGACTTGATATTAAAAATCGTGGCGGCATTGTCGCCGCATCGGCTGTTAGCGGTTGCGCCGGACCATTGAAGCAAGGCTTCTTGGTGTCCGCGCATCCTTTCATCATTTTAGGTCTTCCTCGATCCCGGACGGCATGGCTGTCGCGGTTTCTGACCTACGGCGATTTTGTCTGTGGTCATGAAGAACTGCGCCGCGCTCGCAGTCTGGATGATGTGCGTGCGTGGTTCAGCCAGCCCTGCATAGGCAGCGCCGAAACGATGGCCGCGCCGTGGTGGCGGATGATCAATGAATTCGCACCGTCTGCGCGGATTGTCGTTGTGCGCCGCCCGGTTGCCGAGGTGGTTGAAAGCCTCATGCGCCTGCCGGGTTGCGTGTTCGATCGCAACATTCTGACGCGCGAGATGACCAAGCTTGATCGCAAGTTGGACCAGATCGAAACGCGCACCGATTGCCTGTCTGTCACGTTCAAGGATTTGGCAACCGAAGCGACCTGCGCGGCGGTGTTTGAGCATTGCCTGAACCTGCCTCATGATTGGCTGCATTGGGCTGAACTGGCAAACGTCAATGTCCAATGCGACATGCACGCACTGGTCCGATACATTGAAGCGTATCGGCCTGCGCTGACCAAGCTGGCGTCTGTCGCCAAGCATCAAACCCTTGCCGCTATGGCGCGCAAGCTGGTGGCTGATCCTGAAGGCATCACGCTGCAAACTGAACCGTTTGAGACGTGGCTTAAAGACGCGCAGCGCCTGTTTGACGATCATCTTGTTCTGGTCGGTGAAGCGCCAGGTGATTGGACGCGCAAGAACATCTCGCTGATGCGCAAGCTGGACGCTGCCGGCCTTCTCCAAGTCGTGACAGCTCGGTCAAATGGCAGGCTGTTTGGTTATTTGATGACCCCGATCGGTCCTTCTTTGAAAGCAAAGGACATCACCATTTCAGCGCACACGACATTTTACGCGGACCCCTCATTCCCCGGCCTTGGGCTCAAATTGCACCGAACGGCCATTGAGGCGCTCAGAGCGCGCGGGATTGATGAGGTTTACGGCGAATCCGGCGAACGCGGCGATGGCCCGCGCATGGATACCATGTGGAAGCGTTTGGGCTTTCATCCACATGGGCGCGTGTGGCGCCTGCCTTTGTCAGAGGCTGCGTAATGGGCGCGGCGGCGATCATCGGCGGCGTGGCTGCGATCGGCGGCGCGGTCATCGCATCTGACGCCATGGGCAGCGCAGCCGACAAGCAGACGGCCTCGCAGCAGCGCGCAATCAATGAGCAGCAGCGCCAATTTGATCTTCAACAGCAAAATCAGGCACCGTGGCTGGCAGCAGGCAAGTCGGCGCTTCAGGCTCAGATGGATCTGCTCGGGATTGGCGGCACCGCAGCCACGCCAGGAACGCCCGCAATGTACGCTGGCGGTTATGGCGGAATGGACCGCGGCATGGGCGGTTATGGCGGCTATGCCATGCCAGCCATGCCAGCCATGCCGGGTGTATCGGCCAACGATGCGCAGTTGCAGGCGATCCAGCATCTCCAGCAATCGCCGCTGTATCAATCGCTGTACCGCAACGGGCAGGAAACGCTGCTCAACAACGCAGCGGCGACCGGCGGGCTTCGCGGCGGTAACATGAAGCACTCGCTGGCCAACTTCGGCGCGGACACTCTGGCGCAAGTGATCCAGCAGCAGATCACCAACCTCGGCGGCATCAGCGGCACGGGGCAAAACAGCGCACAGAACTTGGGCCAGCTGGGCCAAAACAATGCCAACGCACAATCGAACTTGATGAACGCACAAGGTCAATCGCAGGCCGGTGGCATTCTTGGCAGCGCAGGCATCTGGAACAACGCCTTCAACAGCATTGGCAAGAGCTTTGGCAATGCGGTGCAAAACGCGCCGCTGGGCATGTTTGGTCTTGTGACGCCCACAGCCGGCGTTGTTTCAAGCGCGGCCAATACCATCGCGTCTAATCCGGGTATCTTCTAATGGCCGATGACTTCCTCTCAATCATGAAGGTTCTGCCCGACCCGGTGGGCGGGTTCATGCAGGGCCAAAAGGACGCTGCGGATCTCCAGCAGACGCAGGCGCAGACGCAGAAGTTCAATACGGTCAGCCAGTTCAATCAGTACAAGCTGCAACAGGCGCAGCAGGCGGATCAGCTTGCGCAGCGGCAGCAACAGGCATGGACGCAAGACATTGCGGACATCATGCATAACCCGACCTCGGAAGGGGTGTCTAACCTTATCCTGAAATATCCTGACCAGCTTAAACCGATCACGGATAGCTGGAACCTGCGCAACAAAGAACAGCAGACTGCCGACATCAACCAGCTTGGGCAAGTTTGGTCGGCGTTGGACGCTGGCAAGCCTGAACTTGCGCAAACAGCCCTTGAGCAGCGCCTTGAGGCCGACAAGGCAGCAGGCAAAAGCGAACCCATGGTCCAGCAGATGTTGGACATGATCAAAGCTGGGGATGTCAAAGGCGCACGCGGCGCTGCGACGATAGCACTTGCCGCGTCGCCAGTAGGCAAAGACTTTGCTGACAATCTCAAGACCATCCATGAAGCCCGCGGCGGCACACATGTTCTTGGCTACGGCAACTCGCTGGTGGACGAAGGCAAGGTCACATATCAGGCTCCGACCAAGCCGGAACAGCCGCAATATAAGGTGGTGACCGATCCCGCCACCGGCCAGCAGCACATTTATGAGATCGGCGGTACGAATGGCACTGATGCTGCTCCGGGACGTATAGGCGGTTGGACGCCGCGCGGTGCTAATCCTGATGCATCGGTTGACAACAAACTGGCGCAGGCATCGCAAATGCTCGGCGGTGTCGGGCTTGATGATGACATTGCGCATCTCGGCCCGATGCAAGTCGCCAAGGCCATGACGGCAAACGAAAGCGTTGATCCCAAGTACAACAACCCCGCTGCGCTGATGGACCCCAAGACGGGCAAGTTGGCGCAATTCCCCTCTGTGCAGGCAGGCCTGAATGCTGCGGCGGCACAAGTCGCGCGCAACTTCAAGCGCGGGCAGACAACGCTGCGCACGATGATCGAGGGACGGCCTTCGGGCGATGCCTCGCAGGGCGGCGGCAAGGTGCGAGACATTACCCCAGACAACCTGAAGGGAGGTGATCCATCTAGCAGCGGCACGGTGGGCGGCTTATCTCCTGACGCCATTGACGCGGCGGCAGAACTTGGATTGCAAAAATTCAACGGTGCGCCGCCGCCTGGGTACTCCCGAAACAAACCAGCCCAAGCTGCAATTGCCAACCGCATTGCTGAAAAGATTGCGGGCTACGGCGGTATTGAAGGCGCAATTGCTCATTCGCAAATGATCCACGCACAGGCCAAATCGCTGGATAGCTTTATCGGCGGCAAAAATGGCGATGTTGTCCGCACAGCTTCGGTTGCACTGGATCACCTCGACACGCTCGGGCAAGCTGCGGATGCGCTCGCAAACGGCAATTATCCAACATTCAACCGCGTTTCCAATTATTTCTCCAAGCAAACTGGTGCAAACGCGCCAACCGACTTTAATGCGGTCAAGGCTATCGTGTCGCAAGAAGTGGCCAAGTTTATTGGCGCGGGGCACATCACGGACAAATCCATCACGGACGTGCAAGCTGGAATTGAATCCGCCTCATCTCCGCAGCAACTTCGTGGCTACATTCTGCGAATGAAGGCTTTGATGGCGGGGCAGCTCGGAGGCCTTAAGCGCCAATACGAGGCTTCCACTGGACCGCGCGCGCCTGCTTTCACCACGTTCCTGTCACCCGCTGCGCAATCCATGCTTGGCGGCAATCATTCCGCGCCAGTTGCGCAAAAAACGCCCCCACAAGCGGCGGTCACTGCGTTGCGGAATAACCCCAACCTTCGGGCGCAGTTTGACGCATATTACGGCGCGGGCGCTGCCGCGCGGGTTCTCGGTCGCTGATGGCTGATAACTTCTTTGCTCAGTTTGACGATCCGACAGAATCGGATGGTGTCCAAGCATCTGCGACTGATAGCACGCCAGACATCACCGCAGAGCAAATGACCCCGCGTCTGAAGGCTGCGGACGAAGCTGTGTCTCGTAATGCTCACCAGCTTCAAGTGCTACCGTTCGGATCGCCGCAGTATAACGCTGCTTTGACGCAGGCGCGTGAACTGGAAACGGAATATAACGCCGCTCGAGCAGAAGCACTGTCTGGCCCACAGCCTGCTGCGCAGGGACAGCCGGCGCCAGAAAATGCCGCACCACCAGCCAATCCTTTTGCCGTTTTCGACAACCCCAACGTGTCGACCCACACGGCGCTGGATGAGATCGGCATGGGCCTTCGTGCTGGCGTCAACGGCTTTGCGCAGCTGCCCGACATGGCGGCGCAACTTGGGCACACGCTCGACCCAACCAGCTACATCCCCGGCCTGGCAGGCCCCGCGCCTAAGCCTGTTGTGTCCAATTACACAAACTCGCTGTTTGATAGCATGGGCGTTGCGCGTCCTGAGACAGACAGGGAAAAACTTTACAGCACCATGATCAGCGGCGCGACCGGCGCAATGGCAACCGGCGGTGAAGGTGCTGTTCCCATGCTGGCCGCTGGACTGTCTGGGGCGGGCGCTGGGGGCGCTTCGGAGCTGGCGCGGCAATATGGCGCAGGACCGGGCTGGCAGCTTGCAGCGGGCCTCGCAGGCGGTTTGGCGGCTCCTGGCGCATTGGCTGCGGGCGGCAAGATTGCAAGTGCGTTTACCCCCATGGCGCAGCGCGAAATTTCGCCGGTCATGCAGGCGTTCGATCGGCAGGAAGTACCAGCTCTGCCTGCTGATGTGGGTGGGTCTGGCACGCGCATGGCAACGGCGGCATTCAAAACCACGCTTGGCGGCGTTCCGATCCATGAGGGCGCGCAGGCTTCGGTCAATGCAACCGGGCAAGCTGTAGAACGCACAGCAGCAAAAATCGGCAACGTGACGGACACGACCGGCGCTGGCTTTGCGGCACAGCGCGGGGCAACCAAGGCAATGAACGCTTCGGAGGAAGCGGGCCACGCTGCTTATGAAGCCATCCCGATTCCCGACGAACGCCGCGCGGTAACGACCAACACTTTGCAGGCGCTGCCCGAGATCATTCGCGGGCTTCCAAGCAACCCGGCATTGTCGCGCATCTGGGCAAGCAACACACGCCTTCGTGATACGCTGGCAGCTTTGACGCCGGAGGAGACGGCGGCTTCTCGCGCTGCTGACATGGCTCAAGCTCAGAATAGCTTGGCACAGGCACAGCAAGTAGCCGCGATGATGCCCACCGGGCAAGCGCAACAGGCCCTAGCTGATGCGAAACAAGCCTATGAAGCGCAAGTCGCACGCGCTGCAACGCCGATCAAAGATGGCAGCGTTAGTTGGCAGGATTTAAAAGGTCTACGGACCATCGTAGGCAAAATCATTGGTCGCCCTAGCCTGGCGGACGAAGGCCCCAGCATTGACGCTTTAAGGGGCCTTTACGGCGCCCTGTCACGCGACATGAAGGCGACCGCTGCCAATGAAGGCACGGCGGCGCGGGTAGCGTTTAACCGCGCAAACAGCGGGTGGGCCAAACACGAAGCTTTGGTCAAGGATGTCATTACGCCGATCCTCGGCAAGGCCATGGATAACAGTCCGGACGAGGCGTTTAAGGCCATCAAGTCGTGGGTTGGTTCCAACGCTGACTTTATCAAGACCGCTCGGTTGTTCAAAGCTCTTCCTCAAGAAGAAGCTGACACCGTGCGAGCTACGCTGTTTAGCCGCTTGGGCCGCGCAAAGTCTGGCGCGCAAAATGCTGAAGGTGATGTATTCTCACCGGCTGAATTTGTCACGCAGTGGAACAAGCTGCGTGATAACCCGCGCGTTTTAAATCTGCTTTTCCCCGGCGAGCAATATCAAAAAGACATTGATGATATTCTGACTGTCGCGGGCGCTCAAAAGGCGGCGCAAAAGTTCAACAATGCCTCTCAGACTGCAACTGCGCTCCATGGCACGGCAGCGGCGGGGCAACTTGCGGCAGGCATTATTTCAACGGTGCTTGGCCAATTTACCGCTGGCGCAGCCGTTATTGGTCAGCTCGGCGCGCAATACGGAGCAGGCAAACTTCTCGCCAATCCCAACTTTGCCCGTTGGCTCGCGTCCTCGGTCAAGAAGCCCAACGCTGCGGCCCAGCTTGCGCACATCAACCGCTTGACCGCGCTGGCAGCGAAAAACCCGGCAATCGCAAACGATGTTCTGAGCCTGCAAGAACAGTTGGCGGGTCAGTTCACCGGATCACATGCTAACCCGTTCGCAGGGCCGCAGCCTGTCGCCGCGCAGAGCAACCAGGAAGGCCAGCAAAAGCCAGCACAAGATCCTTACAATGCGTTTCCGCTCGTTGGCAATGCAGACAAAAGCCAATGGGATAAGCGCGCAGACGGCTCAGAAAAAGGCATGGGCTGGCTAGGTTTGCGCCAGCGCCCAGATGGCAATGTTTCGTCTGAAATTTCTATGGATTTTGGGCATGGGGATATTCCGACGATGGTGCCGGGATTGACACCACAGGAAGCGAATTGGCTACTCACCACACCTGTTGAGCAAGCGGCACACACCATCCCCAAGTCGATCCGCGACAAGGCGATTGCATGGGCCAAACTGCGTTCATCTCGCGGGCTTAGTCCATTCCGTCAGCCGGGTGAGCAAAGCCCTATCGCAGCCGTCAATCAAGCGGAAGGCCAGCAATGACCTACATCCACACTCCGGTGAGGAAATGCCCGAAGCTGGCAAAATACCACCACATCAGCGGTAATCCGAACACGTATTTTAGCATGGGGTCTGTGTAATGGCTGCTAACCGGGTTGCAAACCCCTTCTTCAACGTCACGGACGCCAAGGGAAATCCCATTACGGGAGGCAAAGTCTATATCGGCGTGGCCGGTTCTGATCCTGAAATTGTGACGCAGCAGGTTTATTGGGATCTTGCAGGGACGATCCCGGCAAGCCAGCCTTTGGTCTGCAAGGGTGGTTATATTGTCAACGGCAGCACACCAACACCGCCTTACATTGCAGGCACAACATATTCGATCCGTACTTACGACACGCTCGGCAACGTGGTCTATTATCAGTCATCGGTGAACGTCGATTCACTCCGCACAGATCTTGCGGCCACAACCGGCGCGGCGCTCATCGGCACACCGAAAGGCACCGTACAGGTCCGCATTGATGCACTGGCGGGTGTTCCCGGCGTTCACGGCATAACCGGGCAATCGAACGCTCTTGGTATATACGCGACCGGATCTAATCCGGCCTACGCAGCCAACAAAAGCTGGAACCCTAATACGAGCGCATGGGGCAGTTCGGATTGGACGCAGGCCCCTTGGTCGCTTTCTCAGCCTGACGGCAACAGCAGCTGTAACAACTACCTGATCGGCGTAATGGCGTACTGCTATGAGAAAAGTCGTCAGCCGCAATATTCGGTCATGGATGCCTGGTCGGGCACTTCCATCGCCAAGTGGATCAAGCAAGATAAGTTTACCGGCGGCGGCACAACCCAGACCTTTAGCTTGACTGTGCCGCTAGACGCTTCTGCTGGCAGCAACAACGTCACGATCTCGTCTGTTACAGTGGCGGGCACGGCCACGACAGCGTACACCACCACTTTAGGCATCTACAATTACGTCGACGGAACCATCACGTTCACGGTGGCCCCCGCCAACGGCGCGGCGATCTTGGTGAACTACACCGCACCGCGCTGGTACGCTTTCAGGACCAAAGCCATTGCGGCGTTGGCTTCGTCGGAATTGTCCGCGCTCGGAAAATCCGCGCTTGATAGTTTGACCTGGGCACAGTGTGAGGAAGATTTTACCCGCACATCATCTTGGTATCTCGATAAGCTTCAACGGTTGCACGCGCAGTTCACGGCAGAATCGTGGATCACGAACAATACGCGCATGTTCATGACCGGGCCTTCTGGGCTGCACGAACGGTACGAAGCGGTAAAGGTCATCCGCAATTTCTGCGGTGCGTCAACGCAGCCTATAAACTTTTGGCGTTACATCAACACGGACGGCGAACAGACGCTGTACGATTCCACTGGCTCTGGCGATTACACCCATTTTCTTGGGCAGTCTGCTTTTGACATTGGCTATCAGCGCATCGGGCCTGCCATCTTTTCGGCAGCGACCTTCGGTGAATACGCGCCTTACGCGCCGTTCTGGGGCCGCGGCGGCGGTGATATTACACCTACAGACGCCACCTACATTATGAAGGCGTCAAGCCTTGTTAGCTGGGATAGCCGCACGGATGGCCCTGCCGTTCGGGATAGCTTTACCGGCAACGGGACAACCAAAGCCTATACCCTCACAAATTTTGGCACACCGACAACGGTGTTTGTCAGCGGTGTCCAATATACATCCGTTGCGACCTCGGCATCATTCACTGCGTCTATGGCAAGCACTACAACCTTGACGGTCAGCGCCGTGGCAAGCGGTACGTTGGCGGTCGGCCAGGCAATCTACAATGCGTCGAATACGTTTGTCGGTACAATCGCGTCGCTTGGTACAGGCACTGGCGGCGCCGGCACATACATACTCGACACATCCAGCACGCAGGCATCTCAGGCAATGATCTCGGCAACGTCGAGCGCATCGCAGTATTACATCATCCCTGCGTCCGGGGTTTACACCGCAGTGCTTGGTTTTGGTTCGGCTCCTGCCAACGGCGCGGCGATCTATGTCTATTATGCGCCTGCTATCAACGCGCCCGCAGCAATCGGCGCATTGATGTGGGGCTACCGGAACGCTGCGTTAGGCAATTACACACAGACGGTTGGCTTTTCAAACACCACAACAAATCTGTGCAACTACACGTTTGTCTCGGGCCGGGATAACAGCGCCAATGATAGCGCGGGCTACAGCATATGCGGCGGCTATCAAAACGCATTGCAAAACACCTATCAATCTGTCGCTGGGCGGGGTCATACTTTAGCTGATACTGGCTCGTCAGCGGTTGGCACATTTTCAGCGTACACCACCACGCAAACCGATCCGGTTGTTTGGCAAGTCGGGGTAGGTTCGTCTACTGGCGCGCGGTCCAACGCGCAGACTGTCCGCAAGTCGGGAATTATGGAACAGAAGCCGGTGACGGTGTCGCAATTGGGCGCCGCCGGTACGTTTGGCCGGTGGGCGTTTGTCACTGACGCGACTGTTGCGTTTACCACGGCAAACTACGGCACAACAGTTGCGGGCGGCAGCTCGAACAAGGTTCGAGTGTACGACAACGGCACTAACTGGGTGATCGGCTAATGACCCCGCCAAACCACACCGACCTATATCAGGGTCTTGGACGCCTTGAGGGAGCCACCGCCGCGATGGGGGACCGCTTGGACAAGATCGAGGACGTCCTTGAGCGGATTGACGCGCGGCTTGCCAACCTTGAGGCCAAAGAGGACCAGCGCAAAGGCGCGGTGGCCATGTTCGTCGCGCTCGGCGGGATCATCGGCGGGCTGGTGGTCAAGTTCGGCGCTCTGATCTTCGGAGGCCACTAATGCACACGAACGCTGCCGGTCTCAAGATCATCAAGGACGCGGAAGGGCTGCGGCTGAATGCTTATCCAGACCCCGGCACTGGCGGCGCACCGTGGACAATCGGCTACGGCCACACCGGCCCCGACGTTCACCCCGGCCTGACGATCACGAGCGAGCGGGCCACTGAACTGTTGGCCGCAGATCTGGCGCGCTTCGAGCTCGCGGTGTCATCGCTCTGCCCGGTGACAACCGACAACCAGTTCGCCGCGCTGGTGTCGTTCGCCTACAACCTCGGCCCCGGTGCGCTCAAGGGCTCGACGCTCTGCCGGCTGCACAACGAAGGCCGGTACGTTGAAGCCGCGGCGCAGTTCCAGCGATCGAATAAAGCTGCCAATCAAGTGCTGCCGGGTTTGACCAAACGCCGCGCTGCCGAAGCGGCACTGTACCGCAAATGAGCCGCGCTCTGTCCATCCTGCTGGATCTGGCCGTTGCTGCCGGTCTCATCGGCGTGGCCTATCTGGCAATTATCGGAGGCTGATATGATCCTTGAGTACATCAAAGCGCGCCTTGCTGAGGGCTCGACCTGGGCGGCGATCACCGTGGCGATCTCAGGCGGCGCGATGCTGCCGGCGCCCTATAGCTGGCTTGCGATCGCAGCCGGTGTGATCGGCGCGCTGGTGCCGACGAGCCGCGCATGAGCCTGCATTGGGGCAGAGGTCACGGTCCTGGACACAGGAACCGCAGGACGCAGGGTAAGGGCGGTGCGCAACCTTCTTTAGGCGGCGGTGACCAGTTCTGGCTCCTGCTCGGCCAATCAAACATAGGCGCTCAAGGCACAGGCGGACAACCGCTTCCCGCTTCGTCCCTATCGGCTATGGTTGCCCTTACGACCGGAAGCGACAGCAATGTAAAAGTCTGGAACAGCGGGCCGTCTGGGGTAGGTGCAGCGTGGCAAAATTACCAGATTGGCACCAATTCCAACCCGGTTCAGAGCAGCACGCAAACAACTGTGACTGCGATGTCGTGGTCCGGTGGGACGGTTACCCTTACGGCGACAGCACACGGGTTAACTGGATCGCTCGCAATCACGGTGACCGGCGTCACGCCGTCTGGCTATAACGGAATTTACAGTGGCACCGTGTTTGATGCCAATACGATTACGTTCCCGTTGACCACGAACCCCGGCGCAGTGACAGTGCAAGGTAAAGTGCAGGCGCAGGAATATTGGGGCGCTGAAGCGCAGGCCATTGCCAATTACCGCACAAAATACCCCAGCGCCAAGATCGCAATCTATAAGCAAGGGCCGGGCGGCGCGCAGCTTTATGATGGCTCTGATATTCCGTCGTGGAATAGCCGTCACACTGTCGCGACCACCAGCCACTGGGATACGTTTAAATTATGGTATGTAGCCGCAACGGGGGCGGCGGCAGCAGCCGGTGTTAACGTCACCACGGCCAAAAAAGTTGTGTTCTGGCGGCAGGGCGAAACGGAAGCTAACACGACCAGCGGCAGCACAACCAAGGCAGGCGCGTACCAAACCGATCTAACTAATTTTGCAGCCGACACAGCTTCGCAAGTAATTAATTATGATGCGTTTGTGGTCCATCAGCTTTTTGGTACTACGACCGGCAACGCGGCGACACTGTACACCGCCTATCCCTACTGCGACACGGTGCGCGCGGCGCACGCTGCCGTGGCAACCTCACTTGGCGCAAAGGGGCGTTTGGTTGATGACGCCTCGGCGTGGACAGTTGTGACAGGCTCAAATATCCATTATCTGCCAAGTTCAATTGACGGCGTGAACGGCACCGGGGCGCGCATGTATGCGTTGTTTGCCCTGCCGGATGTGACAACTGCGCAGTCTATCGCAGGCACGGCGCAAGTCGGCCAGACGCTGACTTATACTCCAGCAGTGTGGAACTACACGCCAACCTCTGCGGTATATCAATGGAATGCTGGTGGCACAGCTATCAGCGGGGCTACAGCATTGACCTACAGCCCGCAGGCGAGCGATGTCGGTAAGGTTCTTACCGTTACCGAAACGGTTACGGTGCGCCTCGGAACGACTGCTACAACAAGCGCGGCGACAAGTGCGGTTCTTGCAGCCCCGGCAGAAAACGCAGCGACCACAGCCCTTGTTAACGCAGCAGTTGCCGCAGGAGGCACGGCACCATCAAGCGGACGGCGTGCAGCGGTTGATGCGCTGATCTCCGGCCTGATTACAGATGGTGTTTGGTCAAAGATCGTCGCACTTGAAGTGCTGGCTGGCCACGATCAGACGTTTGCAAGTATGGAATGGAAGAACCCAGCCAAAACGGTCGCGGTGTTCGCCGGGTCTCCCACATACACAGTGGACAGCGGTTGGGCGCTCGACGGTACAAGTCAATCACTGACCTCTGGGCTAAATCCGACCACCCTTGCGCTCGCGCAAAATCAAGTTGGCTGGGGTCTATGGATCGCGGCAGGCACCGGCGGTACTTCAGCTTGCGGCATCAGCGGCAGTGTAAACAATCGATTTAATATCAATAGAACTGGCGGGGGCGTAAGCGGCGGATGCTCTGCCGCCACAACCCTGTTGCGCGGTGCAACTGGTGCTGCAGCCCGCGCATCCAATCACTATCTTCAACGCAATGCATCCGTTTCAACGATTGATTACTACGTCAACGGCGCGGCAGATACGTTAGGCATTTCGCAAACTTCGGCGGCTGTCCAGACCGCTGATCTGCTGCTAGGCCAGAACGGTACTACTCCCACATATGTGGCAGATCGTTATTGGGCAATGTACTTCACAAATGGCGCTCTGACTAGCACCGACATATCTAATCTGCATACGCGGTTGGCAACATACAAGACGGCTGTGGGCGCATGATCTCCCTCCTCACCCGCTGGCGCGTCGGCCTATCCCTAGCAGCCGCTCTGGCGTTCTTGGGGCTTGCTCTGGCAGCGAACCACTACAGACACGCCTACCATGCAGAAAAGGCGCTCAGAGCCGCTGACAGGGCGTCCTACGTCAATGCGCAGGCACAGGCTGCGGTCATCGCTCAAGAGGCGCTGAGAGCCGCTGAGAGCCGTTTTAGGAGCAAAGCCAATGAAGCCGACAAGATCTACGCGGCCAGCGTATCTGATGCTCGTATCCGCGCTGCTGCTTACATTGACCGGATGCGCGTCAAAACCGCTGCGGGTTCTCCCAGCCCAGCCCCTGCCGGCACCGAAGGTGGCAGTGCCGGTAGTGCTGACCGACCCAGTGGCGAGGCCGACCTGGTTGCGGTGACGGCGGCAGATGTTGAGATCTGCACGACGAACACGACACGCCTGCAAGCCGCGCACGATTGGGCTCTCGGTTTACAAACCGGCCCATAACTGCACTTTGAGTTCACTTTCAACGCATCGCGTAAACCGGAATCACGGCAAGGATCAGTGATGTGGAAATCGACCCCAGGTTGTATCAATACGCCACGCCCAAGCAGCGCGAGTACCTTGACGCGCTGAAGCAATATCCGTCAGCCCAAGCCGCAGCTGTTGGGCTTGGCCTAGCGCACGATTCCATAAGCCGCGCGATGAGGAAGCTCACCGCCAAGGCTGGTCTGGCGCCAGTGCCATCAGCCAAGGCGCTGCCACCGGATGACATCGAGGTCGAAGACATCATTGGCATGATGGCAAAGCGTTTTGAAAAGCGGCACACGCACAAAGCCGCCAAACGATGGCGCGAATTTACGGTGCCAACGTCTGGACCGTATGCGCTCATGCTTTTCGGCGATCCTCACGTTGACGATGATGGCTGCAACTGGCCGCTGCTCCGCGATCACTGCGACCTCGCCGCGCGGACGCAGCACCTCTATGCGATCTCGATCGGCGATGTGACCAACAACTGGGTTGGCCGGCTGACCAAGCTGTACGCCAACCAGGAGACGAGCGTTGCCACCGCGCGCAAGCTGATCAAATGGCTTTTGCAGGAAAGCGGCGTGCCGTGGTGGCTTTGGATACACGGCAATCACGATGCCTGGTGCGAAGGCATCCCGATCATCGAAGGGATGAACGTCAATCATGTCGTGATGGAAGATTGGCAGGCGAAGGTCGTGCTGGCCTCACCGAACGGCCACAAGCTGCGTCTGTGGGCTGCGCATAACTTTCCAGGGCACTCGCAGTGGAACAAGCTGCACGGGCCTCAGAAGGCCGCTCAGATGCAGGATTGGGCGCATCTCTATGTCGCTGGCCATCACCATAACTGGGCGCTCCACCACGAAGAGCATGACCAGCGCAACTTCGTCTACTGGCTTGCGCGATGCCGCGGCTACAAGTTTATGGACACCTACGCCGAGCATCTGGGCTTCGGAGAACAGGTCTATGGCTCGTCCATCGTCGCGGTGATTGACCCGGCAGCGTCAAAGCAAAACGCGCTGACATGCTTTGCAGATCCGCACGAAGGCGCGGACTTTCTGGCGTTCAAGCGGAGGCAGAAATGAACTACTTCTGGCTCGGTGATACCGATCGGGATTATACGTCCCATAATGGGACACCTAGCGGGCAAATTGTCCCGAACGGTAACATATCTGATACTCTTGGCGGTATAAACGGAACATATACGTTACAGGGTATACGCCCCGGTGTCGGCATTACACTGCTCGAGCGCGCTGCCCATGCGGCGCGTGAACTAGGCCCGCTTCCGCCGCGTGTGGATGGGTGCCTCGGTACGCTGGCCCTGATAGCCTTGCGGATGATGACACGGCCTTTGCCTGATAGCGCGGATGATCTAGCTATGCTGGCGAAGGCGGTCAGGGAGTAATGGGCAGGCTGCACAATCGCAGCAGGTAATTCCGGCTTCCCCGCACCTGCCCACACCTTCCGGGAAAAGACGTAGTGTCCCTTGGCACCCCTGCCTCCGCTACGCAGCGACAAGAACCGATGGTGCGCGCGACCGGGTAAGTCCCAATCCATGAAGCGTTCGGCGTCTATGGGTTTATTCTACACCACTGGCGGCGGTGGGGCAAGGCGCGCTGCAATGATGGCGGCGGGGTCGAGGTTGCGGATTCCATCGCGGCACGTTGTGCAAGCCATGCGCTCCATGATCGACGATAGCGGCTGACCAGTAGCATATTGCGGCGACAGGTAAGCATCCCGCTGCTCTTCGCAGGCTACCGCAGCCGCCTCAATCCCCAGTGCAACACCTTCGGCAAGACCGGCTGCGTGGGCTGCATCACGCTCGGCGCGGAGGGTGCGAAGTTCTGCGGCGGCTTCGGCACAAGCAGCTTCATGCCAGTTGTGGTCTGTATTCATCAACCGCGCTATCAGATCATCGCTCATTGGCTCGGCTCCTCTAGTGCTGTGCGGGCGGCTTCGATCCCGGCGCGTTGTTCCTCTTTCTCCATGCCAGCGAGCAACGTTTCGCGGGCGCGGCGAGCCAAGCCAAGGCCGGGGTTCCTGTCGTCGGGGTTCATGCACCAGAGGTATCCGTAGGCAAGGTTCCGCTCTGCCCGCAACCGCGCGACCTGAGCCTCTGCGGCCTCGGCTCGGGCTTGCCAGTTGATCGGCGGGGCGCTGCTTACGGTGACAACCTTATTCGCGCTGATAGGCGTTCTGTAGCAGCCAGCGTATCGCGGGTCATTCCAGTCTATGCTCATCACGTCCTCGCTTTCTCGATTGCCGCAAGCAGGGCTTCGTCGGCTGGGGTGCGATACAAAATGCGCGAAAGCTTCCGGTTCAGCCTTCCTCGCGCGCCAACAGATCGCTCATCCCAGTCCATGCGCTGTGCAACGATTGGCAGCTTCTCACGCATCACTCTTCTCCTTTCAGCGCGGCGATGGCGGCGGTGGCCATGACTTCTCCGGGCGTATCCCATTTCCGCAAGTTCAACCCGGCGTGGCTTTTGCTGTAGGCGATACAGGCGTCGTCGATCGCCCGCGCCACCCGCTCCACAGCATCCGGCCCGATCCAGACTAGCTGGTCATCATAGCCGCAGGTGCAGACATAGTTCCGGCCCTCGCAGCCGCGCTGGTGGTCGGTCATGGGCATGGGTTTGAACTCCGACGAGCGCCGCAATGCGGGCAAATTTCGGGCGACACCCACGGGTAATCACTTTCTCTGTCGCTTACCCATTTGTGCCATCCCAAACGGCAAAACAGGCGCGGGCGCTGCGGCAAAGGATAGGAAAGCTGCGGATGATGCCAATCCTGCACCGCTCGGCAAAAAATCCCGATCCCCTCACCATAGCCCAAGCTGAGCAGCAACTCGGTCGTTATCCGGTCTAAGTGCCGGTGCGCCTCGTGGCCTTTGTGGTTCTGGATGATGAACCGGCAAGCGTCCGCGAACGCCTCCGCGCTCCAAGGCGTCAGCGTAGGCCCGCCGTCCTGCCCATCGGTCGCCAAAGTCGAATGCTGTGTCATATCGCCATCCGTTCTGCGCAAGCGATGTGCTGTCCGCGCTGGTGAAGGGGTACAGGTGCGCAACCGCCGTCCCGCGCATCATGTGAAGCACCGGCCACTGGTTGCCCAAGGCTGCGGCAACCTCCTCCATGCGCGCGTGATATTCCGGCGTATCGAGCGTCTTGCCAGCGCCGGTCCATCCCAAGCAAACCCGGTCGAACTGCTCGCAAAGCCTCAGCAGCCGATCTATCGGCCCGTCCATGTGCCAAAGCGGCGCGCCCTTCTGTCCAAACGGCCACTCTGGCAACAGTGAATCGTTGAGCTGGCTCGGCGCTCCCGGCGCATCGGGTATCACTGCCC
>Ga0114962_10001970_pt1 | contig 17506 bp, 21 predicted proteins | sample C_130820_MF_Meta_FD_87017 | JGI IMG/M metagenome (GOLD analysis project Ga0114962, IMG submission 87017) | Freshwater microbial communities from Lake Croche, Canada to study carbon cycling - C_130820_MF_MetaG | ecosystem: Environmental > Aquatic > Freshwater > Lake | place: Lake Croche, Canada...
AGTAAAACTGTATTGACCAAAAACGACGCTTATTCCGGGTACCGATCCACTACCTAAATTAGTACCAGTTAATGCATAGGTTTGACCATCGGTAATAGGTAATGATGTAGGGAATATATAATTTTTATTTAATGCCGATGTTCCCTGTGCCAAGTTTTGAACTGTTAATTCGGTTAAAAATGTCGGTGTAGGTCCTCCTCCTGCCCCGTAAACCAAATTACCGCCCGACACAACAAGCGATTGACCATCTATACCAACCGTTGTTGGTAGTGTATAAGGAGTTGCTAATACAGTTTTACCCGATGTATTTGTATATTGTGGTACTGCTCCAATCTGTGCTGTACCTTGCTGTGTAATCAAATCTTGCGTTGCTTGATTAATACTCGATACAACGAATGCTTGGATATCGGGACTAACACCCGCTACTACCCCAAACTTAGTAAAATTTGTTGTCATTATTATTTATTATATAAATATAAAATAAAATGTTTAATTTTTATTTTATAACTATATCTAATTTTTATTTTTATATATCATCGTAATTTTTTAATCAAATACTCTTGCTACACCATATTTTTTTATTAATAATAAAGTCGTCATCGACCTTAATCCGCAATCTTCTTGATTATTACCTTGATCGCTTGTTTTATTGACATCTACTATTTTAAATCCTTGCTCTAAATGGGATTTTACAAATTTTTTTAATACATTTTTACTAAAACGTCCAAAACTATCAAAGATATACAATGTTTTTTCATGTTTATAAACACCGATCCAATGTGTACCAGATTGGCGACTGTTATCGGTGTTTATAATCGCATAACTACATTGTGGTGCGTTTGCTGGGTATTGGTCATAGGCGAATGTACCGCAGTAATCTTTACCCATCATCGTTTTTCCGATGTCGTCTAATTGAACACTATCCAAAGCTTTAATCCCATAAACACTTCGCATTTTCTTTAATATTTGTTGTTGTTTCTTTTTTAAATCATCCTTCATTGTTTATTTAATATATAAATATAAAAATTACATTAACGACAACCACACCCACGACCACTACCACAATGACATTTTTTCCTTGGCACTCTTCGTGTATATTTTCGCACAGCTCCCGTTCTTCGTTTATATCCTTTGACTCTATTATGATAACGTCCATAACCAAGCATACCGGCTACGGTACCAACTCCTTTAGCGTATGGATGAGGTATAATATTTGCTACTTTCGATATAATTTTAGTTTTTTTCAACCAATTATTTGCTGAATTAAATGCTCCTTTAATTTTGTCACCAATATTAGACCACCAACTTCCACCCTGCATACGATGACCTCCAGCCAAAGCAAGACTACCACCATGTAATTTTGTCGATGCTGGATATGTCGATCTTCTTGCGTGTGCTAACGTAACTAAACTCATTCTTTATTATATGTTTATAAAATTCTTATTATTTAATAAGCCATTGGCAGACTTCTAAGTCGATGCATACGTCGTCCCATTCCCGCAAGTTTCAATGCACCTCCTCGATGGCGTCGTCGGTGGCGACGCCCATATCCAAAATGATGAGCTGCATGACCCACTGCCCTTACCATTGAATGAGGATGTGCCATTGCTTTTTGACTAATAATCCTACTTGATTTCAAATAACTATGTGCTTTATGTGCCAAACCTTTCATCATCGCTCCAAAAGCTCCACCTCGCATTCTGCGTCGTCCTACCATTTTTACTTATTTACATTATGATTATAAAAAAACAATTAATTTTATTTTTAGCGATTGACCGATACGACTTGGGTGATAAAACCATTCTCGTACATAATTTCGGCTTGGCGGGAATAGTGAGCAACAATAAATAAGTTTTGACTTGCACCAATATTTGGCTCGGTAAATCCAATTTGAACATTTACGTACGATGACGTGTCGTTTTTATCTTTCGAAAAGTCGAAATGGAATATGGAGCCTCTTTCAAGATAGTGGGGGTGAGTCTCGGTACCTCCCTCGCTTGTAATTTTTCCACTATATTGTTGTGTTTGTAAAAAACGTTGAATATTTTGATTAACACCACCGGTTGCCGTCACAGTGTTTGCGAAAACTGAACCAATATTATATGCGGATGGATATAGAGTCTGCGTTTTGGTAATACTACCGTAAGTTACTTGTATCTGCGATACCTTATTAGCAGCATTATCTTTATAAACCGATGCAATACCAGTCACTGCATCGACAGTATTCAGTCCGTTTACTCCTACGGGTTGTAAATAAAACTTCGTGGCAGGGCATGTTGTATTATTTCCACAGTCTCCTCCTTGAACAAAGACCGTAATAGCCAAAGTAGATGGTGGCACGGTAAAATCTAAGTTTTGTGTGCCTCCCGATGTATTTAATGTTTTATTTAAAATAGCCATCTCAATTAACGATAGAGGAATTACACCCGAGGGTGACACATCACTTTTAATAGTGCATACATAAAATTTGACGTCGTTAATTACTAAATCATAATCAAACGGACTTGTTAATACCAGCGGATCGGTTGGTGATACTCGCATTGGCGTCAATGATTGGACGCTATTCACTTTATAATTTGGGGAAGGATTGAGACTAATTTTAAAGTCTCCACCACTAATTGGATTCGCTTCGCTAAAAATGCCTAACGGTGGTTGAAACATAACCTGAGTAGAATTAGCACCGCACGCGGGATCGCTCGCTCTTAATATCTCGATAATAGCTACGGCGGCTCGATCACCTCCTCCGACCGCTCCAACCTCATAATATATTCCAGTCAAAGCATACTTTAAGCCGTCAGTCCATGATTGAAGCTGAAAACGACGTCCGCCTGTCACTACAATAATATCACCTATTTCTAATTGTGTCGCTGTGAGCGTCAAACCACCAACGAGACCAATGGTTCCCACATTCGTAGCGGCAACCCATGCAAAAGTAGATATTCCATAGTCTGCTAAAAATGTTCCCGTACCGGAATACCCGTACATTCGTTTATATAGAACAGATTTCAATCCATCTTCATGAAAAGTTCCATCCCAACTAACATAATTTCGACGACGTGTGAAATCAGCATCATCCTGAAAAACAATACGACCAACACTTTTACTCCACGCACTCGATTTATCGAGACGAGATTTTAATACTCCTGCCTGTGGGATATATTGCGTAATTAAACTCACATCACTATTTCCAGCTCTGAAAAAAGCATTATTATATAATGTTGAACCAAAATGGTCTGCCAATGCAATTCCATCCGAATAATATACAGGACGCATTACACTCGTTGCTTCAGCCGGTGCATAACCCGTTGTTGTATCATCAACCAATCTTGGACCGAGTGGCACTTTGACGGATAATTGTGCATCAATTACAAAATAACTCAATGATGGTATAAAAGCATTTTTACCGCTAACACTAAAATCAAAATCTTGAATACCACGGGGAAAATTAGCACCTTGTACACTTCGTTTGCATGTTACTTCACGAAAGTTTAATTCGACTTCACGATCTTGTAAGTTCATTTTATTCTATTTATATTATAATATAGAAAAAATAATATATAATATATTTTATAATTATATAATAAATAAAGATGAGTATTGAAAGAAAGATTACATATATATTCTCGAGCGATCCTGCTAAAGGTGCTTCAAATATACAATTAAATGGTTCTGTATTTTCAGTTAACATGCAATATCCAATAAGTCTTCCCAGAGGTACACAATATGCCACGATGGAAGTGCATTCAGCATCAATTTGGTACGTAACTCCTAATATTAGTGCAGCACGTAAAAATAATTATTTGGAAGTTAATATCGGTGCTTTTGTATATCCTTTAACTATTGCCGATGGATTATATAATTTTCCTCAATTAGTAAATGCATTGGCGATTGCTTTCAACTCTAATTATCCAGTCGCAGCATATAGGTGGGCTGATATGTTTAGTTTTGATGCCGATAATGCAACCCAGCGTGTTGCGATCACAGTTTTGAAAAATGATGCACAAATTAACTGGAATGTTCCAAATTCTGTTCGCGATGTTCTTGGATTTGTCGCTGTTCCTATTCCGCCAGCACTACCTATTAATTTAACACCTCCAGCAATTCCGATTGTAGCACCCATAACTTATTTGGGTAATGCGGAAGCAGCATTCAACGTTATTAATCAATACTATATATCTGGTAATTTGGTACATACTGGAATACCTAATAATAGTGACTCATCAAATTTGATGACGGTAGTATATATTGATGTTCCTCCAGGATCGCAAATTAATTATCAACCACAATTACCATTATTGATTGATGCAGCCGAATTGATAGGAGGACAGAGAACACAATTTACTTTTAGATTAACCGATCAAAACTTTACGCCGGTAGATACGTTTGGCGAATATTGGTCATTCATTTTAACAATACGATTTTGGATGTAAATTCCCACGGGAATAAAATAAAAATAACAAAAATTAGCATAGTTAAATTTACCATTAAAAAAATAAAAAAAATTTTTAAACTATTTTCCGATACTTATCGGTAGAACTAACGGATAAAAATGTTTACTCCTTAAATTGCGATTATTATATATATAAAAAAATCGCAATTTAAGGAGTTCCGATAGTTCTCTCGATAAATTATTTTATTTTATTCCCGTCGGTTTTTTATATGAATATATTAATATAATGTATACTAAAAAGCAAGTTGCTTTTCCATTTTTTAGCCAAGCCAAACGGCTTCCGCCAAAACAAGCTCCATCCATAATACCCCATCCTGATATTATATCTAAGTTTCAGGATGATAAGGGTAATTTAATCGATAATAAAAAAAATGCTGTTCAAAATGGTAATGGTAATGTAGTTGTTGAAAAGAAAAAGAATAAAAAAAAGAATTTACCATGCGAGAAATTGATAAAGAAATTAGTTGGTCATAAAGATCCCGAAGCAGATAACAAGAAGATGAAAAGATTAGTTGGTGCCATAGAAAGATATGTGAATGAAGAATTATGATCGTAAAATTTGCATGATATCTATTTTGAGTTGTTTTGTTTTTTCCGATGATATTGTTTTTTTCGATGATAAGTGTTTTAATATTTGTTTAGTTGTTACACGTTTGCGACCCATCGCCAATACATCAACAATATCCTCTGGTTCATCGGGCGTAGATGATGCTAATAATAAACTTCCTTTTACCGGTTTAATATCTGGCGGTAATGTATATGTTTCCATAAATTTTTGTAATTGCATTCCCTTAGTTGATAATAATGGATTAAAACTTTTTTTTATACTATCGACAATATCTGAGTCATAATTATCTTTTAATCCTTCACTAACTCTTTCAATTATGTTTTCTTTTGTTGAATTAAGCGAAAGTTTATTAATCGTATCAAGTAATAATTTCTGTGTTTTTGTTGTTATTATTGTTTTTTGCGATGGTATCAACTCTTTAATAGGTGGTAATGGTAGTTTACTATATTTTGGTGGAATAAATGCATATCGTTTTGTTGATGAGGAAACCTCTGGATTAATATTAAATGATGTTTTCATTACTTTAATATCTAACATTTTTGCTATGGATTCAATATTATAACCATAATCTGGATAATAACTTAAAATATCCAAAATTCGTTGCATTGAGTAATTTAGTGACATCATCGCAATAAACCACTCCACAACTTCTTGAATATTATCATCTCTCCATAGAAGTTCTAATTCATCTAATAGTTCCTTTGTGTCTTTCCCACCAATACTTCTTAAAGTAAAATATTTATCTCTCTCTTTTTTATCTATGGGTATTCTTTCTTGATCGTTCTTAATGATACTTTTATCATCATCATTTTCACTAATATCCATTAATTCGTGGCTTTCTTCTTCACCTTTTTTTTCATCTTCATCCGCTTCTTGTTCTGCTTGTATTCTCGCTTGTTCTGCTTGTATTCTCGCTTGTTCTGCTTGTATTCTCGCTTGTCGTTTATTTTTTGCTCCTGCAAAAATATCAGCATTGATTGATGAAGGCATGATTAATGGTGCTAATTGTGGTGCTTGAGGTACATTTATTTGAATATTAGGATCCACGTATCTTATTCGTAATGACGATCTTGGACTTAGTAACTCTGATACTTTCCCGCTTTGGATTGGTTCAACAATTTTACTTTCAGCCCCTTCCCTCCCTGCTTCTTCTTGCGACCCGCTGAAGGTTCTTGTTGGGCTATTTTCGGAACCTGTGGCGGGGATTGAAAAAAAAAATCCATCAAAGATTTTAGTTTTTCATAAATCTTTATCCGTGTTATTAATGAACCTCTTACCATTACATTCGTCATAAAATCATTTATTTCTTCAATTTTCGTAGCAATACTTGGTATCTTACTTTTATCTATGTCTTCTTGGGCTTCCATCAATCTAATATATGTTATAAAACTGCCAAACATAGTATCGATTTCATTCCAAAAAATATCATCAATTACTACATTTATGTTAGCATAATCTCTATCGTTTTCAACATCTCTCATAAATTTTAGAAATGATGCTTCTTTTCCTTCGTCTTCACTTCCTAATTCACTCTCTGCTCCACTTTGAGGTGCGGGTGATGGTGAAGGATTTGGTGTTTGTTTAACGCCATCTAATCTTGCTTGCAATGGATCTGTTGAAGATGACGACGGGTTGTCACCCAATGTTGGTGCGTCTAATAGTGCTGAGGAACTATTAGATTTAGAAAAACTTAAACCATCAATTTGTAATTCAGCGGGTAGTGGTTTTAGCAGTTTGTTCCGTTTAAGATAAGTATATCTGCTTTTTAAAAAGCTATCTGTTAAATTAAAAGTTCTTATTCTTAAATATTGACTTCTCATATCGGGGGGCATACAATCGAGCAACCAATTCCAATAAACCATTCTTTTTGCGTGGTCTTTTGGTGGTGTTATAGGATTTCTTCCCACCAAAAACTGTGTTCCGGTTGGACCTATACTACCACCCCCACTACTTACTCCACTCGATGGTATACTAACGGGAGGCACTGAAGCTGCTTGAATACCTCCTAAACGAACTATATCGACTGCCGATAATATCTGTGCGGGTTCCATTGCTTTATCCTGATCAAATAATCTATTTAAAGCACTGCTAACAGCCGCCAAATCAGCCAATGCTTTGGTTATTCTTTCATCAATATCACGAAGTTCTGCCGCACCCAATGCAGGAATCGCTCGTATTAATTGTTCGACATAGGAGTGCACATAGGGGTATAAGTTTGTAGTTAATTGTTCCTCATTCCCTCCATATTCGATATTAATTCTTTTAGCATTCGCCATTAATTGATTATAAATATTAACCGCTTGTAATATTTGCTGTTCTCCTCTTACACCTAAGTCGATTTGAATATCATTTAAGTTTTTAGTAACTAAATATGACATCAATCGAACTGTAAATAATTTTACATTTTTATTACGTATCATCATTAACATTTTCATTGCTAAATCAGTAACACCAACATTTTTTCTCATAAACTCGGGTATATTTTTATTATTAATATCTTTAATTTTTTGTTGTGATAAAACTTTCTTTTCTGGAACTGGTTCTGATAAGTTATTGAATGGATTTTTTAATAATGTACTATTTGTAACATTCGGAATTAACATAGTATCACTACGTGCATATACATTACCCCACATATCAGTGGTTATTCTTGTTGGGCGTTGACCCGGCTTAGCAATGGGTTCATTTATTGTATTGTATGGATTCTTCAATAATCCTTTATTGGACACATTATTATTTGGATATACCTTTTCCGAAGAATTGGGATATTTTTTACTTTGCATATAATTGATTTCGCATCCATCTTGGACTTTACCTCGATATAATCCAGCCATTTTATATTTTATAATATAGATATAAAATATAATATAACGATGAGCGATGACGAAAAGCCAGTCAAAAAGCCGAAGCCATTGAAAATTAATGGCACACTACCTAATAAAATTATAAAAATAGCGAATGTGGATAAGAAATTTCATGAATCATGGGAAAATGGGCGAGGATTATGCGATATACCTCATCCATTTAGAATGTGCATTCTTGGCAAAGTAGGTATGGGTAAATCAACACTCGCAAAAAATATACTTATCCGATGCCAGTTAGGTAAATATCCATTCCAAGAATTAATTGTTATTCATGGTTCCGATGACACGAAAGAATGGGATGAATGCGAACCAACAATGATATTAAATGATATTCCGGAGCCATCCGATCTAACAATGAATAAAAAGAAATCTATTATAATCATAGATGATTTTGAATTTCAAAAATTACCAAAACAATCATTAAAAAATTTAAGTTCGATGTTTCGTTTTGTGTCATCGCATCATAATTTTAGTATAATTGTGTGTTATCAATCATTCTTCGATGTTCCACCGATTGTAAAGAAATGTACAAATATATTTATATTGTATCGACCGAATGACGACGACGAATTAAAAACAATCGCACGTCGTGTCGGTTTAAAAGGTACTATCATGGTAAATTTATTTCGTGAGATATTAACCGAGAAGCGTGATACATTAATGATTGATATGACTGAAAACACTCCATGCCCATATCGTAAAAATTTATTTGAACCGATTGAAATAAATCAAAATGACCAATAAAAAGAATAAAATATTTTCTATTCTCAATTATATAATAATACAATGAGCGATGTTGAAGATGTTCCGATCCTTAAAAAATCTACACGCCTTTCGATGAAGAAAGGTCCACAGCCATACAAAGCAGTAAAGCCGAAGGCGGTGAAAGAGCCGGAGGTTGAAGTGCCTGTGGTAGTTGAACCCGAAGTAGTCGTTCCAGTAAAGAAAGAAAAAAAAACCCGAGTTAAAAAAGAAAAGCCGGTGCCGGTACTTACTGATAGTGGCGACGATAGTCCAAAGGCAACTAAATCCGATGAACCAAAAGTTGTAAAGAAAGTTAATGGCTGGATCGTACATTGCCGCGAGTATCGTGCTTCTCATCCAGATATCCCATATAAACAGTGTTTGAGTCAGGCGAAAGAAACTTATAAAAAGGCTTAAAGATAAACCACATATATACATAAAATGGATTTTAATTTCAATGATTTTGATAATGTGTTTGAAAATATAAAAATAAAAAAAAATGATTGTTGCGACAATTATAATCCAAATTATGATAACGGATATGAAGTGTGTATGAATTGCGGGCGTGTAGATTTAGATAAACAAATTTTTACTATAAACCCATATAGCGATGGTTATACTTATAAAAAATCCATGCCATACAAACGTGTCATCTACTTTAAACAAAAATTAAATATGATAAACAATATAACTATGTATCGTCGTAATCCAAGATTGACATATTTTATTGAAAATAATATGCATAAAAATATTAAATCAATATACAAATTAAAACGTGTTATGAAAAAGGTTGGCTTGGTTAAGTATTATAAATATATTTACTCCATATATCATGCGATCACGGGTAAGCAATTAATTACGATACCAAATCAAGATTATCCAAAATATATAACACAATTTAAAAACATTGAGTTGATATTTAAAAAAAATAATGTTAGACACAATCTATATAGTTATAATGTCATCATATATTTTTTGATGAGGGTTAATAATAATCCCGATTATAAATATTTGATATTACCATTGAATAGAAATAGATTAAAAAAGAAGATTAAGGAAATATTAAATATATGTGGATTACAAGTTTAAAGCAATTTAATACCATCGTTATCGGCTCGCATTATGATGATATTATCCACAAAATTCCTATTTAATTTAAGCCATAAAATAACCGATTCAGTATATGAACTTTCATACAATTTCATTAATTTCATGATATTCTTTTTATTTTCATCAATGATATCATGCAATACTTGCTCCTTGGATGGCATTTTACTATATAATACTATATCCACAAATCTTTAAGCCTTTTTAAATAATTTATACACTTAAAGATATAACAATATAGTATTATATATTAAAATGTCAGTAAAAAAGATCGATGATGAATCTACATTCAATGGTTTGATATCCAATTTAAAAACCGAGAAAGAATTAGAGCACGCAGGGTCCAAAGTTATTAATAATAATTATAAATCATGGGTTAAAAAATTAAATATTGATAGTAATGGCGAATTAGAATGGGTCACTGCTAAGGTCCAAGAAATTATATATATATGTCTTGATACTGATAAACCATCAACCAGTCGGATACGATTAGAAGCCTTAGCCAATCTATTATTATTAATAAACAAGAATGCTTTTAAATCAATATCAAAAAAATTATTTAGACGCTCAATCGAGATTCAACAAGATATAACCGAAATTAAAGACAATCAGGAATACACTGAAAGAGAAGAAGCATCCAAAATTACATTTAATGACATCGTAACTATGAGGGAAAAATATAAAAATAAAAAAAGTCATAAAGATAAAATTACATATTTATTATTGTGTCTTAATACCTATATGCCACCATTAAGAATGGATTATATTGATAATGGTAAATCTCCTATATCGTTCGGTAATTCAAACGAAAATTATATCGAGGATAAATTAAATTTTGAAGGCATTGATGAAATGACATTACACATTGAACATGATAAGGTATCATCCAAGGTTGGTCCGATAGATTTAGATTTTCATGATCATGCAACAAAAAATGATATTATGTATATAAATGGCACAGAAATGAAAAAAATAATAAGGGAATCGTATAACTCTTATCCAAGAATGTATGTTATAAATGATAGTTACGATAAAAATAAACCGATGACGGCTAAACAGTATTATAGATTGATGGAAGATGTATTTAATAAACCTGTCACACAAAATTCAATCAGAAAGGCATATATAAATCATTGGTATGATCCAGAATTAAAATTAACGATGGTTGATAAAAAAATAATTGCATCATATATGAGATCGTCAGTCATGATGGCAGAGAGTATTTATCGTAAAATTGAATAACTGTGTTGTTCTTCCATCAATTTACGATGAGCAATGGCATCATCCAAATTATTAAATGATTTCGTTTTCTTTTTGCAATGTTCAAACCAAACCGCACGATATTTTCCTTTTTCAATACTAATACCTATTATTCCAGACGTATTATTCTTTGGTATTTTAGCATTTTTACCATTAATGGAATAATCAACCCAACGTAAATTATCCATGTTGTTATTAGACCTATTTTGATCGATATGATCAACTAATTTATAATTATTCTCATTGATAATAAAAGTTTGAGCTATAAGTCTATGAACATATTTATTTTTTTTAATCTTATTATTTATTAATGATACAATACGATAACCACAATTATTTAATGTTTGTTTTAAAATTAAATTGGTGCTATTATTTCTAATATTGCCGAGTGTAGATATAGAATAATTTTCATAGTTGTCGATTGGCAGCCATAATTCCATATTTACTTATATTATACTATATCCACAAATCTTTAAGCCATTTTTTAGTCCATCATTCTTTGTTGTTTTTCAATAACATCTTCGGTTAATTTATGAGCTTTGAAGCCTTTCGGTTTGAAACTTTTTACAATGTCTAATAGTTCTTTACTGATATCCATGAACTCACGAACTAAATAATAACATTCTCCATATTCTTCGTGAGTTATCTCGTCATGCGAAATAATTGCTAATAATGATTGTTGGGTATTATTTAATCCTTGCTGTAAATCTTTGATACAGTCACATATAGCTTGTTCTAACGGTATATCATGGTATGACGATTCAGATACCAAATCGGGTTCAATTTCCTTAGGAGGCATATTTTTTATATTATATCGTTATATTATAAAAAATATTATTCTTATCATAGAAATATTATGAAAAAATCGCAAGTTAATAGAAATGCCGATGATTACGTGGTTAATCCATTGACGGGGATGTTAGTAAAAATTGGATCTAAGAAGTATATGCAGTTAATGAAGGATAACTATTTACAATTAGATCCAAGCACACGAAAGGATAATGTTGTATTTGATGGTCCCGATCCGGATAATACAATTAAATCAAAATTAAAAAAAAATCCCAAAATGAATTTAAAAAATTGTGGCGATAAGATTGTGGAACAACGTAGAAAAATGAACACTGTCGAACACATAAACAATATGACTATCAAATCGGCGACAGTCATAAAAAAATATATGCATGAATTTAGTGATGAGATGACCGATGACGAAGTTTATGCCAAAGTAAAAAAATTATTATCGCAAGAAATTATCGGAGAACCTAAGAAGAATGTCCAATTCATTGTTAAAGAGCCGATATACAATTTAGAAAGTGGTGACGAAGCCGATGCTAATTCTGATAGCGATGATTAATCTATAAACAAATCGCCGTTATTTGGAAATATGGATAAAATATCGGTATGTGTATTTTTATCCGATTGCTGTCTTATACAATATAAATCAAAATGATATTTTAATGTAATATCATTCATAGTAACAGCATAGAACCGTTTATTCTGTTTCATTATCTGTTTTGTCTCGAGCAAAGTCGGATCCATGCTTTTATATAAACTTATCAATATTTTATATAGTGATTTATATATATTAGAATGTTCATTTTTATGTTTTGTAATACGATTGTAATTTTTACAATCATCATCACTCCAATCATTTATTGTCTCGTTAAGCCTCAGCGGGTCAATGTCAAAATTAAATCGTTTCAATCCTAACATATTGCTTATTTTATCGATCATTTTTATTTTAGTGAAATCCGATTCTAAATTATTTCGGATCATGTTTTGTGCTTCTTCAATATCGAGTGCTTCTTTGGTTTTAAACAATCGGCACATATTTATATGACCAATAAACATTTTATTCCTTGTTATAATATCCATATACAATTCATCCTTATTTATGCATAATAGTTCTCGGCGTCGTTCCCATTTCTCAAAAATTTCAGGTTCTTCATACTGTAATGTATTATCAATATATGCTTTTAAATGTTTTTCATATTCATCATCGGATATCTTATCGCCGATATCTTTTTGAATTTTTGTCAAGACGGATTTTTTATCTTTATCGCCAATACAATCTAAATCAAACCCCTTATTATTTAAAATATTATTTATATGATACCTATAATCACTGCATAGTATATCATTTATATAAGTGTTGTAATCATAAAGTTCATTATATAATTTATCGGTAATGCGTGATTTAAATAAATTTTCATCGTATTTTGTATTATCGGACTTTATATTACTGTATGCTATATTGATTTGTTCCGTACAATCATTCAATGATTTATATTTGAGCCATTTTGTTTTCGCATTGATGTGATAATATAAATGTTTTATTTTTCTACATCGTGTCGCTTGCTGTACAATTTGTAAGGGGTCAATCGTACCCCCTTTCACAAATACAAACACATCGGTGCTATCGTCAGGCACAAAATCATTACCATAGATTATGGAAGGGCTATAAAATACAAATTTGTTTTTCCATATTTCTGTGTTTGTAAATTTGCGATGCTCGCTCGATATTCTTAAAAAATTATTTTTCTTTGATTCATCGAACACTATACCATAAACATGCGATAAGCATCGTAATTGGTCAAAACAGCATACAAATCCTTCATTTCTATGTATGCGTGCTTTCAATTTTTTTATGATTCCTTGAATGTCGATATACTCTGTGGCTTTGATACCAGTATAATTTTTATATTCATTATCGACAAAAATTGTTGTATTTGGCTTTCTTAGCGATGATATAAATTTAAAAACTAAATCCGATATATCAGCATCGCTACATATTAATATTTTACAGTGTCGTAATACTTCACACAATCCCGAATAGATAGATATTCTTTTTTTATCCATCGTAGAGCTTTGAAGTAAATATTTTATTGTAGAATTGATTTCATCAAGATATACGACATACTCCTTTATCGTTGTCAATCGTTCTTTGGCATCGATGTTGTCAATAAATCGTGATATACTATCTAATTGATAACAAACAATTTTTTTCTTTTTGGCTTCCTTGTCTTCATAGCTATACATGCATATTTCATTATCTTTCGCATTCTTGATGTGCTGATCCACCAAACTTCTACGACTTACAATGCTTAATATATGTGTAAAATTATTTTCTTTAAAGTATTTAAATGTTGTTGTTGTTTTTCCTGTGCCTGTATCCGATTTCATTATCACTGTGGATATTAACCATCCCATATTCACAACACATCGAATATCTATATACCGCATGTTTATTGTCTGTTTTGTGATATTTTGTAAATCCGATATCGGTGTATAGGATTTTGTATATTTAATTTCTTTAATGTTTAAAATGGATGTAATTTCATTTATAGATCGGCATGGCACGATATTACTCCATATTCTTTCGTTATTGCTAACATCGATAACATTTATATGATCCAAGGCACAATTACAAAACTGCTTCCACAATGATTTATAATTTAATCCTTTCAATATATCGGTAACCATAAACCATTTTGGATAATCAATACAATATGATATATCATGCTTCAATAATTCATTAATAATTTGCGATGCTTGCTTCTTTGTTATATTATAAATTATATCTGTAATAAAGCACGAATTACATTCTTTTTTGTAAGTAAGTACGATGTTTTTTAGCCATTGTGGGATCGGTTTGATTGTAGAATTAGAAACAATGTTGTATTTTCCACAATTAAAATGCGTACCCGCTCCAATAACCCATTTAGGATTGCCATTGCTGTCCTCATTAAAAACATCAATATTAATGGGGTAAGGATTAATGCTTGAAATAATATCTGCGTCATAAATAAAATAATAATGATATCCTTTGTTTTTTGTTCTAATAGTGTAAGTATCGGGATTTCCGTGCTCATTGATAAGATTTTCCCAATAAAGATTTTTTTTATTATCTTTGTATGTATCTATATCTATAACTATAATATTATTTAATCGTCCCGTAAATACAAGGTTATTACATTTTTTTGTATCATCAAGATAATTAAATGGGGGTTTATTGAAATTAGGTTCCAATGATGTATATTCGCCATTAAAATGATAACCATAAAAATTACGTTTAAGTTTTAAAGACATTATACTGTATAAATATATAATGTCTTTATTCTTTATATCCTTTTAAAATTATTTTCTATTACTTAATGTATAACAATGGACATTAATGATGCTTGGTTGAATAATCCTTATTTAATGACTAATCCTACATGGGAAATACCAATCCCACCCGATAATGATAATGATTATGAACACCATGTTTTAAATCCAATAAAAGAATTTGAATGGAATCCAATCAAAACATGTAAATGCGAGGATTGCGATTATGATGTTCAAAAAGATATGGATAAAATTAAAAAAGAAATTGAGGGAATTAATAATAATATCATCGGTTTATGTGATATATTAAAACAAATCAAATTGGACATCCAAAATAAAAGATCCGCCGATGATATAGTTGATCATAATAGATTATATAAACGCGGACCATACAAAAAAAGGTTTGCGTATGATAAAAATGGTAATATGGTCGATATTGGTTAAATATAATCACACATATAAAATTTACCATCACGAAATTGAATTGGACGGCAGCACCCAGCACCTTTATCTTTATGGGCTGCACATTCCTCTGGGCTTGCATGCGGGGCTAAATGTGGGTTGCATCTAAATATACCACAATTTACCTCTGCCCGATGGACTATAATTTTTATTGTACAATCGTTATATGGACATTTAAATAATATAAATCCCCCGTGTATCTCTTCATATTCGCTCATTGTATATAAATAGATATATAAAATAAATTATTCAATTTTATGAAATGGTGAATCTGGATCACGGGTTACAAATCTAATTATGTATAAATCAACCCTTAGAACATCAGCCCTTAATGCTTCTAATTGATTGATTTGATTTTCGTTAGCATTTATCATATTGACAAGATTAAAAACGCTATACACTCCATCTTCAATTTGTGACATAAAAGTGCCTATTTCATTGTGTGGATTATGTTCTCGATAATATTTAATTTTATTGTGATCGCAATATTTTTGAATATAATATTCTCTTTCAGTCTTTCCTGAAATTAAAACAATGTATGATATGCCATTATTACTGTCTTTAATAAGAACCTCCATTATATACTAATATATATAAAATATTTTCAATTTATATTAATATACAATGGAATGCAAAGGCGATGGCGACTGCTATAATAAATGTTTTTATGAAAATCATCAAGGGCATATTTTTTGTAAGTCTGGGGAATGCGACCATGCATGCCAATTAATAAAGTGTTGCGATGATAATTGTAAAGTATTGTGTCCTAAATATTTATTAAATAGACATGATGGATTATGTCCTATATGTGTTGTTTATAATTATAATAATTGTGTAAAGTGAGAAATTCTCACACGCCTTTTTTTGGCGGGTGAGAAATCTTACTTGTAGTTCAACTAAATGTGAGAAATGGCTTAAAGAATAGCAGTATATGGTATTATATAAGTAAAACAATGTCAATTCTAAATGAAGTATTTGAACAGATCGATAATCTCGATAAAATTATTGATGATAATAAAATTGTATGGTTCTATGCACAACAATTATGTGATTATCTTGAATATTTTAAAAATGTAACAAATACATTAAAAAATATCGTTGATGATGAAAATAAATGTAAGTTTAATAAAATTCTCACACAACAAAAATTGGTGTGTGAGAAATATAATCATCGACATCTATTTGTTAATGAACATGGACTACATCAATTACTATTAGCATCATCGAAACCCAAAGCAAAACAATATGTAAAGGTAATGGGGAATGTTATGAAAGAGATTAGAGAGAAAGGGAAATTTATTCATACCGATCATAAAGGTAAAACTTATAAGGATGAAACGGGAAAGGCGTGTTTTACTAATAATTCGGTAATAAGCGATAAGGATAGTTTATTTTATAAAGTCGATAGTTCTGAATATGAATTAATTGAACGATTATCGGAAGAAATAAACCCAGTGTCATTTCAAAATACTCCCGTTATGTATATGTATGCTACTTCAATTAAAAATTTGCATGATAAAAGAATTATATTGAAAATAGGATATTCAGCAAAATTATATAAGAGAGAAGAGACACACAAAGGTATTAGTGGTTTTAATTGCGATTTAAAACTAATAGGGATTAGACATGTTAATTGTGAACAAGACGAGAGAGACTTTCACGATTATATGAATAAGAATCACGATGATCTAGTTCATAAATTATCCATTGATGGGACAAATAAAAGAGAATGCTATTACCTTGATTATGGAACTAAAATTATAGAAATGTTTAACGAATGGAATATTAACCTTAAAAAGAATAATAGTTCGATTAGTGGTGTCACGCAATTAGAATACGATAATAACAAAGTTCTGTTATCCATACAAGAAAGCAAAGAACGAGAACAAGGATTGAAGGTGCGAGAATTGGAATTAAAGATCGAATATCATAAATTAGTGAATG
>Ga0114962_10001971_pt1 | contig 17501 bp, 8 predicted proteins | sample C_130820_MF_Meta_FD_87017 | JGI IMG/M metagenome (GOLD analysis project Ga0114962, IMG submission 87017) | Freshwater microbial communities from Lake Croche, Canada to study carbon cycling - C_130820_MF_MetaG | ecosystem: Environmental > Aquatic > Freshwater > Lake | place: Lake Croche, Canada...
AATCGGACCTTCAGCATCACAAGCTCTTATGGAGTGGGTACGTTTATGTGCTGAGTCTGTAACAGGTCGTATGGGATATGCTGCGGGTTATAAGAAAAATATTGACCTTGAGATGTTAGACCCTACAGGAGTTGTTGTGGAAAAATGGATTATGGAGGGAAGTTGGTTATCTGACGTTAACTTTGATACATTAGCATATAATACTGACGCAATTGCGAGTATTACGGCAACGATTCGTATGGACCGTTGTATATTAGTGTATTGATTTTTAACTATTAAAATACATCGATTCATTGACAATATTGTGAAATTCCTATATATTTATTTATATGGGAATTTTTTTTTGTAAAATATGTCAAAAAGAATGTGAGGGTTTAAACTCTTTAAGGTCACATTCTATTCAGAAACATAATATTTCTTCAGAACAAATTTATATTGATTATGTTTTAAATGGTGTTAAACCTACTTGTGAATGTGGGTGTGGAAAAACGACAAAATTTTTGTCGGTAGGAAGAGGATATTCTAAATTTATACAATCTCACCACAATAGAGTTCATGGTAAAAATAATTTTCATAAAAATCCCAACACACATCAAAAGGCGATTGAAACTCAAAAGAAAAATTGGAAAGAAGGTAAGTATGTTGGTTGGTGGGAAAATAAAACACCTGAAACATTAGAAAAAATTGAGGGAATTAAAGAAAAATTACGTAATGATAAAGAAAGGGGTAAAAAAATTTCTAAAAAATTAAAAGGAGTTCCTAAAACTGAGATGTCTAAAATAAAAAATTCAAAATCTCAAAAAATAAGATATAAGAATAACCCTAAATTAAAAGAAGATGCGTCCATTAGAAGAATAAAATGGTTAAAATCTAACTTATCTAATAAAAAGAGTAAATTAGAATCCAAATTTGAAACCATTTTAAACCTACTTAATATTAAATACGAATTTCAACACGAGTTTCAAAAAAGGCTATTCGACTTTAAAATTAAAGATAAAAATATACTAATAGAAGTTGACGGAGATTTTTATCACTGCAATCCTAATTCAAAACATTCGGAAGTTTTGTACGAAACACAATCACTTACAAAAAAAAACGATAATTATAAAAATACCTTATGTCAAAACCACGGAATGATATTACTTCGTTATTGGGAAAAAGATATTAATGAAAGACCTGAGTGGATAATATCCGAACTAAAAAAAGAATTATCTTTATAAAAAACTGACTTGTCCTATATTTTATAATAAAAACAATTCAATATGGAACAAGACTTAATTAAAGCGGGAACCGAAGGGTTTAACTTACCTCATGATGTTGTAACCCTACCTTCAGGTGGTATATACTACAAATCTAAAAAGAAATCGATTAAAGTGGGTTATTTAACCGCTAATGACGAAAACATCTTAATAGGTGCCGCTCAAAACGCAAATACTAATATCATTTTAACATTACTTAGAAGTAAAATTTATGAAAGTGAATTAAGACCTGAAGAACTTTTAAATGGTGATGTTGAGGCAATCATGATTTATTTGAGAAATACTTCTTTTGGCCCTGAATACAACATTAATTTGGTTGACCCTAAAACAGGTAAATCATTTGTTGCAACCGTCATTTTAGATGAGTTAAACATTAGACAAACACAAACCAAACCTGATGAAAATGGTTTATTTTTAACAACATTACCTAAGACAGGCTCAACGGTTAAGTTAAAGCCGTTAACTTACTCTGAAATTTTGGAGTTAGGTAAATTAGGAGAACAATATCCCGCAGGACGAGTTGCCCCAACAGTGACGTGGAGATTAAATAAACAAATTCAAGAGGTCGATGGAATTACTGACAAAGGACAAATTGCGGTATTCATTGAGTCCCTACCAATTATGGATTCTAAATTTATCCGTAACTTCATGAGAGATAACGAACCGTCATTAGACCTAAGAAAAACAACATACGCCCCGTCAGGAGAACTGGTATCTTTCGAGATAACCTTTGGGGTGGAGTTCTTTCGGCCTTTCTTCTAACTACCGACAATACCTCATCGAGGAATATTATCTAATGGCGAAATTTCTTAGAACCTCATATTCCGATTTTTATCGTATGCCAACATACGAAAGAAAATTCCTTATCGAAAAAATCATTGAACATAACACACCCAAAAATTAACATAAAAAATGGGTGTGTTATGTATTTATAGTAAAACAAGTTAAATGGCTGATAGTGGTAGTACAATAAGTGAGATTAAATCGTATACTCAAAGTTTAATGGACCAATTTAAAGATGCGTTCCTAACTAATTTTGACGTTTCTTCAATAAAAAAAACACTTGGGGAAGTTGAGGAAGGGGCAACGTCTGTTGCACATATTTTTGGTCAGGGTCGTGAACAAATAACTGCGATTAAAGCGGCTATGGCCGAAGCCGTTACAAGTGTTACTCTTTTAGGGGGTAATTTCCAAAGCATTCTTGATATACAAAAAGACATTAGTAAAGTTTTAGGTACAAACTTAATTTTAAATTCACAATCTTACGAAAAACTTTATGCTACCGCTCAAGTAACAGGTCAAGGAGCTGATTCATTAACCAAAAATTTTAAAGACGCAGGATACTCTGTATACGCAATTGGTGACCAAATGCAAAAAGTTATGGATGTCTCAAGGTCAATTGGGGTTAATGGTGTCCAAGTATCAAAACAAGTTGTTGAGAATATGGGCGCAATGAATCAATACAACTTCCAAGGAGGTGTTGAGGGAATGGCTAAGATGGCGGCACAAGCGGTTAATTTAAGAGTTGATATGAAATCCACTCTTGAGTTGGCAAATAAAATGTTTGACCCTGAACAAGCTATTAATATGTCTGCGGCGATGCAAAGATTAGGTGTTGCTCAAGGTGATTTATTGGACCCGTTAAAGATGATGGATTTAGCTCAAAATGACCCTGCCGAACTTCAAAACCAAATTGCGGAGATGTCGAAATCATTTACAAGATTGAAAGCTGACGGAACAGGATTTGAAATCCTACCTGGGGAGAAAAGAAGGATGATGGAAATCTCCAAAGAACTGTTTGGTAATACCGAACAATTGGGTAAAATGGCTTTGGCTGCGGGAGATTTAGATTTGAAAATGAGTAAGATTAAATTTTCTGATGGTGTAACCGATGAATCGACTCAAAAGTTAATTGCTAATATGGCCGAAATGGGTGAGGGTGGTGAATATAAGGTGACCTATACCGATGCGAAAGGAGATGCTCAAACTAAGAATGTAACCGAACTTAATGAAAGTGATGTTAAAGCGATTACTGAGGCGTCTCAAAAAGCACCAAAAACTATGGAAGATTTGGCGAAAGACCAATTAACCACTCAAAAATTAATGCTGGCAAGTATTGATTCGTTAAAAAATAGAACAGGACTTGGTTTATCGGGGACTAAATCAGTAACAATGGCAGAAAATGCCGCAAGGGAAGTTTCAGGTGTAATACCAAAAATGGCCTCAGGTAAAAACCTATCTGTTAAAGGTATTAGGGAAAATCTTGGTGGAGGTTTAGATAATTTTATTAAAGCCGTTGGTGATGGAAAGGGAATGGAAGGTTTAATGAGCGCGGCATCAGGAACCGCAACATACTTAGAAACCACTCTTCATGAGGCATGGGTGAACACAAAAACCGCTATTGATGATTTGTCAAAGTCCACTAATCCACTCATCCAGATAATGGGGGATGTTGTGAAAAAAGCGGGAGGTGCGGTTATGGAACATGAAAAGATAACCCCAACCAAAGATTTCATTAAATTTCCTGGGGAGACTGTTAAACCATTGGAGATTGATACTATTTTAGGAATGACCAAAGGAAAAGAAGTTCTTGAAAATATGGGACCAAATAGAGGAGGGTCCTCAATGAGTACCCCAAGAGGAAAAGAACTTCTTGAAAATATGGTATCAAATAGTGGAGCCTCATCAATGAGTACATCAAACATTAAAATGGATGACGTTAATGTTAAGTTATCTATTGATATAACAGGTACTGATAAATTGAAGCCTGAAGATTTAAAAATTCTTTTTGAGACTAATCAAACTTTGAAACAATCAATAGTTGCGACCGTTCAAAACGCTTTAAGTAACGCAAATGGTTCAAACGGTTCAAATCCAATTGAGGCGAGAAAACAGATGGCTAAATTAGCAAATATCGGATAAAAATAGATATAAACTCTATTTATAAAAAAACATAATACATGACAGGGAGTACTTTATCTTTTGTATCGACATCAAGTTTTAGAAACAGTTTGATGGCCAAAAATTTGGCAAAATATACCGTGCCAGGAGCTTACACCCCACCATCAGGGTCATTGAACTATGAAATATCCCAAACTGTTTCAAATGTTATTGATTCTCCCGATACTTTAATTAGTCAAGACCCTTATGCCCAACAACTATACCCGTTAAATGAATACGGTCCAAATGGAGGGTACAATTTAAATATTACTTATAATAACCCACCATTACCTGTTAATTCAAATCAAGGGGAATATAGTCCTAACGATACCGCATTAGATTTAGTTAATGAGTTTTTTATTGATGCAGCATTTATTGAAAACATTTACGGACCTGAAGGAGGGTTTAAAGATATGGTTGTTATTGACAGTATTCAAAATAACAACAAACTTTATTTACCCTATGACCAATTTACCGCATCATTTTATTCACCATTTGAAATATTAACATCGACAAATCCTGTTGGTAGTAATGGTCCTTTATCACAAGATTCATATTTGGCTAAAATAGGTGCTCAAAGTTTAAAATACGCTTTTGAAGAAAGGGTTGCACTTGAAATTTATCAACACACAGTTGGTGCGGTTAATTTACAAGCCTTACAAGACCCTTTTGAAATTAGTTTATTACTTTCAGGACAACAACCTTTAATTTATAAAAATTGGAGAATTACAGTACCCGAAAATCCGATACTTGCTGCGGTTGATTTAGCGACAAGATTGGCGGGGGCGTATTGGCCCGTATCACCAATTCCTGGAGATTACTTTAATGAAAACGAACTTAATGGTGGTCAATCATTACAGACATCAACCGCGTTAAATGTAGTTAATCAATTAACGGGTGGGTTTTTGGGTCCAATATTAAACAAGACAAGAAATCCTTCACAAATATTTTTAGCCAATACAGGTAACGGACAAAGGTCCGCATTATTTGCGAACATTAATTATAATAGATATCAACCAGGTTACGATAAAAGTTATGGTGGTTTATTGGGTGTTGGACAAGCAATTGTTAATTTAGTCGTTAATTTAATTAACCCTAATAATGGTACTCTTATTGGGGGTTATTATGTTGGTAGTAAAAATGCCGAACCGTCTACAATTACTTCACCACCAAACCAAGTTCCTGTTGACCCATTTGGAAAACAACAACAAACACCTGTTTATGGACCATCCGAATTAGGTATTCTTTATGAAGGAAATGAAACCAAATTAAACTTTGGATTAGCGGGTAAATCATCAAGTGATGGTGGAGGAATTGGTGGTCAATTTGTTTGGACATCACCTAAATACAAAGGTAATGCTGGATTTCACGCAACACCTGGGGGAGGTTCGGGAAGTATGGACCAAGAGTTTAATCAAATTAGCTCAGGGTACCAAAAAGGCGAGTCCACAAATATCACATTTAAAGAGTCATCAATACTTGACCAAACACAAAGAATTATTGATTCTGCCGATAATGTTACGGGTATTAACCGATTAAAACATGTTGGTAACGCCATGAACCAAGTTAGTAAAGTATTCCATGACGGATATAAAGAAATGACTAAGGGTTCTCAAGTGGTTTCATATACCGACAATACAACAGGAGGTGAAGTTGGAATTGAATACTGTAGAGTATTTGCTAAGGACACACCATACTATACTTATAATGATTTACAAAAGACTGACGGTATTACAACATCGGGAAGAAGATTTACTAATTCTGTATTTGACAATACGTTCAACTTAAACATTGCTCCGTTAAAAAATCCTGGGTCGACAAATATTGTTCCTGACGATGAAAACGGAAGAGGTGGATATGCCAAAAAATATATGTTCTCAATTGAGAATTTAGCTTGGAGAACATCAAGTAGACCAGGGTTCACTTATGACGAATTACCTGTTTGTGAAAAAGGTCCAAATGGAGGAAGAGTTATGTGGTTCCCACCATATGATATTAAATTTAATGAGTCGAGTACACCATCATTTCAGGGGACTGATTTCTTAGGTAGACCCGAACCAATTTACACATATAAAAGTACTTCAAGAACAGGAACCTTATCTTGGAAGATGATTGTTGACCACCCATCGGTAATGAATATTGTTGCTGAAAAAAAATTAAAAGGTCAAAACAAAGAAAAAGTAACATCAATCATGGATTCGTTTTTTGCGGGGTGTGTTAAATTTGATATCTATGAATTGGCTAAGAAATATAATACAATTAAGGCGGCAGATTTATTTACATACCAACAAATATTAAATAACCCAAGATTAACTGACGAAGAATTGGCGGGAATCAATAAATCAATTCCTAAGGCAAATACTGATGTGACGGGAGATAATGCAAATACAAATACCACAACCGCAACAACTGACGACACTTCAGGTGCGGAGTTTGAAAATAAATATTTAGATTTCGCCTTCTATTTTGAAAACGATATTCCTGGTAAAAGTCCTAGTACAACAACTTCGGTTGAATACCAAGGAATTTATAACGATTATACCAAAGAAGACAACATTAAAAAATATGTTAGCGTCTCAACGGATATATTTAACACAGGTGATAAAGAGGCCAATGTTGAACAATTCTTTAATAGTGTGGTAATAAGTAATTTTAATACATTTAGTAAAGGATTTGTGAAAGATGCCGTTAAATTATTGACGGATAACCCTAAAGGAACAATTACTGTTACAATGGAAGGGTCGGCCTCTGCGGTCGCATCTGTTGATTATAACAAAGCGTTATCGGATAGAAGAATTGACTCAATAAAAAACTTTTTTAGAACTTATAGTGATGGAGGAGTATCGTTAGGGACATTTATGAAGGAGGGTGAGGTTAGGTTTATTATTAAATCTGCGGGAGGTACGGGTGAAAACACCGTCATTCCTAAAGCAGGATATGTTGAGGTCGCATCAGGAGCAACAACGGCAACAAGTACAGGAACAACTACAGGGTTTGATGTCGATTGTCGGGTAAATCAAAAAGATAAATCGGGTAAAGTAACCTCAAATTCTCAAATATATTCGGTAAGTGCCATGGCTTGTAGACGAGTTAGAGTTGCGACAATCGCAGTATCCATCCCTCCTAAACCTGTTACACCACCTGTAGACCCAGTTAAAGAAATTAAAGAAGTTAAGACGGTAAATGTAGACATACCAAGACCTGCACCAACAGTTGATACAATTAAGAAAATTAAGGAAGGAATTACTAAAAAAATATTAAGAGGACTTTTATCTGAGTGTGACTACTTTGAGGTTATTAAACAAGAGGCACCAATGGTCTACGACTCATTTAAAGAGAAGATTAAGTACTTTAACCCTGCGTTCCACTCAACTACACCTGAAGGATTAAACGCTCGTCTAACGTTTTTAAATCAGTGTGTTAGACCTGGAGAAACAATACCAACAATTGGTACTGATGGTAAACCAAAATATAATGATGCGGTTAATACATCATTCGGGGCACCACCCGTTTTAATACTAAGATTAGGTGACTTTGTTAATAGTAAGATTATCCCAACATCATTAGGGATAACTTATGACCCTTTAGTTTATGATATGAATCCTGAAGGTATTGGGGTTCAACCGATGATTGCCATTATATCAATGAATTTTAACATAATTGGTGGTATGGGGTTAAAAGAACCTGTTGAAAGATTACAAAACGCTTTATCATTTAATTACTATGCAAATACTGAAATTTATGATGAAAGGTCAGTTTGGACTGAAGATACTTCCGCATTAGACAAAAGTGTTGTTGACGCTATTTTAGCGTCTCAGACTCTTGCAACTGTTGCCAATGTAGATAATCCTCCAACAAATAATGGTGGTACCACAATTGGTGAAATTATCACAAATATTCCTGTACCTAGTGGACAAACAGGAGAAATAGGATATCAAAAAATTATGGATAGTTTATTAACCGAGACTAAAAATTATTTTGAATTACTTACTAATAAATTAGAAAGTGTTAACTCAAGTTATAATTACGGTGTTGTACAAATGTTAAATTCAAAACGAAACTATAATGAAGGTGTTGCAAGCGGAGGTACAGTTAATCCCGTTGCGAGAGCGGTGAAAATATATGGTAAATCAAATTATACAGAAAAGGATACTGATTTAATTAAAAAACAATTTACTGACGCAATTGCTGCAATAAACGGTACTAATAACCCAATCATTAAAGGTTTATTAAAAAACTTTGACCCAAACTCAAAGGCAATCAGAGACGTTAGGACTAATATGGTTGATTATATTAATAATTTAGAGACAACATTTTCAAATGGAATTACCACAACTATGCAAGAAGTGGTGGTTTTTGAACAAAACTATGTTCAGATAATTAGAAAAATTAATTTGGTTACGAATTTAACTGACGGTAAACTTTTAGATACTAATACACCCAGAATTTATAATTTGTCGGGAACAACCCAAGTTAGCGAATCAAGTAAAACGGGAACTAATATACCTGACACAACCTACAGAGAATTAGTATATGATTTCCAATCACTAAATGCTGCGACCACTAAATTTAACGATTTATTAGGTAGTGATGACTATCAAATAGCATTTAAAGGTGACCCATATCGTGGGGGTGACTTTAAGGTATTGAATCAGGATAAGTTCCCATCAGTTCCTGGGAATTACGATAAAACTTTTTTCTTTCTTATGGCAAGAATCCTTTCCGATAAAAATAAAAAAGATGAATTTATTAACTATGTGATTAAAGGTGATTTAACAACATTAAAAGACCCTGTAAACTTAAAAAATAAATTTGAAAAAATTGTTAATGATTTATCTGACGATTATAAATCAGAATTAAAAGATGAAGAAAAAATGTTCACAAAATTAAAAAAATCTTCAGATTATAAAAAATTAACTGACGGTATTGGGGAAACCATGTATCCTAAAGGCAAGACAAGAAAATTCGCTTATACGACTATTCCATTAACCGATGCCAATAAAGTTAAAGAACAATCAGGTTGGATAAGTGATTTATATAAAACTGTTAATATAAAACCTGAAGATAAAAAGACTTATCTTGGAAAAATTAAATTTGATTAATCATGGCGAAACAAAATTATAACCGATATAGTAATTTTATTCTTGATGGTCAACAAACGGTTGTACCATATATTACAATACCGACAAAATCTACCGATAAAAGGTACATATATAAAGTCGGACAATCAAGAATGGATAAAGTCTCCCAACAATATTATGGTTCCGCGACTTTTGGATGGTTAATTATGCAAGGTAATCCGACATACGGAGGACAAGAATGGAATATTCCTGACGGTGCTATCTTGACAATTCCATTTCCTTTAGTAGCTTCTTTACAGGACTATAAAAATCAATTAGACAATCATTTCTTCTATTATGGTAGATAAACCAGAAAATATATTGGTCGAACTCGACTATAACAACATTATCATAGTTGACCCGAACAAACTTATTGATGAGCATGGAGTTGCCTCAGAGAGACATGTGAGACAGGAAGACTTAGTAATGTATGCTAACTTAGAATGTAAAGTAATACCAAGAACTAAATTATCTTTGGGTACCGCAAGTAACGACGCAATCCAAACAATTTCGGTCGCGTCAATGAATTTTTTAAAGCCAGGTGGAAAAACCTTTTTAGATAATGAGTATACGGATGAATTCACGGGAAAAGATGCTATTCAAGGAAAAGGGGTTAATCAACCAAAACAAGAATCAGTTACAAATCCTAAAAATGATGCTGATTACTATATCAGACAAACGATTAATTCGGGAGGTAAACCTGGCGCGACTGATAATGGATTATTAGGTATTACCAATATTACAATCAAACAAAACACTTCATTTATGTCAACCATCAATATACAAATGGAAGACGTAAAAGGTAGGGCATTATTTGAAGGTGGAGATAATTCCCCTTATGCGGCGTTTTTTAATTTACCTTATCCGTTATTTTATTTAACGATAAAAGGATATTACGGTAAGGCGGTTAGATTACCGATAATGTTAAAAGATTTTACTTCAAGATATAACACTAGTTCTGGAAACTTTCATATTGATTTAGTTTTTTATACTTACAAGTATACAATTCTAAGTGAAATTTCTATGGGGTATCTGATTGCCGCTCCACACATGTACAAATCAAGGGTTAAGATACAAACAACAAGTGGTAATGCTAGCCAATTCTCAAATGTTGATGATACCATCTATGAGAGAGGTTATCAGAAAGTTAAAGAGATGTATAGTGAATACAAAACAAAAGGGTTAATCCCTGACGATTTTCCTGAACTTACTCTTGTCCAAATGCAAAATAGAATTGAAAACTTTGTTAAAAATATTTTAGACACATTTAGTAAACAAAATTTGGACCCAATAAGTAATATTGATGATTATCAAAAACAAATAATTGCCTATGGGAAAGAGGTTTATTATGCGGCTGGAGCGTCTTGGTTTGATAAGTATATGGACAAAAAAAGTTACTTTGTTTTAAAGAAAGACACGGTACTATCTAGTGGAATTAGTTTAACTAATAGTGAGACTAAAATCTATAGTTTTAGACCTGAATTTGACACACCTACAAAACAAAGTGTTGCTATTTCGGAATTGAAAGGAATTATTAAGCAACAAAATACATTATTAAATAATAATAAATCTGTTGGAGCCGATGGTTCTTATACAATTGATAAAACCTCAAAACCATGTAAAATAGTTTGTAATATTGATTACAGTGATTTTCCAATAGAGATTACATCAGATGATGTTGATTTAGTAACAACTTTTAAAGAAAAAAATAAAGATAAAGAACCTACAAAGCTTGAATTAACTGATTTACGAGCAGAATTAGAAAAGAATAAAATATTTAATTCGGGTAAAATGATTGAACGTGATGGTAAACAACAACCAATCTACGTGTATCACGTTTTTGAAGGAAATAAACGATTTGTTGACAAACTTGATAAATTATCTAAAGAGTTAAAGGAAAAACGACAACAAATTGAGACTGAGTTAACCGATGCGTTATCCAAACTATTACAAAGTAACAAAAGCGGAATTGGGTTTATCCCAAACATAAGAAATGTTTTAGCGGTTATTTTTGCTAATGGTGAAGCGTTTTTAAGATTGATGGATGATGTTCACACTAGTGCTTGGGACCAAAGAGATAACAAATATCGAAAAGAAGTTATTTTTGACAAACAAGTTGCGGGGGCCTCGGCAGATAATCTTTCCTCGGGAGATAGTTCTAAAGAACCTGTATATCCATGGCCTCAATTAATCGTTGAAACATCAGGTGAAGACGGTCAAGAAAAATATGAAATAACATACCCTGGTGACCCAAAAATTATTAATAGAAGTAAGGGATATCTATTTAATGTTTGGCCCGAAATTGAATTTGTTGAAGAATTTATTAAAGGTTTTACTGAAAGAACGTTACCACCTGCCGACCCAACGGCCAATACCAACGAATTAACTCAAACCCAAAGAGTATCATTAGACGCAATTGAATTTCCGATTGGAAATTGGGTTTACGGTAATAAAGAAGAGGTTAAATTCTTTTTTGAAATTTACGAAAGGATTATGTTAACCTCGTACTATTCTAGACTTTCGAGAAGTAATAACTTTGTGTCGGACGCAGATAAACTTACTAATCTAATTGCGGAATCGGAAAACAACAATATTGTTAAAAGTTTATCAAACGACAACCCGTTCATTATTCAAAAACTAAGAGAGTATGGGTTTAATGCAACTAATTTTACAACAATCCTAAGACAATTTTCAAATAGTGGGTTAGGAGAAAGTTGGCAAAATTATATTAGAGGAATTTATAATACTCCATACATTAAAAATTATGTTACTAATGGAGGTTTTGAGTTTATTAACGCCAATATTTTAAATAGTCCTGAATCACAACCATCAGTTTCATTACCTAATGAGGTTGCTATGTCAGAATATATTACAGGTTCAACAACGTCAAATAAATTTGATTTAGGTGATACTTTTCCATTTACTAATAAGAATTGGGATAAAAAATATTTGGCGAATGGTACAACAATTTTAGACGCCAACGGAACACTTAATACTACAAAAGTTTTAAAATATAATCCAAATATCAAGTTAATTACTAGTTTTATTACGACAAACACACCTAATAGTATTCGACCAATAACTAACTTTGTTTATTTATCAGGACAAACACCAAATGTTATTAATTCAACGGATTTAAAGACATGGTATCAAAATAGAACATTTGAAACTCAATTGATTACTGAAGGAAATGTTAGATATTTTAACTATAGTGGGGAGGTTAGCGATAACCAAACTACCTCAATAATGAATACACCATATTTTATCAACTCAATTCAAGAGGGGGTTAAAAATTTCAGAAATAATGATGAACATCCATTCATCGCTTCAGCATATCTTTTTATTAATAGTTTACCATTGGCGACAATGAGGGAAAAGTTTAAAACTTACGATAACAATACTGCAACTGATTTAGATTATATTTTTGCGGCTCTTAAGAAATTTGGTGCGGTGCATAAACTACCTTATGCGTGGATATTAAAGTTTGGTTCAATTTGGCATAGATATAAAACATATATTGAAAAAAATATTGATATATTAGACACCTCTTGGTCAGGGTTTAGTTATACAACCAATTTTGACCCTGTAACAAGTGCGAATACTCGAAATTATGGATTAATTATTAATGGTTCACCAATTGATATTGTATTACAAAAAGACACCATTATTGGCTCTGAAATTTCTACTTTAATAAATACAGGATTTTATCCCAAGTTGATAAACGACTTCAATGTGTTTTGTCAAGGGTATGAAGTTTTTTCGGGATATACTGATAGTGCAATACAATCAGGGATAACCTCAGGAGTTTCAATTAATTACGTTGATGATGCGATTATTAATCTTGCTGAAGGATTTGACCCAGCAATACCGTTAAGAGATTTAAGAATAATTCCTTGGTCGGTTAGTGTTGACACTCCTGACACAAAGTTTACCTATTTAATGCCATCTCAAGGGTCCCTTTTAAATCAAACAAAAAATGAATGTTTTAAACCAAGTGGGTCGTCATACGAAATGAAATTTGAGGTGAACTCAAATCAAGCAATGTATGATGGGTCTGTTAGATTATTTTGGGGAGCACCAAATTACGGGTATTTTGATAACTCAAAACTTAAAAAACCTTCACCGTTTGATTACATGAAACACATTTTTTCAGGACAAAGTCAACAAGAAAATTTTTCAATAAACGGGGTGACAAATGATTACTCACAAATGAGTGAAATGTTATCTGTGTTTGAAAAAGACGTGTTAGACGGATTTGAAACAGAGTTTTTGAATTTTTCGAAGTCGGTATATGACTATACCCCTGGCGAGTCAGGTAGTCCAGGGACTGAAACAGAAAAAACATTTAAAAATTTCCAAATGATGTTTAGGAGTTTATTAAAAGTTCCAAAAGTAACGGGGGATACAGGTTCTAACATTGTTACAAAAATACAAGATTCACAAGTAGGTAATGTAACTAATATTTTAAGACAATTTTTAAATTACGATGTGGTGTTTAAGTATGGTAATCCGTCTTTATATGATAAAAAATTATTTTATACGTTCTCAACATTACCGTTAACCGACCCTTATGATTGGGAATATTATACTGTTATGACACCTAATGCCATACCGACTAATGGTGGGGGAGTGTCACTAATAACGTCTAAAACAAACTACCCTAACGAATGGTCAACATTATACACTTATGTGGGATTTTCAGAAATACCTGAGTTAGTTTATGGCGACAATGGTTCTTATATTACAGATTTCTTTGTTGATTTGAATGTGGCGTTTACCGTTGATAATATTAAATTATTTGCCACAGTAATAAAAATATATGCGACTCAGAAGTTAAACCAATTCCAAAGTAATCCGATTGCCCCACCTGAGCCCCCCATATCATCACCAAGTCAGGTGATTTCTACAACATCTCTTTTAAGTGGGGACACTATAACAGTTAGAAAAGTCGGACCTCAAAGAACCGCATACTTATCAAATAGTGCTGGAATTATATTATATGAAGGACTACCATTAAGCGGACCCCCAACAACTGGTACCACCCAATCATTAATTAATGAAACAATTATTGCGTTTTTTGGTTCATTGGCGACTACTCCAACACAACAACAATATATTGTAAAAACAGTATTTGTCCCTCAAGATGAATATCCACAAGTACCGAGCCCTACTAATAAGTCGGGACAAGGAGCGTTTTATAAAGCGATGACAAATTATCTATTAGACATTAATAATTTCCAAGCAAAAATTATTAATAATTTGATGCCTAAGTTACATGGGTCTTTACCAGCGACAACGATTGGTACCGAAGGTCAAGTAGAATCTGAATTACAAGGAAATCAACCTAAAGTTGAATTATGGGAAACATTTAAAGCGTTAAATGATAAATGGATATCTGGAAATGATTTTAAAACAAAAACATTATTTGAAGACGTTTTATTATTAGATAGGGCAAGTAGAAATATTGGTGAAAAAGTTTTGGTGGATGTTTATATGTTAAAAGACTCATTGAAAAATATTAATACTAAGAACACCATGTTAGGGTATGTCCAAACTATTCTACAAGAAAATCATTTTGTAGTTATGAATATACCATCTTACGTTAATTTTTATAATGTACAAGATGCGGTTAAAAATCCCGTACCAAGAATAGAGGGTACCACGGAATTCGCGAATACATTATTTGGAACATTTTTAAATGTTGATTATAGAGATTCATCGTCAAAAATGGTTTGTTTTTATGCGGGTAAACCAAGTGAACAATTAGATTTAAAAAATAATGTTGATTATCGTTATAGAAATGACGCGTTTGATTTACGTAGAGCCAGTGATAACCCATTAGTTGAAAATCAAGTAGGTAAAAAAGATTGGGACAAATCTAATAAGGTTGTTGGATTTAATGTTGATATTGGACCACAAAACCAACAGATATTCAAAAGTTTCCAAGTAGACCAAAGTGCTGGTAAGGCAACTGCGGAAGGGTTGGAAGTATTAAATCAGATGGCAAACCAAGGTGGAGGTAGAAAAGGAGCGACACAAAGTACATCTTTATATAATTTGTATAAAAATAGAAGTTACGGTTGTCAGATTACTATGATGGGGAATGCCATGATACAACCAACCATGTATTTTAATTTAAGACATGTACCAATGTTTAGTGGTCCTTACATGATATTAAGTGTTGACCATAGTATTACTCCAGGAAATTTTGAAACAGTTATTACAGGGGTTAGACAACCTATCGCATCATTACCTAAAGTCGACGCTTATTTACAATCACTTAAAACTAACTTATTACAAACAATAATTGAAAAAAATAAAGAGGAGAAAAAACAAGTAACTAAAGATGCGAAAGGAAATGTCATTTCCCAACAAAATAAAGTTATTTCTAACGCTAATGGGGGTAAAGAAGTAACTCAAACCCAGGCTTGTACTCCTGCATCGAAATATGATAGATATATACCAATAACCCCCCAAAGTTATAAAGTAACCTTTAAGGAGGCGATGAGTACGATTGAATTGATGAGGAAATCTGGAGGTATTGTTGATGATGGTAAATTAAAATACGCGGTTTTTGCGGCATTGTATTTAGAGTCAGCAACATCAACAGGGTTAGAATCATATGAAAATAATTTTGCAGGAATTGATTTATCAAGTAGTTGGGTAACGTCTAAAAAGCATTTTGAAGGAAATCCAAATTATTTTTGTTTAAAATCTGACACAACAACTTTACCTTACGCAGTGTTTGACGATTTAAATAATAATGTTACACTTCTATTGGAAAGATGGAAAAATAGTATGATATTTCTACCTAACGTGTCCGCAAAAGAAATTACTAAATTTTGGATATTATATTTTGGGGCAAACCAAAATCCTGTGAACGTGTATTCTCAGATGGACCCAACACAATTATCTAATATTGAGTCTAAAGTACAAAAGTCTTTGGATATTTGGAATGCAATCCCATCACCAAGCTCAACTCCTACACCAACACCTACACCAACTCCTACACCAACACCAACACCATAAAACTAAGATAGAAATAATATTTTATCTTTTTGATATATTTATATAAAAAAGAAATTATGAACACAAAATTAATTTTAGATAACTACTTAGGTAAAAATACTCGACACACCGAAAAAGATTTGGGTGACGGTAATAAGCAAGTTTGTGACTTAGATACAGGAGATTGTTATACAATCAGAATGAAAGACGGTCTAATCGAAAGAGTGGACAACACCATGTCTAAAAATAAAAAAATCCAAGTTGAAACAACTACTGGAGTAAAACAATTATTAAATGGATAAGAAAATGAAAATAGACGTAAAAATCTTAAATGAAGTAATGAGATATAAGAGTATTAACAATTATATTACTGAACAAGATGCTGCCTTACCACCTCCTCCTGATGCAGGTGCGGTCCCACCTCCTGATGCAGGTGCGGTCCCACCACCTCCTCCTGATGCAGGTGCGGTCCCACCACCTCCTCCTGATGCGGGAGCTGGAGTACCACCTGAATCTGTGGACATTTCATCTGACCCTGATGTTGAAAAACTTGGTGATGAAAAGAAAGAGAAAAAAGAACTTGAGATAACGGACTTGGTTAAATCACAACAAAATGTTGAGAAAAAACAAGAGGAATACTTTAACAATTTATTTAAACACCTTGAAGGATTGGAAAGTAAGCTTTCTGATATGGATTCAATTATGAATAAATTAAATGACCTTGAAACTAAGATTGAAAAATATAGAGTAAAGACTCCTGAAGAAAAATTAGAATTAAGAAGTTTGGATTCAGGTCCATTCAACCAAAAACTAACAGATTTCTTTGAGGATAAACAAGAAGATATGGAAAAGACAGGAAAAAATGAGTATATTTTAACCAAAGACGATGTTGAAGCATATTCTCCTGGTGATATTAAAAAAAGTTTTAGAGACTTCGGAAACACAGACACCGATATCGACACTTTTTCGAAACTAAAGTAAATTAACGGTCTTAACTGACCGTTTTTTTCTTTAAATTATTTGACAAAACAAAGGCTGACACTTATACTTAGTAAACAATTAAAACTTAAATTATATGGCGACAAACAATTCCCTAGATTCGGTACTAGCACAGTACGAACAATCAAAACAAGGTGGTTATACTTCCACTTCAAAAATATCTCAAGAAGATAGA
>Ga0114962_10001975_pt1 | contig 17498 bp, 13 predicted proteins | sample C_130820_MF_Meta_FD_87017 | JGI IMG/M metagenome (GOLD analysis project Ga0114962, IMG submission 87017) | Freshwater microbial communities from Lake Croche, Canada to study carbon cycling - C_130820_MF_MetaG | ecosystem: Environmental > Aquatic > Freshwater > Lake | place: Lake Croche, Canada...
TGCGCAGAGACGTGATTTTACTATTAATGCTATGAGTTATTGTCCCATAAATTATAAACTATATGATTATTTTAATGGCTTGGATGATTTAGATCGTGGTGTAGTAAGATTTATTGGAAATCCTGAGCAAAGAATAAAGGAAGATTATTTAAGAATTTTAAGATATTTTAGATTTCTTGGTTGTTATGGTATAGGTGAGGTCGAGCAGAAATCGTTTAATGCTTGCATAGAAAATAAAAGTTATATCAATAAATTATCTGCAGAAAGGAAATGGCAAGAGTTCGCTAAAATACTACAGCTTCAGGATAGTTTATATGTTATATCTTTAATGAATGATTTTGCTATTCTCAAGGAATTAATTAGTGATTTAAGGCCTAATTTTCTTAAAATTTATAAAAATTTATTAGATTTAGAAACTGCTTATGGAAGTGAAATTAATTATCTAATTAAGCTATTTATTTTGGTTAATAGTGATGATAAAGAGTCATTAAATCATATTATAAATACTTTAAAATTAACTAATAAACAAAAAAAATATTTATTAGCTATGCAAGCTACTATTCCATCGTTAAAGAGTATTAAACTTTTAACTTTAGCTTATAAAAATGGCAAGGAATTAGCATTTGCAGCATTAGTTTTTTATTTAGCTAGTATTAATATTCCAGTAGCAGATGCGTTAATGAAAATAAATCAGCTAGATGATCTTGTAATAAAAAAACTACCTGTCTCAGGTAAAGATATAATGACTACTCTGCAGGTAAAACAAAGTCCAAAAATAGGTAAGTTATTGCAAATTGCAGAAGAATACTGGTTGGAAGGCAACTGTATTCCTACAAAAAATGATTTACTCACTATGCTTGGTTATTTCATTAATACATAGCTTCCTGGAGCTTTTTCTATACGATATTTTTCCACATTAGTTGGAGAAGTTAGCTCTCCAGAATAAGTTTTAAGCCATTCTATCCAATTAGGCCACCATGAACCATCATATTTTGTTGCATGATTCAACCATTTAGTGCTATCTACATTATTGCAATCATCGTTGACCCAGTAATGATACTTCTTCTTGTTAGGCGGGTTAACTACTCCTGCTACGTGTCCCGAGCCTGATAAAACAAATTTTATTTTATTTCCAATTAATTTAGTTGCTTTAAATGTTGCTTTCCAAGGAGCTATATGATCATCAAAGGCCGCAAGAAAATAACATGGAATTTTAATTTTTCCTAAATCTATAGGAGTATTTGCTACTTTTAATTTATTAGGCTTACATAGGTTATTTTCTAGATACATATTTCTTAAATAAAAGCTATGCATTTTTGCTGGTAATCTTGTCGAATCTGCATTCCAATATAAAATATCAAAAGGTATTGGCTCTTTTCCTAACAGATAGTTATTAATAAAGAACGACCAGATCATGTCGTTAGATCTTAATAAACTAAATGTCGTGCTCATATAATTTCCATCATAATAGCCATCTTCTAACATTTTTTCTTCTATTTTTTGTAATTGATCATCATCAATAAAAACCAAGATATCCCCTGAATCTTTAAAATCTAATAAAGTTGCAAGCAAAGTTGCTGATTTTACTGTAGTGTCTTCTTTATTAGTTAAATATGCCTGAGTTATACATGCTAAGGTCCCACCTAAGCAGTATCCAAATAGGTTAACATGCTTTTTGTTTGTAATTTTTTTAATAAAATTAATTGCTTCAATTGGTCCTTCTAGCATGTAGTTATCAAAAGATTTACTACTAAGCTTTGCATCTGGATTGATCCATGAAATAAGAAAAACTTCATAGCCATTAGCTAATATCCATTTTATGAATGAATCTTGTTCTGTTAAATCAAGTATATAATATTTGTTAATCCAAGGAGGAATTACTAGTAGAGGAATTGAGTAAGTTTTTTCTGTAATAGGAGTGTAGTGAATTAGTTGCATTAGATCATTTTGATAAATCACATAGCCTTTAGTATTTGCAATGTTTTTACCTATTTCAAAATTAGAATTTTTTGTTCTATTTATATCAAATATATGTTTGCTATTATCAAGGTCTTCAATAAAATTATCCAAACCTTTCAATAAATTTTCACCATATGAATCAATAGTTTCTTTTAATACTGTTGGGTTAGTATAAATAAAATTAGAAGGTGCTAATGCATTTGTTATTTGTTTTATGAAAAAATTAGCTCGGAGTTTAGCTTTGCTTTCCACATTAATATTAGTTAATACACTATTTAGCCATTCTGAATTCATTAGGTATGTTTGTTGTATAATGTTGAAGAAAAAGTTTTTATCCCAAGATTCATCACGAAATCTTTTGTCTTTTTTAGATGGTTGATAAATAGACTTTGGGTTTTCTCCTACTATTTTTTTTAGACTATAGTTTAGCAATTCTATAGAGTTTTTAATATATTTTGCTTGTAAATTAATCAATTGTTGAGGATCGGTGTATAAGCTCGACAGGACTTCGGTAAAAGTTTTACTCATGCTCAAAGAATCAAGAATAGAATCTTTTTCTTTAGAACTTTCAGCTTGAAGAATTTTTCCTAACAATATCTGATATTTTTCAAGTATCTTTAGAGAGTTAAAAGAGACTTTTTGAATATCAATTTTTGATTGCATAATAATATTATAAAATAATTTATAGTATTAATTATATACCACAATAGTTGCTCGTAAAATATTTTATATAGTTATTTGTTGTTATTTCCTGCATATTTGTTTAAAAAAAAGCTGATTTTGAGCAGATATACGTAGTTTTGGTAAAGATGGTGGCTTTGCTAATTGAATTCGGCTTCAGTATTTTTTCTTAATTGTTCTATACTGACATCAGGAGCCATCTCTTTTAATAACATTTTGCCGTCTACGAAATCGAAGATTGCAAGATTGGTAATTACACGATTAACTACTCCGACGCCCGTTAATGGTAACGAGCAATGTTTCACCAATTTTGCTTCTCCATTTTTTGCTGTGTGATCCATCATAATAACTACTCTTTTTGTGCGAGCAACTAAATCCATGGCTCCTCCCATACCTTTAACCATTTTGCCTGGTATCATCCAGTTTGCCAAGTTTCCATCTTGAGAGACTTGTAATGCACCTAAGATTGTTAAATCTATATGTCCACCGCGTACCATAGCAAAAGAATCAGCACTATTAAAATAACTTGAATCAGGTAATTGGGTTATAGTTTGTTTGCCGGCATTAATTAAATCCGGATCTTCTTCTCCTTTATAAGGAAATGGGCCCATGCCCAGCATACCATTTTCACTTTGTAACAATACATTTACACCCTCAGGCATGTGGTTTGCTACAGTAGTTGGTATACCAATACCAAGGTTTACGTACATGCCATTTTTTAATTCATACTTTGCAATAATTGAGCAAATTTGCTCTAGTGACCAAGCCATAAATTCCTCAAATTTTTTCTCTTACTGTTAATTTCTCAATAGGTTTGCGATAACTTATTCCTTGGATGAAACGATGAACATAAATACAAGGGGTATGAATATTATTAGGATCTAAAGAACCTGTCTCAACTATTTCTTCTACTTCAGCAACGGTAATTTTTGCTGCCGTAGCCATTATTGGATTAAAATTTCTCGCAGTTTTATTATAAATAATATTACCAACTTTATCGGCTTTCCAACCTTTTATGATTGCTAAATCAGCATGTAAAGCTGTTTCCATAATATATTTCTTTCCTCCGAATTCGCGTACTTCTTTTCCTTCTGCCACGATTGTTCCATATCCTGTATTAGTAAAAAATGCAGGAATACCGGCGCCTGCAGCGCGTATTTTCTCAGCTAACGTTCCTTGCGGGATTAATTCTAGTTCAATTTGACTATTTATTGATTGTTGTTCTAAAGTTTTATTTTCACCAACATAGGAGCCAATCATTTTTTTAATTTGGTAGTTTTTTAATAATGGTCCCAAGCCTTCCTCGTCTGTGCCACAATTATTACTTATAATAGTTATGCCAGTGATTTTAGAGTCATATATAGCTTTAATAAGGTTTTCTGGTATTCCACATAACCCAAAGCCTCCTGACATAATAACTAAGTTGTCTCTTAGGATTTCTTTTAGTGCAGTTTCTGCATTGTAAAAAATCTTTGTCATTATCAGCCTTATTTCAACTTATTGATTATATCTTATATTATATTCTCATAACTTAAGAAATTGCAACTATAACTTGCTTAGCTAAGTTTAAATAGATTTTTGCTATTTTATCGTCTTCAAGACTAGATTTTCCAAGATCAGACATAATACGAATTTTCATATCTAGCGATATTTCAGCAAGCATTTTAAGATTTAGTTTATAAGCTAAGTTCTTTACTCCATCTTGGCCAAAAATATAGCTTTTACTCCCGGTATGTTGATCAATAAAATAGCTCATATTTTCTACACAGCCAATAATTGGAATATGCATTTTTTGATACATATTAATTGCGCGCGCAACGTCAGCTAATGCAGTAATTTGAGGAGTGGAAACAATAATTATGCCATCTATACGATAATTTTCTGCAAGACTAAGATGTATATCTCCCGTGCCTGGCGGCATGTCAATTATCAAGTAATCTAATTCTTCCCAATTGGTACCATAAAGTACTTGGTGTAATGCTTTTACTGACATTGGCCCTCGCCATATAACGGCTGAATCTTTGGGCGCTAAATAACCTAAAGACATAGTTTTGATTCCATATTTAATAATCGGAATCATTTTTTGATCTTTAATTTCAGGCTTTTCTTCTATTCCCAACATTGTAGGAATTGATGGGCCATAAATATCAGCATCTGCCAATCCAACTTTATATCCAATTTTTGATAGTGCTAAAGCTAAATTTACTGCAGTAGTAGATTTTCCTACCCCTCCTTTACCAGAAGCAATAGCAATAATTTTTTTTATTTCTGGTAGAATAACTTTTTGTTTTTCAGAATGGGAGTTTGAATAATTTTGTTCTCTAGTAAGAACTATATTAACTTTTTTTACTTCAGGGATTTGAGTAATTATTTCACGTATTTTTTTATTTATTTCTTCTATATATTGCTGATTTTCTTGATTTACATTAATTGCTAATCCAACTTCATTGTCTTTAACTCTTATTCCAGATATATATTGTGAGACAATTAAGTCACAGTTTTTGCCTTTAATAGTTATAGTTCCTAAAAGATGATTGATTTTATTGGTTATGCTTATCATAGACTTGCGTTATTTGAAGATAATGCTATATATTGTGAGATTAGGATACACTGAAATGAAGTAATAATCATTAAAAAAGAAGAGAGATTATAGGTGTTTGACGATAAAAATTATAAATCACCTTGGGGAAAGCCTTTAAATTCTTCCAATAAAGATACTTTTGAAGATATCTTAAGAAAACGTGCTAGTAAATTTGGGAATATATTTAAAGATAAAAAGTTTTCTCCAAATAAAGCACTTTTCTCATTACTTGGAATTATTATTCTGATACTTTGGCTAGTATCAGGATTATATATAGTTAATGAAGGTGAACAAGCTGCTGTAACTCGTTTTGGTAAATTTGTGCGTACCGCAACTGCGGGGCCAAACTATCATTTACCTGTACCTTTTGAAGAAGTTCAAGTAGTTAATGTAGAGCATAGCCAGAAAGAAGAAATAGGTTTTCGTTCATCTATAATTAATGGGAAGAATAATAATTATGTTAAAATTACTGGTAATGATAAATTAACTTTAATTCCTCAAGAAAGTTTGATGTTAACTGGTGATGAAAACATTGTTGATATAAATTTCTTTGTTCAATGGCATATAACTAATTTAAAAGATTATTTATTTAATATATCTGGGATTAAAGATACAGTTAAAAGTGCTGCTGAAAGTGCGATGCGTGAAGTAATTGGTAACACTCCTATTGCTGTAGCGCAAACAGAAGGTCGTGCTAAAATTGAACAAGAAACAAAAAAATTATTACAAAATACTCTTGATAAATATCAAAGTGGTATAATTATTGAAAATTTACATCTTTTAAAGGTTGATCCTCCATCTGAAGTAATTGCAGCATTTCGCGATGTGCAAACTGCTCGTGCTGATAAAGAAAGACAAATTAATCAGGCTGAATCATATCGTAATGATATTTTGCCAAAAGCAAGAGGTGAGGCCGCTAAAATGATTCAAGAAGCCGAAGGCTATAAGTCTGATGTTGTAGAAAGAGCCAAAGGTGAGTCTAGCAGGTTCTTAGAAATTTATAAACAGTATGCAAGTGCTAAAGATGTTACAAAAAAGCGTATGTACCTAGAAACTATGGAAGAAATTTTAGAAAATTCTACCAAATTTGTAATTGGTGATGATGCTGGTAAATCAGTTGTACCTTATTTGCTTTTGAATAAAGATAATAATAAAGTAATTAATAGCGCAGAAAATGAAGGATAAAAAAATCTTATATATAATATCAGCTTTTGCAGCTGTTATATTATTATTTAATCTATTTTTTCTTGTTGATCAAACTCAACAAGCAGTGGTATTGCAATTTGGTGAGTCTGTAAGAATTGAAAAAGATCCTGGTTTACACGTAAAAGTTCCTTTTATTCAAAATGTTATGTATTTTGATAATAGATTATTGAATGTAGTAGCTGATGAAAAGGAACTAATTGCCAAAGACCAGAAGCGCGTTATTATTAGCGCTTACGCTAAATATAGAATTACTGATCCTTTAAAATTTTATCAAACCGTTAAAACTGTAAAAGGGTTAGAGGCTAGGCTTAATAACATCTTAGACTCCTCACTAAGACAAGTTATAGGAGATGAGCCATTAGCAATATTATTAACAAATGCTCGTTCTGCAATCATGGAACGTATTCAACATATAGTTAATAAAGAGTCTTTAAAATTTGGTATTGATGTAGTCGATGCTAGAATTCTTCGCGCAGATTTACCAAATGAAAATAGTTTAGCTGTTTATAAAAGAATGCAATCAGATCGAGAGAAAGAAGCAAAAGAATTTAGAGCTCAAGGTGAAGAAGAAGCACAAATTATTCAATCTACTTCTGAGAAAGAGAAGACTATACTCTTAGCCAAAGCATATAAAACTGCACAAACTCTTAAAGGAGAAGGTGATGCTACTGCATCAAAGATTTACTCTGATGCTTTTCGCATTGATCCAGAGTTTTATAATTTTTATCGTTCTTTAGAAGCTTATAGAAAATCATTTAATAACAAAGATAATACTTCTATAATTTTATCACCCAAGGGAGAGTTTTTGCGCTTTTTTAACTAACTAATAAGGCATGGATATGAAGATAGGAATTTTTAGTTACTTTCAGAGAATAGTATTTAGGTTAATAATAATAATAATTATGATGACCGGCTCTACAGCATTTGCTACTCCACCTCCGGGTTTTGCTGATTTAATAACTCCTCTTGTTTCTGCTGTAGTAAATGTTTCTACTGTACAAAAACCTTCAAAATCTAATGGCGGTCAAAGAATGTTACCCTTCCCTGAAGGCTCCCCTTTTGAAGAGTTTAATCAATTTTTTGAAAAATTTGGTCAACCAAATGGAGGGTATTTCGAAGAGGATGATGATGACCGTAAAGCTGTTTCTCTTGGCTCAGGTTTTGTAATTGATGCGGATGGTTATATCGTTACTAACCATCATGTAGTTATGGAAGCAGACGAAATTGATGTTAAGTTTAGTGATGGCAAAAAATTAAAAGCAAAGCTTGTGGGGTCTGATATGAAAACAGATCTTGCGTTATTAAAAGTTGAGACTGATAAGTCTTTACCATGTGTTAAATTTGGTGATTCAGATAAGTCACGTGTTGGAGACTGGATTATTGCTATAGGTAACCCTTTTGGTCTTGGAGGAACGGTAACTGCTGGTATCATTTCTGCTCATGGTCGTGATATTAATGCTGAAGGTGGTATAGTTGATAATTATATACAAACAGACGCTGCGATTAATCGTGGTAATTCTGGTGGCCCAATGTTTAACATGCAAGGCGAAGTCATTGGAATTAATACTGCTATATACTCTCCTTCTGGAGTAAATATAGGTATTGGCTTTGCAACTCCTTCAACTACAGCCATGGCTGTAGTGCAGCAGCTTAAAAAAACAGGTAAAGTTGTTCGTGGACTTTTGGGTGTAACAATTCAATCAATTACCGAAGATATTGCTGAATCTTTAGGCACTACCCCTGATCAAGGTGCTTTAGTTTTAAAGGTTTCTAAAGATAGTGCTGCTGAAAAAGCTGGAATCAAAGTTGGTGATATCATTATTTCTTTTAATAATCAGGAAATTAATTCAACAAAAAAATTACCACGTATTGTTTCAGAGTCTCCTATAGGTAAAGAGATGGAATTGGTGATTTTAAGAAAAGGCGCTAAAGAAACTTTAAAGGTTAAGCTTAATGAAAGTAAGGATGAGCCCTTGCCTAGTGAGTCAACGGACTATGATATAAGCTCTCAATACGCTGCAAAAGAGGTTCTTGGTGCTAGTCTTGCAGTATTAAATGATGATCTTAGAAAGAAATTCGGTATTTCTAAAGAAGTTGATGGTTTGGTAATTCTAAAAATCAATCGTAAAACACATTGGTCTTCTCGCGGTTTTAAAATTGGAGATGTTATAGTTTCTGTAAATCAAGCTCAGTTAAATAATGTAGAGAAATTTGCTGATATAGTTAGTAAAGCGAAATTGGGTGGTAAAAAATCAGTATTATTGTACTTAAATCGTCAAAATCAAGTGCTCTTTATACCTTTGCCAATAACTAATAAGTAGAAAGATATCTATAATATTTTTTAAGGCCATTTGGCCGCAGGAGGTAAGGACATTAATATTGCTTCAGTATTGCCACCTGTCATAAGTCCAAACTTAGTTCCCCGGTCATATAACAAATTGAACTCAACATAACGTCCTCGCTTAATTAATTGCGCTTCGCGTTGCTCATCAGTCCAAGGGTTTTCGAAATGCTTTCTAACAATTTTTATATAGCTATTCAAAAAAGTTTTACCTGTATCTTGGACAAATTCAAAATCTTTATCAAAATTACCACTATTCATATAGTCAAAGAAAATTCCACCTATGCCTCTAGGTTCATTACGATGAGGTAAAAAGAAATATTTATCGCACTCTCTACTAAATTTTTGGTAATATGCTGGATTATGACGATCACACATTTCTTTTAAATCTTTATGAAATAAGTTAGTATCTTCTTGATTTTTAAATATAGGTGTTAAATCAGTTCCGCCACCAAACCATGTTTTTCTAGTAACGATAAATCGTGTATTAAAATGTACAGCTGGAACTAGTGGAGATCGCATATGGGCAACTAAAGATATACCGCATGCAAAAAAATTTGGGTCTTTTTCAGTTCCTGGAATTTGTTTTCTAAATTCTTCAGAAAACTTACCATACACAGCTGAAAAATTAACACCAACTTTTTCGAAAACTCTTCCTTTCATTATAGACATTTCACCACCACCTCCACCAGCTCTTTCCCAAGTTGTTCTCTCAAATTGACCTTTAGGGAGATTTAATGGGTTATTTATTAGTGATTCTTCAATAAGTTCAAATTCTTTACAAATTTGATTACGTAAGCTTTTAAACCAGTTAGAGCATTCTAACTGGTGCGGAGTAAAATTATAATTATTTTGTGTTGTCATTTCTTTTAGTTGGGTCAAAAAAATTGAAGGCTTGTTCAAAGAGTTTAAGATTTTGCTTAGTTATTTCTTCTAACCCTTTTAAAGGAGGAATATTATTAAAATTTTGAGATTCTTTATAGTGATTAAAGATATTCATAATATTTTGAAGAAAATCTTGCATTATGTTGTTGCTTTGCATGTTATAACATAAGATTATTTGCTTTAGAAATTCTGTTGGCAGTAAGTTATATCCTTTGGATTCCTGATCAAGAATGATTTGTACAATCGTACTATGAGTTAGATCATGACCATTTTTGGAATCAATAACAACAAAGTCAATTTGATTACGTATCATATCAAAGATTTCTTGTAAGTTTATATAGCTACTAGTTTGTGTATTATACAACCTACGGTTATTATACTTTTTTATTACTACTGGTTCATTTTTCATGAAATTATCTCTATCATTTTTAATTGCCTGTTTCAAGATTTGCTTCTAAATCTTGAAGTAATTTTTGGATTTCTTGGTCACTAATCAAGTTTAACTCTCCGGATACTAATGTTTGATTATTTGAAAAGCTTTCTAGAGGTATGCTACCTTCTTTAAAAGCTTCGATAATAATATTTGAGGGCGGTGTGTTTTGATTAGCCATGCGACCGGTATTTAAATCTATCTCATAAAAATCAATGTTGTTAGGAAGACGAAATGGTTTATCTTTACTGTTTCCTAGTATCTTTTTAGCAATATCGTTGAAGATGGGTAGAGCAATAGTTCCGCCAGAAATTTTTTCTCCCAAGCTTTTTGGTTGATCGAATCCGACAAATACTGTGATAACTAAATCTGGAGTAAATCCTATAAACCATGCATCTTTGCTGTCATTTGTTGTTCCAGTTTTTCCTCCGATCGTTAGTCCTAATATATTAGCTTTTCTTGCTGTTCCCCTTTTTGTTGTTCCATTTAATATAGAAATTAATTGATAGGCACTTTGTTCATCAGTAATTTTTACACTGTTATTTTTTAAGCTAGGTGTTTGCAAATTTTTTATATCAGGAGCGTAATCAGTAATAGTGCATTGAAGGCATTCTCTGTTATCTGCACGATATATTGTTTTTCCATTTCTATCTTGAATTCTATCTATTAATACAGGGCTAATTTTATGTCCCCCGTTGACAATCATTGCATAAGCATTGGTTAGTTTTAGTGAGGTAGTATCAATAGAACCTAACGCGGCTGAAAGAGTGTTGAAAGGTTGATCATATATGTCAAATCTTTGAGCAATTTCAGAAATTTTTTTAATACCAATTTTTTGTGCAAGTATAATTGTTGGTATATTACGAGACTTTTCTAGTGCTGTTCTTAGAGTTATGGGTCCAAGAAAATTATTGCCATAATTTTTTGGCTTCCATAATGGCATATTTTTTCCTTGAGAAAATTCAACGTAAGAATCATCTAAGATAGTATTAGGTTCAAAACCATTTTCTAACGCTGCTAAATAAACAAATGGTTTGAACGCTGAACCTGGCTGTCTAATTGCTTGTGTTGCTCGATTAAATTTACTTATTTTATAACTAAATCCTCCTACAAGTGCTAATACTTTACCCATATGCGGCTCCATAACTATTACGCTACCATTTACCTGGGGTGTTTGTCTTAGTAAATAATATCCTTCGTGTGATGAATCTTTTTCAACGTAAATTATATCACCAACTTTTAGCAATTGATTTGGTATTTCTTTTGTCCATTTTAAAGATTCTGCTGAAATTTGCATTTCTTGGCCATTTATTAGACTAATAGTAACTGAACTAGAGTTAACTTTTAATACTATAGCTATCTGCCATGAGCTTACAGGAATTATAATGTTCTTAATTTCTGTAATAAGTTTTTTTGGCCATTCTTCATTAATCTCAATATGATTAATAGGTCCACGATAACCAAATTTTTGATCATATTGTATTAAGTGTTCTTGTAGTACTTGTTGTGCTATATTTTGTATTTTTGACTCACAGGTAGTATAAACGCTAAGCCCATCTTGATAAACTGCTTGATTGCCGTATTGCTCAAAAATTGTTTGCCGTACTTCTTCAGCAAAATAATCATCTTCAAAATTTTTTTTATTAGAGTTTGATTTTAAGTGTATAGGTTCTTGTAATGCATATACAAGCTCAGTTTGTGTAATAAAGCCATTTTCAAACATTTTATTTATTACCCAATTTCTGCGATCCAGAGCTTTTTCATAATCAAAAAATGGATTGTATTTAGATGGAGCTTTTGGTAAAGCTGCAAGCATAGCTGCTTCTGAAATGTCTAATTCTTCTACTGATTTATCAAAATAGTTTTGCGTTGCTGAAACTATTCCGTAAGAATGATTACCCAAAAAAATCTGATTTAAGTATAATTCTAAAATACGATCTTTGCTGATAGTTGTGCTAATTCTAAAAGAAAGAATAGCTTCTTGGATTTTGCGTTTGATTGATTTTTCGTCGGAGAGCAAGAAATTCTTTACTACTTGCTGAGTTATTGTAGAACCACCGACTAAGGATTTATTTTTTTTTAGATTCATAATGTTTTGAATTAATGCTCTGGAAATTCCTTTAAAGTCTATACCCTGATGATTATAATAATCACTGTCTTCCGCAGCTAAAAAGGCATTTATTATATTCTTGGGAATTGCATCAAATGGGATAAAGATACGATGTTCGGCTGCATATTCCTCGATTAATTGTCCATTTGCTGCATATAATCTAGTAGTTGTAGGTGGTTTGTATTCATAAAGTTTGTCGTAACTTGGGAGCTCTCTTGAGTATAATACAATCAAAGAAATAATGATTGTAGAAAATAGAATTAACCCGTATACTGACGTAGAAATTATGAATTTAAGTATTTTGCTCATGTTCTGATCGCTGTTTGATATTAGATTATCTTATAGCAAGAAATGTAGAGTATAAATAACAAAAAACAGTTACTATGTTTTATGTTTGTGAGCATATATATATTTATATTGCGGCTTAAAGATGGATGTACACATCTATAATAACAGTTAGAAGGCCAAATGCTCGAAGTTGTTGATGTGTTTTCTTAAAGATAAAAGAGTTGCGTGCTAAAACTTTTAGGTAATTACATTAATAATTTTTGTGAACCGATGATGAGTTGTAAATTACATTATTTTGTACTGCTTTGTAGTAAATATATTTCTATGCGGTTATATTAATGTTTGGTGCGTCCTTTCTTTAATTTTTTATCTATATAGCCTAAGTTTTTTCATGTTCACGACTTGCTCTTTTATATGCAAATGTGGTATAAAAACAATTAATTTTTAGGAAAAAATATGGCAAAAAAAATTCTAGTAGATGGGGTCTATCCAGATGAGACCCGTATAGCGATAGTGGAAAATGGTAGATTAGAAGATTTCGATTATAATACTGCTTCAAAAAAAACTATTAAAGGCTGTATTTATCTAGCAAAAGTTACACGGGTAGAGCCATCTTTGCAAGCTGCTTTTATCGATTATGGTAATGATAAGCATGGTTTTATCTCATTTGCAGAGATTCATCCAGATTACTATAATATCCCAATTCAAGATAAACAGCAAATACTTGAACAAGTAAAAATGAATAACAGTGCTATTATAGAGGATATAGTTAATGATTCTTCAAGTAGTGATGCAGAATTTACAAAAGATGAAGAAATTTCTTCTGAAGAATTAGAATCTCAAGATCGATACGAAGAAGATGAGTCTGTCTCTGTAAAAGATGAAGTTGAAATTCCTTCGGTAGATGAAAATTATCTAGAGAGAGTTAAAAAGCAATATATTGAAAAATATAAAATCCAGGAAGTAATAAAACGTAATCAGATTTTACTTGTACAAGCGATTAAGGAAGAAAGAGGCAATAAGGGTGCTTCCTTTACTACATATATTTCATTAGCTGGAAGATATTGTGTTATTATGCCTAACAGTAATTCTTTAGGCGGCATTTCACGTAAAATTGCTAATTCTGAAGATAGAAGAAGATTAAAAGTTGTTGTTGATGAAATTAATAATAATAATTCTATTAGTGTTATTATTCGTACAATTGGTCAAAGTAGAAAGAAAGAAGAAATTTTACAAGATTATGACTATTTGGTGAAGCTATGGGAAAGTATAAAAGAAAAAACTTTCTCTTCAAATGCACCAGCTTTTATTCATGCTGAAGATGATATTATAAAAAGAATTATTCGTGATCTATACGATGACAAAACCGATGAAATCTTGATTCAAGGCAAAGACGTATTTAATTCTGCGTGTAAGATTTCTAGTATTATGGTCGCAAGCGCTGACGTAAAAATACGTGAGTATAAGGAGAAAATACCAATATTTAGTCGTTTTAGAATCGATGAGCAAATTGCTAATCTTTACAATCAAATTGTTTATTTGGAATCGGGGGGGTATATAGTGATAAATCATACCGAAGCTTTGATTGCGATTGATATTAATTCAGGTAAAGCGACTTCTGAAAGAAATATTGAAGAAACTGCTACAAAAACTAACATTGAAGCTGCAAGGGAAATTGCAAGACAGGTTAAATTGCGTAATTTATCAGGTTTAATTGTTATAGATTTTATTGATATGGTGGAAGCTCGAAATAGACGTTCAGTAGAGCGAACTATGAAAGATATGTTCTATAATGATAAAGCTAAGATACAAATTAGTCATATCAGTAGCTTTGGTTTAATGGAGATGTCCAGACAAAGAATGAAGCCAAGCTTTTTAGAATCGAACACTGTTATATGCACTCATTGTAATGGTAAGGGAGTAACTCGTTCATCTGAAGCTAACGCGTTAATGATTTTACGTACTATTGAAAATGAAGTATGTAAAACTCGTTCTCAAAAGTTAAATATTTATGCTCATCCAGAGTCCATAATGTATTTGCTTAATTATAAGAGAGCTAACATTGTTGAAATTGAGGCTAAGTACAATATTTTTTTAATCTTTCATCAAGATGTGCAGATAAGTGTTGATAGTTTTGCTATAGAAGATGTAAGTCAAAATAAAGCAATAAATAAGTTACATAAGCCTTATTCAACTAAAAGCGACGTCTCTACAGAAGAGATTATTATTTCTGATGATGAGCTTAGTTTTGACAAATCACAACCTAAGGTTATTGGTAATTTAGAAAATAAAACACAAAATCGTAGAAGGTCAAGGCCACGCAAAAGGTTTAAAAAACCAGCTATAAATTCTGATGTGGAAGTGCTATCTTCAGTAATTAAGCCAGTAGGTTGAGTGATTTGAAAAATTCTAATTTTGTCATTGCTATTGATGGTTTTTCTGCTTCAGGTAAAGGTACTCTAGCAAAATTATTAGCAAATTATTTTGACTGTAAATACCTTTCAACAGGTAATTTATATAGGTTAGTTGCTAAAGAAGTGATAAATCAAAATGTAAATATAGATGATGTTACTAGGGTTGTTGAAATTGCTGAGAATATAAACCTGGATGACTTGGAATTAGATCTTTCTGATAGTATTATAGCGAATGTTGCTTCCAAAGTTGCTCAGAATCTATCTTTAAGAAAAACTTTGAGTATCATACAAAAAAATTGGGTGAATAGTCAGGAAATAGCGATAATTGAGGGCCGAGATATAGGGACTGTTATTTGCCCAGATGCTGATATAAAACTTTTTATGACTGCTAGTCTTGATGCTAGAGCACATAGAAGATATACAGAATTGCAAAAAAAAATAAGTCAGATTACATACGAAGATGTTTATAATGATTTGTGTGCACGTGATCAAAGAGATCAATCGCGTAAAATTTCACCCTTAGTACAAGCTGAAGATGCTTTTGTGCTGGATTCGACTAATATGAGTATTGAGAATGTTCTCGAAAGTGCGCTATCTATTATACGAAATAAGTTGACAATTAAAAGTTCAAAGGGTACTTAAAACTTTAAGAAATTTTTTATTAAACGTTTATCTAACTAAATAGATAAGCAATTGTTTAACCCTTAGAAAGCATTAATAATATACAATATGATAAATAATCAAATCGAAGAAAATACATTCAATACCCAAGAAAGCTTTGCTGAGCTTTTTGAAAATTCTATAAAATCTGAGTCAAAAAAGGAAGGCTCGCTTGTTAAAGGAAAAGTTGTTAAAGTAGATAGCGATGCTGTTACTGTTGACATTGGACTTAAAACCGAAGGTAGAATACCTGTTAAAGAGTTTGTTAAAAATGGTGTAATGGAAAATGTAGGTCTTGGCGATATAGTTGATGTTTATCTTGAATCTTATGAAAATCATTATGGCCGTTTGGTATTGAGCAGAGAAAGAGCTATTCGTGAAGAGTCATGGATTGTTTTAGAAAAAGCGCTTGAAAAAGGGCAGCCTGTTGATGGTGTGGTATTTGGTAAAGTAAAAGGTGGTTTGACAGTAGATTTAAATGGTGTAATTGCTTTTTTACCTGGGAGTCAAATTGATATTCGTCCAATAAAAGATGTAGCTTTTCTAATAGGTGTTGTTCAACCTTTCATGATTTTGAAAATTGATCGTATGCAAGGTAATATAGTAGTATCTAGAAGAGCAATTATAGAAGAATCAAGACAAGAAGCTCGTAATGAAATGCTTTCACAAATACAAGAAGGTCAAGTGCTTGATGGTGTAGTAAAAAATATTACTGATTACGGTGCGTTTGTTGATTTAGGTAGTATTGATGGTTTATTACATGTAACCGATATTTCATGGAATAAAGTTTCTCACCCTTCAGAATTGTTAAGCATTGGTCAAAATATAAAAGTTAAAGTTATCAAATTTGATGAGAAAACAAAAAGAGTGTCATTAGGCATGAAGCAATTAGAGCAAAATCCTTGGGAAGGATTAGCAGCGAAATATCCTATTGGCTCTAAATTAAAAGGTCAAATTACAAATATTACTGATTATGGTGCATTTATTGAGTTAGAGCCTGGTATAGAAGGTTTAGTTCATGTTTCAGAAATGACTTGGTCTAAGAGCAACCTGCATCCTAAAAAATTAGTTACTGAAGGTCAGGAAATAGAGTTCGTGATTTTGGATGTTGACGTTGATAAGCACAGAATTAGCTTGGGAATGAAGCAATGTATAAACGATCCATGGAAACAGTTTTCTGAAAAATACCCTGTTGGTACCATTCTTGAAGGAGAAGTTCGTAATGTGGTAGAGTTTGGACTATTTATTGGATTAGAAGAAGATGTTGATGGTTTGGTGCACATATCTGATATATCTTGGGGTGAAAACCAAGAAGAAGATATTAAGCAATACAAAAAAGGTGATGTAATTAAAGTTGTGGTTTTAGCTGTTGATTCTGAGAAAGAAAGAATTAGCTTAGGTATCAAACAATTAATTGATGATCCATTTGAAAATGCTTTTAAAAACATTAAAACTGGTGGTGTTGTAACTTGCACCATCTTATCAGTCGAAGATGGCGGAATTAATGTAGAAGTTGCTGAAGGTATTTCTGCTTTTGTTAAAAAATCTGAGCTCTCAAGTGATAAAGTTGAACAACGTCCTGATAGGTTTGCTGTTGGTGATAGAGTCGATGCAAAGGTTGTTTCTTTGGACAAAACAAATCGTAAATTGACTTTGTCAATTAAAGCGTTAGAAGATGAGCAAAAGAAAAGGGCTATTGCAGAATACGGATCAGTAAGTAGTGGTGCAAGTTTAGGTGATATTCTTGGAGCTGCATTAAGCAAAGCTGAGAAGAAAAAAGCTGACTAGTAAGTCCTCGTATTAGTAAATTGCAAGTAGTAGATATGTCTGATTATTTATTAGATAGGTTACAGCTTAAGTCAAAAATATCTTTTTGGCGAAATGCGGCTATATGTATTTTAGCGGTGTTAGCAATATATATATATTCTAAATCCTATAATACA
>Ga0114962_10001977_pt1 | contig 17488 bp, 13 predicted proteins | sample C_130820_MF_Meta_FD_87017 | JGI IMG/M metagenome (GOLD analysis project Ga0114962, IMG submission 87017) | Freshwater microbial communities from Lake Croche, Canada to study carbon cycling - C_130820_MF_MetaG | ecosystem: Environmental > Aquatic > Freshwater > Lake | place: Lake Croche, Canada...
GAATTAAAATATTGAAACTTGATTAGCAAAAGCTGCCTAAAATCCAAAAACTTGTAGATATAAATGAGTTGAAAAACTACAGCAAAATTCAGCAAAACAATAAAAGAGATTCCAGCCAATAAAATCAAATAGAAAGCTACCGAATAAAGTAATAATGTAAGGCTAATTGAGCAAACAATTCGAATGGGCACATTGATCAATACAACTTTCTGAAAAACAATTAAGATCGAAAAAGCAAGACTTATTAGCAGAAGAAATAATGTCATTTTTTGATTAAGATAAAAGCGTGGTAGCCATCATTTTTGAAGGAAAAAATAATTTTTTTATTCTTAAAATAATGGGTTTCGTTAAGATTATTGAATTTAAGATCTTTTAAATACAAAATTGTATCCTCATCCCCATCATTGTCAAAAACAGTAGGTGCTAATATAAACTGAGTTAAATAATGGTTTTCTGTTGAGTTAGAATTCGAATTGAAAGCAATATGACCTTTAGGGTTAACTATTTTTTTAAATGGCAAAAGACACTGTTCTAGTTTTTCAAAACGCGGTTTTTTTTCACTAATTCTTTTGAAATAAATAAAATTAAAACTTAACATTAAAGCTAGGATTAAACTCAAAAAATATTTCATTTTTTTAATGATTTTAAAAGCTAATTTTTAAATTTTCATGTAGAGAATGGGAATATTTGCTAGCTGATTGTTCTGTAACAGAAAAACAGAATCAAATATTTATTTCTATAATAATTTTTAAAAGGATTTTTATGACGCCAAGATATAATTTAAAAAAAGCAATCAATAGGAAAAGCTAATTATATTTTTTAAAAAAATGAAAAGTCATTTCAAAATGTTTTTATCTATGGCACCAACCATTATTGTTAATTGTAATAAAAACAATGTTTCATTTGATTTATACTTCGGGAATAAATTATTAATCATGAAATTTTTATGCTCATTAGTTAACTTGTAATTGCCTAATTTTTCTAGACGATCAATATGAATTAGTTCTTGATTGATAGCTTCTCGAACTTATAAAGCTCATTTTGGCTCAAAGCACTGTCAAAAACAGCTAAACCAGCTATTTGGCCCTTAAAAAAGTTTCCCATCCCTCTTTTTAACAGCACGGCTCCTACTGTAAAATCAGATCCATTATTTCCGATTCCATCGGGGAAAAAATAGGGGTTTTTGGACTGAATTAAGCCATCTGGATACCCTTCAAATCCCTTCGTATTTAGGATGAGTTCTTTTTCTCTTGACTGAAATTGTCCGTTGACATACGAACGAATATACTCTCCATCATAGGTAAAAGCAATAAAAGTCCATTCATTAGCCTTTACTTCTTGTTGACTCGCCGAATAATCACTAGAATATGGAAAAGGGGGTGTCGGCTTGCCCGTCAAAGAAATATGGCCACAGACTTGATTTTTGCCATTATAATGCGGCAATGAAACAAAAAGCCCATACTGTCGCTTTCCGCCATCTAAGTATTCATTCCACATGCCGCCAACAAATCCCGTAGTTTCCCCAGTCCATTTAACCCAAGCCAACACCGATACTCCTTGTTGGCGGCCATGAATATTCAAAAGTCCTGTCTGATCATTTTTCAATAATAGATAAGCACCATGGCCAAATTTAGCTGAATATCCTGAGAGAGGCCCCTCACCCATTCGTTCGATTTGACCATCCATTTCGGATAATGCATAAGCGCCTAATAATGATTTTCTATTCTCCCCTTTGGGCTCTTTAAAGTCCCATAAGGCAATTAAATTTTTATTTCTTTTGAGTCGGCCGACCAAATTTTTATTTTGTGCCAACAAGCTATCACGTACAATAAGAGTTAAAAACAAAAATAAAAACAAGTGCTTCATATCAATCATATCATAGACGTTAGCAATATTAATCTCATGTAAAAAACAGAATTTCTACCCAAAAATACAAATAGGTGTTAGTCGTTTAAGCAACTGAATAAGCTCATCACAAAGCCCTCTTCAAAAATTTGAAATTTGGGTTATCTTTCAAAAACTGGATTTGAAAATACACTTAAATGCTTAAATTGAACTTGGAATTTTTTACCAAAAATTTATATAGCTGTTTTAAATAAAATGAATAAAATACTCCTACTTCTTCTGATTCCTTTTTTGACATTCAGCCAAAAAAAACTATTTACTCAAAAAGGTATGCAGCCTGATTTCTATGTCCATAAAAATGGAAATATTGATTTGGTTTTTGGTTTAAAGAATACCATATACTATGCTAAATCGACAGACAAAGCCCAGCATTTTTCTGAACCACAAATCGTGGACTCTTTGGCAGGCTTGCATTTAGGCATGTCCAGAGGTCCCAGAATTGCTAGTTCAAACCATTCAATCATCATTACGGCCATCGACAAAAAAGGAAATTTGCACGCCTATCGCAAGGAAATAAAAGACCCGCTGTGGAAACATCAAGTTATCAATGATATACCTGAAGTGGCCAAGGAAGGTTTTAACGCAATAGCATCTAATTCAAAAGGTAAATTCATGGTCATCTGGTTGGATTTGAGAGGAAATAAAAAAAATAAACTGATGTCCTCCATGTCAAATAATGATGGGAGGATTTGGCAGCCCAATCAACTCATTTATGCTTCACCCGATTCAACAATTTGTGAATGTTGCCAACCCAACATCATTTTTAATCAAAATCGAATAAGCATCATGTTTAGAAATTGGATTAATGGATCAAGAGATATGTACACCATTCACTCGTTTGATGAAGGGCAAACGTTCAAGGCCTTAGAAAAACAAGGCGAAGGTACTTGGAAATTAAATGCCTGTCCTATGGACGGCGGATCTTTGGCATTTACCCAGGATAATAAAATTGTCTCAGTGTGGAGAAGAGAGGGAAATTTATACCTTTCCAATGAAGGTGATGCAAAAGAAATAAAAATATCTGAAGGTAGAAATGGCACTATTTCCGTGGGCCAACAAACCATTTTTGTGGCTTGGCATAGTCAAGGAAAAATATATGTAAAGAATTCACAAAATTCAGAAGCTTTAGTGGTGGGCGAAGGTAGATATCCTATATTAAAATCCTTAAATGATCAAGAATCATATGTAGTTTGGGAAAACCAAGGAGATATCTTCGGAAAATTCGTTAATTAAAACATCGACAGTCGATTGTTTTGCTGTCCTCAAATTCATAAGTCAATCAATTTTTTATTTGGTCGTAGACTAACCAGCAATCAAGGATGGCCTAAAATGTAGCGGATTGAAATAAATGAAAATTACAGCTAATATTCATCAATTATGCAAGTATATGAATCATTGACATGCTACTCAAGAAGTGACTTGAAGCTTTAAGCCTACGATGAAAATCAAGTGAATCTTTTCTGCTTTGTGCAAACATTTCCACTCTAAAAAAAAATCATAAAAACATCGTACTCAATATTTTTTCAACGCTTAGTTGTGGATAAATTTTGTGCCTGATTTAGGTGACTTCGATGTCAAAAAGATACTATGTCCTAAGCTTTACTAACTTTTAGAAAGTTAGTAAAGCTAAAGGACATAAAAAATGCTTCAAAATGAATTTATCAGTTAACTGATTGGCAAAAGCTTCGAATAAAAATATCATTCAGTTCTTTTTATTTGAAACCTTTTATTTAAAATAAAATTATTACTAAATTCGAAAGAACTGATTTTAACCTCGTGGTTGCGCTATTAGTAAATGACCTATTAAAAATATGAAAAAAAACTTCCTTTATTGCTTAGTGTTTTTGGCAACATTGAACCAATTATCACTCGCACAAAGCAATAAGTCAAAATCTAGCCCATTAAAAATTACAAGTTTATACATCACTCAAGATGCTAAAACAAGCAGTATTTCTATTTTCCGAAAGAATGGGAAATCACCCATCCTCACTCAGGTAGCCAAAGATAATTTCCGTCCATTCCTTCATCCACTCGTAGCTCCAGATGGAAATGGCGTATTGACTGAATATAGTCCTGGACATCATAAACACCAAACTGGCATCTATTGGGGCTACACCCGGGTCAATGGGCGTGACTACTTCCACCATCCGGAAGGAGATTATTGGCGTAAATCAAAAGCCAGCGTCATTAAAAACAGTGGTAATGAGGTGAAATGGGAAACCGTTTATGATTTGTTAGATGAAAAAGGAAATGCGGTATTGACAGAAACGCAAACTTGGTCCATGCGGGAGGAAAACGGAAAATATTTGCTCAGATTGATTTGGACCGGTGAGGCAAAAACGGATGTTACCATCGGAATGTATGATTACGGTGGATTATTTGTTCGCATGCCATGGAAAGAGGGCATCGACGGCGAAGTAAACAATGGCGCTAGGCAAAAAAATGAAAAAGCAGAAGGCCAAAGATCCAATTGGGTTGATGTTGGCATTAAAATTGAAGGCCGTAAAGACCGAGCTCACATAGCGGTTTTCGATCATCCTGAAAACAATGGATTTCCACAACATTGGCGGGTTGATAATCAATTGGGCATCGGAGTGGCCCGAGCAAGAAAAGCAAATTGGGAAATCAAAAAAGGGAAGATTGAGACCATTAAGCATGAAATACTTGTTTATACCGGAGATCTAACTGACTCAGAGATCAATAAATTATGGGCAAGTTATAGTGGACAAGATATGTCGTTCAACGTGGGTGGCGGTTCGACGGCCCTTTGGGGAGTGGCCCAACAAGAAGGTCGGGACGCCAAATTTCTAAATCCGGCTGAAGCTACGGCTGCAATGACTTTAAAACCTGGGTTTAAGGTCAATGCTTGGGCCGCTGAACCCACCATCACACAGCCTATGGCTTTTTGTTGGGATGATAAAGGCCGATTATGGGTGGCTGAAAACCGAGATTATGAGTCGCGTGGCTATGGTTTTTCCAAAGCAGGCAACAGCCGCATCCTGATCATTGAAGATACCAATCACGATGGAATCGCAGACTCAAAAAAAGTTTTTCTAGAAGGAATCGCATTCCCGTCAGCCATAGCGGTGGGTTTTGATGGACTGTACTTAGGAGCTCCACCTAATTTGCTTTTTGTACCCGACAAAAACCACGATGATGTAGCAGATATGGCCGATATCGAAGTAAAACTAACCGGCTGGGGTATTCGTGATCGACATGAAACATTAAATAGTTTGCACTGGGGACCAGACGGTTGGCTTTATGGCTTACAGGGATTTGCAACACCCTCAAAAGTCAGAAAGCCAAATGGAAAAGGGAAAATTTACAAACAAAACGACCCCTTTCCTGAGGATATTTTACAAGGAGAAGGAGTCGATATTAATGGTGGAGTATGGAGATATCATCCGACCAAAGATATTTTTGAGGTCGTAGCACATGGCTTTAGCAATCCTTGGGGAATAGATTTTGACTCAAAAGGGCAGATATTTATTTCGGCCTGCGTCATTCCACATATGTGGCATGTTGTTCCAGGAGGCGTTTATCACCGCCAAGGAGGCCAGCATTTTAATCCCTACTTATACAGTGATATTCGAACGATTGCAGATCATACGCACCGTTCAGCCCATGGAGGGGCTCGAGTTTACCAGTCAGATGCTTTTCCCGCAGATCAAAAAGGTCGGATTTTTATGGCCAATATCCATGAGCATGCTATTTTATCAGATATTTTATCAAAATCAGGTTCAGGGTTTGTTGCCAAGCATGGAGACGAATTATTACTGGCCAATAACGCCCAATGGGTGGGTTTTAGTATGGAAGTTGGTCCTGACGGTGGTCTCTATGTGTTAGATTGGCATGATGCGGACATCTGCGGAAAAGAAGTTTTAAATGGGGAAACTGGCCGAATTTACCGAGTGATGCCCACAGATAATTTGGCCGAAAATTGGGCGGGAAGATTTGATGATTTATCTACTTTTTCTGATCTAAAATTAGTTTCCTTTCAAACCAATAGCAGTGATTGGCATGCGAGAAGAGCCCGAGTCATTTTACAAAATAGAGCTGAAAAAGGGAAAATAGACCCAAAGGCTGTTGAGGAGCTACAAAATATTTTAAAAAATAATTCAAATGCCGATTATCGTTTGAGAGCTTTATGGAGTTTGCATGTTTCAGCTAGTTTTAAAGAGGGCCAATTAGAAAGCTTTCTGTCAGACTCCGATGAGTACATCAGATCTTGGGCCATACAGCTTTTGTGTGAAGATAAAACGCCTTCTATAGCAGCTCAGCAAGAATTTATCAAAATGGCCACATCGGATAAGTCTGCTGTGGTCCGATTGTATTTGGCTTCTGCCCAGCAAAGAATGAATGAAGCATCAGCCTGGAAAATAGCAAATGAGCTTGCCAAACATCAGGAAGATTCGCAAGATCATAACTTACCCAAAATGATTTGGTTTGGATTAGAGCCCTTAGTTAAATCTAACCCCAAAGCAGGTTTAGAATTATTGAAAAATGCCAAAATTGACCTGATAGCAAATTATGTCGCAAGGAGATTAATGGATGCAAATGAACATGAGTTATTAGTGAGTCATTTAGCGAGCCATGGAAACAATCTATTACCTATTTTGCAAGGAATGAGGGATGGATTGGATGAGCGAATTGATTTAAAAGCACCCAAAAATTGGGCTATGGTTGCTCAAAAGCTTAAGTTAAGAAAAGGAGAAGTGGCCAAATTGGCTGCGATTATTTCGCAACGTTTTGGAGAAACGAATGCCACTCAAAATTTTCTCACACTTCTAAAGAATCCAAAATCTTCGATTGATCAGCGCAAAGAGGCTTTAAACTACCTAGCCACAGCGAAGAGAGTTGAATTAAAAAATGAATTACACAATCTCTTCAGCCAGGCTGCCCTTCGGATGGATGTGATTTCAGCGATTGCTAATTACAATGAAGATCCCTTAGGTGCGTTGATCATTTCCAATTACAAAGTATTGACGCTTGCCGAAAAACGAAAAGCGATTGAGACCCTTTCTTCTAGACCAAAATACGGTTGGCAGCTTACACAAGCGCTTAAAAGCCAAACGATTCCAAAATCTGATATACCTGCTTATACAGCACGTCAATTGTTGCGCGTGGTGGGAAGTGGCTTTATTGAATATTGGGGGCCAATCGAGCAAGAACAATCCTTAGAAAAGGCTTACATCAAATACAGGAATATCCTTACCCCTACCGCTCTATTAGAGGCAAATGCCACAAAAGGAGAAGTCGTATTTCAAAAAAGTTGCGGTACATGCCATAAAATGTATGGAAATGGTGGCAATATTGGTCCTGAATTGACGGGATCAAACCGTGCTAATTTGGACTATTTTTTATTCAATGTCCTAAATCCTTCGGGTGAAATCCAAGAAGATTATAAATTAGTCGTCATCACAACGCGGGATGGCCGTACCTATTCGGGCAATGTTATCGCTGAAAATGACCGACAGGTTACGATGCGAATCGTGGGAAAAGAATCGTCCAAAATAAATAAGTCTGACATTCAGTCCCGTGAGGTAATGCCGAGCTCCTTGATGCCAGTGGGTATTTTAGAGACTATCCAAGAAAATGAAGTATTGGATTTGGTAAAATATATGCAAACGATAAAAGGTAAAAATTTGAACTAAATAAAAAGCTTAGTTAGCCAAGGGTGGACACCATAGTTAGCTCATGAGCCGACCATCTTATTGATTCTTTAAAAATTATATTTGGACAACATCTTCTTTTAACAGATCATGGAGGTGGACATTACCCACTGCTTTATTTTTTCATCACCTAAAATCGACTGATATTATTTGATTGATTGCTAAGGATGCGATGGTGTGGTTTAAGACTCAGCTTAGATCGTCTTAGGGGAATTTGATCATGTATTGCATATTTGAATTTTCTACTAATACGTACGTTTTCCCTAAGTTTTGTTTACCAGGCCAACTGAAATAATTTCTAACAAAACTCCATTTTTGTCCAGAACGGGGGAAGCACTTAGATGTTGAGAAGAAATTTCGTGGATTATTTCTTGAATCGATGCCAAATGCTAAATAACATAGAATTCATGTGCGGGATAGAGATAATACCGATTAGAAGAGAGATCTGCCAGTTGGAATAAAGTCATTTACCAAGAGCTTTTCCATGATGTTATTTGAAAAAATTTATGGCCATAAATCCCCTAAATATATCAAACCGCAGGCGGGTCAACCAAAGCTAAAGCGGCTGAAGTCGATGTAGTGGGAACCAAATTCATAAAATCAACTTCGTCCACTACTAGCCTTTTTATTGTGATAAATCCCGAATGTTAGCCCAAATATGAATTCTATTCTGAAACCATACAAATAACAACAAACTATAGTAGTTGATAAAGGAATCAAGACCTTACTCCGTGGGTTATCACGTGATTTTGAGATACCAAAACCGAATCTCTCTGTGAATCAACTTTAAATTACTATGGATCGTAACATCCAATTGAATGAAAATATCAGAAGTCCCCAAAAGCAAACCAATAAATGTTTAATTCTTTGCTTTCCAAAAAATTCAATTTCAAAAAAGTCGATTTACTAAATTTTGATCTTCTTTATCAAATTTCGAAAAAAAATTATTTAACTGTCAGTGTTGTTCCCGTAATTTCAACCAACAATTTGGTAAGCCCTTTGGTAGCCGGACCTAAAACCAATGATCCATCCGAACCGAAAGTTGACCCATGTGCCGGACACAAAAAAGATGATTTCGTGTTATTGTATTCGACGGTTGAACCTGCATGAGGACAAACGGAAGAAACGGCTAAAAAATTTGAGGCAACATTCCCTGCAGCTAAGCGAATTAAAATGATTCCACTTTTTGAAATAAAATCATTTACAGCTTTCAACTCTGAATCCAATTTAACTGTAAAAGCATTTGAACCCGGACTCGTAGTCGGACTCGTATTTGGCGTTGACGAGTTAGCATTAGGACTAGGTGCTGCATCCTTAGAACAAGCAGCCGCTAGACAAGAAACACATACTGTGGCTAATCCACCCGTGACAGCAATTAAAAATTTTGCTCTTTTCATTTGTTTTTTTTCAAAACAAAACGAATCAAAATTTGTTTAAAAAATGTTATTAATTCTTTGAAAAATAATTCTTTTAAATTTCAGTATCTTCCAATAAATAAGTTTTTAGTTGATGTGAGATTTATACCTTAGACTTAAAAAAAATTATCAAAGTATGCATTGGAAAAGTTTTTTTTGAAATAATACATATCTCATATTTAACAAACTTTGAAAGTTTTTAATAATTAAAAAAATATGCAAACAAATCCGTTTTCATCAAAAATATTTACCGCTATGCTTTCGAGCGAGGCCAAAAAAACAGTGGAAAGAGTCATACTTTTTATTTCCATTATTAGTTTTATCATCCATTTGATTTTAATTTATTTGGTAAAATATCAAATAATTGATTTTATCACGGATACTTCCCTATTTAAAAGTCCCATTGCCGCCATTTACACGCCTTTTTCTTTTATCTTGATTTACGAAGTATACCTTTTGGTTTACTACATTCCAAAATCAGTTACGACCTACGTGAGCAAACAATATGAAATAATCACATTGATTGTCATTCGACGTATTTTCAAAGATTTATCAAATTTAGAACTATCTCAAGATTGGCTCAACATCAAAAGTGATAGACAATTTACTTATGACATCATTCTTTCGATTATTCTATTTTATCTCATTTATTTATTTAAAAATAACATAACCGTATATGTCAACGGGAAAATGATGGACAGAAAGGTGCATTATGAATCTTTTGTAGGACTAAAAAAAACCATAGCTGTATTTTTAGTGCCTGCTTTAATCGTCATGGCTGCCTATAATTTGTTTAAATGGTCGAATTCACTTTTCAGCCATTTTCCCACTTCTTACATGAATTTTAAAAATATCAATAATGTATTTTTTGAAGACTTCTTTACGCTACTCATCGTTGTTGATGTATTATTGCTGTTGATTTCTTTTTTCTACAGCGATAGTTTCCAAAAAGTGATGCGAAACTCAGGTTTTATCATTTCAACTATTTTGATTCGTTTGTCTTTTTCGACGGAGGGCTTGGTTAATAATGTATTAATTCTTTCATCCATCATTTTTGGATTATTGATTTTATTGGTACACAATCAATTTGAGAGAAAAGAATTTTTGTCCTTAGAATTGAAGTAGATTCAATTAAAAAAAGATCAATTGGAAACAATTATGAGCCAAATTAGTTTTTATTCTGTCATTATTTATATTTTCTTTTCACGGTCCTTGGGATTTATTAAAATCGTTCATTAATTGCAAATGCAATGAGTAAATAACTTTAAAGTAAATAATTTAAAAAAATAAACTATTCGTAATTATATTCCTTTCACATTCAACCTTTAACAAACAAATACATGTTCAAAAATTTCAAAACATCGGAGATATTAATTATCATCCTTGTCCTAGTTATTATCGCTTTCAGTGAGTATAATTACCTAGTTCTCGGCGAAAAAGACAAAGCGATTTTCGTCGGACTTTGGCCTCCTACCATATTAGGATTAGTAAATTTTTTCAATTCAAAACTTAAGAAATAATGGAATTAGATATCGTAATATTAACCGCTGTTGTCGTCACCTTATTTATTGTCTTTATCATTGCGGTGCTCAGGGAGTTTAAAGTAATGGAAAATGAAACTTACCGTTATCAAATAGAAACGGGACCTCGAGCAGGTTTGGTGAATTTCATTGGAAATATGGTGGCCAACAAATCATTAACCAAGACCGAAAAAAAATCGATTTACAACGCGATGCATCGAAATATTGCAGACATGGAATCAGATGGTGTCTATTTTGATGATGTCGTGAAAGAAATCATTCGCGAGAAAATAGATGAACTTAAAAATGAAGAAATTAATTTAAATGCAAATAAAGCTGAAGAGTAATTTTTAAAAACGTTAAAAAAAAGGATAAATTTTATCTCTAAACTAAATTCAGAACTCAAAAACATTAAATTTAATTCGTTGCAATCATCTATATTAACTTAGTCATTTTTAAATAGTAAGACTAGGCCCAGGCGAATATAGTTGACCTATATATTGAATCGAAAGTTCACGTCTTGCAGTCATGAGTAATTTGAATAGGACATCAGTTTTAAAAACAATAATAGATTATAAGGTAACCTTGAGTACCAAAAAAGAGTAAAGCTAAGCAAAAGCTTAGTTGGTCAAAAAGAAGTAATTTTGACAATAAAAAAAATCGCTACCTCATAAATAGCGCTTGACTCACACCTCGGCAATGGTGCTTTACCAGTAATTTATTAAGTCATTTTACCTGAGTGATTTTTGTTTAAAATTAGATTTTAAAAAAGCCACCCTAGTGTTTATGGGTGGTTTTTGTTTAAGTGTGCTTTAATTCGTCATTTAAGTGCGATTTTGATTTTGCTCTTAAAATAAATTTACAAGCAAACATTTTAATTCCAAATTTCATTACGAATTTTAAATAGTTAAAGTTTTTCATGAAATTATAATTGAAACCCTTCTTTAAGAAAATTGCAGGATACGTTTAAAATCTTTTTCCTACATTGATCCAATGAAAAAATACCTCGCCTTTTTATTATTCATAGGCCCTTTACAATCTTTTTCACAAAAAGGACTGTATTACCCAAGTGCCCATCGATGGGAACGTAAAACTCCCAGTTTTTTTAATATAGATAGCAATAAAATTAAGGAGGCAAGCGAATATGCTAAAGCCCATGAAAGTAAGCAGCCTAAAAATCTTTGGCTTTCGCAAGCCATGCAATTTGGCAAAGAACCATTCTCAGATCCGATAGGACCTATGGCTGATCGCGGTCCTGCGGCAGGAATTATTATTTACAAGGGCTATATTATTGCCGAATGGGGTGATCCGTCAGCTGTCGAAATGACCCATAGCGTAACCAAGAGTATGGTCTCATCCCTAGTAGGAATTGCCATTGACAGGGGGTTAATTCATTCATTGGAAGACAAGGTTTTTACCTATTTACCACCGATCGAAGTGGCTAACAATGAGGGGATGGAGACAAGTCAAAATCCAATAGCCAAAACCTCATTCATCTATCCATTTGAAACTACCCATAATCGAAAAATTAATTGGGAGCATTTATTGAGACAGACCAGTGACTGGGAAGGCGTTTTATGGGGCAAGCCTGATTGGGCCGATCGGCCTTCAGATAAACCAGCCGAATGGACCACTCGTCAACGATTTGAACCAGGAACTGTATATAAATACAATGATACCAGGGTAAATGCGCTTACATTGGCAGCTACTTTGGTTTGGCGGAAACCTTTGCCTGAAGTACTTAGAGAAAACATCATGAATCCGATTGGCGCCTCGAACACTTGGACCTGGACTGGATACAAAAATTCATGGATTGTGGTTGATGGAAAAATGATTCAATCTGTCAGCGGTGGCGGACATTTTGGTGGTGGGATGTTTATTAATTCCTATGATATGGGCAGATTTGGATTACTAACTTTGCGAAAAGGAAATTGGAATGGCAAGCAAATATTATCAGAAAACTGGATAAGTAAATCCACCTCGCCTACCCATGCCAATACGGGATATGGATTCATGAATTATTTTTTAAATACCGAACATAAACTGTATCCATCAGCCCCGGCGAAAGCATATGCACATATCGGCAATGGAACAAATGCGATTTATGTAGATCCTGAAAATGATTTGATCGCTGTGGTGAGGTGGATGGATGATAAATCCATGGATGGTTTTATCAAAATCATGCTAAGTGCGTTACCTTCAAATACTAGCAGCGTAGTTAAATAATGAGATTTAGGTTTATTAAACCTTAGCCTATCCAAATCAAAGTCAGAACCAGACTATATATTTATTTTTTTTGATTTTAAATTTCCAGCAAATTTGAATCAAATAAACATTGGACCTTATTTATTAGGAACCTTATATCAAATTAACCTAGGTAAAAAGGAAAATTCATCTGGTTAACTGCAAATTTCTTAAGCGTTTATAGGACCCATTTAGGATTAATTTACCTAAAAAAAAGAGGATTATTTATGTCTAAACCAACAATCCATTCGGTCATTTTCATAGGCTTTGAATACGGTATTAACTGGAAATCCATGGCGCAAATTTTCATTAAAGCGCGTTCTAGCTAAGTAATTAAAAGCACCCATATCGCCTGTGTAGGCAGTTTTGTTAGTGCAATTATACGTTTCATGCAAGGCACATAATTGCTGAAGAAAGTCGAAAAAGATGGGAAAAGCTCCGCCTATGACTCCACAATTTAGCAGTTTTTCTTTTGCAAATCGCTCTTCATAAGCACGGTAATCAGTGATTTGTTCCCGAAGGTGAGCCGAATGCGCATGCATCCATTCATTGTCTAATAATGTAGGTTCATCCCCGCAAAAAAGAGCCGTTGGGTTATCTTTAAAAAAAGAATCATTAAACGGATTTTGAACCAAAATGACGTCTGAAACATCTGTCACAAAAACACCTTGAATAGGATCAGCCCGTTGCGCTAAAAAATCACGGTAGACCAAATACCGATAAACATTTGGATTAAAATCGGGATTATATTCGACACGCACGAATGAAATATGAGCATTTTCAAAGCGCTCACAGGTATCATCAGAAAAATTATTATGAAAAATGATGCCTTTTAGATTAGCCTTAGCCACTGATTCTGCCCATTGTTGCACTAAAACATAGGCATCATCAGCTAAGGTGGTGTTTCGATTTACATCATAAACACCAGTGATGTGACAGGCAAGAACAAGATGACTACCCAAAGCCATTAATTGGAATTTGAGGATAGCTCCTTCTTTAAAATAGCGCAGGTGCTATTCGGATTATTTCGGTAATATATATATGATTTCTGAAATACCTTCTTAGCTCTAAATTGAATTTGTGCACGTTCATAAAAGGCTGAATCAGCAGCAAATCCACCTTCAAAATCAATACTTTTAAATACCTTATGATGGCCAAATAATGTCCCAAAAAGAATGGCATCATCCAAATGAATGGGCTTACTTAAGTCATTTTTATCTGGAACATAGTAATCGTCCATTGAATTTACCACGGTCTCTGTAGTAGAACAAATCAGATCTACGTTTTCCATTTCTTTAAGACAGGTACTCAAGTGAAACGGTTTATATTCATCATCGCTATCCAAAATGGTAATAAATTCTCCAACACTATTCAAGACCCCGCGATTAATGGATTCGGCTTGGCCCCGATTACTATGTCGAATGTAAACCAATTTATCCTCATGTTTCTCCACGTAATCCAGCAATGATTTTCGATCGTTGCCCTTACTTCCATCGTCAATGATAATCAATTCGAAATCCTGGAAATCTTGTTCTAAAACAGAGTCGATGGCTCTTTTAATCAAATAAAATTCCGTATTATATACTGCCATTAACACAGATATTTTTATACTTTTGGGCATGATTTTCAATAAATTGTAATGGAAATAGACTAATTAAAGCTCAAATTTAGTGATTAAAAAACAAATTGGAATACCTAAGGACCACTCATTACCAAAACTTAATATGATACGGATTCTCTGGTCGAAAGCAAGGGCAAAATTTAGCCCTAGATCAATAAAGAATCATCATAAACTTCCTTTGTATTTAGCTTCCAATGATATTCAAGGTTTCATATTAAAGTATTTGAGTAACCAATGTTTTTAGATGTCATAACGAACACCTAAAACAACTATGGTCACTTTAATTTTTAGGTTTTTAAATTAATTAAGATCAGAGACCTAATTTCTGAAGACTTATTGGAGTAAATCTTCAAATAATTTACCTTATCCACTTCTGCGAATTGATTGTTCTATTTATAAAAGGTGTAGACGCTTGAATCGAATGCTTTTCGCACAATAATAGTAGAGAGCTCGAATCATTTAATGGAAAATCCAGAGATGAATACTTATCGGTAAATTGGACCTTGAGCTTGGAGGATGCTAAAGAAAAAATAGATGCTTGGAAGTGGGATTATAATCTATTTCGACCTTAACGATCTTTTAACAATTTATTTCTACAAGAATTTATTATTTTTCTTAACAATTCACCCAAAATTCTAATTATAATGTATTTGATACGTAGAGCAGGTCAAATCCACTCGAATTTCTACCGTAGAGAATGTATATGATACCGGGAGCATTTAAAAACCACTCGAAATTCTAATTAGAATGCCTATATAACTTAGATCAATCAAACAAGCTAAATGGTTGATTTTTGGGTAATGTGGCTAATTAGGATGAAATTTAAAATAGTTCACAGAAAATTCGACTTGGCAATCCGATTAATAACTCAGCTTATAGGTGTATTCTGTTTATTTTCTTTATTAATTTTGATCTAAATTTTATAAAACACCTATTTTATGATGATGGCTTGTAAGGATAATCTTTTTTTAATTAATACCATTAATTTAACTAAATTAGAAAAGATATATTTAAATTAAAAATTCAATATTAATTAAAATTACTCTAAAACTTATCTTTATTGAAACCAATCATAAATCACATTGTATTTGTCCTTAGAGAGTTTGTTGGCTCTATTCGAGCTGGAGGCATCTCAACTTATGTAAAAGAAACCTCCGAAAGTTTAGTAAATTATGGCTACAAAGTAACCGTTTTGACTGCTTCTGACGATACTAGAGAGGAAAAAATTTGTTTTGAAAACGGTGTAACTATTCATTATTTATCGGGTGGAGAGTTCTGTTTGCAAGGCATAGAAACAGATTTTTTTTACCTGAAAAAATTTCGTCCTATTTATCGTTTTTTAAGTTATCGGTGGAAACTAAAAAAAACTATCGAGCAACTTGCTGATGTATCAATTATTGAAGTAGCCGAATATGGTGCAGAGGGTTTTTTTTTACAAAACTTAGGCATTCCTTTAGTATTTCGCTTACATTTACCCGCTTTATACGATAAAGAAAGCAACGGAATAATTGGATTTTCTTATAAAAACATACAGTATTATTGGCGAGGATTAATAGAACTTTACCTCGTAAAAAAAGCCAAATTCAGAAGCTCACCTTCACAATTTTTAGCCAAATGGTTTGAAAGAGAAGTTGGCATTGTACAGAACCAAATAAAAATCATTCCGTATGTCCTTGAAGTTAGAGAACCCATAAGTACAATAACGAATACAAAAAAAACTATTTTTTTTGCGGGAGCATTAATAAAAGGAAAAGGAATTTTTGATTTAATAGAAGCCGTAGCACTTTTACGCCAGGAAAATACAAATATTTGCTTAAATTTAGCAGGATACATTGGGAAAAAAAATCTTAAAATGGTAGCCTTTTATGAAAAAAAATTCGAATGGTGTCGATTTTTGGGCTTGCAAAACCGTGAGCGATTATACCCACAGTATAAAGCTGCAGCGATTTGTTGCTTCCCATCAAGAGCCGACAATTTTCCGTTTACTTGCCTCGAAGCCCTTTCAGTGGGCGGTATTGTGTTGGGGTCCAATAATTGTGGCATATCAGAAATGATAACCGAAGGCAAAAATGGCTTTTTGATACCTCCAAAAGACCCAAAACTTTTAGCAGAGAAACTCAAAACACTACTAATGCTTTCTGACATAGATCGAGCTAGAATAGCTAAGAATGCTATTGAAAGCATCAAAGAAAACTATTCCCATGAAGTTATATTAAGAAAAATGATTGCGTATTATGAGGGGTGTATCGGAAATTAGCCAAATTATTAAAATACAACTATGAAGACTCCTTCATGCCCTTTGTGCGAAAATACAAACATCTCGGTTGTAGAAACTATTGAGACATCCGAGCTAGTATCGCTCTATAAATCATCCTACAAAACTGATGTAAGTACATATTTTACAGGCATGAACACCATAAATCTTTGCAGTTGCCACATTTGTAAACTTATGTTTTATAATCCTATTGTTTTGGGAGATGGTGTGTTTTATAATAATCTTCAAAAAAATGAAAATTATTACCCTAAACACAAACAAGAATTTGACATAGCCAAACAATACATTCAGAAAATAGATAAAGTACTGGAAGTAGGAAGTGGTGCAGGCTATTTTGGAGATTAATTAAGGTAAAAAATTACGTGGGCTTGGAGTTTAGCAACGATGCCATTGAAGTTGCTCATAAAAAAGGCTTAAAGCTTATTAATGAATCTCTGGCTACACATGCACAACATTATGTCAATTTCTATGATGTTGTATGCAGTTTTCAGGTCTTAGAACATATTGCCGACCCATATAATTTCATAGCCGAATGTATTAAATGCCTTAAGCCAAAAGGAAAACTAATTTTTGCCGTCCCAAGTGAAGGTTCTTTTTTGAGTGATGCACCTAATCAATTTCTGAATGCTCCGCCCCACCATGCTACTCGTTGGCTTGATGTTACGTTTGAAAAAATAGTCACTTTATTTGATGTTAAATTAATAGCAATCACGCATGACGTGTTTTGGGAGAATAACCGCAGGTATTATTTTCGCTTATTAATGTTTCATAAACTAAACAAAATATTTGGTTTGCCTTTTAAACGCTATGATACCTCTCTAAAATTTAGGTTAATA
>Ga0114962_10001979_pt1 | contig 17459 bp, 19 predicted proteins | sample C_130820_MF_Meta_FD_87017 | JGI IMG/M metagenome (GOLD analysis project Ga0114962, IMG submission 87017) | Freshwater microbial communities from Lake Croche, Canada to study carbon cycling - C_130820_MF_MetaG | ecosystem: Environmental > Aquatic > Freshwater > Lake | place: Lake Croche, Canada...
ATTATTATGCAGATTATAACAGATCTCGCTTTGGAGTTACTGTAAAAAAGGCCGGGTGGGACTGTTTGAGACATTATGAAATACTAGGTAATGGATGTATACCTATATTTTATGATATAGAGCAGTGCCCTTCTCTCACGTTAGCTAATTTTCCTAAAAAAGAATGTATAGCTGTTTTAAATGAATTGAGATCCGGTAATAAACCTGAGGTTGTTTATGATAAATGGATTAATAAGTTCAAAGACTCTCTTAACAACCATTGTACAACTAAAGCAGTCGCTAAATACGTATTAGACACATTGACTAAAATAGATTAGCAATTATAATTTTAGACTAATGCAGTACGTTTTCTTTAAGTCTTTAAAAATTACTAATTTTTTGTCTGTCGGTAAAAGACAGGTAGCAATTGATTTTAAGCCAGGGTTAAACATTATTACCGGTCGTAATCTTGATAAAGCCGACCGTGCTAACGGAGTAGGTAAATCTACAATTGCTGATGCTATTCATTTCGTATTATATGGTTCTACTATTAGAGAACTTAAAAAAGAGAATATTATAAATAACCTTTATCCAGAAGATATATGTGAAGTTATTTTAGAGTTTACTATTGATCAAAATGATGTTAAATCAGATTATAAAATTATACGTACGCTAAACCCTACTAAGTGTTTTTTGTATATTAACGGAGAAGACAAGACTCGCTCAGGAGTGCCTCAAACTACTGAGTTTATAGCTGATCTTATAAGCACTTCTTCTGAAGTATTTCAGAATAGTGTTGTAATGACTATTAATGCAACTGTGCCTTTCATGGCACAGAAAAAAATTGAAAAACGTAAATTTATTGAGGGTATACTTAATTTAGAAGTGTTTAGCAATATGTTGAGTATCGCTCGCTTTGATTTTAATGAAACTAAACGCAATCTAGATATTGAATTAACTAAAGTTGACGAAACGGAAAGAAATTTACAAGACAATATTAAACAAAAAGAGACTTATGAAGCAGGTAAAGTAAAACGTAGAGACGTCTTATTAACTCGTCAGCGTAATAACGAGCAAGAGATTGCTTTAATAAATGTGCGTATCGGTAAGCTAGAATCAGTAGATGTAGTAGCACAGAAAAAAATTGAAACGGATCTTAAGACTCTTAAAGATCAAGAAAAACAATACGACAAGAAAATAGCGGGTATTAATAAACTTATTACTGAAGCAGAAGCTCATATCAAATTTAATACTGACCGTATTAAAAAACTTAAAAAAATAGATAGTAAATGCCCACACTGTGGTAAAGACCTTGCTGAAGCTGCTAATACTCAATATGACAAAGATAAAGCTGATTGTGAAGCTCAAGTACTTGTGTACACTGAGACCGCAAATACCGAAAAACTTAATTTAACTGAATGGCAGAAAGGTTTAGAGAAAATCGAAAACGGTATATTTAAAATAGAAAGAAAGCTTAATGATTTTAATATCCGCAAAAAAGAATTTGAGAATGTTAACTCTCGTTTAAATCAGCTTAAAGTATGGCAAGAACAGCTTGCTGTAGATTTAGAGGCCTTAAATACAGATGATAATGTTTATATTGAAAATATAAAAAAAGTTGAATCAAGGCTTGCTGAAATTAAAGAAAAAATAACAGAACTACAGGTTAAAATAGAAATTATTGAATCTGCTAAGTTTATTACTTCAGAAGAAGGTGTAAAATCGTTTATTGTTAAGAAAATACTTGAAGTATTAAATCTTAGACTTGCTTATTATCTTAAAAAACTTGAAAGTAACAGTACTGTAAAGTTTAATGAGTTTTTTGAAGAAACTATTACAAATGAAAGAGGTGCTGAGTGCAGTTATTTTAATTTTTCTGGGGCAGAACGCAAAGCTATTGATCTTGCTATGATATTTACTTTTCAGGATATCCGAAGAGCGCAAGCTAATGTATGGTTAAATGTATCAGTATTTGATGAATTGTTAGATTCCTCATTGGATGAAAAAGGTATTGAACTAGTGTTGGATATTTTGCGAGATAGAGTGGAAAAATACCAAGAGGCAGTGTATATAATATCACACCGCAAGGAAAGTATGAAATACTGTACAAGTGGTGAAATTATATTCCTAGAAAAGAAAAACGGCATAACAGTAAGAACAACAAATTTTAATAATGAATAATCCTCTAGTATACGGTGCTCCAGCACTTCCAGTAGGCGCTCCAGCATTTGGAACCCCTATAATGCAGCAAATTGATATGGGTCAACAGGCCCAACCAACAAGCCCTACACCACCGCAAACCCCTAATATGGCTATTAGCTTTGCTGCTGATCATGGCGGCTGCGGATTTTGGAGAATGCATTGGCCAGAATCTCTTATCAATGCTTCAGGTAGAGGGGTTGTAACTAACTCTACAATAATGCTATTGGATCACCGCTACTACGCTAACGTTAAGTCTGTAAAAATTCAAAGACAAGTTACACCGCCTCAGCTTGAATTTGTTAAATTTTTAAGAGATGTTTCTAATAAAACTAGCAAGTTTAAGTTATATTACGAAATTGACGATGTTATTTTTCCTGACGATATACCACTTTACAATAAGTCTCGGGCAGCATTTGTTGATCCTGTTATCGGTAAAACAGCTATAGAAATTATTAGAAATTGTGACGCTATTACATGCCCAACTAAGTTTATGGCTGATTATTACACAGAGAAAACCGGTGTACCAGCAATAGTTGTACCTAATTATTTACCTAAGTTTTGGATGGACAGATTTTATTCTAAATCAAAGGTAGTAGAAAACTACGACTACAATAAGAAGCGTCCTCGTATCGGTTATGTAGGCAGTCCAACCCATCTTAATGTAGATAATTTACCTGGAGTACAGGATGACTTAGATCCGTTTGTACCTTATATCCGTAAAACCTGTAAGCAATATAAATGGGTATTTATGGGCGGAGTACCTCAGAATTTATTTGATTTGGTACAGTCCGGGGATATTGAATTTGCTCCATGGAAAGCATTATACGAATATGGTTATGCTTTTGACTCTCTTAAGTTAAACGTTGCATTTGCTCCTTTGCAAAATAATAAATTTAATTATGCTAAAGCTCCTATCAAGTATCTTGAAGCTGGCGCTCTAGGTATTCCGTGCGTTTGTCAAGATGCACCGCCATACAATACAGGCCCTGTTGCACCACTAAGGTTTAATACACCTTCTGAAGCAATGGATTTAATTAAAAAACTATGTACAGATCGTAGATATTATTTAAACGAATCAGACCACGCTCGTAAGGTTGCAACTGGTTATTGGTTAGAGGATCATATTGAAGAGCACTTTAAAGTATACTTTCCTTCTTGATTAATTAGTAAGACGGTACATAATACGGTTTGTGTATCGTAATATATATTATAGCTCTCGTGATAGTTTAGCGCATCTGTTTACCTGGGATAAAAACGGTAAGCGGGTTGTTAAAAAAGAAATATATAGTCCTTACTTTTATGTAGAGACTAATATGGATAAGCATGATGCTATATCTATTTTTAATACTAAATTAAAGAAGAAAGTATTTAAAAACTCGTTTGAGCGTAATAAGTCAGCACAAGATGGTGCTATTAAGAGACTTTATCACAATATTCAAGTAGAGCAGCAGTTTCTTATTGAAAAATATAAAGATGATTACGAGAAGCCAGAGTTTTCTGAAAACCCTTTAAAGGTATGTTTTCTAGATATTGAAGTATATTCTCCAGATGAATTTCCTGAAGCTAAGGACGCTAAACATCCAATCAACCTTATAACGATTTATGATAACTTATCTGATACTTTTTATACATTCGGTGCAAAACCCTATACCCCTACTCGTAAAAATGTAGTTTATACTGAGTGTACAGGTGAAGTAGATTTACTTAACAAGTTTTTAGAATTCTGGGAAAACGATTATTTTCCAGATATACTATCTGGGTGGAATACAGATTTTTTCGACTTTCCTTATTTAATTAACCGTATTAGTAATTTATTAGGAGAGCATGATGCAAAACGTCTATCTCCATTAAAAAGTCTTTGGTGTCGTAAAGGTATATTTGTTAAAGGGCAAGAACTAGACCGTTGGTATATTCACGGTATATCAGCTATGGATTACCTTGAAGTATACAAAAGTCTGGCTCGAGGTTTATTAGAATCATATGCACTTAACTTTGTTGCACAACATGAACTAGGAGAGGGTAAGTTAGCCGTTAATGCTACTAGCTTAGCTTCTCTATCGATAGATGACTGGAATTCTTTTGTAGACTATAACATTCAAGACGTTGATCTGTTAGTAAGAATGGAGAAGAAACTTCAGTTCTTTAAGATTATCAGAATGTTAGCATATAAAGGCTTAACTAGTTTTGAAGCAGCCTTAGGTAAAGTACAAATTGTTACCGGGTGTGTTGCTTTAGAAGCTTATAAACATGGTCTAGTAATACCCACATTCGTATCTGGCCCTACTAGAGATGAAATTGAAGGTGGGTATGTTAGGGACCCTGAAAGAGGTTTAAAAACTTCTATTGTGAGTTATGACGCTAATTCTCTATACCCTAATACAATTATTACACTTAACATATCTCCTGAAACTAAGATAGGTAAGATTATACGTAAGACTGATACAGAGACTACTCTGTTATTAACAAGTGGTACTGAAAAGACAATATCCAACGAAAAACTTAATAAGTTTATGGATATAGAAAAGCTAGCTATATCTAAAGCTAACGTTCTATATACTCAGAAGAAAAAAGGTGTAGTACCTTCCTTAATTGATGGGTTGTATAGTGAGCGTGTAATGAATAAGAACCAGTATATAGATTATAAGAAAAAACTAAGTAAACTAACTGTTAATACTGATGAATACAAAACGTGTAAGTTTAATATGGAACGAGCAGACACAATTCAGCACGTTATCAAGATTCTTCTTAATTCCATATACGGGGTTTTTGCTAATAAGTTCAGCCCTATTTGTGATAGTGATCACGCCGGTAGTATTACTCTTACTGGTCAGTCTGTGGTTAAGCAGGCAAGTGTTATTATTGACCAATACGCTAAAGAAAAGCACGGATTAGATAAATCTTTAACCATTTACGGGGATACTGATAGTACTCATGTTACTATACAGCCTATTATTGATAAACTTAAATTAAAATTGTATAAAGACGGTAAAGTGTCTCCAGAAGGCTTAGAACTAATTGATAAAGAAATGGGCACTTACCTTAATGAAGAAATTAAGAAATGGTCTGCTTCTGAATTTAAATCTATTGACCCTCGTTATTACTTCAAACGAGAATCTATTTGTGATGTGGGGGTATATCTTCAGAAAAAACGCTATATTATCCATGTATTAAATGACGAAGGGGCAGATACTAATAAGTTTAAGTACGTTGGTGTTGAAATAGCCCGATCTACCACACCGAAAAAAGCAAAAGAACTGATTAAGAAGGTTATTGAAAACTCCCTATTAGCGCAGGATCAAATAAAGGCAAACAACCTTTATAAAGAGGTTTATGATACATTTAAGACTCTAGGCATTAATGAAATTGCTATTAGAGGTGGTTTAAGTGATTTAGAAAAGTATGAAGTTAAATCAGATGGATTTAAGATCGGTTTAGGTACTCCTAATCATGTCAAAGGCGCTATTTGGTACAATCAACTCTTAAAACATTTAAAATTAGAAAAGAAGTATGAAAGAATTACTTCCGGCGGCAAAGTAAAGAAGATTTATATTGCACCAAACAAATTTAATATTAACACTCTTTGCTTTCCTTATGATTACCCACCAGAATTTAAAGAATTTGAAGTTGATTATATTGAAATGTTTGATAAACTTATTAAACCGCCTATCTTAGCTGTATATGAAGCTATCGGTTGGCGATTACCAGATTTAACTAACGAAGTAACTACAGACCTATTTGATATATTCTCATGATTAAAATATCTCACGAATCTCCTTTAAGTATGCTTGAAATATCTCGTACTTATAATGATTTTGAATATGCCCTCGTGCACCTCTTCGAAACTCACCCACAATACTACAAGTTCTTTGAAGACAGTGTTAAGATGGGTCGTCATGTTTTATTAGATAATAGCATATTTGAATTGTCTAAGTCTTTCGATCCTAAACGTTATGCTAAGTGGATACAAAAGCTTAACCCTACTGAGTATATTATACCTGACGTATTAGAAGATTGTAATGGTACAATTGAATCTGCTAAAAAATGCTTATGGAAGGAATGGGACTTCGTTAGTAATTCTAAAACTATCGGTGTAGTACAAGGTAAGTCTTATACTGAACTAGTTAAGTGCTATGTAACCCTAGATCAAGAGATTGGTGTGGATAAACTAGCTATTTCATTTGATTATTCATATTATCTTAAATTATTTCCGCATCCTAACAAATGGGTATCTTATATGATGGGTAGAGTAATGACCCTAACACAGTTAATGAATGACGGTATTATTAATAAAGATAAACCCCATCATTTATTAGGTTGTGCACATCCGAGAGAGTTCAGTTTTTATCAAGGGTCTGAATACAACTGGATAGAAACGTTAGATACGTCATCCCCTATCGTGCATGGTATCAAAAGAGTGAGATATACTGATACGATAGGTAACTGGAAAAAAGAATCTACCAAGCTTGTAGATCTTTTAGATGTAATACCAGATGAGATACAAGAAAGAATTATTGCAAATAATTTAATTGAATTTAGAAACTATGTTAATGGATGACTACCTTAGAAGCTATAACTAATTCCGTATATGCTAAATATCCCCACTTACTGGCTGCTAATAACTATATCGTTGATTATTATTTCTGGGATTGTATTCGTAATCGTGAACTCCCGGTAAAAGAGCTTGTAGACGTTAAACCTTACATATTAAAGTACGGTATTATTGACTTTGCACTTGTAATTTATTTTAGTGATAATACAATAGGTTATCGACTTGACCTATGAAACGTAACTTAACATGGAAAGCTTTTTTTTCTCAGAGCGGTTCTGAGATTAATGAAATATCTAACAAGATAGGTCGGCTTCCAGATGCTATTATTACTAATAAAAGCTGTGAAGATATGGACAAGATTAATCCTGTTCTTCTTGAAAAAGCTTTTAATCGTTTTATTTTTATACCTAAAAAACCTACAGTAGAAGAATATAGAGAAGCTATTAGATATACGGATATTATTACTTTACATGGGTATCTCCGTATACTACCGCCTGAGATATGCGGAAGATTTAGAATATATAATGGCCATCCAGGGCTTATAACTAAATTTCCAGAATTAAAAGGTAAAGACCCTCAAGCTAAAGTTTGGTACAATCATGCCGAAAAACCTTATTATAATCATGGCCATGTTATTCATAAAGTAGTATCAGAAGTAGATGCTGGTAGTGTAGTATCTGAAAAAGAATTTTATAGTAAAAACATTTATAATGAATTTAACGGTTTAAACAGTTATATCAGTAAGCTTCATGATTTAGCAATTGAAAATTGGGTTGGCTTTATGCGCAATAGCCTATTAAATAACAATTTATGAGAACAAACTATAAAGCTACAATTTGTGGCGCTCATTCACAAGGTAAGACAACTCTATTAAAAGCATTAAAAGAGGATGTCTTCTTAGATGATGAGAACTTTAGCTTTAGAACTAATCTTACTAGAGGTTTAAAAGATCTTTTACCTATTAATGAAAATGGTAATTCTTTAACTCAATACTTAATAATGGCTAGACATTTAGAGTATGGCTTAACTCCAGGCAATTGGGTTTTAGATAGAGGGGCTTTAGATGGAATTGCTTATACTAGTTATTTTTACGAAAAAGAACAGATCAGTAAAGATATATATCAAGCAGCTTTAGCTGTTTATGAATCTTTAATACAATCTTATGATAGAATTTTTTACGTTGTACCTGAACTAGTTATTGAAAATGATGGTACTAGAAGCACTAATAAAGAATTTTTTGATGGAGTCGTAAAGCATTTTGATTTTTATATTAAACATCATACAATGCCTGCTAATAAGCTTGTTTATGTAATGGGTTCTGTAGCAGAAAGAACTAAAATTGTATTAGATACGATTAAGAAAGATTTTACCAATGAGCTATAATACTAATAATATCGATAAAGTACTTGGACAAAGAGTAGACTCACCGAGTACATACACTCCAGAAATATTGGTGCGAGAAGAGCGCCAACGTAACCGTACCCATCTAGGTCTTAAGAATGAAGATTTACCATTCGTAGGTTATGACATTTGGAATGGTTATGAATGTAGTGCATTAACAGACAACGGTTTACCTGTTACTTGTGTTGCTAAAGTTGTCTATAATGCCACCAACCCTTATATTGTTGAGTCCAAGTCAATGAAATTATATTGGAATTCATTTAATATGCAGCCAATGGGTAAGACAGTTGAAGAAGTACTTAAAAACATCAAGAATACTGCCGCTAAAGATCTGTCTGCATTACTAGAAACAACTGTAGAAGTATTTTTATTTTCTCAAATACAAGCTAAAGATTTTCAAATGAGAGAGGTATGGATGAGAGATTATGACCCTGGTATATGGATTCCTTTAGAAAAAATAAAAAGCGCAGAAAGTATTAAGTTTACTGTTTTTAATGAAAAGGCTGATTTATTAGTAGCTAACGAAACAGAAATTACTAAACAGCATTTTTACATGAGTACGTTGCTACGCTCTAACTGTAAAATTACTAAACAACCAGATTCAGGAGATATGTTCATTTATTATAAAGCTGATAAAGAAGTAACAGAACAGTCTTTATTAGAATGGATAGTATCTTTCCGTAACGAATGTCATTTTCATGAAGAGATTTGCGAAGCTGCTTACAAACGTCTTTGGGACTTATTAGAACCAAAAGAATTAATGGTAACTTGCTTTTATGCTCGTCGCGGCGGTTGGGATATTGTACCCACTCGTGCTTCTAATAAAATACTACTTGACCGTCACTTAATTGATGGGAGTACTCCTTATTTTAAATTTCCTCGTCAATAACCTTGATTAAAACAAAAACTATTATAATATATAACACAATATGAAACCTAATACATTAATCGTATTCCTAGATAATATTCAACGCACTATCATTGCTACAGTTGTAAGCGATGATAAGAGTTCCATTACAGTAACTAAGCCAACTATCCTTAATGTTGCACCTACACAAGATAAGAAATTACAGGTGCAGCTATACCCTCTATTTTTTAGAGAGTTTACTGCAAACAGGGATGAATTTCCTAATTGGACATATTCAAAGGATAGCATCGTATTAAGTGATGCTCAAATTGAAGCAAATCTCATTACTCAATACACTCAAATGTTTCAGACAAATGCTGAAGCAACTAATGCTCCAGTAGTAAAGCTATTTGACGACGAAAATAGCTAATATGGCACGCAAAATCCGCACAGATAATAACAATGACGAAACGAAAGCTTCGTCAATGAAAGATATCTTTGAAGCAGTAGACGCACTGAATGCAGATGCGTCGCTGCTCTCAGATGACAATTCACTATCTATTGTAGGTGACTGGATTGATACAGGCTCTTATGCACTTAATGCGATATTTTCTGGATCTTTATATAAGGGTATTCCTGTTGGTAGGGTTACTGGTTTCTCCGGTCCTTCCGGTGCAGGCAAGACGCTCATTGTTAATAAGATCATTGCTAATGCACAAAAGAAGGGTTATTTTGCTGCTGTATGGGATACAGAAGCGGCTGTGGACAAACAGTCTGCTGAAGGTGTTGGTATTGACCCTAAGCGTCTGAAGTACTATCCGGTAGAAACAGTAGAAGATTGTCGTAATCAGATTGCTACATTCTTAGATAAGATTATTGCAGCTAATGATCCTAACTTAAAAGTTATTATAGCTATAGATAGTCTTGGTAATTTAGCAAGTGCTAAAGAACTACGAGATGTTACTGAAGGTAAAGATGCAGCAGATATGGGTACTAAGGCTAAAGCTATGAAATCTATGATGCGCGCACTTACGTTTAAAGCAGCTAAAGCTCGTGTACCTATTCTATTTACTAACCATATTTATGATAACCCTACGTCTTTATATCCTGAGCTTGTTAAACGTCAGTCTGGTGGTAGCGGTCCTATTTATCTTGCTTCTTTGTTGGTACAACTTGCGACTCGTAACGAAAAAATCGACAAAAACGAAGGAGAAGAATCGATCGCAGTAGCCCATAATGTTAGCGGTGTTACTTTGTCAGCAATGACAGTTAAAAACCGTTTTGTACCTGCATTCTTAAAAGCAGAGCTATATAATAACTTCCGTACTGGTTTAAGCCGGTACGCAGGGCTAGCAGATATGGCTGTAGCGTTTGGGGTTATTACTCAAACAGGGTCTACTTTCCAATTAAACGGAGAAAAGATCGGCTATAGAAAAACCTGGGAAAACGATACTAAGTTCTGGGATGAAAAAATATTACCATTACTTGAACAGACACTTAAAGAAAAAGTCGGGTATGGGTCAAGTAACCCGGTGTTAGATGAAGCTGAAAAGCTTATTGAAGAACAACAATAAAAATAAAAAGCTAAGGGAAACCTTAGCTTTTTTTATCTTATAGTATATAATTTAAGGTATGAAGAAAACTGATCTTCTAGTTAATAGCGATTTCTTTGAAAACATTGTAGCTATGCAATGTTTAACTAATGCTTATTACACTTCTTTAGTGTTAGAGCATTTAACGCAAGACGCATTTAAGAATCCTGGTAATAAGCTGGTAGTAAATATTGTTAAAGACTTTTTTACTAAACGTAGAGTTTTACCCACAATAACAGAGATTAAATCGTATCTCAGCAAAGAAGAGGATATTAAGTTATTTAAAGATACTGTTACGACTTATAAACAGTATGACAATAATCTCAATATGGAAGAGCTTATTGCCAATACTGAACAATTCTTTAAAGAGAAAGCAGTATACAACACTGTGTTAAAGATTGTAGATGATGTCTCTAAAGAAAAATCAGATTATCCTAAGTTCTTATCTTGGTTTGAAAAAGCCTGTAATATTTCCTTAGTTAGTGATATCGGTTTAGATTTTTTCGGGGACTATGAAAAGATTATAACAGAACTAGGTACTAAGAATGAAACTATTCCTACCGGTTGGGATTTTATAGATGACAAAATTGGTGGTGGTTTAATGAAAAATGGTAGAGCACTTTATTTATTTTTAGGTCCTACTAATGTTGGTAAGTCTATCTTTTTAGGTAATGTAGCAGCTAACATGGCTAATAAAGGTTTAACTACAGTTCTTATATCTCTTGAAATGCCTGAAATGATGTATGCTAAGCGCATTAGTAGTCATCTGTCAAAAATACCTATCAATAGTATTCAGGGTCAAATTAATGCTTTAGATGCATATTTTAAGGATGTTACTGAAACCCATAAACGCAAATTAATTATTAAAGAATTTCCACCGAAATCCATTACTGTAGCAGGTATTAAGGCCTATCTTGAGTCTTTAGTAAAGAATGGGATAAAACCGGATATACTCGTTATAGACTATCTTGGACTGATAAAGGCATCGCAAGGTGATAACTCTTACGAGCAAGGTAAAGTAGCAGCAGAAGAATTGAGAGCTTTATCGTACTTCTTTAATATGCCTGTTGTAAGTGCAATTCAAACTAACCGGGAAGGTATGGAGAAACCAAGCCTAGATACTGTATCAGAATCATTAGGTGTAGCCTTTACTGCAGACGTTGTTTGGGCTATCTATCAAGAACAAGGTGATCAAGAAACAGGGGTTATTAAAGTATCTGGCGTTAAAAACCGTCTAGGGCCTAAACATGGTGCAACTGCAATGCGTATAGATTACACAACACTTTCACTTACCGAAGAAAAGGGCTATGTAGGTTTAACAGGTAACAAATTCGGTAGTGGTTTAGATGAAGTAATGGATTTAGAAAATAAACTAGAAAAGCTGGAAATTACAAACAGGCAGATTAAGTAGTACATAGTGAATCTTAACAAGATATATGTTTTTACTGATTTCGATCTAGACGGAGTTGCATCGTTATTAATGCTACACTGGGCTTTAAATGCTAAACCTGGTCAAATTTTATTTAAAACTACTACTATATCAAATTTTCGTAGAGAGTTTTTATCTTGGTTAGATCAAAACAATATTAACGATTTTGATAAAATTTATATTTTAGATTTAGATGTTTCAAAGCATGCTGATTTAGTTGATAGAAAAAATATAGAAATTATTGATCACCATCTTACACATGTTAAAGCTCTCGGGGAATATAAAAACGCAATAATAAACGTAATAGAAACAACAAGTTGTGCTAAGTTAATGTACAATACGTTTAAAAATAAAATTGAATTAAAACCAGAACAAAAATACTTTATTGCACTAGCAGACGATTATGATTGTTATCAATTCAAATTAAAAGAATCATATGAGTTAAACTGTCTTTACACTAATACTCAAAAAACTAACACTAAAGTACGAGCTGAAATATTCCTTGAAAAGTACTACAACGGTTTTAAGACTTTTAGTGCACAAGAAAAAGCAATTATAAAGGAATTTGTTGATCGTAAAAATAAAGCTATAGCTATATTACAGATTTATAAAGGTACTGTATCTATAGCTGGTAAAGACCGGGTAGTTTATGGCACTCACGGTAACAAATTTGTTAATGAAATTTGTGATTATGTATTAAACACCCACCCGGCAGATATTGTCTTTTTTATTAACACAGACAATTCACATGTATCATTTCGTAAGAACAAAAAATGCGAAATTGATCTATCAAAACTAGCTGCAAAATTATGTGATGGGGGAGGTCACGAATATGCAGCGGGTGGAAGAGCAACGGAATCGTTTCTTAACTTCACCAAGTTACTAGAAATAATTCCATAATATGTCTGGCATTGTAGGCGCATTACAAGAATCAGTAATTGAAACTCCCATAAAACAACTCGCAAGAGAAGAGTTGGAAGCAGAGTTAATTAAGTTCGGTTCGTTCTGTTCAATTATACATAATAAAAAACTGAATAACGTTACTTTATTCTCCTTAATAGTAAAAAATAAATTATACCGTAAGATTTTCATGGAATTAACTGATACTGATAGTGAAAGAGAAGCAATATTACTATTTCTCAAGTATAATTCTAATCTTTGCCGTAGCAAAGTAGTGAGAAAGATATTAAAATCATAGCTCTTAATGAGCATTGAACAAACTTACAATACATACCTAAGCGTATCTAGAGGGCATAAAAATAAACCCTGGAAAGCCCGAAAAGACTTTGAAGGTTTTGATAAAACACCAGACGGTATTTTATGCTTACGCTTAGATATGTTTTTTAAGAGATTTCCTCAGATAAGCGTTAAAGATTTTTTGATGGCTCCTTACGTCATCTATAAAGATGAAGAACACTTTCCGCTTAACTTCTACCTTACTCAAAAAGCAATTGCATGCTACTCTTTGTTACAAAATCAAAAACTTGAAGAACTACCCGATACTGAAAGCCATACTAAGCATATTCTTGAATCATTAAAGTATATTGCTACTGTATGTGTTAATGAAGGGATAACTTTAAATACGTATTGCAACACTAAATCTGGCTATACATGGAGATGTATTGAAGATTACAATGAAAAGAAGTTAAATTTGTATGTGTTACTGTCTCTACCTAATTTTGATACTATTTATAATGAAATGCATTTACAAGATAAGCAATTATATTTAAAAAGTATAACAAACGACATAGTTAAATTTAAAATGAGATTAAACAGCTCGGATAAAGCTAAAAAAATCATAACTGAAGCTTTTAAGAGGATAAACAAACTTTCACTTGATAAAAAACAATAACATACTAATATACTATATCATTCAATATGAAACCTTATAATTCAAATATGTTCGAAAGCATTAAGAATGCTTTAGATAAAGCTAAGACTAAAACTGGCGGTAATTCAACTTATCGTAACATTCTTCAATTAGAACCTGGAGATAAACCGTATACAGTTAGATTATTACCTAATATTAAGAATCCTGAAGAAACTATTCTTCATTATTATCATCACGGTTGGAATAGTATTGATACTGGCCAGTATGCAAGTATTACCTCCCCCTCGACTTGGGGTGATCGCTGCCCTGTAAGTGAACTTTATTTTAAAGTTCTTCGAGATGGTACAGATTCAGAAAAAGAACGCGCTAAAGCTAACTTACGTCGTAAAGAAAATTGGTTAGTAAACGTATATGTTGTAAATGATCCTAAGAAGCCAGAAAATAACGGTACTATTAAAGTGTTACGTTATGGTAAGCAATTAGATAAGATTATTCAATCAGCTATCAATGGTGACGATTCAGAAGAGTTTGGCGCTAAAATATTTGATTTAAGTGAAGAAGGTTGTAATTTGCGTATTAAAGTAGAATTAGTATCTGATAAACCCGGTGCCCCTAAGTACCCGACTTATACTTCTTCCAAGTTTTTAAATGCATCATCTATTGAAGGTTTAGATGAGAATAAGATTCAAGAAACTTACAACAATATTTACGATCTCAATACTTTCGTAGAACGTAAGTCTAGTGAAGATATTAAGTCGTTTATTGATCAACATTATCTTGGTAAGACTGATATAGCACCGGTTGCTGCTCCAGTAGTTGAAGAAGAGGATGTACCATACGAAGCACCAGCCGTAAAACAATCTCCTGCGGCTAAGGCTATTGCTAAGGTAGAATCAATTGATTCTAATGATAGTAAAGTAATGGACATTCTTAACGGACTAGATAACTTATAATAACTTATGGCCGCTCCTCAGCAGACTCAATACAACCAAGCAGAACTCGAAAGACTCTCTCATTCCACTAGTAAAGTAGGTAATGAAGAGTTACTTCTTGCAGCTATGTTCGGCAAAGTATTACAAAATGATATTAATGGTATCAAACAAAAGTCTGCTGAGGTAGGTGGTGGGTTAAAAGTTAGTGATGTAGATATGAGTAAGGTTATGCCTTCTCATATCTTACCTGCTATGGGTATTAAGACTCCACAGCAAAGACCACCTTTACAACAACAAAGACCACCTTTGCAGCAACCTATACCTCAACAACCAGTTAGTGTACAACAAAGTCAATGGATACCTGCACAAGAGACTATAGCTGAATCTAATGTTACACCAGCATTAACTTTATCTGATCCTAATCAAATGGAATTTGATTTAAACAAAAAAGTACATTATGAAGATATTTTAAATGCTATTGATAAATTAGAAACTAAGGTTAATATGTTAACTGATAAAATTAACATATTAATTGAAGCTAATAATAAAAAAAAACCGAAAATAACAAATGGAACTTAAGCTCGTTAAGAAAGATTTTGCCGATAACTTTTTAAGTGTTATTGGTAAAGCTATAGATATTGTATCTATAAAACTCAATAAAGACGGTTTATATGCTGTTTGTAATAAGCCTGATACTAGTATTATTTTACTAGCAAAATATAGTAAACCCTTTAACGTAGAGCAAGAAATTACTCTTAATATTGGTGATGTTAAAAAGTTACTGAGAGTAATTGACTGTATTAATGAAGATGAATTAGTATTTAAAATTGAATCTAATCATCTTTATTACAAGACTGAAACTTTACAGTTCAAATACCACTTCTTAGATGACTCAGTGGTACCTAAAGTTACACTTAAGAGAGAAAAAATTGAAGCTCTTACTAATGATACATTCTTTGATATTAATACTAAGAAACTACAGGAAATATTAAAGGCTAGCTCATTTACTACTGATACTAATAAGATTTACTTGTACGGTCAAACAGACGGGGTGTATTGTGAATTAGGAGATAAAGAAAAGTCCAATACAGACAACATTAATCTCAAAGTTGCAGATAAAGTAGAAGGGCAACCTTTCAATCAAGTAATACCATTTAATCTTGATATATTTCGAGTCTTAACTGGAATCAAATTCGAAACTGCTAGAGTGGGTATTAATTTAAAATTTAAAGTAATGTCATTTTATGTTAAACCTACTGAGGAGACAGACTTTACTTTCGTAATATCAGGATTAGTTAAATAATGTCTAATAAAATAACAACTCAGAGTTATTTTGTAAAAAGACTTAAAGACTCTGGATACATGGTCTACAAGCTTTTTGATGAGTACAATGAAGCAGACCCTCGTAACTGGACTGTAATGATAGATCCGGGTAATGCTTCAATTATCTGTACATGCTATAATAATGATAGTGCTTTTGGTGAGTACTATTTTGAAATATACGACGGTGGTCAATTTATACCTGAAAAGTTTAAGTTGAAAACCGACTCAATTGAGGTTATAATAAGCTATTTAGTAAAATATGGAATCAACAATAAATCAGAGTTATACAACAGGCGAACAATTCAAAGCCGTTAAATCTTTTAATATGTCAAACGAAATTAATCACCCGACCCTCCCTACTGCTAACAGTAGTATGATTACTACAGAAGAAGATAGGAAAGCTATTATTGAAAAGGCTACAGAAGCATATTCAACGTTTCTTGATGCTTTACGTATTGATTGGCGTAATGATGTCAATAGTGCTGATACACCTCGCCGAGTAGCTAAAGCATATGTATGTGACCTTATTAAAGGTTGTTATGAAGGCCCACCAAAGATTACTACTTTTCCATCAGACGGTTATGATGGTATTGTTAGTCAAATGAATATACCTGTAGTGTCTATGTGCTCTCACCATCATTTGTCATTTACCGGGGTTGCGCATGTTGCTTATCTTCCAGATAAGAATGGCCAGGTTATTGGACTATCTAAACTTAACCGTATTGTAGAGCATTATGCTCGTCGACCACAAATACAGGAAGGTTTAACTGTACAAATCCATAGAGCTATTGATCAACTCTGTATAGGTAATCAAGGAGTTGCGGTTATTCTTAAATGTTCACATACTTGCGCTTGCCATCGTGGAGTAAAGCATCACGGTTGCGCTATGATTACTTCTAAATTATCTGGGGATTTTATGAATGAGCCAGAAACTCGTAAAGAGTTTTATGATTTTGTTGCATCTGCAGAACGAGAATAATAAATAATAATGATGGCCGGCAAAAAACCAACGAAAGGTAGTAAGGCTCAAGATAAAAAAAGAGTATCTGCATCTGTAAAGCCTGAGACTGCTAGCCCAAACAAATCTATCGTACCTTCAAAAGAGCAAGCTAATATACTTGATATGATACAACTTGCTAAATTAGAGTATATAAAAACGTTAAACAGTAAAATTGTCAGCGAAAAGCGTAAAGAAATCGATAGTTTAGATATACAAATTAAAGAGTTTCTCGGACCATATATGCTTATCGGTTATGATCTTAATAATCAACCAGTAGAAATTGTTTCAGCTAGTGATCCAGCTTCTCATGATGCTTTATTAGAACGTTTTCGTCGAGTAATGTTTAAGATCAACCAAAACATAATGCAAAGTAA
>Ga0114962_10001981_pt1 | contig 17452 bp, 16 predicted proteins | sample C_130820_MF_Meta_FD_87017 | JGI IMG/M metagenome (GOLD analysis project Ga0114962, IMG submission 87017) | Freshwater microbial communities from Lake Croche, Canada to study carbon cycling - C_130820_MF_MetaG | ecosystem: Environmental > Aquatic > Freshwater > Lake | place: Lake Croche, Canada...
GTTGCGCTTGCAGGCAGGCTTCCTTCGTATTCGAACCATTACCGGTACGCGTGAAGCTGCTTTCCGGCTTATTGGTGATCTGCAAGCTGAAGATGCTCGTTTGGCGGCGCTGCGCAAGATGCACGGTTCTGACGTACTGGGCAATGACTTGCATGAGTTCAGCTCGGTCGTTGAATTGAATGGCATTACCGTGACGTATCCAGCGCGAGATCAGCCTGCTCTGAACGAAGTTAGCTTCTCTGTAACTCCCGGCGAATCACTTGCGATTGTTGGCCCGTCGGGTGCCGGCAAGTCGACAATCGCCGACATTTTGCTAGGCGTGATTCAGCCAGATCACGGCACGGCCCACATTAGTGGAGTGAAACCTTCACAAGCAGTCAAGGTATGGCCAGGCGCAATCGGTTACGTGCCGCAGACTGTGGGACTCATGGATGGCTCAATCCGTCGCAACGTTGCCATCGGTCTAGATGAAGAAGACATCGATGACGTCCGAGTGTGGGAAGCGCTAGAAAAAGCGAGCCTCGCGGAATTCATCAAGGCCGACGGTTTAACGCTTGATTCGCCAGTAGGTGAACGAGGAGTTCGACTCAGTGGTGGTCAACGTCAGCGACTTGGTTTGGCGCGTGCGCTGTACACCCGTCCAAAACTCTTGGTGCTCGATGAAGCAACAAGTGCACTCGACGCTGAAACTGAGCACACCATTAACCAAGTGCTCCTCGCTCTTGCTGGCAGCGTGACTCTAATCACGATCGCGCATCGTCTTGCCACTGTGCGTCGAGCAGACAAGGTCGTGTACCTAGAAGATGGTCGCATTCTGGCTACGGGTACTTTTGAGCAAGTTCGAGAAGCGATTCCAGGTTTCGATCAGCAAGCCAAACTATTAGGTTTGTAATTATCTCTGTCGATGCGTTGACTTGAGTGACCTGTAGTTTTCGCTAATCGAGTTGGGCCCATCAAGTCAGGAGAGTGCACGTGCGCATTGCAATTGTCTGGCCATGGTTTCGAACGCTCGGTCACTTGTATGGCAATGAACTAGAGAAGCTAGGCCATGAGGTCCTTCTCGTCACGAGTGAGCGTCATTTTGCCGGTGGACAATACGACCAAGTCGCTGAGGTACTCGCTACTCAAGTGGGTCTCGTTCCGAGTATCAAGTCCATTCTGAAGGCGCGGAAGCGGCTCAAGGCATTCAAACCGGATGTCATTGTCGTCGAGGACGTGTACTCGCATCCGGTGTGGTGGGCAGCTCGCTTGTTTGGCGTTCCACTAGTCGGTTCGATCCACGATCCGTCTCCGCATGATGCCAACCACACGCGCACAGGCCTGCGGAAGTTAGTCTCGACCATTCAAAACATGGGCATGGACGGCACTATCTACTACAGTCACGCGGCTTTGCAAGAAGCAAAAGATCTCGGCATACGCCCGCAGCAGCCGTCCTATGTGTGGCCGCTCATCTCTGAGATGCCAGATTCCCTCGTGCCAGATCCGTCAAGTGCGCGTTCAGGCTTTGCGCTCGTTGGGCGCTGGTCCTACTACAAAGGTTTTGACATTGGCATTGACGCCTGGCGTGCTTTGCCTGATGCCATTCGCAAAGCACATCCACTGCAGGTGTGGCATCGCATGGGCAGCGACAAGGCGCCGTTCGAGGATGAATCCCTCGTGTGGCATTCAGGTGGCTATGAGTGGGAAGAGATTGCCTTGATGCTCTCGAAGGTGGCTTATGTTCTGCTGCCTTACCGCACGGCTTCTCAAAGTGGTGTTCAGGTACTGGCACAACAGTGTGGCGCTCGGGTGATTTACACAGATCTGCCTGGACTTAGCGAGTTCCATATCCACGGGGATATTGCCGTCAATAGTGTTGACCCACAGTCATGGACTCAGGCTATGCAGCAAGCGAGTGAACTGCCGGACTATGAAGGCCAATCCGTCACGTTTGAGTCGCGCGGCTTTGCCGCACAACTGGCAACTAGTGTCGATGCAATGCAGGATTTGCTTAAGTAGATTTCCGTCTAGGCTCAATGTAGGCGAGACTAAAAAAGTTCAGTTAACTATGGATAGGGCGTGTTTGTGGAATCTCGTGATGGTCGCGATAGCAACTTTGACTATGAAGGCGACAATCTCGACAACCAGTTCCGTGATGGGCGCGAGGACTACCTTCACAACTATCTGAGTGGGGAACTCTCAGCCGAAGTTGATGAAGATGAGGAACTGGATTCAGAGCAGGTAGCGGACTCGGAGCAGGATCTGGCAGATGAACGGCTCAGCGCGCTGAGTGCTTTTGCTCAAATTGAAGAGTTACTCAACGCCCGCTGGCCCGAGACGAAGATTGAGCCAAGCCTGACTCGAATCAGTCGGCTTATGGACTTCCTCGGTGACCCTCAACTGGCATACCCAGTCATTCATGTGACTGGAACGAACGGCAAGACATCAACTGCTCGAATGATTGAGTCAGTGTTGCGCGAACTTGGTTTGAATACCGGGCTAACAACGAGCCCGCATCTACACAGCATCACCGAACGCATCCGTCTCAATGGCGACTCAGTTGAGGCCAAGAGATTTGTCGACGCGTATGACGAAATCGAACCATTTATCGCGATGGTTGATGCCGAGAGTATCGCCGATGGCGGACCTGCTATGTCGTATTTTGAAGTGCTCACAGGTTTAGCCTTCAGTATCTTTGCTGATGCACCAGTCGATGTCGCCATCATCGAAGTTGGCATGGGTGGCTCATGGGACGCCACGAATGTGGTGCAGCCAGCTGTGAGTGTTGTGACACCTATCGGCATTGATCATGCTGAGTATCTAGGTGACACCATTGAACTCATTGCCGAGGAAAAGGCTGGCATCATCAAGTCTGGTGCTATCGCCGTGCTTGCGAATCAGACGCTTGAAGCGGCCGAGGTCCTACTTAAGCGAGCCATCGATGTCGGCGCAATTGTGGCCCGCCAAGGTGAAGAATTCAAGGTAAATGATCGACAGCTTGCGCTTGGTGGCCAGGTCATAAATCTCGAGGGGATAAACGGTAGCTATCCAGAAATTGTGTTGCCACTCTTCGGTCCGCACATGGCTATGAATGCTTCAGTTGCGCTAGCAGCGGTTGAGTCATTCTTTGGCGGAACTCACCAACTTAACCTTGATTCAATTCAGCGCGGTTTTGCCAATGTTCAGTCGCCAGGTCGCCTTGAAGTTGTGCGACGTAGTCCCACGGTGATCGTTGACGCAGCACACAACCCGCACGGTGCCCAAATCTTGGCTCTTGCACTTCAAGAGTCCTTCACATTCGACTTTGTCGTCGGTGTTGTCTCAGTTATGGGCGATAAGGATGTAGTTGGGGTGTTGCGCGCACTTGAGCCAGTTCTCAATGAAGTGGTTCTCACATCCAATGGCACCCCTCGGGCCATGCCTGCCGACGAATTGTATGAACTGGCTGAACAGATTTTCGGTGAAGACCGAGTTCACCTTGCTCCGCGTATGAGTGCTGCTCTTGATCAAGCCATTGAGATTGCAGACGCTTCAGGCTCAACGGGTATTGGCGTTGTGGTGACAGGCTCGGTAGTCACAGCTGCTCAAGGGCGTGCGCTCATGGGTCGCATGGAAGCATAGGGCAGTGCGATGAAGGTAATGGGAAGTGCAATTCTGGTGTTTCAGGCCATCGTCATCGGCCTCACTGTCCCGGTTGCTGTCGTGATGAATAATGTGCCAAAGTCACAAGCGATTTGGACATCACTTGCCCTCATCCTGCTGTGTCTTCTCGCAGTTGGCGGAGTTCGTCGAGACCGTCGAACGGCTATCACGACTGGTCTTGCCGTTCAGGTGATTGTCATCTGCACTGGCATCGTAGTTCGTCCCATGCTCTTTCCCGGCATCTTGTTCCTGATCATCTGGCTACTCGCCATCGACCTGTCTGCCAAGACGGATGCCGCCATTGCTGCGAGAGCGAGCCATAACGCGAGTACCGACTCAGCTTCGTAAGTTTTCGCCATAGACTAGTGCGCATGTCTGAACGTACATTGATTCTTATTAAGCCAGATGGTGTAGCTCGCAGCCTCGTGGGTGAAGTCCTTGCCCGTATTGAGCGCAAGGGTTTCTCTATCGTTGCTCTGGAGTTGCGCACTCTTGATCGCGCAACTGCCACGGCGCACTACGCCGAGCACGAAGGCAAGCCGTTCTTTGAGTCGCTCGTCGAGTTCATCACGAGTGGGCCATTGGTTGCTGGAGTTATTGAAGGTCATGAAGCCATCAGTCAGTGGCGTTCAATGATGGGTGCAACTAATCCAGTCAACGCTCCACTCGGCACAATTCGTGGTGACTTCGCTACGGAAATGCAGTTCAATGTTTCACACGGCTCTGATTCACCTGAATCTGCTGCCCGTGAGATCGCATTATTCTTCCCCAACCTTTAGGAAGTCATCATGCCAATCCAGTCAGTTTTTCCCGCTCTGGAACAGTTGTTGCCATTTGTTCAGAAGCCAGTCCAGTACGTCGGCGGCGAACTCAACGCTGTTGTTAAGCCGTGGGATGATGTGACGGTTCGCTGGGTGCTGATGTACCCAGACGCCTATGAAGTTGGCATTCCCAATCAAGGCGTTCAGATTTTGTACGAAGTGCTCAATGAGCGAGCAGACACTCTATGCGAGCGCACTTACGCGGTCTGGCCTGACCTTGAAGCATTGATGCGCGAAAACAGCGTTTCTCAGTTCACGCTAGAGACACACCGACCAGTCGGAGCTTTTGACTTGTTCGGGCTGTCGTTTGCGACTGAGCTCGGTTACACCAACATGCTGACTGCAATCGACCTTGCTGGTGTCCCTATTCACGCCGTAGATCGTGACGAGACTCATCCTCTAGTTGTGGCTGGCGGTCATGCTGCCTTCAATCCTGAAGCCATTGCTGACTTTATTGACTGCGCTGTTATTGGTGACGGCGAGCAGGCTGTCCTTGCGATAACTGACATCGTCGCTGATTTCAAGCGAGGTGGCAGCGTTGGTGGTCGTCATGAATTACTGCTGCGCTTGGCAAAGTCCGGCGTGGTTTATGTTCCACAGTTCTACGATGTTGAATACCTTGAAGATGGCCGCATTCGACGTGTAGCTCCAAATCAGCCAGGTGTTCCTTTCCGTGTCGCGAAGCACACAGTGTCGAACCTAGACGAATGGCCATACCCGAAGGCTCCACTTGTGCCATTGGCCGAAAGTGTTCATGAGCGCATGAGCGTCGAAATCTTCCGTGGCTGTACTCGTGGGTGTCGCTTCTGTCAGGCGGGCATGATTACTCGTCCGGTGCGCGAGCGGTCCAAAACCACAATTGCCGAAATGGTTGCTAATGGTCTGGAAAAGACGGGTTATGAAGAGATTGGTCTGCTGTCACTATCTAGCGCTGACCACAGCGAGATTGCAGACATTGCTAAAGGTCTGGCCGACCAGTACGAAGATTCACAGACCGCTTTGTCATTGCCAAGTACACGTGTTGATGCCTTCAACATTGACCTCGCAAATGAACTTTCGCGCAACGGTCGCCGTAGTGGTCTGACCTTTGCTCCAGAGGGTGGCAGCGAACGCATCCGTAAGGTCATCAACAAGATGGTCACTGAGGAAGACCTCATTCGCACAGTGACGGCCGCCTATGCGGCTGGTTGGCGCCAAGTGAAGTTGTACTTTATGTGTGGCTTGCCAACGGAAACTGATGAAGATGTGTTGCAGATTGCGCGTCTCGCTCATGAAGTGATCAAGGCTGGTCGTGAGGCTTCTGGTCGTAAAGACATTCGATGCACAGTCTCGATTGGTGGCTTTGTGCCAAAGCCGCACACCCCATTCCAATGGGCTGCGCAGTTGGACCATGTGACGACAGATTCTCGTCTCAAGAAACTCCGTGACGCTATTCGTGACGATCGTGCCATGGGCAAGTCCATTGGAGTGCGCTACCACGATGGCAAGCCGGGCGTTGTTGAAGGCTTGCTCTCTCGTGGCGATCGTCGTGTGGGTGCAGTTATCGAGCAGGTCTGGCGTGATGGTGCCCGCTTCGATGGCTGGAGCGAACACTTCAGCTATGACAACTGGATGAAGGCTGCCGAAGTAGCGTTTGCAGATGTGCCTGTAGATGTTGATTGGTACACCATTCGTGAACGCGAGCTTTCTGAAGTTCTGCCTTGGGACCATTTAGATTCCGGTCTAGACAAAGAGTGGCTGTGGGAAGACTGGCAGGATGCACTGGCTGAAGTGGAAGTCGAAGACTGCCGCTGGACACCGTGCTTTGACTGCGGCGTATGTGACCACATGGGTACCGAAATCCAGATTGGCCCAACCAGCACGGTGATGTTGCCCATGCCGACCATTCCGTCGCTGGTAACTGTTGCGAGTGGCTCAGATGGCTAGTCGTGATCCCGGTCGCGAATTAATTCCTGCTGTCCAAAAGTTGCGCATTCAGCACGCAAAGCGCGGCCCTCTGCGTTTCACCTCACACCGTGACTTCCAAAGAGCATTTGAGCGCGCATTGCGGCGAGCTCACGTCCCGATGGCTTACAGTGCAGGTTTTTCGCCGCATCCCAAGATTTCCTATGCAAATGCTGCTCCTACTGGTGTCGCCAGTGAAGCTGAATATGTGGAAATTGGCGTCGTGCAGGCCTGTGACCCCGTCAAACTGCGTGAAGTCCTCGACCGCGTATTGCCACCTGGACTAGACATCATTGATGTCGTGGAAGTTCGCACTCCAGACTTTGTGAACCGTCTTGAGGCAAGTCATTGGCGCATTGAGCTCCCAGATGTGAGTTTCACCGACCTTGCAGCGGCAGTTGAGAAATTCCTTGCGGAACAAGAAGTTTTAGTCGAACGCATGACTAAAAACGGCACTCGCACGTTTGATGCGCGACTTGCCGTAATTCGTGCTGACGTCACGCAGGGTCAAGAGTGTGCCATACTTCAAGTAGTCGTTCGACATGGAGTTCCATCCGTTCGACCCGACGATGTTCTGGCAGCTCTCAAAAAGGTTGCGGATCTCGCGCCGAAAGTTCCTTCACGGATTACACGCTTGGCGCAGGGTCCCCTGCTTGAAGATGGCTGGTCCGTAGGTGATCCATTCACCCCTGATCGGATCGCCACTCAAGCCTGAGCCCGACACCGTCGCAACATAGGCTTATGCGCTTCTTAGGGAGCGTGGGTGAACGCTCACCATCGCATGCGTGCGGGGTGGGTTGCGATAGGAGAACGACATACATGTCGGAGAATGATTCAACACAAGTAAATGCCAGTGATGCTGGTCCAACGAGGCCACGTCGTCGTGCAGCCGGTCGGCCAGCAGGCCCACCTCAAGTAGATGCTCCTGCAGCTGCTGAGAAAGTCACAGAACCAAAAGTTCGCAAGGCTCCGGCGAAGAAGGTGGTTGCTGATTCAGCCACCTCCACGACTAGCGCTGACAAGCCAGTGAGAAAGGCTTCAGCCAAGTCAACTGCCCCCAAGTTATCGGTCGACAAGGCCGAGAGTTTGCCAGATGCTGTGGCTAGCGATTCTGACAAGCCAGCCAAGCGGCCAGCGAGAAAAGCCGCAGTAGCCATCCCAATTTTCCAGGCTCCAGCAGCCGTGGCTCCAGCCAAGAAGGTATCTCGCTCCAAGCCAGTTGCCACTGAAGTTGACGAAACCTCAGATACACCGACTAAGGCGCCAGCTAAGGCATCTAAGACGAGTACCCAGACTGCCAAGCGCGGCAATAACCGTAAAGAGACGGATTCGCAGGACTCTGCGGTCACTGAGGAAGTTCCCGCCGCAACAGATACCAGCGAAGGTAATGACAGCGGCCAAGATGAGCGTGGTGAAGGAGATGCCCGCGGAGGGCGTCGCCGCAACCGTCGTGGCGGCCGTAATCGCAACAAGTCTCGTACCAACAGTGGCCCTGATGCAGATGGCGATGATGACGTTCAAGATGATGTCGAAGAGCGTTCTGGTGATGATGCTGCCACGGGTGAAGAGGATGCTGACTCTGGTGCACCTCGCCGCCGTAGCCGCACGCGTAATCGGGACGGTCAAGACGGTGACTCAAATTCAACTCGGGTAGATGCCAAGCGCAATCGTCGACGTGATGGGCGTGACAACAACCGTCGCCGTTCACCAATCTTGAGTGAAGCAGAATTCTTAGCTCGTCGTGAAAATATCGAGCGAGTTATGGTCGTTCGCCAAAAGGGCGATCGTACTCAGATTGCAGTACTTGAAGATGGTGTTCTCGTAGAGCATTACATCAATCAGTCGAGCAGTGGCTCATTGATTGGCAACGTCTATTTGGGTCGAGTGCAGAACGTACTGCCAGGTATGGAAGCGGCCTTCGTTGACATCGGCAAGGGGCGCAACGCTGTGCTCTATGCAGGTGAAGTCAACTGGGACACTGCGGGTCTTGATGGACAACCAAAGCGCATCGAAACTGCACTGAAGTCTGGTGACACTGTTCTGGTTCAGGTCACTAAAGATCCTGTCGGCCAAAAAGGTGCCCGTCTGACAAGTCAGATTTCGATGCCCGGTCGTTTCTTGGTCTATGTGCCGAATAACCCGATGACCGGTATCTCGCGCAAACTGCCTGATCGCGAGCGTGCGCGCTTGAAGTCAATCTTGCGTCAGGTCGTCCCTGAAGATGCTGGTGTGATTGTGCGCACTGCCTCTGAAGGTGCTTCTGAGGACGAATTACGCACTGACGTGGCTCGACTGGCCGCGCAGTGGGAAGACATTGAAGCTAAGTCGAAGACGGCTAGCGCGCCGAGCATGCTCTACGGTGAGCCAGACATTTCCATCAAGGTCGTGCGCGATATTTTCAATGAGGATGTCAAGAAGCTCATAGTCTCAGGCGACGATGCTTGGGACATTGTGCATCCTTATGTCACGTATGTTGCTCCGGATCTTGCTGACCGCTTGGAAAAGCATGTTGGTGGCGAGGACGTATTTGCCGAGCACCGCATTGATGAGCAGCTTTCGAAGGCTCTGGATCGCAAGGTATTCCTGCCTTCGGGTGGCTCACTTGTTATTGACCGCACCGAAGCTATGACCGTTGTTGACGTGAACACCGGAAAGTTCATTGGCCAGGGTGGAAACCTAGAGCAGACCGTGACCAAGAACAACTTGGAAGCTGCCGAAGAAATTGTTCGCCAACTCCGTCTCCGTGACATTGGTGGCATCATCGTCATCGACTTCATTGACATGACTTTGGAAAGCAATCGTGATCAAGTGATTCGTCGCCTCATTGAGTGCCTCGGTCGGGATCGCACCAAGCATCAAGTTGCTGAAGTAACTTCATTAGGTCTAGTACAAATGACGCGTAAGCGCATTGGTGCTGGTTTGCTGGAGGTATTCAGTAGTTCATGTGATGCCTGCAACGGTCGAGGTGTTGTGATTTCCACTGGAACTCACACTCATGAAAAGACTGCTCCACAAGTTGAAACCAGTGCCAAGGCCTCAAAATCCCGGCGCAGTTCCAAGCAGAACGATGCTGAGACGACGAATGTTGCTGAAACTGGCAATGATTCGGGCACCAAAGCCTCTAAATTACTCAAATCACGTGGCCGGAAACGGGTGGTTCTCGAAATGTTTGAGCCGCCACCACCCATTGACAGCCTAGGTTTCTAGTCCCAGACACCCATTCTGAGCCTAGGTTTCTAGTCTCAGTTTGACCCAAACCCCTATTAATCCGTAGTCTTATGAGGCTTACGCCTGAGGGATTTTCCTCATAAGCAGTTAAATCAAGGAGATGCATCGTGTACGCGATCGTTCGTGCTGGTGGACGCCAGGAGAAAGTTGCCGTTGGCGACCTGATTAGCCTTGACCGTGTTGGTGCCAAGCTAGGGGAAACCTTGACTTTGAAAACCTTGCTGGTCGTTGATGGTGACAAGGTCACTTCAGGTGAAAATGAGCTTGCAAGTTTTGTTGTGACTGCTGAGGTTGTTGAACACAACCGCGGTCCAAAAATCGAAATCTTGCGCTACAAGAACAAGACTGGCTACCGTCGCCGTCAGGGCCACCGCTCTGATCTGACTGATGTCCGCATCTTGTCAATCGGTGGCGCTTCAGCCAAGAAGGCTCCAGCTCAGAAGGCTGCTGCTGCAGTCGAAACTGTTGAAGCCGAAACTACAACTGAGAACGAGGCATAAGTCATGGCTCATAAAAAGGGTGCTTCCAGTACTCGCAACGGCCGCGATTCAAATTCGCAGCGTCTAGGCGTAAAGCGCTTTGGCGGTCAGGTCGTTGGTGCGGGTGAAATTATCGTTCGTCAACGTGGCACACACTTCCACCCAGGCGACAATGTCGGCCGTGGTGGAGACGACACTCTCTTCGCGTTGGCAGCAGGTGCAGTGCAGTTTGGCACTCGTCGCGGCCGTCGTGTTGTGAACATCGTCCCTGCGGAATAATCCGCATCTAAACGTGAGGGAAGCGGGTCCGATTTGGGCCCGCTTTTCTTTTTGTAAGAACTAAAGCTCTAGATCTCGTAAGAACTCGAGCAATAACCTCAGGTTGTTGCAGCACTGAATTGAAGACCAAAAGGAGGACACAATGGCAACATTCGTTGACCGCGTGGTTCTCCACGTCCAAGGTGGTAACGGCGGACATGGTTGTTCTTCTGTGCACCGAGAGAAATTCAAGCCGCTTGGTGGCCCTGATGGTGGCAACGGTGGCAACGGTGGCGACGTCGTACTGATTGTGGATCTGTCAGTCACAACCTTGCTGGCTTACCACCGCGCCCCACACAAGTCAGCTGGTAACGGTCGACCAGGCCAAGGTGATCACAAGAATGGTGCTCAAGGCGCAGACTTAGAGTTGCACGTCCCCGAGGGGACCGTTGTATCGCTTTCTGACGGCACAGTGCTTGCTGACTTAGTCGGTGAAGGCACCCGCTTTGTCGTGGCTGCAGGCGGCCGTGGCGGCCTAGGTAACGCATCGCTAGCCTCAACACGTCGTAAGGCTCCTGGCTTTGCGCTTTTGGGTGAGCCCGGTGCACTGCGCGATGTTGTCCTTGAATTGAAGACTGTTGCTGACGTCGGACTTGTCGGCTATCCAAGCGCAGGTAAGTCGTCGCTGATTGCGGCGATGTCAGCTGCTCGCCCCAAGATTGCTGATTACCCATTCACGACACTCGAGCCAAACCTTGGAGTGATTCAGGCTGGCGACACCGTATTCACGATGGCTGATGTGCCTGGCCTCATTCCAGGAGCGAGCCAAGGTAAGGGTCTTGGTCTTGAATTCCTTCGCCATGTTGAGCGCTGTGCTGCCCTCGTCCATGTGCTTGACTGTGCGACTTTGGAGTCGCAACGCGATCCACTTAAAGACCTTGATGCGATCGAATACGAACTCGAGCAGTACGGCGGCCTGCAAGACCGCCCGCGCATTGTTGTACTCAACAAGGTGGATGTTCCTGAAGGTCGAGATATGGCTGAAATCGTTTTGCCAGATCTGCATGCACGCGGCTACCGAACGTTCTTAGTTTCTGCCGTGAGCCATGAAGGTCTGCGCGAGTTGGGCTTTGCGATGGCGGAAATCGTGAAGGGTGCACGCGCTGAAAAGGCACTCGAAATGCAGAGCCGTCCACGTGTGACTGTGACCCCGAAGGCAATTGATGACAGTGGCTTCAAGGTCATTCAGGAGCGCGCAGGCGAAACTGAGTTCCGCTACCGCATCCGCGGTGAGCGCATTGAACGCTGGGTACGCCAGACCGACTTCTCAAATGACGAAGCTGTTGGTTACCTGTCCGACCGACTGGCTCGCGCTGGTGTTGAAACCGAACTAGCCAAAGCAGGAGCATCTGCCGGCGATGAAGTTGTTATTGGTGAAGGCTTCAATGCCATCGTGTTTGACTGGCAGCCCACTGTTGCTGACCTACATGTTGGTCCGCGTGGAACTGATGCGCGCCTTGTTGAAGATAATCGTCCTCGTGCGCAAGAGCGTCTTGCTGAGCGCAAGGAACGTCAGCGACACAAGACGGATGAGGAATTGCTCGCCCAGGCTTACGCCGAGATGTTGAACGTTGAGTCTGGTGAGGACGAAGACTATCTAGGTGAGCGCGATGCGCACTGAAGTTACTTCAGCCAAGCGAATCGTCGTTAAAGTCGGTTCATCTTCACTTACGACTCGAACTGGTGGTCTCAACACTGAGCGGGTGACGACGTTAGTTGCTGCACTAGCTACCTGCTATGGCAGCGGAACTCAGATTGTGCTTGTTTCCAGTGGAGCCATTGCCGCCGGTCTTGCCCCACTTGGTTTGCAGTCGCGTCCCACTGATTTGGCAACCCAGCAGGCTGCGGCGAGCGTGGGTCAATCGCTACTCGTCGCTCAGTACGCCAAGGACTTTGGTGCGCATGACATCAAGGTTGGACAGGTTCTACTCACCGCACAGGATGTCACCCGCCGGGCTCACTATCGAAATGCGCAACGCAGCCTGAATCGTCTGCTTGAACTCGGCATCCTGCCCATCGTGAATGAGAACGACACTGTCGCAACCGATGAAATTCGCTTCGGTGACAATGATCGGCTGGCTGCGCTTGTCGCCCAAGTTGTTTCGGCCGATGCCCTTATTCTGCTTTCTGATGTTGATGGTCTTTATGACGGCGATCCGTCTACTCCGGGAACCTCGCTCATTCCTGAAGTTCGTGATTTTGCCGAACTTGATTCAGTCAGCATCGGTGGCACGGGTTCGGCGGGCGTAGGGCTGGGCGGCATGCTGACCAAAGTGGAGGCTGCTCGCATTGCGACCTCTGCGGGAATACCTGTTGTTCTTACTTCTGCGGATAACGTCGTGGCTGCTCTTTCTGGAGCCGATGTGGGAACCTTGTTCACGGCCAGCGACTCACGGGTGCCCACACGTCTGTTTTGGTTGACGTACGCCACGACTCCTCAAGGCCAGCTAATCATTGATGAAGGCGCTGCAGAGGCTGTGATTGATCGACGCATGTCTTTATTGCCGGCTGGCATTATTTCAGCCAGTGGCGCTTTCGTAGCTGGTGATCCGGTAGACGTGTGCAACGAGCAAGGTCACATTCTTGCCCGCGGAATTGTGTCATTTGATTCTGATGAGCTTCCTGCGCTCATTGGTAAAAAGACTTCGCAGATTGTGGCGGAGCAGGGCAGTGGTTTTGATCGAGAAGTTATCCATCGGGATGACCTCGTTGTTATTGATGTCTAGACTAAAAATCACAAGGAGTGGTGACTATGTCAGATGAACGCGAAGCAGTAATTCATGCAGCGCGCGCAGCTCGAATTGCTGCTGCCGACTTGGCCATTTGTACACGCGCTCAAAAAGATGCCGCACTTAATGCCATGGCTGATGCACTCGTCACACATTCAGGCATCATCATCGAGGCAAATTCTCGGGACATTTCGTCTGCGGTCGCCGCCGGCACAGACCCTGCCATCATTGACCGACTCACTCTCAATGCCGAGCGCATTCTTGCGGTTGCGGATGCCTTGCGTACTGTGGCTGACTTGCCGGACCCCGTTGGTGAGGTAGTTCGTGGATACACGTTGCCCAATGGGCTAGAAGTTCGACAGTTGCGCGTCCCCATGGGCGTTATCGCGATGATTTATGAAGCTCGGCCAAATGTCACGGTAGATGCCGCTGGACTTTCGCTCAAGAGCGGCAACTGTGTTCTACTTCGCGGCTCGTCTTCGGCACACAACACCAACTCTGAGTTAGTAGCTGTGATGCGGAATGCGCTTTCGGAAACCGACGTTCCAGTAGACGCCATTCAACTGGCACCTGGCACTACGCATGAGGCTGCTAAACATTTGATGACAGCTCGAGGTCTTGTTGATGTGGTCATCCCGCGCGGTGGCGCCGGCCTGATTGAAACTGTTGTGACTCAGTCCACGGTTCCGGTCATCGAAACGGGTGTAGGCAACTGCCATGTGTATGTCGATGAGGCAGCCGACCTCAACATGGCTGTCGACATTGTCATCAACTCGAAGACACAACGGACCAGTGTGTGCAACACGGCTGAGACTGTTTTGGTACACCGCAACATTGCAGATGAGTTCCTTCCGATGTTGATGCACGCATTCAAAGACGCTGGTGTGACGGTCCACGGCGATTCCGCCATGGCTGCCGCGGCTGCCCAGGTTGGGACACAGTTTGCACCCGTCACTGATGAAGACTGGGCTGCCGAGTACTACAGCCTCGACATGGCTGCTGGTGTGGTTGACAGCCTTGAATCTGCCATTGCTCACATCCGTCGCTGGTCGTCAGGTCACACTGAAGCCATCGTCTCGAACTCGCAGCCTGCTATTCGTCGCTTTACAAGTGGCCTTGATTCGGCAGCCATCATGGTTAATGCGTCTACGCGCTTCACGGACGGCGGGGAGTTCGGTTTTGGCGCTGAAATCGGCATCTCGACCCAGAAACTGCATGCTCGCGGACCTATGGGCCTGCCCGAACTGACGACCACCACCTACATCGTGACCGGCAATGGTCACACTCGCCATTAGAAACGTTCTGGTGTAGGACAGAGTTATGCGCGTAGGCATTCTTGGCGGAACTTTCGACCCCATTCACATTGGTCATCTTGTTGCGGCTAGCGAGGCGCATACCGCGCTCAAGCTCGACAAAGTGGTGTTCATGCCAGCGGGTAGTCCTTGGCAAAAGACTGACCGTTCGATTACCGAAGCGGCGCATAGGTTCGCGATGGTTGAACGATCGATAGCGAACGACCTGCGCTTTGAAGTTAGTGACCTGGACATTCGCCGCGCTGGCCCCACGTATTCGATAGACACCGTGCTGGAATGGCAGCAGGCGCATCCTGACGACGAGATCTTCTGGATTGTAGGAGCGGATGCGCTAGTCGGGATTTCGACGTGGCACAGGTGGCAAGAGTTTGTGACGCTCGCGCGCATCGTTTCGGTTGATCGGGCTTTCGGCACCGCAGAACATACAGGTCTGGAGGAAGTTCCTTTTGACTACACCACAGTCCACATGCCGCAGGTACGCATCTCCGCAACTCAGCTTCGTTCACGGTTAGCAGAAGGAGTGAATTGCCAATATCTGATGCCAGATGCGGCCATTGACTTTGCCATCACGCACAGGCTGTACGCCTAGTGGAACGCACTCCATCATTTCTGAAGTGGCTGGCCTCAAGTCTGGCTGGCATTGCGCTATTTACTGGACTGTTTCTTCTCAAGGGAAATGGTCGCGCTCTGCCAGTGCTGCCACAAGAAAGTCCGACTGCATCAGCAACTCCTACTCAAGTTGAACCAGCTCGCGATTTACACACCTTGATGGTTACTGTTGCGCGAGATGATCAGCGCATTGCCAGCAGCATTCTCATAGTTGCTAATCCAAAGGTGTCGAAGGTCAGGCTGTACGTCATTGAGCCTCGGGTTGTGATTGATACTGGTGCAAGTTCGCTCACCAATGTGGCAACAGCAGGTTTTGAAAGTTCTTCATCAAATGTGCAGAAGGCCGTGAGTAATGCGCTCGGTGTGCGGATCGACGGCTCTCTCATTCTGCAAAGGTTGGCGCTGGCAGGGCTCATTGATAGCGTCCGTGGCGTTGACATAGTGAACCCGTCTGCCATTCGAGTACACATTCAAGAGCAGCGTGACTTGGTGATTCCGCCAGGGAAAGTGCATTTAGACGGAACTCGAGCTGCTGCCTATGCATTGGCGCGTATTCCGCACGAACCCATGGCAGTCAGGACTGCAAGGTTAGATACGATCCTGCGCGCCACAGTCTTGAAACTTCCAAGTGATCCTGAACGAATGAAGCAAACCCTCTCAGCTCTAGGTTCACTTTCCCGCACAACAGTGCCCACTGGAGATGTGGCAAATTTTCTGGTCAAGGTCAAAAGTAGGCGCATCTGGAAAGCTGCAAAGTCAATCAACTTTGTGACGGTCCCTAGCCGGCTCGTGGCGCAGCACTCTGCTGGATGGCAACGATTTGCCCTAGAGAATGTGGTGCAGCAAGTAGGTAGTTTCACCAAGACGGTATTTGTCGCGACGGATCCGTCAGCTATTCGAGTAGCAGTAGTGAGCCACTATCCGACTGATCGGTTGTCGGTGCGCAAGGATTTTAGGGACACTGCGTATGTTTTTGTCGACGGCGGAGATAGCGGCTTACCTCGTGTGACACAAGTTCGAATACTTGGATCGGTTTCAGGTAAAGCCGTGGACAAGTTGCGCAAGGCACTCGGTCTGAAGCGGCTCAAGGTGACTCGTATTGGCCCAGCGCAGGTCGGGCATTCAGCGCTGCATCCGATTGCAGATATGACCGTTACTCTAGGAGTTGACTATCGTGCGCTGCACATCAAAGGGAAAGCGTGAACTGAATGACCGCATCTGACCATGCCATCAAGATTGCCAAGATTGCCGCACAAGCTGCGTTCGACAAGCAGGCCGACAACATCGCACTACTTGATGTCAGCGAGCACCTCGTCATTACCGACATTTTCTTGATTTGTTCAGCAAACAATGACCGACAGGTTGCGGCAATCGTTGATGCTATTGAAGCCGCCCTTGATGAGATTGACATCGACCCGATTCGTCGTGAAGGTGAGCGCGAAGGCAAGTGGGTTCTGTTGGACTACTTCGACATGGTCGTTCATGTTCAGCAGTCTGAGGAACGCAGTTTGTATGACCTTGAACGCTTGTGGCGCGACTGCCCGCACATTCCGATGGAATTGGTATGAGTTCGCGTCGCCTAGTTTTGTGGCGGCATGGTCGAACTGCCTGGAATGCCCTTGGGCGCTTTCAGGGTCAAGAAGACATTCCGCTTGATGAAGTTGGTCAAGACCAAGTTCGTCGTGCTGCGCAAACTTTGGCTGGGCTAAATCCCACGCACATCATCGCGAGCGATCTCGGTCGAGCGTTTGCAACTGGCCAAGCTTTGGCAAATTTAGTCGACCTTGAGGTTGTTCCAGATCCTGATTTACGCGAAACCTATTCAGGTGAGTGGCAAGGCATGACCAAGGACGAAATCATGGCTGCCTACCCACAGGATTACACCGAGTGGGGCGGCAATTCGAACCTGCGCCCAGGTGGGGGAGAGACCCGTCTCGAAGTCGCCGAGCGAGTTATTCGGGGTATCAAGCGAGGGCTCAGCCAAGTTCCTGCAGGTGGCACTCTGGTTGTTGCATCTCATGGTGGTGCATTGCGAGCTGGGCTCGGGCGCTTGCTCGCGTTAGAGCCTGCTCAGTGGTCTGCACTGGGTGTGCTGTCGAACGCTCAATGGTCGGTGTTGCAGGAACTTGATGATGCGACACCGCGGCATGCTGGACTCAACTGGCGCCTCCAGGAATACAACGCTGGATCACTTCCAGAACCTGCAATGGGTGACGACAAGTAGTCAAAGTTCTTGACGCTTGCCACTGTCAATTAGTCATGGACTAAGGGCTTTGCTAAGGTAGAGGCTCTTGGGGCTGTGGCGCAGCTGGTAGCGCACCTGCATGGCATGCAGGGGGTCAGGGGTTCGAATCCCCTCAGCTCCACTCGTTTTATTCGTGTGGTTTCGA
>Ga0114962_10001987_pt1 | contig 17429 bp, 23 predicted proteins | sample C_130820_MF_Meta_FD_87017 | JGI IMG/M metagenome (GOLD analysis project Ga0114962, IMG submission 87017) | Freshwater microbial communities from Lake Croche, Canada to study carbon cycling - C_130820_MF_MetaG | ecosystem: Environmental > Aquatic > Freshwater > Lake | place: Lake Croche, Canada...
ATTCAGAATTTAACTCTTGTTTTGTGTAAGTTGAATCTTTGATTACCTCTACTTCTTTTCTAAGTTTAGACAATTCTTTAGTATCACTACAACCTTTTAATAGTCCTAAGATTGCAATAACTAAAACAATAATCGTAAAATGTTTTTCTACAAAGTTTTTCATGTTTTTTGTTTTTTTTTTATTTTATACCAAATATAAAGGGCTCACTAAATAAATACACCCTTCAATCTATTTTACATATAATCAAATAAAATACCAGTTTCATTTCGTAATTTTCGTAGAGCCTTTTCTTTAATTTGACGAACTCTTTCTTTGGTTAGTTGGAAATCGTTTCCGATGTCCTCAAGGGTTCTTGTTGACCCAGATAACCCAAAATAGTCTTCAATGATTACCCTTTCTCTATCATCCAAAATCTCCAACATACCCAATAATCTTTGTTTAATATTTTCTTCTTCATTTAATCCAGCATCAGCAAGTTCTGCGTTTGGATTGTTTAAAATATCCAACAAAGTATCACCCTCATCATTCAATGGATTATCTAAATTGATAGTATAAGGTAAATTAGTAAATTTATCAGGTAATGCAACACCTGCGGCATCTAATTCCTTCTTGGCACGATGTAGTTCTTGAACCACATTAACAGGTAGACGGATAGTTCTTGCATTCTCATTTAAAGATTGCAAGATAGATTGACGAATCCACCAAACAGCATAAGATATAAATCTTAGTCTCTTGGACCAATCAAAGTTTTCAATTGCCTTCATCAGACCATAGTTTCCCTCAGCAATCAAATCGGGTAAATCAAGTCCTTGATTCTGATATTGTTTACTAACGGTAATAACAAAGCGAAGGTTTCCCTCCAATAGTTCCTTTTGGATTTCTTTTGTTTCCTCCTCGGTAATGAACCCCGATAACATTCTTTCAGCCAACTCTCTCTCCCTCTCAGGAGTCATAACTTTCAGCTTTCTAATGTCTTTTAGATAATGACTAATCTCTTCTTGATTAATAGGTATTGACGATTTTTCTTTCATATTCTTATTTTATTATTTGCTATAGTTTTCCAGTACACCTTTTTCAAATGGAGTTAATGATTCAACACCAGCTTCTGTAATTTTTTCCAGTAGTTGGTCCAACGAAGGTTTCTTTACTCGCTTCTTAACCTCCTCCAAAAGTAATGCCACAAATTCTGTATCATCTTCACTTGTGATTAATTCATCCATAATTTCATTGAAATCTAACTCTAAAGTGTCTACGCCATCCGAACTACCATCTAAATCATATAAATGTTTTTTAACATCAATTGGTAATTTAACTGACACATTGTCATTAAACTCAGTAAGAATAAAAGCATTGGAATAAGTTTCTAAAGCTAAATCTAAGAAATCATAAATTTCTGATTGTTCAAAAAGTGATGCAAAATGGAATAAAACAGTTCCTCTTGAATATTGGAACTTAAGTTGAGGAGAATCCACAAGAGGTGTGATACAGATTGCCATTTCTTGACAAACTTTTTCATCTTTGTAATCACCAAAAACTGTTAGTAAGTATTTTTTAGTATCGTTCATAACACAAAGTTATTTAAAAAAATGGATTTAAAAATTATTTTTTTCTAATTCAATATAGGCAATAATTTCCCTTGTTAAAGAACCTGCTGTTTTAGTACCATCAAGACTCCAACCTATAATAGCATTCTCAACATTTTGATATAATGAAAGTCCACCTGATATTGATAAATCTTCCAAACATTGTTCATACCCATCAATAAAACCAGCACACTCATCTGAAGTATGTTTCTCTTTAATATATTTGGTTAACGAACCACTTAATTTATAAGGTTCTTCTTTTGGCCCACACCCACAATAAGTGTTAGTGCCACATTCACATTTAGTTTCTTCTTTATCTAAGTTCTCCATTGTCTTTTTTTTTAAAGTTCTAAATACCATTTACAAAATCTGTAAATCAAAACAAAAATCACAATAATGATAAATATTGGAATTGTTAACATCCATGAAAGCGCAAACAATGTCATATCAAAGATATGGTCATCTTTACCAAGCCGTGGAAATAAATTACTTTGTTTATACGGAAACACAATTTTGAATATTGTAAGTGAAATAAAGAATCCCAAAATGTACATGAGAATTCCTTGAATTAGTGTTAAGTTATCTATCATATTTTTATTAGTTTTTACAAATATACTCTACCTTTTTCTCCTGTATGTTGTTCATACCAGTTACCATCTTTATCCAACCAAACATATGGGTTAGATGGGTCTTCAGTCCATCTATACTGTGAATAAAACTCAGGTTCTTTCTTCAACAAGTTAGCCCGATGTGATGAGTGAAACTTCTCATTATCAAACCACTCAGGCATCTCAACCTGTTCATCAATATCTTCAAAGTCCATCGTGTTCTTGAACCCTCGTGACACCCACTCCTCAATTGCACAGTTAAGATACATCTTTAATGCAGGAACATTATTCCTCCACATCACCGTACACGGATGATTCAACCAACCCTTATAGGGTGTGCCATCTAACTTAGGTCTACGAGTAATCGCAGATATAATCTGATAAGTCTCAACTCGCTGTTTGCCTAGCCTCTTATTGTCTAATGCCTTGAGTGATTGTCTAAAGTTGGGGTATGGTAGGAATATTTGCATAACACAAAGATAAACAAATTTTTCTAATAAACAAAAAACCCCACTAATGTGTGGGGTTATTTTTATCTTTTTGATTAAATTCTATTAAAAAAAATGTAAGGTATATCACCATAATAATGATACCGACCAATGTTACAATTTCATCCATCTTTTATGTTTATTTAAGATAAATTGTTTCAATTTTTGTGTATCAAATATCATAACAACTTTACCGTTCTTCATATAAATACTGTCAGGTAACGGTAATTGAATTCCTCTATATTCTCGAGGTCCTTGGAATCTATCAGGTCTTAGTCCAAAATATGGTTGTACCTGATTTTGTGGAAAGAAACGATTAGGTCTTCCAAGTTCAATAGACTGTGATAAAGCTACAAAGGATGTAATCATCAACATTGTAGTAATTAATATATTTTTCATAATATTTTTGTTTTGTTACCAATAACTACTTTTGAAAAATCCTATTGTATTGAAATAATAATATAACACGACGAATCTTTGTTTTATTGATACGAACTTATTGATTTTAAAGTTCCATAAACAAATAATAAGGTTAATTTTTATAAATCTAAAATCATTTGATGATTATTATAATTATTTTCCCATATAACTTCAACTTTATTGTGTCTCTGCCCTTGTAATTCTTTTAAAGGTCTGAATGGTAACCAATCAGCTTCGTTATTTTCACAAACAATTACTTGTCCTTGTCTGCTTTGCGCCCAATCACCAAGTTCTGTATAATTTATATCTTTATTACCATGTTTATAATATTTTCCTCCATTACCTTGGTAAGGGGGGTCAATAAACCAAGTCGCCTTTTGATTTGGGATATCTCTGTAGTCACCTAAAACAATTTCCCAATGTTTAATTTTGTTTACATCTTCAGACAAACGTTTTCTATTTTTTTCATGCCAAATATTGAATTTACCTACAGACCTTTTGGGTTGAGCAGAACTTGGATTTGTAAAAAAAGATACCAAATCTTTTTGTACTAAAGTTAAACTATTAAATTCCTCATCGTTTAATGTTTGACCTCTAACTAATAATGGTAAAGATAAAATTTCATCAGTTGTTACAGTTTTTAAATAATTCCATATATTAATAATTCTTTCATCTTTATCTAAAATAATAACATTTTTTTTATAATTTTTTAAAGAATATACCGCAGAACCCGCAAAAGGTTCAATTATTGTGTCATATTTTGGACTTGGATAATATTTGAATATTTTCTCCTTTCTTCCGTAGTAGTAAAACATATTATATAAATTTTTTTGTTAATCTATTACGAACTTCTATATAATCGTAAGCATCAGAATGTTCGGAAATAGTATTGAACTCTCTCGAGATTTTTTTATTATCAAGGTAAACAAAATTAAAGTTTGAATTTTTATAAGATGTTTCTTTTAACTCATTGAACTTTTTAACATAACTATCTTGGGTACCAATAATATAACAAGGAACAATATTTTGTAAAGACGACATACGACTCATTCCTGAATCAACTCCAGTTGAATTTTCAACTTCAAAAGCAGTCACAACATTACCATCTTCATCAATCCATAAACAATCTATAAATCCTGAACGATTATTCCTTTGATTAAAACTATCTACTAAATGTTCTTTATAATCTTCACCTATCGTCTGTCCATTTTTAATTTTTTTATTTCTATCCGCATTTGGTACATAAATTTTATATCCAGCTAAAACGCCTAAACCACATGATTCATATTGTAAGGTTGTATGAATATTTTCTACCCTGTCTATTGTTTCTTTTTTATATGAAGGCACAAAGTCAGGGTCATTTTGTTTACATAATTGAGCCATTTGTAAAACACCATCAATATAATAGTAATGTTCACCAGTTGTTGGGTCAGTTATATATTTTAAATCATTAACACCTTTCATATAATTTAAAAGTCCTTTACCAATAGGTTCTTTATCTTGATTTTTTCTTACCCATGTTAATCCTGAGCGTCTTGTTCCCTGAATTGTTGCCAAATCAGAAGGTCCAGATTGAGCCTTATTCATACCAAAATATACAGGAAAAGTATCATATTGTTTATCAACAAGTCTTTTTAATAAAGAATCTGGTGTATACTCACCATTTTTACTTCTTAGTAATATTTCAATTCCCATTAAATTTTTTAAAGATTCTGTTGAAGTTGATATTTGCATGTTTTTTTTATTTTTATTGAATACAAAGATACTAAAAAATCTAATATAAACAAAAAAGTCCCACATTATTGTGAGACTTTTGAAATATTGTCAACTTTATTAATCTTGACCACGTTGTTGGCCCAATTACTAACCAAAGGATTGTGAGTAATAACAAATATCTTCTCAAAATAGTCTTTCATCTTTGTAAAAAATTCTCCAACCAATTCAAGGTTGTCATTAGAAATCTTTCCAAATACTTCGTCCCAGATTATGACATTTGGCTTTGGTAATGAACACACTTTAGATAAGACAGCTCTCAATGCCATAGCGGCAATCGTTCTTTCATAACCTGAACCTGATACCATCAACTTCTCAATACCTGTTGAGTTGTCAACCATAATAAACTCCACCTCATTCTTGTCGTTGATTCTAACTTCCAAGTTGAAGTAACATGAGTCCTGAAGCAATCTTTGAAGTTCAGAGTTAATCAATGGTAACATAGACTTCATGATAACTTTGGATACACCATTCTTACCATACAACTCCATATAGATTTTGTAAATCTTTTCTCTCTCAAACTCTTCAGCAATCTTAAGAATTATTTCATTGTTCTTAACAATCTTCTCTCTCAAGGTTTCAATCTGAGATGCATTTGTTGTTTGAGTTCTTTCATAACCTCTCATCTCATTCATCAACTCATCAATACGAAGATTGGCTTTCAATAGTTGTGCATCAATTTCGTTGTTCTTCTTAATTTTATCTTGAACCTCTTGGTATCTCTTACGTTTTGTTTTAACTTTTTCAATCTTAAGTTCATTGGATTCATATGAAATTTCATACTTCTCCTTAACCAACTTATTCTTTTCGTATAGGTCAAAGTCTTTCTTAAGTTGAGTGAATGATTTCTCTTTGGTATCAAGGTCTTTCCACTTCTTTGAAAGTTTTTCAACCTTTGTTTGCCAATCAGCTAGTTCATCAATCTTCTTCTTTGTAAGTGATGCTTCCATCAATTTGATTCCACAGTGCTCACATTGAATACCATCACCATACTTCTTAACTAACTCCTTAATCTCCTCAACTTTGTTCTGAGCAAGAATTAATTCATCGTTAACTTTTTGTCTTTCGTCCTTAACCTCATCGTGTTTGTCCTCGTGATAAAATTCTTTTGGTTCAACAAGCACTACCTCTTTAATCTGGCGAAGAAGTGTTTCACTTGTAGTTTCCAAAGATGTAATTTCACTAGTTAATTGAATCGGATTCAAACTAATAAGTTCTTGGTCAATGTCAGCATGTTTTGAGTTTAACAAACCATCTTTGTACTCTTGTCCTTTTTCTAATCGTTTCTTAACATCTTCAATTTTTATTCCTGCCTCCTCAATACCTTTGGTTAATGTTTCAATATTTTCAGTTGAATCATCATTGGATTGTTTTAATGTCTCCGTATTATATACATTGGACATCATACCTTTTGAGAACTCGGCATAAATCTCTTTGCCAGTCTCTTCTTTCTTTTTAAGGAACTCTAATCCTAAGAAACGACTGAGTACTTGACCACGAGCAGTTGGCTTTGCCTCAAGCAAATCCTCAAGGTTTGAAGCGGTTGTAACGATGGTCATTAAGAAGTCATCCATACTACCGATGGAGTTCTTCATAAAGTTTTCGGTCTCTCTTCTTTGTTCTCCCGTAAAGTTTTGAAGTTGACCGTCAGCTAGTTTTTTGAAAAACTCAAGCTCCGTCTTCACATTCCATTCACCAGCCTTAGACATCTTTCTTTCAATCTGACGAGCAATGATATACTCCTCACCATCAATAACAATGTCACCCTTAACTGTGACCTTATTAATGTCCGTAAATCTATTAAAGATTTCTTCAGCCTTCTGAGTCTTTGTTGTTGTATTGAAAAATAAGAATAACAATAGGTCAACCGTTAATACGGTCTTACCTCCAAAGTTGGATGGATTGGATTCAACAACGGTAATACCATTACACTTCTCAAAGTCAATGACTTGGTTCTCACCATAAGATAAGAAGTTACTGAACTCAATTTTCTTGATGTACCACTTCTTGAATGGAGTTACCTCTACCTCATTAACCAACATTCTGTTCTCAACCGCAAGGTCAATATTCATAACTTGGTCAAAGTATTGGTCTTGGGCTTTTGATTCCAATAAAGACTTAATCAATTCCTTTTGATAGTTCTTATCCATGATGTTAACAGAAACGTCAACCGTTTGCTGTGTATCATCAGAGACCTTTACCTTTGTAATAACATTAATGTTTGTTGAAGAATATTTCTTTTGGAAATATTGTTTAACTGATTTGATTTTTTCTTGAGTGAAGTTTTCAGTACTATCTTCCCATACAACTTGAATGTACGGATTGTCTAATAAACTTAAGTCTAATTTTTTACTCATGTTGTCATAATTGAATTTTGGCATGGGATTAAATAAATCCCATTCAGTTTTATTGGTTTTCGGTCGTACCAGACTCCGCTTCATGTTTCTTTTGTAATTCTTCAATCTGTTTCTTCATTACGTCATTGAATAATTTTTGCATTGCACTCTTCTCAACTTTTAATCTTTGATTTCTTAACTCAACTTTTTTTCTGTGTTCTTTTTTCTTAACTCCCATTTTATAAACCTTTATCTGTTATTTTTACATCTTCAATAAAAACTTCATTTTCAGTGTCAAGTATTGTTCCTGACACCCATTTAGATAGTTTATCTTGTCCAACTTTTTTTATTTTTTCCTTTATCTCTATATCAGTTTCATCTGATGTAATCATAACATCATAAACTTTAACTTTGATGGTGTACTCAGCACAATATCTCTGCATTGTTACTTAGGTCTATTTAACTCAAACCATTCTATTATTGAATTTATCGCCCATACAGCTCCTGAAGCTAAAAATCCATCAAAGAACCATGAGATATATGGATGAACTCCAAGAATGTTACATACAGGTGAATATAACGAAATTGATAAAAACCAACCGCAATGAAACCCAAAACACATCATACATGATGTCATATCTTTAATAAATTTTCCAAAACCATTTAAAAAATATGAACTTTCTGCCCATTTTCTAATAATTTCTCTTGGTCCGTTAAATATACTACCGTATACCACGATGTTACTTAACCCATAGGCTATAACCATCCATAATAATAATTGTGTCATAATTTTTTTTAATTTTAGTGTTTTATTTATATAATTTGTTATCTAAGTTTGAACCTTTAAGATAAACCGCTTTGGTCTCGCCTTGATATTTTTGAATATCATCAATCGTATTTTGATACTCCTTAATCAATTTGTCTTTGTCCAAAATTTCTTGTCTTAACTTTTGAACTGTATTCTGTAGTGCGTCAAACTTAGGTTTCAAACTATTTTCAGTTGTCTCCTTTTCTACGAAAACTTCTTTAATTACCTCTTTATCAACCTCTTTGATTATTTCAACAGGTACATCAATGTATTTAACAACTTCAACAATCTTCTCAACAGGGAGTTCAACATACTCAATCTTGATGACTTCTTTTTCTTCAACTACAGGTACTTCAACATACTTGATGACTTCTTTGATTACCTCTTTCTCTATTTTTTCTTGTCCTGAATTTAGTAGTCCAAATCTTTCAATATTGAACCCATTCATATAGGACTTCTTAACTGTATCACTAACGAGCAAGTCATTAAGGTTACAAAAAGATATTAACTCTTTGTGTTCGGTAGAAGAAAGGGTAATCTTTACATCCATATTAATAATTTAATAACTTTTCAGCCCCATTAACTAAATCATCAATTGAGGTAATTTCAAATTTTAAAAATGGTTTAGGGTTAGGTAAGTCAACAAAATCATATTGGTTATTTTCAACATCATAAACACCATAACCGTGTTTGGTAAGTTTCTCACCAAAGTTCTGTTGAATTGTTGACCCAATCATATATGCTTTCTTTCCACCAGGAATATCAAAGACTTGTCTCTTGTGAATATCACCACATAGTACCAAGTCACATCCCTTGAACTTACTAACATCAAACCCATCTTCAAATTTATAACCAACATCAGTTGTAAGGCCTTGTACAGGTCCATGAAATAAACCTATGTTTGTTGATTCTGACTTTATAATTTCAGGTGGAATGTTGTGGCCCATCAAAGAATATACACACCAATTTATATTTTCATCAGGATAAACTCCACGATTTTTTAAATAAACTATGTTGTCATTTTTTAATGAATCAACAATTGGTGTTATAGCATCTAATCTAGTATTATTACTCTCCAAAAAATCATGATTGCCTATGATAACAATAGTTTTAGCTATGTTTGCACATTCAGTTAATATCCATGCAACGAACTCCACTAACTCAGGAGTCATTTGGTTCTTTGAATGTACTAAGTCTCCTGTGAATACAATTCTATCAGGATTTAATGTTTTCCACTCCTTTAACGCAGATTCAAGGATTCCACGGTATAAATCATGGTCCTTGAACAATCTAACGTGCAGGTCGGAAAAATGGACTAGTCTCTTAATCATATGATGTTTTATTCGCTAATGATAGTTGGTTTAGCGGCTTCAACCTCTTCTTCAAAAGGATTGAACCCTTTATTAACGTGACCACATGAATCACATTTATAGATTGGGAAAGGTACTGTTGTGTCTTCGTGTGACCCCGTCATTAATTTAGAAACTTTCTTGATGTAAATTACCTCTCTAAAATAAATGCTCCCACATTCTTCACATTTAGTTGTTTCGCAATCTCTTAAATCTACTTTCGGTTTTTGTATGTCCATAATTTTAATTTTTTTATAATAAAAAAGATAAGATATAAATTCTATTTTTCCAAATAATCTTTCATATTCATAGAAAATACGGTGTCAATAATTTCTTTTGGGACTCTATATTCTTCAAACTCAGAGTTTTCCATTAAGTGTGTAATGATACATCCATATAACTTAATATTCTCGTACTTGGTCCCCTCCAACATTTTAATTAATAATCTACCATATAATGGTAACTGAAGATAGTAGTGACCTAATGAGTTATTTGGATATTTTTGAAAAGGAGCATACATCTTTTTAGTCCAACTTGTTTCTTGTAAGTTCTTTTTTTTATTAGTTTTCCAATCAGTAATCACCAATCCAAACTCTGTCTTGTCTCTATTTGGAATCAACCAAATTTTGTCAGGTTGCCCCGTGTACCCAAGTTCAGGGTCTCCAAGGACCATCTCCGTGTCTAATAAGATTGCCCCTCTTTCTTCCATCAAGTTAAGGTATTTCTCCCCAGCCTTAACCATACTATCCCCCTTAACAATCTGACTCAAGTCACACTCAAAGATAGGTTGTCTTACTTCTTTATATGAACCGTACCTTTGAATAGATTCTTTCTCCAACAAGTAATGGACACGACTACCCAAATTAGTTGAATAGGTTCCAGCATCACCCCACTCTTTAATTAACTGTTGTTGTTTTTGTGGGTCACCTCCCGCTTTATTATAAGCAGCTTGTTCTGTTGGGAACTCCTCATAGAAATTCTTTAATACTTTGGATACAGAAGGATAGTCAGTTCTATCATTCATTGTATAGATGTGTTTGTCCTCCTCAAAGGTTAATCCAAGTTGTTGTTGTCTTTGTGAGATTAGGTTTCTAATCTCAAGGACTTCGTTATTTAATTTCATAGTAATATTCATCAATTTTTCCCCTCAAGTCCGCTACGTCCATATCTTTAGGAGGTTTAATAATCTTTATCTTGTTGTATAATCTTCCTCCGTTAAGAGTATGGTAAAGTTTTAATGCATCAGTCCAAGCATCTTCATCCAAACAGATGATGATGTTTCCATTTGCTTTGTTATATATTGTATTGAATATCAAATCACTCATCTTCTTACCAAGCATAACCAATGGATTATCCAAGAAGAATGAATCAAACGCTCCTTCACAAATGTATATGTCTTTATTCCAGTCAATAAATTTTTCATTGAATATAATTTCGTCTTTCGGCGTCGTTGGATTCTTATACTTTAACTTGTTTTTAACCCACGCTCTTGCGATGAAATAGTTCAGTACCCCTTCTGAGTTATATGAAGGTACAATGATTCTGTAAGCAAAGTCTCCACTTACTGTGTAACCAATCTTATACTTCTCAATAATCTCATCGGTGATACCTCTTGATTGAAGATAACGGTAAGCCTCAATATGAGGAATGAATCTTGGGTTGGAATCTGCAAACGTGGTGTAACCTTCAGGCATTCTTAACTTGGGCTTCTTAATATCCACAAGTTTCAACTCCTCAGGTTTAATTAAATTATAAACTTTCTTTTGTTTTTTGGACCCATGTTTATCAAAAAACTTTCCAAGTGGCCCTTGAGTTCCGTGGCTTTCACCACAACTCCAACATTTGTATACATGTTTTAAATAACTAATTTCAAGGTTTCCTTTTCCGTCACCTTTTTCCAAACCTTTTTCAGCAGCACATATTGGACAGTCAAAAGACATTTGACCTTTAGATTCATAATGTTGTTTTTCATGGCCTAAAATATCACGAAACAACTCCACCAGTACTTCTACATCGTCTACCATACCACAAATATAAATGATTTTTTTGAATTAGTGTAGGTAGTCATTGAATTCACCAATCACATGTTTTTCCCACCATTTTTTTAATGGATGGCTATTGTCTAAACGGTCAATATAATATTCAAATACCATTGTAAGACAAAGTAATAATGCCGATATTCCCCACATGATAAAAATTACTTCCATATTATTTTTTTGATATAACGTCGTTCATCAATCTTAACCCCAAAATAACTCAAAGATTGTCTGAGGTCATTGTATATTTGTCTTCTTAATAATCCATTAACACTGTGTCGTGTCGCGTTCTTCTTAATGGAACTATCAAACCAAGTAATATCTCCATGATGGTAATATCTTGCAGCTATTTGACCTTTAAACTCAATATCAACTTCCTCTCGTTCAGGATATTTTCTGTATCTAATGATAGTATAATCTCCTTTAATATATTGGGTTTCCACCTTTCTTGTTGAAAGGAATTTTTTTAACGCTTTCTTAGTCGCGTTTGAATCGGCATCTCTTATAACTCGTATCATGAAGCTAAGTTACAAAAGAAATTCGGAATTACCAAATTTCTTTCATTTTCATTAAACCTAATGCCGCACAATAGGCGTCGGTTTGGTCATAATTTTCTTTCTTGAGTGTATTGTTCTTTGTATAGTTCCAAACAATCTGTGGCTCTTTTTTGGCAACCAATTCCCAAATAACAACTTTTTTATCTGTATCTTTTGGAAGTCCACCAAATAAAACAAATTTACCTTTGTCGTTTTCTTTAACAAGTTCTGGAAATGCAAATTTTCTTGAATTGTAAGTTGATATGAATTCTGGAACAACTCCTAAGATATCATAGATTTCTCGACATACCAAAGTGTTGAATCTCATCAATGTACTTACTGTGTATACGTTGTTTGAATTTAATAATGGTTCTTCAATTACAACATGTGTTATTCCTAAACCAACATAAGTTTTAAGTTTTTCTCTAACGATTGCGCTTTTTAATAAAAGTTCTTCAATCTTATTTTCCACTTTAAGTTTTGGTATTGGAGATACATGAGTTAACTCCAATAAGTTTTTTGTTTGAATGTCAAATAACGCCATACCGATAGTTTTTGTTGACACATCTAGTCCAAGGACCTTTGGTGACTCTTTTTTAATGTTTTTTGTCATATATTAATTTGTTGCCCTTTCTGATATTATCTTCAGCCCACAATGGTTGTAAGTTAGTAAAATGACACAATTTGTAAAGTTCTTCTTCATTTGAGGCACTTGATAATGGTATTTTGTGGTCAATATGCCATTTACCATAATTTTCCCAAGACATGTTGCTAATAAACCTCTCTTCTAAGTATCTCTTCAAATCTTCGGGAGTGCACCCTACAATATCGAAAGTTTTATTTGTCTTTTTAATTCCATTAGATTTTATGTAGTCTCTAACCCTGTTTCTTACATTATGTTTTAATCTTTCAATTGGATATTTTTGTCTTTTCTTTACACTTCTGATAGACGATTTGTGAATTATATCTTTTTTATTATCTTCATAATAAACTTTAACCCTATTCAATTCTTTCTCTATATTGTTCTTTCTATAATTTTTATTATATTCTGATATTTTTTCTTTATTTTTTATGTAATATTCTTTTCTTTTTTGTTTTAATTTTTCGTTGTTTTTTTCCTTATACTGTTTTAGTTTTTCTTTTAGTAGTTCCGCATTCTTTTGTCTATACTCTTTTAATTTTGAAAGATTGTTTTTATAGTAATCTTTCATATAAACTTTGTTTAGGTCTTTTTTACTTTCCCTATATTGTTTATATACTTCTTGATTTTTTAAATAATATTCTTTTAACTTTTCAGAATTATTTTTTTTATAATTCCTCATGTTCAAAATATTACGTTCTCTATTTTTAAAATATTTTTTTTTATCACATTCTTTACAAGAACAATGTAATTTGTCCTTAGTTGTGTTGTTCTTGGAAAATTCAGAAATTTCTTTTATTTGACAACATTTACTACATTTTTTGGTTTCCATATTACCAGTCAAGTTTAACAACTATCTGTTGTATGCCCTGTCTCAATTCGGGTGATTGCATCTTTGAAATTACTAATAAATCTTTGTTAGTATCATATAATCCAATTTCTGTAAAATACGATGTTGTTCCTGAGGTCCAAGTTGGGTTAGATGTGTTAACAAATTGATTACGTCCTAAAGTAATTAAGTACTTCATTTCATAAATGGTTGCAGAAATATCTGTCTCAAGATTTCCATAAAAATAGAACTCATCTCCGAAATTTAATATTTCAGGATATCCATTTTGAGGAATGTCAATGTAACTTGCCAAATTATATGTTGAAGCAGTTGAATACATAACCTCATCAATTTGGAATGTTGTTCCTGTAATACTTTCAACGGTTAAGTAACCATTAACTGTAGTTGCAGATACTTCACTTGTGACATCAATCTCTCTCCACGCAGTTGGGCTTGGTTGAGTACTACCTGTTACTACTTGACATAATAACTTTATTGAGTTTGCGGAGTATCCACTAAGAGTTGTTCCTTGTTGTAAGAATGGAAATTCATTACCAAATCTTATAGCCACATTCTGTGAACCTGTATTAGCACTTAATGATGGCCCTTTAATAACTGAATAATAGTTACAATGTAATGAGTCAGTAAATCCTGTTGAATCCAATCTATATGTAACCCATAATCTTTCTGAGTTATTTGTTAATAGACCATTTGAGTTTTGTCCATTAGAATAACAAGTGTTTGGCGTTAATAATGAAAGTTTAGGAGCGGCTAAAGTCCAATTTCTATTTGCTTTGTAAGACATTGCGGCAATGATTTCTTCATCATCAATAATAACAATTTCTTGGTCAGGGAATACCTTTCCAACTCTATTAAGATTACCATTTAAATCTGGATTAGTATCCCATAAATGGAAATATCTAATACCTGGGTCATTCATATCAATGTTCTTTGTGGACTTGATATAATATGGTGTACATAAATCATATCCAGGAGGGTCAATCCAAAATGTTTCACCAATTGTCCCACCTGTAGATTTGTGCCACATCAATGTTGGGATAGTCAATCTAAAGTGTCTTGCTAAACCTATATTGTCTGATGGATTTTGAGGGTCAAATGGTACTGTTGAGAATTTCTCACCGTACACATTATCTATATCTTGATTAGTGTAGTGAATAATTGCAATTGCTTTCTGAGCATCAGGTGTTACAACTACCTCCTCATCAAATGAGTTGTAATAATAAACACGGCTTGTATCTGTTTGTCCACTTGGCTCTTGATAACCCAAGTATTCTTTTGTACCTAAGTAAGTAACTGAACCATACTTTGTATAGTCCTCATAACTACTACTGAAAACACCTGCAGGACTTACAGACCAAGGTATATTCATATTCCATACTAATGTATTCTCACGATTTTGTATGTCACAAGGTGATTCAAAATTAAGAGTATCTGTTTGCCAATATGGTGCTGGAGTAATTGTATCATATAACTGAGTCATTCCAGATGGGTAAACTAATACACGAGCAATATCTCCATTACTAGCAGTACCAGTATAATTTGGTACCGCTCTATCTAAAGTTAATGTATAACCAGATTGAGTTGGTGTACCACTTACAGGGGTAATTCCTTGTATCTTATATGTTAACACTGGATATGTTTTAACATCTCCATTACCACCATTAGGGTCTAATATAATAGTAATAAAATCATTAACTTGAGGAGTACCTGTTGTTGAGCTGATATAATCATACTCAATCGCAATGTCAGTTTGTCCCGACAAAGTATCCATGTAAACAATATAGTTTGAAGTCACAGTGTATCCTGTAATCTCATTTGATGTAATCTGTGTTTGCCAGTTACCTTGAGTTCCTCCTGTTTGGAAAAAACCTTTTGGACCTGCGGCATTATAAACTGGTTGAACTACGCTATCCATAAATGGTATACCATATGTTCCACCTTTATTTCCACTCACATAATATGGATACTTAATGTTTTGTTTGTTAGATTGTGGTGAACCTGTATCGTTTTGAGCGTTAAAGGCTGGCATCAAAATGTTATTGTTTGTTTGGTTATATGTTGAAGTAGCAGCTGTGTAGTTAACTTCACTATCACCTATTTGAAAATAAGCAATATTAAAATTACCTTGGGATATATTTCTTCTACCAACGTCTGTTAACCTTGTATTAATTAATCCCGATGTATTTTTTATTATGTATGCCATTTGTTATAAATATTCTTGTTTCAGTATTTTAATATATCAACTTATTTTATGCAAATTAAAATATAATTTTTTTAATTATATTGGAGAATATGATACATACATACCAGTTGATTCGCTATAGCAACTGCCATTACACACTGAACTATAGTTACAATATTGATATTGTTTAGTATAGAATCTTTGTGTTGCCGAAAAATTTTCAGTAGTAACCGCTAAATTTATAGTTGAATCAGGAAAATAACCACCCCCAACATCTTGTACATCATTGTAATTATAAGTTATTATAAAATTTTGATTTGATGTTGCATTTATTGAATTACCGTACTGGTCTAATAACGTAATAGTAAAATCTGTATAAAAATCACCAGTATAGCAACCAGCATCAGCTCCTCCGACTTCAGTTACTTTATATGATGTTAATACTGGTGGTGCTGGTGTCGAAGTTGAACCATTAACTAAAGTATGTTTAACAATACCAACTGAATTAGAATTATTGACAACCTCACAACATGAACAACCATTTTTAACAGGTGATGATGTTGAAATTAAAATATCTTGTACTAAAGAAGTTGCACATCCGTTGTTAGCAACCTGTGCGTCAGTAATTGTTAATATTGAAGTTGATGTACCTGAAACTACATCACCATTACCAATAGTAACAGGATAAACATCTGTAGTTGTAGTCGTAATTGTTTGATAAGGAGAACAATAAGGTCTTGCCGTTGTTTGAGATGTTGTATTAGTTGAATTACGTGGTATTGAAGTTCCATTTTTATAAACAGAAGTTGTTCCCTGAATTAAACCTGTACCAGGAGCATTATATTGTTTAATGTCTGACATATTCAAGTTAAATGTAATACTTGTTCCAACAGGTAATGCTGGCGTTACATTAACTCTCCAATTAGCAATTTGTTGAGATGAATCAACAGTAATAACATTGTTTAATGTTACTCCGATAGTATAAGTTACAGGAGCTTCGTCATATCCAAGAGTTGCTATCTTAGATAACACAGAACCTGCAGAATCTTTAACTAACACTGTATAAGTGTTTGGACATAATGCATTGAATATATTACTTGATTGATATGTGACTCCATTATTGATTGAGTATGTATAAGGTGCTAATCCATAACTTGTTGTTACAGAAATTGAACCATTACAGTTTTGTGTCCCATTACATGTACTCTTAGTAATTTCTAATGAGGCTTGAAGTGGTGCGTATGAACCACAAGTTCCTTGTGTCATTGTAATTGAGGCTTGAGGTCCTCCTGCAATACTCCAAGCACTTGTTGGAATAAATGTATTATTTGTACTAACAGGGATTCCAGTTGACTCATTCCATCCTTGAATCTCCCATCTGCTATTACCAGTACTCCATATAACATTATAAGTACCATACCTCCACGATGGTTTACCATTTTTACTACCATTAGGAACAAATTGATATGGACCATAAGTAACATTAGGATAGATAACAAGTAAACATAAATCAGACCATACAGGTGATGGCGTCAATGTTGGTGACGCGGTAATACTTGGCGTTGGTGTTTGTGATGGCGCAAATAAACTACATATGGTTTGAGCTGTATAATCACCATAATAATCTACAACAACTACTTCATAACTTCCCGCAGGAACTCCAACTAATGTTTGAGTTCTTTGTCCACCTCCCCAATAAATTGAATATGGGCTTGTTCCTCCTGTAATTTTTAAAGATAAAATACCATCATTAGATGTTGACGAACTTGGTTGAACAACAGGAAAACATCTAACACCCATATCAAATAATGTGAATACC
>Ga0114962_10001990_pt1 | contig 17420 bp, 17 predicted proteins | sample C_130820_MF_Meta_FD_87017 | JGI IMG/M metagenome (GOLD analysis project Ga0114962, IMG submission 87017) | Freshwater microbial communities from Lake Croche, Canada to study carbon cycling - C_130820_MF_MetaG | ecosystem: Environmental > Aquatic > Freshwater > Lake | place: Lake Croche, Canada...
GCTTAGTCATTCTAGGCTATTTGCCTAGAAGTCCGAGGATCGGTCGATCCGAGGATGCCTGATCCGGGAGGATCGGCAGACAAACCTCCTGAGCGAGCCGAGACGGTCGGCAAGCCCAGAGGCATCCAGGGTGGTGAGGTCGATTTGTTGTTCTGAAGACATGGTGTGAAACTCCTACTGGAGGAGTCTTTGTTGCCAGAGGTAATCAGGGTCGCGGCTTAGCGCTGCTCAGGCGGAAAATCGTCTCGCCATCCTTCATGAGATCGAGGCGATCACGCGCAATCATCTCAAGATACTCCTTGTCGGTTTGAAGTAGGTGAACCTCCTGCTCATGCTCAAATGTTGATTTCTTCAACTCCTCAAAACGCGCGGTCTTGCTGGCAAGATCCTGCTTCATGTCAGTGAGACGTGTCCACTCGGGATAGAAGGTGAACGCCGCGATCAGAACTGCACAGACGACAATCAGAAAAAAAACAATGCGCATGGCGGTCGGAAGAAATTCCGACTGCGAGCGGCTGCGTGAGTTTGAATTCGGCTGAATGATGTGACTCCCCTGCATTAAGGATCTATTAGCATCTTAGCTTGCCGCCGTAAACAGCATCTTCACCAAGTTGCTCCTCGATGCGGAGAAGTTGGTTGTACTTGGCGACGCGGTCGGTGCGGCAGAGTGAGCCTGTCTTGATCTGGCCGGCATTGGTGGCGACGGCGATGTCGGAGATCGTGGTGTCCTCGGTCTCGCCCGAGCGGTGGCTGATGACGGCTGTGTAGCGGTTCTCCTTGGCAAGTTCGATGGCATCGAAGGTCTCTGTGAGAGAGCCGATCTGGTTCACCTTCACGAGGATGGAATTGGCAACTCCCTTTTCGATTCCCTTGCGCAGGAACTCGACATTCGTAACAAAGAGGTCATCACCCACGAGCTGTACTTTATCACCAAGAGCCTCAGTGAGGAGCTTCCAAGTCGCCCAGTCATTCTCGGCACATCCATCCTCGATCGAGATGATGGGGTACTTTGAAACGAGCTTCTTGTAGTAAGCAACGAGTTCTGAGCCGGAGCGGCGGCTGCCGTCGGATTTTTTGAAGACATATTGCTTCTTGGCTGCGTCGTAAAACTCGCTGGAGGCAACATCGAGGCCGATCGCAATCTGGGTTCCGAGCTTGTATCCGGCCTTCTCAACCGCGCTGGAGATTGAGTCGAGCGCATCCTCGGCTCCCTTGAGTTTGGGTGCGAAGCCACCCTCATCCCCGATGGCGGTGGAGAGGCCGCGATCCTTCAGTACACCCTTGAGTGCGTGGAAGACTTCGGTTCCGGCGCGAAGAGCCTCGGAGAAGGTGGGGAGTCCCTTCGGGATGATCATGAACTCCTGAAAATCAATCGGGGCATCCGAATGAGCGCCACCATTGAGAATATTCATCATGGGCACCGGTAGCACTTTGGCGTTCGGACCCCCGAGGTATTTGTAAAGAGGAAGTCCAAGTTGTGCTGCAGCGGCGCGAGCGACTGCCATGGAGACGCCAAGGATGGCGTTGGCTCCTAATTTTTTCTTGGTCGGAGTGCCGTCCAGCTCCCTCATGACGGTGTCGATCGTGATCTGATCGAGGGCGTTGTAACCGACAAGCTCGGGAGCGATATGGTTGATGACATTGCCGACAGCCTTGGTAACACCTTTGCCGAGGTAGCGGCTCTTCACGTTGTCACGAAGCTCTACGGCCTCATGCTCTCCGGTGGATGCTCCGCTAGGGACGGCAGCGCGGCCTACGGCTCCTCCGGCAAGGTGAACGTCGGCTTCGAGGGTGGGATTGCCGCGGGAGTCAAGGATCTCACGGGCGTGGATGGCTGTGATGGTCGTGTCGTTCATAAATTTGGAAGTTAGGAGTTGGCAGATGGAAGTTTAAAACGATTCAAGAAAGTGTTGCGCCCAGAGTTCTAGGAGGTGGTTCCCTCGGTTGATCCGAGGGCGGCCAAGTCGGTGAAGGGTTCAATCGTGACGATCTTCATTGAGTGGACTCCCTTGTCAGCAGGGAGATCGATGACTTCGCCGATCTGTTTTCCGAGCAAGGCTTTGCCAATAACGGCTTGGTAGGAGACCCACCCTTTCTCAGGAACCCCATCCCAGGCTCCCAAGATGCTGTAAGTTTCAGGGGAGCCGCCTTCCGAGGGCTCCACGGTTACCACGGAACCGATGGAAACGGCGGAGGTGTCGACATTCTCGAAGTTCGTGCCACGGGAATTATTGAGCATCAGCTCAAGCTCACCCTTCTGGCGATTGAGAACGGCTTGCTGCTCTTTGGCCGACTTGAATTCGAAGTTTTCGCGCAGATCGCCATAGGAACGGGCGGTGGCGATGTCGCGGATGTTCTGGGGAATAAGCACCTTCTCGATGTGCTCAAGCTCCTCTTTACGCCGCTGGAGACTTGCCCAGGAGACGACAAGACTCTCGGCGCGCTCGGCGGGTGCCTGCTGATCCCCTGTTACCAGGGATTCAAGTTCAGGATGAATCTTGAGAATGCGGGCAAGCAGGGAGCGCCTGTTCAGATCAGCAAATACGGGGCTGAGCATGATCTTGCGGACAGCCTGACGAGCTGAGTCGCGTTCGGCCTTGCCAAGGAGGTCGGCCACGAGATCGCGGTCCTCAAAGAGGAACTCTTCAAGGCGCTTGCTCTTGATGTCTGCGTGAAGGTCAGCCTCCATAGCCGCGAGAATGGCGGCGAAGAGCTCCTCGTCAATGAGTTCGGGGAGTGTCTTGGAGCGGTCCTTGCAGAGCCAGAGGACATAGTCGGAGCTGGCGGAGCGTTCCCGGATAAGACGACGGGTATGTTCTGCAAAAGCCTCGCGCTTTCCTTGGGCCACGAAGAGCTTGAAGATTTCACCGCTCAGGCGCGGCTCGGAGGTGCGCGTGAGACGGAGTGCTTTCTCCTCCCAACTATCGGGGAAAGCTCCAGGGAAGGCCTCAAGGACGCGGCCATACTTGGCTGCGGGTATCTCTGCGAGGATTTCGGTTAGCTTGGCTGGGGAATCGGCCAGGAGGGATGAGATGCTGGCCGCCTGGGGTCCCGGCTTGAGGGATTCGTGGTTGGCGCAGATCTCATCACGGATAATCAGAAGTTCGATCGCCTTGGCGGCGTGGATTCTGCCGCCGCGCTTGGCTGCTTCCTCGACCTCGTCAGCTAGGGCGCGGAGTTCTTCCACTTCCTTGGCGAAGTCGTTGAGTGATTTGAGTGCCGTGTCGAGAGCTGCAACCTGCTCCTTCGGGTGGCGTGCCGAACGGAACTCACCGATCAGGCGTTCGTGGGGATTCTGAGGGGTCTCCTGAAGGATAATCGGTTCGCCTTTCTTTGCGGGGATTAAGAAGTGACCGTCGGTCTTTAGTTTCTTCTTGGCGGCATCAAACCATTTCTTGAAGCCTGCGGCATCAAAGACGGAGGGAACCAGTATTGAAGCGATCTCGTCGACCGTGGCCTTGCCTCCATGATCGCCTAGAATAGAACGAACGAGTCCCACCGGGTTGGAGGCAGCCTCTTCCCGGACAGTTGCGGCATCGGTCGCCGCGCGAGCGAGGATGTGCTCGGAGGGGATAGGGGTGAGGGTTTCCGCAGCATACTGTAGCTGCATCGGGTGTCCTTTCTTGGTGCCGAAATCAATCGTGATCTGTCCCGTGATAAGCTCCCAGCCAGCGATCTTGCCAAATCCCCAGCTACGGTGGGTGCAGTAGGCTCCTGGTGAGAGTTTGGAGAGGGCTTCTGCGGCGGCGGCGGTGATCTTACCGGCGTCGATATAGGGATTAAGGTCTTCGATCATGAGTGCGGGGAGTCTAGAGAGCCCCGTGCGTTTAAGAAAGGAGATTCAAGTGAAAAGACTTATTCCGAATTGTTCTGCATGCTCTCTGCCAGATGATTGCATAGTGTCTTGCGGTCCGCCACATGGGTAAGATGGCCTGATTTTAAAAGCACGCCGAATCCTTCGCCGTAGGAGGGACCATTGATGATGCAGGCATCAGTGGCGCATTGACGAACCTGAGTAATTCCCGCGGCCAAGGCCGACTCTCGGTCGCCTGAGGCTTCGAATTTCCAACCGGTGATTCTGGCGGAGGGGAACCATCCGCGCAACAGCGGGAGCAGTTTTGGGGTGGGCTCCAACTTAAGGGTGAGGGCTCCCTCGGAGGTGGAAATTTTTCCCGTTCCCGCTGAGGGAAGGAAAAAGTCACACACAGCGGCCGCGTGAAAGACTCCGGCGATAGGGAGTTGTTCGGCTGAAAGGCTCTCCAAAGCGGCTTTCAGATCGCCAGTTTTATCAAACGGAATGACCCGTTTGCAGTGTCGGAACAGTTCGGAGGATTCGGCCGTCGAGCCGACTCCTCGCAATGCGATCACGGAATGACCGGATTCAATCAGGTGGAGCGCCAGAAAGGTACCGAGATCTCCGGTTGATCGGTTGCTGATAAGACGCATGGCGTCGAGTGGCTCTTGTGTTGGGCCAATGGTGACAAGAAGAGTTTGCGGATACGGTTTCATTGCTTTAATTCGGACATTACAGGGTGCATCAAGTAGTGCTCTGATTCTTGGAGTGCCCTTCTCATGGCAGCATAGCCGAAGTGACCCTGATCGACTTCCAGATATTTGGCTCCTCCCCACGACTGACAAAGCTTCTTGAGGGAGGCAGTAGTTGAAAGTCGGTCATACTTCCCTCCAATAATCGTGATGCGATCCAATGGAGTGAGCGGAATAAGCCGTGATGGAGAGCTGAGGTGGGCATGTCGGTCAATGGTTTCTGGATAAATGTTGTTGCGCTTCAGAGATCTGGCCATCATGCGGCTGGCCGGGCTCTCGAAGGTGGCATGCTTCACGTCAACAACAGGCTGAATCAGAATGGTGAAATCGGTCTTCTCAAGCGACAGGGCCAGCGAAGTAACCCAAGCCCCGTAACTTGTCGCAAGTAAGGCAATTCGTCTGGAACCTTGCTGACGAGACCAAGCTATCAACTGTCGAAGCTCGATGACCGATTGTCTCAAGGTCTCAGCATTTCTGATGAGGTCGGAAGTAATGGTCAAGGCACCGTTGGCATAACCCCTTGGTGTCCTGCTGTAATGGTAGGGCAAATGAGGAAACAGGACATTCCACCCCTTTTTATTGAAGCGGGAGGCGATCTGTTGATAGCCAGAGTCATTCGCCGACATGAGTGCATGCATCAGGATGATCGTGGGTGCATCATGCGGTGAATTGAAGTGGGTCGTCTCAAAGAGGTGAGCGCAGACCGTGTTATTCTCGGGATGGTCACTCTTTCGTGCTGTCTTCCAGAAAAGGCGGTGGCCCTCCCTTCTCCATTCGGGTGGATTTAATGTCCGATTCTGATCTGGCGTAGAGTAATAAGTCTGGTGATCTTGATCTTGGCATTCCAAGAGATATTCCTCCAGGCGTTCGCGGGTGATTGCATGGTGGCGCAGGCGCCATTGAATGGTGTTCATCATCGCGCACACAATGGCATCCATTCCTGCATGGGCTGTCCGGTTGATCAGTGATCTCATAGATGGATCCCTTTTCTAGCTTGGGGGTTCTTGGGTAGATCCTCTTCTGAGAGATGAAATCGGGCTATTGCTTCCTCCTTTAACGAAACGAAGGACCTCGAGAGATCTGCCGCAAAGCGCTCCCTGGCTCCCGGTTGACTTGCGTCCTCTTTGGGAGGTTCAACGGCATCCCCAATCATCAGATAGATGGTGGTGCGATGGAGCCAGTTGGCCGGTTTGTAGAGGCGATCACTTCCAATCAGGGCGCAGGGAACGACCAGTGCACCCGAGTGGATGCTTAGCATGGCAAGTCCTGGCTTCATGGCTGCCCCGTTAAGGATCGACCATTCCCCAGCCCGGATTCCTCCCTCAGGGAAGATCCCGATCACCCGCTCGTCCGTGAGTCGATGGAAGGCCTGCCGAAGCGCCGTGCGGTCGGCTCCGCTACGGTCAACGGGAATACAGTTTAACCAAGTAAATGCAAGCGTTGTCCAGGAGGAGCGAAAGAGTTCCTTCATGGCTAGCCAGTCGATCCTACGGGGAAAGAATCCGCTGAGGATGGCCGGATCAAAGTGGCTGATATGATTGGAGGCCATGATGAGAGCGCCTCGGTGGGGAACAGGAGCCAGTTCGACGACCTTTACCTTGCAAGTCACCGAGTAGAGAATCCTGCAAACCGTGATGACGAACCAATGGAAAGCTGTCCTAAGAATTCGCTCGGGCTGGGGACCGCACGAGTGGCGTTTCCTCTCACTTTCGCTAGCTAATGGCGTGATGGGATTCACCTGCCGGGAGACGTGTGCTTTCGTTGATCCTTCTGATGATGGGCTCTTTGTCCTATACCCTAAGCCTTCTCAAGGAAATAACCCTGCTGTTTAGCGCTGATGGGACGGCCAAGCTTTTCGAGGACGAGCAGCATGTCCTCCCAGACTTTCCTCTTCTCGGCAAGCGTCTGATTTCTCAAGAGATAGGCTGGGTGGTAGGTCGGCATGAGCGGGACTCCATGATAATCGAGCCACTTACCGCGGACATCGCGCATTGTGCAGGGCTCTCCCAGTAATCCTTCGACAGCGGTGAGGCCGAGGGCGACGATGACCTTGGGTTTGATGAGTTCGATCTGTTGCGTCAGCCATGGGAGGCAAGTCGCCATCTCTGCTGGTTTAGGCTTTCGGTTGCCGGATTCACCCTCCGGCATGTCAGGACGGCACTTCAGGATATTGGCAATGAAGATGTCTTCGCGGGTATACTCCATCGCTCCGATGATCTTGGTAAGTAATTGACCAGCCTTGCCGATGAAGGGTTCTCCCCGGAGATCCTCCTCTTCCCCCGGCGCCTCCCCGACGAAGAGGAGTGCGGCATAAGGATTGCCGACACCATAGACCACCTGAGTTCGGCTTGCCACCAAATGGGGGCAGCGTGTGCAGGTTAGGATGCTTTTCTTGAGAATCTCCAGCTTGCCCAGACGTCCATCGTCTTTGCCTGAAATGACTGGGATAACAGGCTGAGGTGTCTTGTGCCTATCTCCAGCGGTTTCGGTGGGTTTTTCAAAGGAGGGGGGGAGCGAAGCCTTGAGATTTTCAAGGATTGTCCGGGTGGCTTTGGGTTTGAGGCGCAGATTCTTGGTCATGGACTGGAGAATGGGTAGGGTTGCCTCCAGGGCTTCCTGAAAGGCGTCTGGGTTTGCGTTCATGCCCGGGATGATGTCTTTGAAACCGGTAGGGGAACGAGTCCAAAATCAGCCGGCAGGGGAGCCTCACAGCAGAGGGTTTCACCGGTGCTGGGATGTTGGAACTCAAGTTTCCATGCATGAAGGAGGTGGCGTTCGAAGCGGTCTCGTCTTCCGTAGAGAGGGTCTCCCGCAATCGGGTGTCCCAGGCTCTGAAGGTGGACTCGGATTTGATGGGTGCGTCCGGTGTGCGGCATGCAGGCGATGAGTGTCCATCCGTCACGGGTGGAGAGGAGCTCATAGTCGGTCACGGCATCGCGCCCTGAGGGGGCTCGGCGGGGAGTCATCTTTTGGCGCTGAACGGGATGGCGGCCGATTGCCAGATCGATTGTTCCCTTCGCGTGGCGTGGCCTACCTCGGATGATGGCAAGATAGGTTTTCTTAACTTGACGGTTGGCAAAGGCTTGCGAGAGCGCCGCGTGCGTCTGATCATTCTTGGCCACAATAATGCAGCCGCTGGTCTCCTTGTCCAAGCGATGGACAATGCCTGGGCGATGCTCCTCAGAACCCGCTGAGAGGGAAGCTCCGTGATACAAGAGGGCGTTGACGAGAGTGCCATCTTCATGGCCGGCGCCGATATGCACGACCATGCCGGCCGGCTTGTTAACAACAAGAAGATCGGAATCCTCGTGCAGAATTTCCAAGGGGATTTCCTCGGCTCTGGCTCCCGTCGGCGCCCTCGGTGGCTCCTCCTCGACACGAAAAAGATCACCAGCGGTCACCTCCTCATTGTTTTTGACTGGGTCTCCGCGCAGAGTAACTCTTCCTGATTTTACCAAGGACTGGATCTTGGAACGCGAAAAATGAGGAAGATGGCGGACCAGGACCATGTCGACCCGTTGGCGGCTATCCTCGTCGGATGCAGTGATTTCGTGGACAATAGGTTCGGACATGGGTGTTGTGGTCTGTTTCTCGGGTACGTTTTCTAGTCCGAGTCGCTTGAAGAATGGGGGTTTCCGCCATTAGGGTCAATGGATGTCGTCAATCTTCCCAGAGCAATCCGAGGAACAGTGTCCCTCCTGCGGGGTGATGCTGGATAGCACTCAGGAAACTGTTTTTTCACTGGTCCGCTGTCCCAGATGCCGCTCCGAAGTCAGGGTTAGGAGAATGATCGGTCCCTACGAACTTCTGGAAGTTGCGGGTCGGGGTGGAAGCGGACGGGTTTTCCGGGCGCGTTGCGACGTGGAGAGTGAAGGATTTGGTGACATTGCACTCAAGTTGCTGGAGAGATCGGTGCCCGATTATGAGGAGCATCTGATGATGCTTCGCAATGAGGCGGTATGTGCTCGATTGGTGGATCACCCCTCCGTGGTGAAGGTCCTCGCCTTGGAGGAGGATCAGATGGGAGCGCGCCTGGTGATGGAGTTTATGCATGGAGGCTCTCTCCATGATCGGATCGTCTCCTCGGAATCCGAGTCTAAGAGGCTCGACGAGAAGAGTGTCTTAAGGGTCGGGGTAGAGATTCTAGATGCTCTTGAGGGGGCTGAATCTCACGGCATCGTGCATTGTGATCTCAAGCCGGCCAATATCCTCTTTACTCATAATGGAGAAGCCAAGTTAGGGGATTTCGGTCTTGCACGTAGCATCGCTGCAAAACCGATCGCTCAGACCCACCTTCTGGCTACTCCCGATTATGTGGCTCCCGAGATGTTGGAGGGATTTTCAGGTGATCGTCGTTCCGATCTCTACGGGCTCGGGTGCTGTCTCTACCATGCATTGACTTCTTCACCTCCTTATCAAACGGAGGGTCTCTCGATACCGGAGTTGCTCGATCTCAAGTCAAAACCAATTCCTCTTGGCGGCATGAAAGCCTCACCAGCCACGAGAGATCTCATTGCAAGGATGACCGATCCCAATCCTAGTAAACGCTTTGCTTCTCATGACCAGGTACTCAACGGAATGCTTGCCGCACTGGAGTCGACGGGTTCAGTGGAGAAAAAGGAGGCGCGATTAGGCGGGTTGATGAGGAACCTTCTCGCAGGTAAGATTCGTAAACGGTGAAGCGTTTCCCTTGATTCCCGTTGATCTTACTGAAAACCTAAACTCCCGTGGAACGATTACCCGTCTTTATCATAACTAACAGGCTTAAATGAGACTGCTCAAATCATTCCTGATTCTCTTGTTTTTCACAACGTTGGTTGTTGTCCTTCTCCATCTTGTTGGAGCATTTATGGGGGCCGGGACTGTGTGGCAAAACCTGATTCATGCCGCCGCTTTGCATCCCTTTGCAAATGGATTGCCACAGTTTCCGACGGCACTGGCTTTGATCCTTGTTCCCACATTCGTCTGGATTGGTCTTGGATCCAGCTTGCGGGAAATGCTGTTGCTAGCGCTTACAGCTTTTGCGCTTTTGCTTGGAGCTTCACTGGTAGCCTCTCTCTACCTCTCTTATCTGAATCCTGTGCCTGGTATTGCGGCCCTCCTTCTTTCGGTGATCGCGGTTACTCTCTACCGGAAGACCGAGGTAGGATCCAGGGATCTGGTACTGCGGCGTCTTTTTGGCCAGCGACTTCGACCTGAGATCTTCCGAAAACTTGTTGATGGGAAATTGTCCGTTGATTTTCCCGGCGAGATGCATGAGGCGTCGGTTCTTGTTTGCTCGATCCATAACCATGTCGAACTCATGGAGGTGCTGAAGCCGGCGGATTATGTGGCCCTTATGAATCTCTATTTACGGACGGCTTCCGACTTTTTGGTCGATGTCGGCGGCTATCTTGACGAATGTTCCGGCGAGAGTGTCCGGGCTGTCTTCGGAGTTCCTCTGCCTTCCTCCGGAATCCTCAACCATGCTGCCAAGGCTGCCCGTGGGGCGATCGATTTGGTATCGCGGCTGGAGGAGCTCAATAGAGAATGTGACAACCGCTGGCAGCAGCGCCTGGATTTTCGTATCGGGGTAAACTCGGGTCCCATGATCGCGGCCGCCTACGGGGGCGCCAGGTTGGGGCGTTATAGCGTTTCGGGTCCCGTGGTGGATTTTACACGACATCTCTCTGCGGCTTGCGCCCAGTATGGATGCCGAATTCTGAGCGGTCCCTTATCGTATGAGAGGGCTTCCGAAACCGTGGAGGGTCGCCCCATCGATCTTCTCCAGCGTGCCGGAAGTCGTCGCCGAGTGGAGCTCTATGAGTTCCTTGCCCCTAAGAACTCTCTCTCCCCGGAGCGGGAGCGCAGTCGTGACCAGTTCTGGAAGGGAGTTATTCTTTTTCGTGAGCGCAAGTGGGAGGAGGCAATCAAGGCCTTCTCTTCGGCGCGTATTCCCGGAATTCCTGACAAGGTGCTGGATCACTATCTGGAGCGCGTCGAGAGGGCCCGCCGAGGCGATGATGAACTGACACCCGAGCAGGCACTTCTGGCTGAAGCGGTTTAAGAATTTTCTTTGATTACTGGTTGTCGAGATCCACGGTGCCAATGGCTCTGATCCCCTTTTTGGAAAGTTCGAAGAGCTCTGTGGAGACGGGTTGGGGAGAGATCAAGTAGTCGTCACGAATCGTCTGGATCATCTCGGGGATCCTGTTTGCCAGCTTGGGAAAAACATAGATTTTTTTTCGTGAAGGGATGGCCACGATCAACTCCGGTCCAAAGATTGCGCTGAAGCGGCGCAGGAACCCGGGGTTAAGAATGCAGGATGCAAGCCTTGGATTATCCGAACTCATCACCGCCGCCTGGATCACTTGATGAGCGTCTCGCACCAAGAGCTGGCCCATGGTCGCCATGAAGAGTGAAGTCTCCTCACGAGATTCCTTGAGGAAGGCATCCCAAGCGGCCGTGGTCATTGCGGCGTCCGACGCCAAGGGGATCGCTTCGCCTTGATTGCTGACAAGGGCGGGAAAAAGCAGGGTTTTTTTTGAACCCGTAAGGAAACGGTGAATCGGTGGACGTTCAAAGTAACCCCCGAAGAGCAAGGCAGGAGTCCCTTTTCCGTCGCTCCCATGAAGGCGGTGAGATGCTCCGAGGAAAACCAGTGAACACATCAAAAGGAGTGAAATTCCTCCCCGACACGACAACCTCTGGTCTTTAGTGCCTAAGATGGGTAAACAACTGGATGTCATGATAACTTTTGTCGAAGGGATACTGGAAGATGTGCTTCCGAACCAAATCGTCGTCAATGCTTCTGGAATCGGCTACCAGATTCTCATCCCTCTTTCGAGTTACAGCAAACTCTCTTCCACGGGAGCTAAAGTTCGGGTGCTGACGCATCACCATGTGCGCGAGGATGCCCAAATTCTCTACGGTTTTTCCTCGGCCGAAGAACGTGATCTCTTCCGTTTGTTGATGGCTCATGTCTCAGGTATCGGTCCGAAGCTTGCCCTTGCTATCCTTAGTGGAATGGAAGTCGGGCATTTCAAATCGGCCGTGGTCACCTCCGATATCGCGGCGATTTCAAAGATCTCCGGAGTCGGCAAGAAAACCGCCGAACGCGTCGTTCTCGAACTCAAGGATAAGCTCGGAGTCGCCGCAGAATGGGAAGCAGCAAGTCGTGAAAACGCCCCGTCAGGTATTGAACGCCATCTCCATGACGCCGTCCTGGCCCTGATATCGCTGGGTTATAAACAGGCAGATGCCCACAAGGCTGTCAAAGCCGTGATGCCCAAGCTTTCGCCTGATTCTTCCGCCGAAGATACGGTGCGTGAGGCACTCAGGAATCTGCTCTCGTGATCGCCAGCGGCCCATCGACGGCATCTGGTCGCGTACCACTGGAGGAACTGCGTCGCCGCATTCCGGAGGGTGAACTCTTCGCCGGTAAGGAATGGCGATGGGCCCCTTCGCCCTACGCTCTGGATGGCAAGCTTGCCCGGGAGCTTGAATCCATGGGACATCGTCTGCTCCAGTTTGCCGAGGCCTGTGACCTGCTTTACAGGCAGAGCGTCGAGGGGCGTCAGCCCTCCTGGATTTCAGAGCTCCTTGATAGGGGAAAACCGCCTGAGGTTGTCGCCCTTGGTAGGAATCCTGCCTTCCGCGGCCAGATCGCGCGGGTAATTAGACCCGATCTCATTCTCACGGAGGAGGGATTCTCGATTTGTGAACTCGATCAGATCCCAGGAGGGATCGGGCTCACCGGATGGTTAAACGAAACTTATGCATCCTTCGGCTTTGATGTGATTGGAGGATCGGAAGGCATGCTCAAGGGATTTTCCTCGGTGCTGCCGGGTGGTGAAATCATTATCTCTGAAGAAGCGGCCACATACCTTCCCGAGATGGAATGGCTCGCTGGGCGTCTCATCCAATGGAGCCAGGCAGTGGCAGAGGCCGGGGAACGGGGTGGAAATTTTCTCTGGAAGGTTTCAGATGCCTCTTCACGCGCTCACTGGAGTGGGAATATTTACCGCTTCTTCGAGATGTTCGATCTTCCCAATGTGCCGTGCGCCGAGAGCCTCTTCCACGATGCCTGCAAAGGACTTGTCTCCGTGACCCCCCCTCCCAAAGCACAGCTTGAGGAGAAGCTCTGGATGGCCTTCTTCTGGATGGCCCCGCTCCGTGAGTTCTGGCTGCGTCAGCTTGGGGAGCGTGGAATGCAATCCTTACAAAAGTGGATCCCCTACACGTGGGTGCTCGATCCGAGTTTGCTTCCCCCGAACGCTGTCTATCCCAAGCTTGAGATTCAGAATTGGAAGGAATTGGGTACCTTCAGCCAGAAAGCCAGGGATCTGATCATCAAGATCAGCGGGTTCGACGGCCGTGCCTGGGGTGCCAGAGGGGTCTCTCTCGGATCCGACCTTCCACGTGTCGAGTGGGAAGAGGTGATCGAGCGTGCGTTACTGGAGTTCCCGGAACATCCCTATATTCTTCAAGTCTTCCGCCATTCCATTCTGACTGATCAAGCTCTCTACGATGCCGACGGAAACGTGACCACAATGAAAGGGCGAACACGCCTTAGTCCCTATTTCTTTGTGAACGAGGGGAAGTCCTCTCTTGGTGGAGTTCTTGCAACGGTCTGTCCCGCCGACAAAAAAATCCTTCATGGAATGAGCGACGCCGTGATGGTTCCTGTCGTGGTGGGCTGATTCCGCAGGAAGGCCGCCTGGTCAGATTTCTGATCACAATCTAAGCGTTCTGATTATGGACGTAATCGGAGCGGAAGTGTCATCATTTCCTCATGCACACTCTCCAAAACGTGCTGGCTCGGCTACCGCAGATGTCTATTGGAAACGGAATTTCCCTGCATCAGAAAGCGAATGGAGGCCCGGGCAAGGGGCTGCTTGATCCTATCCTTCGGGGGTTGATACGGAATGGTTCTCTTAGGGTCATTGATTGGAGTGGATCTTCGGAAGCCTATGGCGATGGTCAGGGAGAGGAGATTGTCATCCGGATTCATGATCGTAAAACGGGATGGAGGCTGCTGCTTGATCCGCAACTCGGGGCAGGTGAGGCCTACATGGATGGTAAACTAACGATTGAGAGGGGATCGCTCCATGACTTCCTTGAACTGCTCTTTCGCTCGATCGGGCTGAAATCACTGAAGTATCCGCTGAGCGGTTTGACGGAACGACTGCGGGATTTGATGCGTGTGTTTCACCAGTTCAATCCGGTCTCACGCTCTCGCAGGAATGTGGCCCATCACTACGATCTCTCGGATGGTCTTTACGATCTCTTCTTAGATGCTGACAGACAATATTCCTGTGGTTATTTCGCGACTGGGAAGGAGACGTTGGAGGAGTGCCAGGAACTCAAGAAGCGACATATCGCAGCGAAGTTGATCCTTCGCCCCGGTGACAGGGTGCTCGATATTGGATCGGGATGGGGGGGGCTGGGGCTGACGCTGGCTGGAAAATTCGGTGTCGATGTGACGGGATTGACGCTTTCTACCGAGCAGCATGCCTATGCGAATCTCCGCGCTAGCAATGCAGGATTGGCAGATCGCGTTCGTTTCGAAATGCGTGACTATCGCCATGAGTTGCGCTGCTATGACCGGATCGTGTCTGTCGGAATGTTTGAGCACGTGGGGGTGAACCATTACGGGGAGTTTTTTCGTAAGATCTCGGACTTGCTTACGGAGGATGGCGTCGCGCTGATTCACTCCATCGGCAGACCGGAGGGACCGGGACACACAAATCCCTGGATAGCAAAACACATCTTTCCCGGAGGTTACTCCCCGGCGCTTTCAGAAGTTCTTCCTGAAATCGAGAAGGCAGGTTTGTTTGTGACGGACATAGAGATCCTGAGGATGCACTACGCCGACACCCTGCGCCTCTGGCATGAACGCTTTAAAGCGAGAAGGAGTGATGCAAGAAGACTCTATGACGAGCGTTTCTGCAGGATGTGGGAATTCTATCTCGTCTCCAGCGAGCTGAGTTTTAGATACCAGGGACAACTGGTTTTTCAGATTCAGTTGGCTAAGCGTCCGGATGGTGTCCCTGTCACTCGGAATTACATCCAGAGCTTTGAAGCCTTCAACAGATCCTAGGAAAGGTCTGCTAGGGAAGCGAGGGATTCGGCCGCCTGACGGAGTTCCTCACCGTTTGTCTCGGAGTCCTTAATCATGGGATGCGATGGGTGGAGGAGTTGATTAAGCATCCTGTCCCAATGCTCCTGACCCCTAACGATATCGATTTCGATCCTCAGATAATGGATAGGAATTTCCTGGTTCAGCAGGTGAGGCATTCGCACGGCATCCTTTTCCGTGGTGATGATGCAGGAGACGCCGCGGCGGGTGCAACGCTTGATGAAGCGGTCGAGTTCCCGTTTGGAGTAGCGGTGATGATCGGCAAAACTCTGGGTGAGTTCGAGCGAGACCCCTAGCCGCCGGAGTCCCTGCTCGAAGCTCTCCGGTGAGGCAATGGCGGAGAGGGCAGCAGCCTTGAGGCCTTGAAGGGAGGAGAGGGGAATTTGTTCTCCGGTCGAGAAGTCCTGAAGTTGCACCGGACGGTGCCGGCATTCGATAATGGGAGCTGTCCTATTGTATTTCCTGATGCGGTGGTGAAGTTCCGAGAGATCACTTCCATCGCATTTGGTGATCATGATGTGGGTGGCGCGTCGCAGGTGAGTGGGAGGCTCACGAAGGGTGCCTCGGGGAAGGAGATAATCGTTACCGAAGGGGGCCTCCCGGTCGATCAGGACCAGATCGAAGCGGCGTTGCAGGCGGAGGTATTGGAGCCCGTCATCGAGGATTAGCAGATCGCTTCCGAATTGAGAGATGGCATGGCGTCCGCATTCGACACGATCCTTATCGACCACGACCGCAACCCCGCGAAGGTTCTTTGCCAGCATGAAGGGCTCATCACCTGCATTCCTGGAATCGAGCAGGAGAGCCCCGCCCTCGGAAACCACGCGCACGGGAGAGGGGTTGTTGCCGGGAGTCCGTCGCAGTGTGCTTTTGTATCCCCGGCTGAGGATCGCCACCTTTCTTCCTCGCGAAGAGAGCTCTCGGGCGAGTTTTTCAACAACCGGTGTCTTCCCCGTCCCGCCCACCGTAAGATTACCAATGCTTACCACGGGGCATCCAATCTGGTGCGGTCTAAGGATGTTGGAGGCGAAGAGTTGAATTCTAAGCGAGACGATGCCGAGATAAATGAAAGAAAGTCCTCGAAGAACTATTCGGAGAAGCCCCGCCCTTTTTCCAGCACGACGCTCCAGAATGACATCGACGGAAAACTGCTCGAGTCTGTCGAGAAGCTGCCTCATCAGGATTTGACGATCCTGGCCCCTTTGTTGTCGGCGGCGACAATGGCAATCCTGGCACCCTTCGGTGCGGCAGCACGCATTGACGAAGCGATTTTTTTGGCAGTAACGTCATCAGGAGCAAGGCAGCAGATGGTCGAACCGGATCCGCTGAGCCATCCACCCATGGCCCCAGCCTGTTCCCCTGCTTGGACAACCTCTCCTAGGAAGGGCACGAGCTTGACTCGATAGGGTTGGTGAAGACGGTCGCCGAAGGCTCCCTGGAGGAGTTCGTATTTTCCCGTGGCAAAGGCCGTTGCGATCACCGCAGCATCGGCGGCATTGGCTGCTGCATTGATGATGCTGATCGACTTCGGCATGACCTTGCGCGCCTCGGGAGTGGCTACCTCAAAGTTCGGAATGAGGAGAATAAAGCGGAGTTTTGATGCGACCGACAAACGGATCGGATCAAGATGGGAGCGGGCAATCGTGAACCCACCAAACATTGCGGGAGCCGCATTGTCAGGATGGCCCTCCAGTTCCGCGCAGAGCCGATAGATACCAAGGCGTGAGAGAGGATTGCCGCTCAGGGCATTGAGTCCCATGAGGGTACCGAGACGGACCGTGACGCTACTTCCCAGACCTCTTGCTTGGGGGACGCTTCCCTTGATTTTCCAGGAAAACGGGAAGGGAGTGAGTCCGCTCCCCAGGAAAAAACTCCTGCCCGTGGCCTCGACCATCGCAGGCAGGGCAACCGGCTTTTGCTCTCCGGTGATCGTGACAAGGTTGGCAAGATCCAGGGCCAATCCAAACGAATCGAATCCAGGCCCCAGATTTGCCGTGGTGCCGGGGATTGAGACCGTGACGGAAGTTGTGAGCTTCGTCTTTTTGATTACCTTGCTCATGAGGCTGAAAAGTATCATTGCTTCCGTAGTGACAATCAATATCTCGATAGGAGGGATTATCCCGTGTTTTGCACAGGCTTTGGAAGATGGCTTCGCTCTTACCAAGTTGCCGCTAATCGGGGCATGCCTTTCGAACCCAAGATTTGCATCCCTTCTGCTCACACCATTCAATATTTTTTAATGGCGGTGAGGGAGGGATTCGAACCCTCGGTACCCTTTTGGAGTACGGCGCTTTAGCAAAGCGCTGCTTTCGACCACTCAGCCACCTCACCTGTTAAAGAGTTCATAAGATTGCTAAAGCGACGCGCGATGGTCAACCGGAAAGCTCCTGAAAATTTCGATAGCAAAGCCGATTGGATTATCTAGGGTGTCGCACTCGATTTTTGGGCTGTCCTCCCACAGCACCGTTACCCAAATCGGACCATGCTGTGAATTCAGACTTACCTCTTCAGTCCCAAGATCATCCGTCAACATCAAAACTACCATGGAGTTCCTAGATCGCCTTCCGGAAGCGTCAGGTTGCTTTCTGGATACTGATTGTTGCCGTGTGTATGCTTGTGACCCATCTGATCGACGGGCATCTGGCACAGGAGGCTGAAGGTACTGATGGGATCATTCGCTCCGGCGCCTGGGGCGATCTTCAGGAATGGGACATTCGTATCGAGCAACCTCAGGAATATTCCGGCTTTGAGAGAA
>Ga0114962_10001992_pt1 | contig 17418 bp, 8 predicted proteins | sample C_130820_MF_Meta_FD_87017 | JGI IMG/M metagenome (GOLD analysis project Ga0114962, IMG submission 87017) | Freshwater microbial communities from Lake Croche, Canada to study carbon cycling - C_130820_MF_MetaG | ecosystem: Environmental > Aquatic > Freshwater > Lake | place: Lake Croche, Canada...
TCCGCACAACACAATGGCAACAGATACAATGACCACCAATGAATCTCACAGGTTAGCACAATCTTGGGTACTTTATGCACATTTACCACACGACACAGACTGGTCTCTCAAAAGTTACAAAGAAATTTATCAAATGGACACAGTTGAAGGTACAATTGCTGTTTCTGAAACTCTTCCAGAAGTTTTAGTGAAGAATTGTATGTTGTTTATTATGCGTAAGGGGATTTCTCCGATTTGGGAGGATCCAAAGAACAGACAAGGCGGTAGTTTCTCCTATAAAGTTGCGAATAAGAATGTTTACGAAGTATGGCGCGAGCTGACTTATGTTCTTGTTGGAGAGACTATTAGCAACCAAGAATCATTTGTTGCCAATGTGACCGGAATTACCATATCACCCAAGAAAAATTTCTGTATTATAAAAATTTGGATGTCTACATGTACAAATCAGAATCCAGCAATTGTTACGGGTACAGTACGCGGACTAACACCACAAGGATGTATTTTCAAGAAACATAATCCAGAATACTAACAAGGCCCTTCCCCACTTTATTCGTGAGTTTCGCTTTAATATTCAGGTAAAACTATACAAAAAATATTGAAATTTTTCTACAAATCAATCCGAAAAGTTTTAGCCAAATTAAATTATATAAATATAATATAAAATGAAAAAATATATCAGCACAATAATTGTACATATCGGAGATATTATTGCTATACCATTTTTCGGATTGTTAACATATTATTTTTATTTTATGGAAAATAAAACATTTTTTGAATGGATTTTATTTTTATTTAGTTTAGCGGGATTTTTAATAGACGGTGCGTTTACAATTTTGTATTTCACTTATTTCAAGGTTCCTACAATACATAAATAGATCCAAAAATAATAATTAAATTCATTATTTGAATCTAATTATTATATAATCACCATTTAAATATTACAAAAGTTTATTATGCATATATGAAATACCCACTAGTTCTTTTTTTTCGGTATACCAAATATGAATATATTGACCAATTTTTCGGAGAAAACAAATCTCAACTAAATTGTAGCATTGAAATTATTGAAAAAAAAGAGGATCTGAATAAACTTTTTGATGTTAACTATCCCATTTTAGTTACTTTTGGTTCAAGTGATAACGAATATACCGAAGATGTGTTTTCGGTGATAGATGGAACTTTATGTTGTGGTCGTTGGTTCCACTTGAAACAAATCCGAAACATTCAAGATTTTAACTCCTCCGTAAACTATTGTTTTATTGATAATGCTATTAAACATCGCGAAGAAACCAGACCACAGTTTTCGGTTTTCACTAGTTGTTATAATACTTATGAAAGAATAAATCGCGTTTATAAAGGATTAGATGGTCAAAATTGCAAGAGTTGGGAATGGGTAATTATGGATGACTCACCAGACTTGGATGATAAACATTTCAACTTCTTGAGAGAAAAGTTTAGTCTAGATAAGAGGATTAGGCTTTACAGAAGAAGTGAAAACAGTGGATCCATTGGAAATGTCAAAAATGAATGTGTTTCTCTCTGCAGAGGGAAATATGTTTTAGAATTGGACCACGATGATGTTATTCTACCAGATGTTCTTTCAGATGCTATCCAAGTTTTTCAACAAGACTCCGAAATTGGTTTTGTATATATGGACTTTATCAATATTTATGAAGATGGTTCCAATTTCTCTTATGGAGACTTCATTTGCAAAGGTTACGGTGGATATTATTGCCAAAAGTTGGATTATGGCGATTTTATAGAGACCAGGTTAACTTGCTCAAATTGGGTCAACGTCTATAATACACCCAATATTAATAATATAACACTGTCCCATTTAGTTTGCTTACCGAATCACCCTCGCATTTGGAGGCGAAACACCTTGCTACAACTAGGAAATTACTCGGAGTTTTTACCAGTTTGTGACGATTATGAGGTGCTTTTGAAAACGGCGATCCATCCAAATACAAAAATGGCGAAGTTGGCCAAACTAGGATATATTCAGTATATGAACAATGATAATAATAATTTCTCTCTTATAAGGAATCAAGAGATCAACCGCTTAGGTCCTACCCACATTATGCCACAGTTTTTTGCGAAATACAAGGTACACGAAGTGATGAAGACTCTAGATGCAGAGGAAGATCACAATTATATGTGGCATCATAGCAAGATTTGGGAGCGTGATTCTTCCAGTTATCAACATAAGTTTTGCAACAAGCTTCTGCATACTGATTATGATGTGCAATATTGCATTTTGGGCATAAATGCTTTAAACCAACATCTGGAAAAAATCCAAGAATTATATAAAGATCCTAGGAACGATTTCATTATCTTGGAAAATAATTGTACACCAGAACAGATGTGCCAGACATTAGATGACAATTTTGGCATTTTTCCAAGAATGAAGTGTTATGCAATGACCAATTCAAGTTGGGATCAGTTAGAACGTTACTTCCTTTTAGTCTATAAAAGTTGCCATTTGTTTGAAGTCTTAAGAGAGAAACCAATAGATCCATATATTCTACCTTTCAACACAGAATTAGGTAATAGACATGACATTATTAACAGTTGTACAAATCCCAAAGACGTTTATTTGGAAATAGGTGTGGAATATGGATATACTTTTAAAAATGTGCATTTTCAAGAAGATAACAAAGTGGGAGTGGATCCAGACCCAGTATTTTATTATAGTTCAGATAACAATATTATCAAGAAAACTTCCGACGATTATTTTGAAGATTGTGATGATGAGTTTGATGTGGTTTTTATTGATGGGATGCACCAATGTGAATACTTGTTGCGCGATTTTAATAATGCTATTAAACACTTAAAATCGGAAAGTAAAATGATGATTTTTATAGATGACATCTTGCCTCAGAACTGTAGAGAACAATTGAAGGTCCCGATTAAACATAATGTAGAGAACGGGATTCTGAAATATGGTGAGCCTTGGACGGGGGATATTTGGAAAACAGTGTATTTTATATTGAAAAATGCTTCGGGATTTTTTAAGTTTGAATATTGGAATCATCCATATTATCGCGGAATTGCCTTATTTCATTTTCATAGCAGAGGTGAAATTATAAGATTTCCTTCTACTGACGAAACCATCAAAACAATCAATGAATATAGTTATGAAAATGATTATCCAGAATATTTGAAATTAATTTCCTACCTTACTTCTAGACCTTGATTTTCTGGTTTTCTTTGCCTTTTTGGATTTCTTGGATTTCTTGTATTTTCTTTTTTTTGACTTTCCGCCTATACTTGCATTACTTCTTCTTTGTTTTTTTTTATTAGACTCTAAGTCTGAGTCTAAGTCTGAGTCTAATTCTTCTCTAATTACTGGGTCTGTTGTCATTCTATCTCTTGCTTCTTGTGAAACTACGAGTTCTTGTGCTTTAAACAAAGCACTTTCCCAATCAATCATTCTAGGATCTCTAACCCTTTCATCATAGAGTCTTTTTAGTCTCAGAAATATAAAAAATTTTTTTAATTTTTCAAAATCTAATGTCAAACCTTCTCCATTATTTGGATTAATAAATCTTCTGAAACCGCCATTGAAAAATACAAAATAAACAAAGTTTTGTTCTACATGAGTAAGTTCGTGGTCACTTTTTTTTGTTAAAAAAAATGGTAAAAATACAAATCGTTCAATTTCAAGTTTTTTTTCTTCTGTATCTGGACCAATCTGCAAGTTTCTAAACCAAATAGGCAATTTTCTCTCTGCCCCTTGTTCTCTAATATAAGAATCTAACTTGGGTAAAAAATCATATTCTCCTGAAAAGCTTAACTCTCCTCTAGGGCCTCCAAAATGGTGTTGAAGAAATTCAGGAGACTTTAAATAAAAATCACACAAAAATTTCGCAAGGCTATCTTCGTTTTCTAAAATCTGTTTAGTAGTTGCATCTAAACCTTCTATGAATTGAACAATGACATTTACGAATCCTGTTTTTCTTCTTTCTGAATAAAAATTTAAAAAATCTTCAGGAGTTGCCATATTCTAACTAAAATAACACTATAATAAAATATATTATTTTCAATTACTAATTAAAAGTAATTCAAAATATACCAATAATATGCCAAGGATTACAATAGAGGAAATAGACGAAACAGAAACAGAAACAAACACAATGTCCAAAAACCCAACACCAACTCTTTGTCTTAATATGATTGTAAAGAACGAATCTAAAATAATAAAAGACAAACTAGAAAAACTATGTAAAAAAGTCAAATTTGATTATTGGGTGATTTCCGACACTGGATCCACCGATAATACAATCCAGATCATCAAGGATTTTTTCCAAGAATTAGGTATCCCAGGTGAACTCTTTGAAGATCCTTGGCAAAATTTCGGTTATAATCGCACTCAAGCCATAAATGAAGCTTTTCAAAAGACCGATTACCTTTTTATATTTGACGCAGACGATGAGATTATTGGTGATTTCAAGTTACCGGATGATTTCGGCAAGTATGACTCTTATCACGTCTATTTCGGCAGTGAGAATTTCAAGTATTTGAGACTCCCTATTGTAAATAACCGCAAAAGATGGAGATATGTGGGTGTCTTACACGAGGTAATTTCAGAGGTGGACAAGGGTCAAACCAGTTCAAGTATTGAAGGCAATTACTTTTTTGAATCTGGGCGTTCCAGTTCCAGAAATGAAAACCCAAATAAATATTATGACGATGCCCAGATTTTAGAAAAGGCGTTCCAAACCGAATTAGATGATCCAAATGGCGATATAGGTCTGGCACATAGATACGCCTTTTACTGCGCTCAAAGTTACAAAGATTCTGGTCATAAATATGTAGACAGTTCAATTGAATGGTATAAGAAAGTACTTACACTTAACAACTGGGCACAAGAAAAATATGTTTCCTGTCTAACCTTAGGAGATCTTTATAAATCCAAGAATGATTATGAAAATGCCTTGTACTATTGGTTGAAGACTATTGAATATGATCAAGAACGCATAGAAGGAGTTGTAAGTGCAACCGAAGAATACAGAAACCAAGGTTGTAATCTATTAGTCAATGCAATATATCATAAATACCGTAATTACAAGAAGGACTTCTCAGATAAGCTATTCTTGCATAAGGATAAATACAATGATGTTCTTGAATATCAAAATAATATATGTGCGTATTATGTAAATGATTTTGAAACTGGATATGAGTCATCTAAACGTATTATAATCAACCGGTTACTGTCCCTCAATATGGTAAGATCAGCATTTGCGAATATGGGATTTTATTTAGAGCCATTGAATTCAGACCCAGATACTTTGCAGCTCTTTTATAAGGTTCAAGATTTATTAGCCGATTTCAAAAAAACTAGTCAGTCAAGTGATGACGGCTTCTTCAAAATATGGAAAATTTTGTTTGAAAAAAATATGCAGCATTTTATCAAAAATCCAGAAGCAAGTGTTATAAATTCTATTCCACCCAATTCTGAGAAACCAACAATATTTCTCTCTTTCACTACTTGTAAGAGAATGGATTTATTTCAAAAAACTATTAATTCTATTTTGAATCAATGGACTGACTATAATAAAGTGGATTACTGGTTTTGCGTTGATGATAATTCAAGTGATGAAGATAGACAAAAAATGCAAACCTTGTATCCTTGGATGCAATATTATTTCAAAGATATCAAAGAAAAAGGTCACAGGGAAAGTATGAATATTATTTGGAAAAAGTTAGACGAACTCAAACCCAAATATTGGATTCATATGGAAGACGACTTTTTATTTCATGATAAGATGCCCTATGTTGAAAATGCTATCAATGGTCTAAAAATTCTGGAGCCATATAATGTCAAGCAGATGTTATTCAATGTTAATTATTGCGAAACGATTGATGCTTATAATGTCAAAGGGGATGAACAAATTTCTGGTGATCCAGAATATTCAGTACACGTGCATAAACAAGGGACTTATGACTACATGAATAATCATTATTGGCCACATTACAGTTTCAGACCTTCACTTACAGAGGTTAGCACAATTTTGTCCCTAGGAGATTTCAACTCAGATAATCAGTTTTTTGAGATGGACTATGCAAACAAGTGGACAAAAGCTGGATTCAAAAGTGGGTTCTTTAATAAGATTACTTGCAGACATATTGGTCGGTTGACATCAGAACGCGGAGATAATACCCAGATCAATGCATATCATCTGAACGATGAGTCGCAGTTTTATAATGGCGAGATAAAAGTAAGGAAGGGGTCTGGAATGGAATTACCATTTAAAGTGGCACAGTTGAAAGATTATATGCCTTCTCCCAAAAAAAAGACGCACATTAAAGTAGTAAATTTATTGAAGAGAAAAGACAGAAAAGCATTTATGATTGAAACCCTTAGCAAACAAGATTTTGAAGAAGATGATTATGAATTTGTTGAAGCCGTGGATGGGTATGTTTTAGAAGCGACTCTTTACTTGAGTCAATTATTCAAGGGGAATGACTTTGGTTGGAGATGTGGATTTATGGGATGTGCACTTACACATTTGATGTTGTGGAAGCATTTACTCAATGATAAAGATAATGATTATTATGTTATATTGGAAGATGATGTTGAGTTATGCAAAGGTTTCAAAGAAAAACTTAGAGTACTTGAGAACGAGTCTAAAGACAAACCTATCATTTTTTTCGGTTATCATATGTTTGGTAAAGAGAGAAAGAAGGTGGAACATTTATATAATTCTGAAGAGTCATCAACAAAAACTACCTTGTATCCACTAGATAGGAATCTTTATATTGGTGGCACATTTTGCTATTCTGTGAATAAGGCTGGTGCACAAGCAATGATAGACTATATTGAAAAGAATCGCATCAAACACGGAATTGATTATGTTATCAAGATCAATAATTCTTTATCAGAATTTGAATCCAGACCTCAACTTGCATTTTCTGACTGGAATGAAGATGGCAAACAAATAGATAGTGATATTCAAAGTAGTTCTGCTGCACTGGATTTAAGCGATAAGATTTTAGAAGAAAAGTTGAAGGCAGAATTTGTATTTGTAAAAGGAAAAGACCAAATTAATAATGATATTTATGGACAAAGATCTAGGGAAGAATGTATTGAACTATGTCTCAATGATTCCAAATGTGTTGCATTTAATACTCTTGGTTTTTTGAAAAGTAAAATAACAAAACTCACACACTCGCAATATTTCGGTAATAATGATGGAATTTATATTAAGAAAGAGGTTTATGAAAGTTTTCTAAAAAATGGAGAAAAATTATTACCAAATAAATCCAATTTATCCTCTGACTCAGTTTTACAATCTTATAAACAGCCAAGAAAAAAAGAAACTACTAGGATAAAGGTTATGTGTGACTGGTGTAGTTCTCAACAGTTGTGTGATAATTATAAAAAAATGTGTAATGACCCAGATAATTATTGCTGGAACAATATACAAATTACATGGGAAGATGAAAATATTGATTATTATGTTCTTATTAATAGACCACTTTATGGAATAGATGAGTATTATGATCCAGAAAAAACGCTTGTCTTCCAAATGGAACCTTGGGTTTACAACGACTCTAAACCTTGGGGTGTTAAAACCTGGGGTGAGTGGGCTACTCCAGATCCAGTAAAATTCTTGCACGTGAATTCACACAAAAATTATTTGAACAATGTTGAATGGCACTTGGATAACCCTTTAGCCGAAATCCAGAAGCCTATCACAACAACAAAAATGGATAAGATCTCAGCAATATGCAGTAGTAAAAATTATGATGAAGGACAAATGTTGAGGAATCAATTTATTGGTTATATATGTGAACAAGAAAAAGAGGAGAAGACCCAATCTATAATAGATGTTTATGGTAAGTTCAATTACCATCATTTTGAGTTTTACAAGGGATCTTTACAAGATGATAATAAGTACAATGGGATGCATCAATACAAATACCATTTAGCTTGTGAAAATAATGCAGAGGATGGATATGCAACAGAGAAAATATGGGACGCCATTTTATGTGAAACATTGTGTTTTTATTGGGGGTGTCCGAACTTGGAGCAAACTATTGACTCTGATGCTTTTGTTAGACTTGATCTGAATGATAAAGAAGGATCTTTAAGGACTATTCAAAAGGCTATTGAAGAGGATTGGTGGTCGCAACGCATTAATACTATAAGAAAGATGAAGACCAAGATCTTGGAAGAACTAGCTTTCTTTCCAAATTTACAGAAGATTTTGGAGTCCAAGAGAGAAGTGATAGAAATATAGATAAACTTCTCTCTTCTCTGTAAAATATAAATAATATTTGAACATATGAATTCGTTATTTCAAATATTATTTCTTTCACTTCTTTTCTTACAAATCAGAAAGATTTTTCAAAGAAAATGTATCCCAATTAAAATTGCTCCATTTCACTTTCTCAGATAAGTCGCTATATCCTTCTCTCTGAATAATCGGCTGATCAACGTGTAAGAAGCAATTATATTCTTCATTGATATGTTTTACATAAAAATGATCTATTGTCTCCTTCTTCTCTGCATATTCTCTCAGATTACAACTATCAAATTTTTGTAAAATAATATCAAACATATTACTATTTACAATATAAGCGTGATTACACCAAATAGTACCACGGACCCAATTCTCTAATCTAAAAATGTATTCAGTTAAAATGCCTCCAAAATAAAGCATATCCCAATGATCAGGAAGTTGTTCACCTAATTTATTCAAACACTCTACAGACTTTATTTCAGCGTCATCTTCTAGTATCATTACATTTTTGAGTCCCTTCTCTTTGGCGTATTTTATTGCACCAATATGCGCCTCAAAACAACCAATACAAGGCACCCAATGCAATTTATTAAGAATTACTGTATGTTTGATACCAAGCGAATTCAAATGATTGACAATGGTTTTTGTCTTCTCTGGTCTCTCTTTTAGTGATAACACAACTACTTCATCCACATAGTCGTTGATTTTGCATATCATTTGGGACGTCTGGACAAAGTCTGGTTCACTTATTTCCAACACCATATTTTCCTCAGATTTAAGATCTGGTTTAGGGATATTCAAAAACGGATTTGTCAAAAGGTTGTGATGCAATATGGTCTCAAACAGATGTAGACCATATACGTTATCGTCTCTAGGAGTATCACTATTCATAGTCGCAAAAGCATCTATATTGGACCAGCCAATAGAGAAAAACTCCTGGGCGTTTAACACACAAATATTGTATTTAAAATAATAATGGGGATTTTCTTTTAAAAGAAGGGCATTAGAGTCGCGAATGTGATAAGCCCAGACGTTCATACGTAAACCAGTTTTAAAACTATCTAGCCAGATTTTCAAGAATTCATTCTTGGGTTTGGATGCAATAAATGCATTGATAAGTCCTTCTCCATCGGCATTTTCCCTGGAAATATAGAAGTCGTGACCTGATTCAAATATTTTTTCAAAGTTCTTGAAAATAAGCATATCAATATCCAAGTAAATGCCACCACGTTCATACAGCTTCTCAATGCGAACAACATCAGCTTTGTATTGAAAATGTTTGAGATCAAATCCATCAAAAGTGGTTGGGGGTTCTATTTTCTCAATATTTACAACTGAAAATGTCTTCAAATGATCCCAGTAAGCATTACCAATCGGTTCCACTTTGTTATAAATTAATATTTTATAATTCGGCATTGCATTAATCATAGAAGTAATGCACTTGTAGTGATAAGACTGAAATTCCGTTTCACCGAAAAAAAGCAAATGAATAATCTTAGGAATAGAATCAAATTGAGACTTAGGATAAAGTTCTTTCAATTGTTGCTCTATTGGTAGTTTCATATTAGTGTCTAATTTATTTCCTTGATTCAATAAGGTCTCCAATGTCTTAATAGAATATTCACGATCCACATTTTTTTTTGAAACCGCGTCATAGAATTGTATTTGTCTTGTATTATTTTCGTCTATTTTTCCAAAGTAAGATAAATACAAGCTGCTAATAATATCAAATGTTTTTGTTAGTCCATTATGAGAAAATGCGTTACACGCTGCATTGTAAAGATCATTCTTATTCATATTTTTGTATTCTGAATAATTACACAATGGATTACCACTTGAATCAAAATTGTAAAACCCTGTTGCCATACCACGACCCAAAAAGTAATCAAATTGTTCAACTTCAGTGATATATTTTTTCTGTATCATTATGTCCCAAGCACTATTAAAACCTTGGTTCCAGAAAGCATAATTCTCTCCTTTTCTAATAACATTATTCAAAATTACTATTGTGTTTGAGTCTGAAAGCAATGCACATTTTGATAAATCTGAGTAAGGAAGATTATCTCTACCACCATCAATAAAAATAATATCAAACTTAATATTGTTTGAAATAATAAATTCATCTAATGTAGTTAAACTATTGCCTGGAACTAATATGTGTCTATTTGGAAAATTATCATCAATATATTTTTTTGCAATTTTATGATAGTCTTGATCAAAAACATCAAATGTAAATAATCTGGCATTACTATTCAAAAGAAAAAATGCAGCGCTCTTTCCTAATCCAAAACCAACTTCTAATATATTTTTAGGATTGCATACATCAATAATCTCTTTAAGTTTTTCCATTTGAGGTGGTATTTGAGCAATGCATCCATCATTAATTGGAGTTTCATACAATTTGTCTAACTCACCTATTATTTTTTGGTAATCCATTTTATACTACTGAATAACTATTATTTTAAATATTAAACTAATTAAAATAATTAAAATTTATTAATTAATAATTGTTTCATTTTTTTATAATAAAAAATTTTCAATAGCCAAAATTTCTTGGTCTGACAAGAGATTATTATCAGATCCATCCAAAATATTCCTTAGTTTATTTATAACAATCTGAATACGATTTCTCCGAACTTCATAAACACAAAAATGTTGATTTGTTATTTCAACCAGAGTTTCATCTACTTCAGAATTAGAATCCAGTTGAGAATTCTCATCTTCAATAATTTCTACTAGTTCTTTATGATCTGTCCTAATATCAAGAGTAGATAAAACAAGGTTTGAGTTTTGACTGTAGAATCCATCTGAAAATACATAACACTCGCCATCATCAAGATTTTGTTGTTCTTCTACTTGTTCTTCTACTTCTACTTGTGGTTCTTCTACTTGTGGTTCTTCTACTTGTGGTTCTTCTACTTGTGTTTTAGGTACTTTTTTAATGCCACTATTTTTTGCAAAGACAATTTTAGATTTATTGAGTTGAGAATTTTTCTCAGGCTCAACTAAATTTTCGGATGAAGAACTTTCTTTTTTACCTCTTCCAAAAATCTCTCTGTGTTTTTTGGACAATTTTCTCAAGTTACAAGTGAGAGGATCAATTAATCCACGATCTATAGCAGTTTGACAAAGTTTCGCATTTGCAGCAGTGCTTGTATCTGAGGTAAGCCCCATTCTACTGTCTTTTAATGCAGATTTGATAACATTGATTAAGTCATTATTTCCGCTCATATTTATCTCTTTACTAAAGGTAATTCCAAGATCCTTACCAAGACATTTAGATTTAAAATCTATTTCGTGTAAGGTATAATTATTTGACCCATTGTTGTGTTTGAAAAGCGATTTTTTACCATAGTTTCTGTCATCTTTATAAATAAAAGCCGCGTCTTCAGGTAACAATGGATTAGATTCAACATTTTCTTCGTCATCATCAAAACAACATTCATCGCTTGACTCATTATGAAATTTATTTGAATAAAAAACAAATGTGGTATTAATTTCCATAACTGCACCATCGTAATTTATAGATGCATAAGGCGAAATATAATCATTTTCCAATAAATTGCGAATATGAGTTACTCCATTAGACACTTTCAATTCCACCCACTTTTCCTTCTCTCTACTGTATTCCTTCCAATTAATATTGCCTTCAGCAGTAGTTTGACGAATAAAATACAAACTCAGTCCTGATTTTTTCAAAACAAATAATTCCTTATATGTTGAAAATGGATTGCACTTAGGATCCTCAAAGAAATCATAATATGCAGTCACTTGTACACCATTTACAGTAATACTTGTACCGCGTTCAATAAATCGCGAATATGTATCTGCAATTCCTTTGACAATTTCTATTGTCAACAATTCCTGTTTTTTGATTGAATAAATACAATCACGAATATTACTTAATAACAAAGTAGAACCTTGTTCAAAAGGATGATACTCTTTATAATCTGCTTCACTAATATGCCTAATTCGCGGATTGTAGGAAGAATTCACATCTTGCTCATTTGACATCTTTATAAAATCGCAAATGACTTCAACATATAATGCAGAACCATCAGGTTGCATAATCTTCGTATATACATTCAACTTGTTTGCAGCAGTTAAAGATCCTGCTTTCATTCCAACTCCAAATTCCGAAGTTTCAGAGTCATCCTCGTGGGCACCTTTGATATGTCCCATATTGAAGGGATTCTTATTTCCTTCACAATCCAGATTCTCAAACCCGTGTATATAATTATCTGAAATAGTGATTTCCAAGAGTTTTCCTCCATCATCCACCTGCGTGTTTATGACAATCTTATCAGTTTTTTTAATAACATTGTCAATGAATTCGTTCAACACTTTTGCCAATGTGTAATCGGCGTGTCTGTGTTGCTTCATAAGAGATTTGAAGTGTGGTGCACCGGTATTTAAAGATATTGTGGACATTGGATTTATTGTAGATTCTATGATAGATTATAACAATGTCTTTAAGCTATTTTGTAAATTTATTATATTTCCGTTGAAAAGAAGAACACTTGAAAAAGCCGTCCATTGTATTTGTTATCACCGAAATAGTCCATAGACATATGATAGTTCTTAGAGTTGAACAAGATTAGCCTATTAAAAACATTCCCGACGCGGTCTACTTCTCTCCATTTTGTCATATCTTGACTAAAACGATCCGTCTCAGGTTTAGATTGTGTGTATTCTTGGTCTTCTTCACTCATTGTTCCATCACAAAATTGGTAAAATGATGTCCCACCAGAAAGGGGTGCATCAGGTGTCATAAAAAGTACACCTGCCCAATTATTGAACGCATCCACGTGTACCCAAGAACGGTCCCTACTTGTCGTATATTGAAATGCCCCATTATAAGAGTCTTTATTTGAAGGAAATTCTGTAATTTTTCCAGCAAACGGCATTATATATTTTTGTATGGTCGCTTTTAGTTCATCATTTGCATAAGATTGTGTACGTTGACCAGGATAATTTCCACGCACTTCAAAATCCTGTGTCAAAATATAGTTACGTGTATCCATCGGATTATTATAAAAATTATCAATAATGATAAGACTACAACTGGGCGATCTTTTAAGACCCTTATTTTTTAATTCCATAAATTGTTCCCTTGAAAGTGCCTTTTTTTCAGTTGTGGATGTGTCCATTAGTTATTACTGAATAACTTATTTTTAAATATTTACAAAAACAATTATATAAAAACAAAAACACAGTAAAAGATTATAAGATGTTAGTTGAAATTAATAAGAAACAATACCAAGTTTGTGAGGGCGAGTTTGAGAAAATCCCTCATAAAGAATACAATAATTTGGTAATCCGAGATAAGGTCGGATTCTATGAACGCATTATTTCTCTCTTGACATCCATTGGGCAAAGCATTTGTATCAAACGCGCATTATTTTATGGAATAACTCACGGTGGTTATTTACCTCTGAATTGTTCACAAAATTTTGAAAAAGTATTTATTACAAAAACAGAGGAGAAACACAAATTAAATATATTTAAAAACTTAGAACAAGAAAATGTGGACTACCTAGATGATGAAGATACTATTCCAGAAGATTGTATTACTTTTTCTGAAGATTTGGAGGATATTTATATCAAAAATATAAATTTATTATCAATAATAGTTGCACCATATATTGAAAATTTGGCATCAAAATACAATCCAGAAAATATTTATTTTCTCTCTAACACTAATTTATGTGTTTATATTCCAAATGATTACATTGATTCTTGGCTTTTAAATTTTAAATATTATATTGTGGTGGATGATACTGGGAAAAAAATGTTAAACTATGATAATCTTATTAACTTGTGTGTTATGGTGAAAAATGGCGGTCCACAATTTGAGACAATGTTGAATGAAAATAAACATTTGATTGATCAGTGGACAATTTTGGATACTGGTTCAACAGACGATACTGTTGAAATTATAAAGAAGGTTTTGGCTGATAAAAAAGGGAAATTATATGAAGAACCATTTATCAATTTTCGTGACAGTCGTAATAGATTGCTTGAACTAGCAGGACAAACTTGCAAATATACGGTGATGTTAGATGACACCTATGTTGTGAAGGGAGATTTGCGTGAATTTTTGAATGAAGCTCGCGGAGACCAATGGGGTGATTCTTTTACGCTTTATATTAAGAGTGATGATGTGGAATATGGTTCCAATCGTATTCTAAGAAGCGATCGCAATTTGAAGTATTTATACAAGATTCACGAGGTGATCCAAGATAAGAATAATGTCAATGTGGTTATTCCTATTGAAAAATCCCATATTTTTGATGGCCGATTTGAGTATATGGAAGAGCGCACAATGACCCGGAAAAAACTTGACTTGAAGCTCCTTTTTGAAGAATTAGAAGAAGATCCAAATAATTCTAGGACACACTATTATCTTGCGCAAACATATAATCTATTAAAAGAACCCGAAAAGGCGTTTCACTATTTTATTGAACGCGCAAATCATCCAAACGAAGGTTTCATTCAAGAGAAAATAGATGCTGTTTTTGAAGCAGCCAGGATTGCCAACTTTCAGTTGAATAAACCTTGGTCAGAATGCGAAGCACTTTATTTAAGAGCATATGAGCTTGATAAAAGTAGACCCGATTCAATTTATTTCTTGGGGATACATCATTATATGGAAGGAAATAAGGCAACAGCTTATGAATATTTCAAATTAGGTTTTGAAATTGGTTATCCAATTCATTGCCAATACAGTTTGAAACCCACTCTAAGCTATCATTTCTTGCCTAAATTTTTGACACAACTTTGTTATGAATATGGAAATTATCCACTAGGAGAGAAATGTGCACGCCTTTTTCTAGATAATAATCTTCCCAATGCTGACACTTATCCTGTCATAGAATCTTGGTATAAAATCTTTGTACTAATAAACAAAATAAATGATCAAAATTCAATAACAGAAAAAATAAATTTTTTACCAAGTTTTGAAGATAATGTGAAGCCCTTGTTGTGTTTTGTGGCTGATGGTGGATTCAATCAATGGTCAGGTAGTACCATTTTATCAAAAGGTGTTGGAGGGTCAGAGACGTATATTATTGAAATGGCGCGTCATATTCAAGCCCAAGGTCATTTTCAAGTAGTAGTCTTCTGTAATTGTGAAGAAGCAGAGGATTTTGAAGGCGTCCAATACCTCCATCTTTCACTTTATTTTGACTTTATTAGAATAAAATATGTGCATACTGTCATTATCAGTCGGTTTTCCGAATATTATCCTGCAACTACTTTTGGAAATGTTGATAATATTTATATGGTTGCACACGATTTGACATTATCTGGCTTAGTAATTCCACTTCATAGTAAGTTACGTAAGATATTTTGTTTGACTGAGTGGCATGTCTCGTACTTTGTAGAGCAATTTCCTATTTTAAAAGATTATTTGGTGCCATTTTATTATGGTATCAATCTATTGTTTGCGTCAAATAATTCTGAGCCAAAGCAAATAGAAGATTTAAGCGAAAATCTTAAGATGGAAATTTCTGAAATAGAGCCAGCTATTACAAAACAGAAAAATAGTTTTATTTATTCTTCTTTTCCAAATCGCGGTCTTTTGCAACTGCTACAAATGTGGCCAAAAATTTGGAACAAATATCCTGATGCATCTTTGCATATATATGCGGATATAAATGGAGAATGGGTCAACAGAGTAGAACCAAAAATGATGCAAGAGATTCGTGATCTTCTCTCTTCCCTAAAAAAAGAAAACCCAAATTATAACATTCACTGCTATGGTTGGGTTCCTAAATCTAGTTTAGCGGATGCTTGGAAACGCGCAGACTATTGGTTCTATCCTTGTACATTTATGGAGACTTTTTGTTTAACTGCATTGGAAGCGGCTCTTACAAAAACCACTGTGATTTGTAATGACTTGGCAGCATTGCAAAATACAGTCGGAGACCGAGGTCTAGTTATTCCTGGCAATACAAGAGAAGCAGAATGGCAAGATAAAGCCTTAGAACAACTATTCTTGTTGATGGAAGACGAAGAGAGAAAAAGCAATCTAATAGCCAAGAACTATGAATGGGCACAAAAGTTGTCTTGGGAAAACCAAGCACACAAGTTGTTAAACGAACATTTATTAACAAACAAAATCCATTATGTTGGAATGTTTAATTGGATCCATGACCTACCTTCTGGACAAAAGGCAAGAGAGAAGTTTGAAAATGCGATTGAACATTTCAATTTGAATAATAAGAATCCTGAACCAAAGATTTTGGAAGTAGGCACTTATGCAGGAACTTCTCTCTTGAATATAATTTCAAGAATCCCAAACAGTTTGGGTTTCGGAATTGACAGATGGGAAGATTACAATGAAGATAATATCAATATTTTGCACTCTATCAAGTCAAATCAAGTGGAAAAATCTTTCTATTATAATATGCAAGTTTCTGGATTACAAGATCGTGTAAAAGGAATCAAAGGTGACTCGGCAAAGGTTTTATTGGAACTTGTGAAAAAGGAAGAAGTATTTGATTTTATTTATGTAGATGGAAGTCACAAATGTTTGGACGTTCATTTGGATCTCTTTCTCTCTTGGAATCTTTTAAGAAAGGGTGGTGTCCTTGCAATAGACGATTATATGTATCATTGGGACAAGGTAAAAGAAAAACCTTATGAATATCCATTTGAAGGAGTCAATAATTTTTTGAAGAAATACGAACAAGAATATTCCATTTTAAGTAAAGATTATCGTGTATTTCTTGAGAAGAAATAGTTTTACAAAATATATATTAAAGATTCTTAAATGAATTAATAAATATTATAAATTATGATTTATAATGTTCAAGTAAATAATGGCAATCGTTCATCAGTGATAAATTACATAAATAAGAATAAGATTTACGAGAAGTTTACTGTGGTTGATGTTGGAGGAACAATGGGTGGTTGGTCAGAGCCCTATATTGATGCACTTGTGGATTTCAATGAACAAAAAGAAGACCCAATGGAAAAACTGGAAGAATCAAAAAAAAAAACTAAAAAAATACCATTATTCTTTAAATGTGATATTAGTCATCCAAATAGTTGGGTCCCTATCTTTGAATATATAAAAGAAAACGGAAAGTTTGATTTTTGTATTTGCACACATACACTAGAAGATATTATGAATCCTGGGTTTGTATGTGAACAAATTTGCAAA